>OKSN01000393.1_pt1 | contig 29249 bp, 24 predicted proteins | sample 1606191 | NCBI WGS metagenome assembly OKSN01 (sample SAMEA3879535, study PRJEB24766) | human gut metagenome | biome: human-associated habitat; feature: feces | place: USA | collected 1985/1987
TCAAATGCCGCGCTAAGCCTTGCTATGCAAGGCGTGCGTGGAGCGAAGCGAATATATTCGTGCCGCTTCGCGGCACGAAAATAACGGCATTATTTTTTGCCGGTGACGACCTCCGCGAAGCCCTGTGCGAACAGACGCGCCGCCGAAAGTGCCTCGTCCAGCGAGTTCCCCGCCGCGCCTACCTCCACCAGCAGGCTGCCGGGGGTGAAATACTCGTTGTAGTCCGAGTTCCGCAGCGTCAGGGGGCGCATGAGGGTGGGGTGACGCTCCGTCAGGTGCTGCTGCACCGCCACGGCGAAGCGCAGATTGTCCTGCCAGCCCTCCCAGCTGCTGCCCATGACGAGGCTCACCTGGGCGCAGTCGGGGTCCTCGCGGGTGACCACCTTGTACTGGTGCCCCGCCTTGTCCTCCAGTGCGTCCCGGTGCACGTCCAGAATGAACGAGATGCTGGGGTACTTCGCCATGTACGCCTCGATGGCGTCCTCCGCCCGGTAGTACGCGCCGTTGTACTGGGGGTCGTCGTACAACGCCCTGTCGTGGAGCACGGAGATGCCGTACCCGCTCAGAACCTTCGCCACCTCGTCGCCCACGCGGATGACGCTGACGCTGTCGTCCGCCGTGCGGAAGCTGCCGGTGCTGACGTACTCCTGCCCGGCGGGCATGGTGTATGCCTCGCTCCCGTGGGTGTGGAGGATCAGCACCTGGGGCGCGTCGTCCCCCAGAGCGGCGGCGAAGGTGCCGTCAAAGGACACGCCCTCCAGCGTCTGCCGGGACGCGTTCTTGATGAACACGTCCCCCACCCGCGTGTAGCCGTTCTCGTCCGTGACCACCACGGAGAGGGGCGGCGAGGACGTCTCCCCGCCGGGCGCGGGCGCGGGGGACGGCTCCGCGCCGTCGGTGCGGCTGTCCGGGGCGGGGGAGGGCTGCGGCAGCTCGTCCGCGCCGCTGCTGTGGAGGTCGTCCCCGGCGGACAGCAGCTGGGGGGACTGGTGCAGCGTCACCAGCGCGGCGAGGGGCAGTCTGTCTAAGGTCGGCTGCCCCAGCTCCCAGCGCAGCAGCTGCCGGGCAACGCCGCTGTTTTCCACGGCAGCAGCGGCGGAGCGCAGGTCGCCGCTGCCGGCGCACACCGCCGCCAAGTACAGCACCGCTGCCGCCGCCACCGAAGCCGCGCCCTGCCGCAGATGAGTTTTCCTCACGCGCCCCACCGCCTTTCAGACAAGCCTATGCGATGCCGGGGCAAAAAAGTACCCCGTCCCGGCGGGACGGGGTGCGCTGCTTCATATCCCGAACACGTCCCACGGGGGGATGGCGGGGGGCTGGCGGTCAAAGGTCATCTCCGCGCCTGTCTCCGGGTGGCGGAAGGACAGGTGCGCCGACCACAGGGCGATGGGCGAGAGCAGGTCGCCGGGTGAGCCGTAGCGGCGGTCACCCGCCAGCGGCAGACCGCGGGAGGCAAACTGCACCCGTATCTGGTGCGTCCGCCCGGTGAGCAGCTCCACCCGCACCAGCGACAGACCGTCCCGCACCGCCAGCACCTCGTACCGCAGGCGCGCCTCCTGCACCCCCTTGCCGGGGGCGTCCGCCACGTAGGTCATGCGCCGCTCCCGGTCGCGTCCCAGCAGGTCGATCAGCTCGCCCGACATCTCCTGCGGCACGCCCCGCAGCACCGCCAGATACGCCTTGGAAAACGCGCCGTCCCGGATCTGCGCGGAGATCTCGGCGGCGGCGCGGGAGCTGCGGGCAAGAACCATCAGCCCGGAGACCGGCGCGTCCAGCCGGTGCACCGTGCGGATGCAGTCGGTGTGCAGCTGCCGCCGCAGCAGCTCCGGCATACCGTTCCGCACGTCGGTGGAGATGACGCCCGCAGGCTTTATCGCCACCACGATGCGCTCGTCCTGATATACGATGTCCACGGCAGATACCTCCTTTGTGCTTATGGGGTCAGTATACCACAGCTGTCACCGTTTTGTAAACAAAAGGGACTTGACATATCCGGTCTAATCGGTTAGACTACACTCAAGAGGTCTAATCTATTCGACCGAGGAGGATACGATGATGGACACCCCGAAAATTTTTGACAGCGAGTTGAAATTCTGCGAAATACTCTGGACGCACGAGCCGGTGAAGAGCAGCGAGCTTGTCCGCCTGTGCGCCGACGAGCTGGGCTGGAAGAAATCCACCACCTACACCGTGATCAAGCGTCTCACCGAGCGGGGCGTGGTGCACACGGAGAACGCCGTCGTCACCGCGCTGGTGAACCGGGAGGACGTGCAGAGCGCGGAGAGCCGCGCCTTTGTGGAACGCAACTTCAGCGGCAGCCTGCCGGGGTTTCTGAACGCCTTCGTGGGCGGGAAGGGGCTGACGGCGGCGGAGGCGGACGAGCTGCGCCGCATGATCGACAAGTTCGAGGAGGAGAGCCATGGATAAGCTGTTCGACGTTGTTTTGGAGCTGAGCTGGCAGGCGGGACTGATCGCGCTGGCGGTCATGGCGGTGCGCCTGCTGCTGCGGAGGAGAGCCTCCCGCCGTGCCCTGTGCCTTTTGTGGGTGTTGGTGGCTCTGCGGCTGGTGCTGCCGGTGCGCTTCACCGTGGAAAGCCCCGTGAGCCTGCAGGCGGAGGAGACCCCCGTCAACCGCGTGTACCACGCCATGCAGGAGGCGGCCGCGACTGCGGAGCCCTCCGCGCCCTCCGATACCACCGCCGCCGTCATACCGGCAGTGCCGGCGGCGGAGATGGGGACGCTGCGCCTGTTCGCCCGGTATCTGCCGTGGCTGTGGGTCATGGGTATGGGCGGCATGGCGGCGTATATGCTGCTGAGCCTCGTCTGGATGCGGCTGACGCTGCGGCGTGCGGAGCACGTCCGGGACAATGTGTACCGCTGCGCCCAGTGGAGCACGCCTTTCGTGCTGGGCGTTATCGCGCCGCGCATCTACGTGCCGGAGAGCGTGTCGGAGGAGGATCTGCCCCAGGTGCTTGCCCACGAGCGGTGCCACATCCGCCGGTGGGATCACGTGATGAAGCCCTTTGCGTTTCTGCTGCTGGCGGTGCACTGGTTCAACCCGGTGCTGTGGGCGTCGTATATCCTGCTGGGGCGGGACATGGAGAACGCCTGTGACGAGCTGGCACTGAAAAACGCAGATGCGGCGCAGCGGGCGGCCTATTCCCGCGCACTGGTGTCCTGCGCCGCCCAGCCGAGAATGGCGGCGGTGTGCCCGCTGGCGTTCGGCGAGGTGGCGGTAAAGGAAAGGGTGAAAAACGTGATACACTACAAGAAGCCTGCGGTCTGGGCGGCGGTCATGGTGGCGGTCGCGGCGGTCATCATCGGCGCGTGTCTGCTGACGAAGCCGGCGGAGGACAAGGGCGGCTATCCCCTGGACGCGAAGGAGCTGTACGCCCTGCAGACGCCCTACGTGGGCAACAACTCCGCCGTGGGCGCGATACTGGACGCGCTGGGGCTGCCGGAGATGGGCGATACGGCGGACAGCGGCACATACGCCTATTCCATCCGCTTGGACACGAACAGGGAGCCTATGGGCGTGACGGTGTGCTATGCCTTTGCGGGTGATGTCCCGGAGCGCAGCGCGGAGTGGAACCGGCAGATGGCGCAGCGGGGCTATATCGCCATGGCACTGATCGACAATATGGACTGGTTCCGCTGGACGGACATTGATCAGGCGGGTACGTCCTATGTTATCGGCGCGGTGTATTCGGGGGACGGTGTGGTGTATTCGAGCGATCATGCGGGTTATGTGGATGCACTGAGCGCGGCGCGGGAGAGCGTAGAGGGCTTGCAGACGTATATGGATATGCTGCGGACAATGGCGGAGGATGGCTCTATCGTCTACTATGAGGGGGACGCGCAGCCGAGCTTTGAGGAAACCATGCCGTGGAGCGTTACCGGCGAGAACGACCCGTGCAGCGTCCGGGCGGAGGATTACGGCATCGTCTATAACGACACACTGCCCGATTGGAACACCCTGCCGCTGAGCTACCTGTGCGCGTACTATCTGAACGCGGACGGCGCGTATGCCGAGGGTGCCATGGCCGTGCTGGCGCACCGCTACCAGAAAGCCCCCAACACGGTGGAGGCGTATCTCCGCCGGCTGGCGGGACAGCAAGCCCCCGACGGCCGGGGCGACGCATCGGAGGTGCTGCTGGCGGACATCAGCAGATGGGACTTGGGCGACGCCTCCGCTGTGAGCACTACGGAGAAAGGGAAGCAGGTCACGCAGGTCATCGGCGGCCTCAGCGTGCAGATCAGCGGCATTTACAGCTACACCGAGGAACCGGCGGTTTACGACGAGAACAACAGGGGCGCAGTCACCGTTTACACCCTGTATCCCGGCGCGACGCTGAACGTGCTGGCCGCGCCCACCTATGACGATAGCGAGGGTCGTACCCACGGGCAGTATAAGCTCTATATGAAAAATGGCGACGCTGTCGAGCTGTTCCCCAACACGGGACCGTTCACGCTGGACGGTGCGCTGGGTATCGGCGGGGAGAGCGCGTATATCGTGAAGTTCCGCAGACCTGCGGCGGAGCTGGAGGTCTATCAGATCACGTGGGAGGCGGGCGACTCCGCAAAGCAGGTCGTACCGCTGACGGAGGAGCAGGTGCAGACCATCCAGTCGGAGAAGGGACTGGTGCAGCCGGAGTGGTATCAGGTGTGCGCCCAGCTGCGGCAGGGCGATGAGGATATTGCCTCCTACATGGGCAACGACTATCAGCCCGTGCCGCCCACGGTGCTGAAAATACTGACGGAGCAGTGCGGCTATACCTTCGTGACGCCGGAGGATTTCCGGGGCAATATGACCGCCGCCAAGCTGGAGTTCTACGGCGGCGAGACGTACACCGCCGACAAAGCCGACCTGCCCGCCCTGCAAAGGATGCTCACCAACGCCAGAGCCTACGGCGGCGGAGCCGCTTGCGGGTTCGGCGCCAAGCTGACGGTGACGTTCGACGACGGGCGGACGGTGTCGGTGCTGAAGGGGACGGACAGCTGCGCCAGCTTTACGTTCGGCTCGTGGAGCTCCGCCATGGTGTCCGACAGCGAGAACCGGCAGTTCTGGCAGATGTTCGGCGTGCCCTTTGACGAATAAACAGAGCGGAAAAGCCACCCCGATGGGGTGGCTTTTCCATGCGTGCGCGGCTTCTCAGCCGTGGTAATACCTCTTGGCGCAGAACTCCCGCTCCACCCGCACCCTGCCGGTGTCGGTGAGCCAGTCGGTGAAGTTCACAAAATTCCGCTCCACGATGCTGAATTTCAGCTCCTGCCGTGTGCGGACGTTCTCCCGCCGGCAGAAGGCGTATATCCAGTCGGAGAACGTCATGCCGTCGGTGAGGTCGTCCAGCAGCTCCCGCTCCTTGCGGTGGATGAAGGCGATATTGCTGTCGATCAGGGCGTTCCACGCCGCCCTGTCCGTGATGATCTCCTTGTGGGCGATGATGTAGGCGGGGTAGTCCGTGGCGCGGAGGGATTCCTTGCTCTCCAGATCCCGGGCGATGAACATACTGGTGGGCAGCTTGGCGTTGTCGATCTCGCTCTGGCTGATCAGGCAGTCGCCCACATACGCCACGCCGTCCGGCGTGACGAAGCCCACGTGCCCCGCCGAGTGCCCCGGCAGCGGCAGCACGGCAAACCGCGCCCCGTCCACGTCGATGTGGTCGTCCTGGGGGAAGATAACGCGGTCAGCGGTGAAGCACTCCTCCAGAAAGATCTCCCGGCTCTTGCCGTAGGTCAACGCCACGTAGTTGGCGCGGTAGCTGTCCGGATTCACGGAGATCCCCGCTTCAATAAGAGAGATGGCGGCCTCCGCGCCGTATTTTTCCTGCAAATACCGCACGTTGCCCGTGTGGTCAAAGTGGGCGTGGGAGCACAGCACGGCGCGCAGACGCCAGCCCTGCCTGTCGATGAGGTTTGTCAGCGCGGCGCGATCCAGCTTGGCGTAGCCCGTGTCGATGAGCACCACCTCCCGGTCGCTGAGCTTGTAGATGGGCAGCAGCGCGGTGGCGGCAGCTGCGGCGTAGGTATTGCCGAGGACGTGCAGAAGTTCCATGGTATCAGCCTCCGAAAACGGTGTTTTCCCCATTATACACCGCCCCGCCGGAAAAACAACCGGTTTCTTTCTGCCTCCGCCCCCGCAGAGGACAGGGAACAGAAAAAAGAATTAGGAAAATTTTCGTTTTCCCTCTATGCAAACCGTGAGAAATAAGGTAGAATAACGGGTAGAAAATAAGGGAGGCACAGCGATGGAGCAACCGATATTCAAACGTGTGCTGCTGAAGATTAGCGGCGAGGCACTGGCGGGCGACAAGCACGTGGGACTTGACTTTCAGGTCATGGGACGCGTGGCGGATGTTATCAAGCAGTGCGTGGACATGGGTGTGCAGGTGGGCATCGTCATCGGCGGCGGCAACTTCTGGCGCGGCGTGAAGGACGGCGAGGGGCACATCGAGCGCACCCGCGCCGACCACATGGGCATGCTGGCGACTGCCATGAACTGCATGGCGATGGCGGACGTGCTGGAGCAAAAGGGCGTGGACGTCCGGGTACAGACGGCGTTGGAGATCCGCGCCGTGGCAGAGCCGTACATCCGCGCACGAGCCATCCGCCATCTGGAAAAGGGACGCGTGGTCATCTTCGGCTGCGGCATCGGCTGCCCGTTCTTCTCCACCGACACGGCGGCGGTGCTCCGCGCGGCGGAGATCGAGGCGGACGTGATACTGCTGGCGAAGAACATCGACGGCGTGTACGACAGCGACCCCGCCAAGAACGCCAACGCCGTGAAATTCGAATCCATCACCTACGACGAGGTGCTCAAGCGTCACCTTGCCGTGATGGACTCCACCGCCACCAGCCTGTCCATGGACAACCACATCCCCGTGCTGGTGTTCGCGCTGAAGGACCCTGAGAATATCATCCGCGCCCTGCGCGGCGAAAAAATCGGAACGATCGTGAAGGAGGCTTAACCGCTATGTTAAAGGACGAGTACAAGGTTTACGAGGAAAAAATGAAAAAGAGCATCGACTCTGTTGCCAGTGATTTCGACACGGTTCGCGCCGGACGCGCCAACGCATCCGTGCTCAACCGCATCAGCGTGGACTATTACGGCACCCCCACCCCCATCCAGCAGATCGGCTCCATCGGCTCTCCCGATCCCCGCACGCTAGTCATTACCCCGTGGGACGCCTCCATCCTCAAGGGCATTGAGAAGGCGATCCAGGAGTCCGATCTGGGCATCAATCCCCAGAACGACGGCAAGTGCATCCGTCTGGCATTCCCCCAGCTGACGGAGGAACGCCGTAAGGAGCTGGTCAAGCAGATCCACAAGTACGCCGAGGGCGGCAAGGTGGCGGTACGCAACATCCGCCGCGACGCGCTGGAGAACTTCAAGAAGCAGCAGAAGGCGTCCGAGATCACCGAGGACGAGCTGAAGATGGCGGAGAAGGATCTCCAGAAGATGACCGACGACAGCTGCAAGGAGATCGACAAGCTGCTGGATAACAAGGAAAAGGAACTGATGTCTGTTTAATGGGACTGTTTACGAAGAAAACGCCCCAAACGGCGGGGGACAGGAGCCGCCTTCCCCGCCATATCGCTGTTATTATGGACGGCAACGGCCGCTGGGCGAAAAAACGCGGCCTGCCCCGCACGGCGGGGCATAAGGCGGGGGCGGAGGTATTCCGCGACATCGCCGCATATTGCAGGGAGCTGGGCGTGGCGTACCTGACGGTCTACGCCTTCTCTACCGAGAACTGGAAGCGTCCCGCCGACGAGGTGGGAGCCATTATGACGCTGCTGGAGCAGTATCTCCGCGAGGCGATCGACACCATGGAGCGCGACCGTATCCATCTGCGGTTCCTCGGCGATATGAGTCCGCTGTCGCCGGAGCTGCAGGCTCTCATCCGCAAAACAGACGACCTCTCCCACCGGTACGGGGACGGGTTTCAGGCGAATATCTGCCTGAACTACGGCGGCAGGGCGGAGATCCTCCGCGCCGCGCGGCTCTGCGCCGAGGCGGGGGAGGACTGGACGGAGGAGAGCTTCGGCAGGCACCTGTACTCCGGGGGAATCCCCGACCCGGAGCTGATCATCCGCCCCAGCGGCGAGATCCGCCTCAGCAACTTCCTGCTGTGGCAGTGCGCGTACAGCGAGCTCTACTTCTGCGACACGCTCTGGCCCGACTTCACCCGGCAGGAGCTGGACAGGGCCATTATCGACTATCAGCGGCGCGACCGCCGGTTCGGCGGTGTGAAATGAGGTGACGCCATGAAACAAAGAATATTGGTGGCGGTGGTGGGCGTGCCCGCCCTTATCGGTCTGCTCTGCTTCGCCCCGGACTGGGCGACGGCGGTGCTGATGGCACTGCTGTGCGTCATCGGCTGCCACGAGTTTATGGCAGCCGCCGCGCCGGAGAAGGCGCGGCACTGGTGGGGGCTGGCGGCGACGCTGTCGGTGTTCACCGTGTTCACCGTGTACTTCGGCAGCGGCGATTTTCAGGGCAGCACCGCCCACCACATTATGCGCTGGCTGCTGACGGCACTGATCGTGGTGCTGTTCGTGGCGGCGGTGCAGGCGTATGGCAAGGACGACGAGCTGGATTTCCCGGATCTCAGTGCCATCGCCGTGTCCGGACTGCTCATCCCCCTGTCGCTGGGCTGCCTTGTGCGGCTGCGGATGCTGGAATACGGCGCAGGGCTGGTGCTCATTCCGCTGGTGTCCGCCTTTATGAGCGACTCGCTGGCACTGTTCGGCGGTATGCTCTTCGGCAAGACGAAGCTGGCTCCCCGCGTCAGCCCCAAAAAGACGCGGGAGGGCGCGGTCAGCGGTCTTGTGGGCGGCATGGTGGGCATGATCCTGTTCCGCATTTTCTTCTTCCTGTGCACGGAGGTGCAGCTCCACATCGGCTGGTGCGTGCTGCTGGGCTTTGTGGGCGCGCTGCTGGGGCAGCTGGGCGATCTGTGCTTCTCCTGCGTCAAGCGGCAGTGCGGCATCAAGGACTACGGGCGGCTGCTGCCGGGACACGGCGGCGTGCTGGATCGGTTTGACAGCGTGATCTTCGCCGCGCCGGTGACGTGGCTGATCGTGGAAGCCATTACGCTGTATTGAGGGACTACATAAAATGACTAAGACCATCGCCCTTCTGGGCGCGACAGGCTCCATCGGGCGGCAGACCTTAGAGGTCGTCCGGGAGCTGGGACTCTCCGTGGCGGCTCTGACCGCCCACACACAGATCGACCTGTTGGAGCGGCAGGCGCGGCAGCTCATGCCGCGCCTTGCGGTGCTGTATGACGAGACGGCGGCGCAGGATCTGAGAGGTCGGCTGCGGGGCACCGGCATCGAGGTCATGGCGGGGGAGGAGGGGCTGCTGGCGGCGGCCACGCTCCCCGAGGCGGACACGGTGGTAACGGCGGTCATGGGCAGCGTGGGGCTGAAGCCCACCCTTGCCGCCATCCGGCAGGGCAAGCGCATCGCGCTTGCCAACAAGGAGACGCTGGTCTGCGCCGGTGAGCTGGTCATGGACGCGGCGGCGCAGTACGGCGCGGAGATCGTGCCGGTGGATTCGGAGCACAGCGCGGTGTTCCAGTGCCTGCAGGGCTGCCGCGACAGGGGCGAGGTCAAGCGCATCCTGCTGACCTGCTCCGGCGGCCCCTTCTACGGCAGGACATTCGAGGAGCTGGAGCGTGTCACGACGGCGGACGCCCTGCGCCATCCCAACTGGCACATGGGACCGAAGATCACCGTGGACTCCGCCACACTGATGAACAAGGGGCTGGAGATCATCGAGGCGATGCGGCTCTACCGCCTGCCGGTGGAGCAGGTGCAGGCGGTGATCCACCGCCAGAGCATCGTTCACTCGCTGGTGGAGTACCGGGACGGCGCACTGCTGGCGCAGCTGGGCACGCCGGACATGAAGCTGCCCATCCGCTACGCGCTCACGTACCCTTACCGGGCGGAAAGCCCGGACGCGCCGCTGGATCTGCTGACCTGCGGTGCACTGACGTTCGCCCCGCCCGACGAGACGGCATTTCCCTGCCTCCGTCTGGCGCGGCAGGCCGCCAAAACCGGCGGCACCGCCTGCGCCATCCTCAACGGAGCCAACGAGGCAGCCGTGGGGCTGTTTCTGGCGGGCGAGATCGGCTTTAACGACATTCCCCGCCGCGTGGAGCGCGCTATGGAGCGCGTACCGGTGCAATATAAGCCAAGCCTTGCGGATATACTGGAAGCAGACGGGGCGGCGCGGCGCGAAGTCAAGCCCTGAAAAGGAGTTTCATACATGGTTTTGTATATCATAGCGGCTCTGCTGGTGTTCGGCGTGCTCATCGCCGTGCACGAGCTGGGACATTTTCTGGCGGCAAAGGCGTGCGGTGTGCGGGTCAATGAGTTCGCCATCGGCATGGGTCCCGTCCTCTGGAGAAAGCAGAAGGGCGACACACAGTATTCCCTCCGCGCCTTCCCTGTGGGCGGCTTCTGCGCCATGGAGGGCGAGGAGGAGGACTCCGACGACCCGGCGGCTCTGAACAATCAGGGCTTCTGGCACAAGCTCATTATCTTCGCCGCCGGCGCGGCCATGAACTTTCTGGCGGGACTCGTCATCATCTTCTGCCTGTACGCCCCGGCGGCGGGCTTTTACCAGCCGGTGATCACCGGCTTTGCCGACGGCTGCCCGCTGGAGAGTGCCGACGGCTTGCAGACCGGCGACCGCATCCTGTCCATCGACGGGGAGCGGGTGTATATTTACAGCGACGTCAGTCTGCTGATGCAGCTGAACCAGACGGGCGTTTTCGACCTGACGGTGGAGCGCGGCGGCGAGAAGGTACGGCTGCGCGATTTCCCCATGGAGCGGCAGACGTACACCGACCAGAGCGGCAGAAGCTACTCCGGCTACGGGATGTACTTCGGCGCGGAGGAGGCGACCTTCGGCGACAAGCTGGCCTACACATGGAACAACGCCGTGGACTTTGTGCGGATGGTGCGGCTCAGTCTGGAAATGCTCCTGACGGGGCAGGCGGGACTGAAGGATCTCAGCGGCCCGGTGGGCATCGTCTCCACCATGGTGCAGGTGGGGGAGCAGTCCGAGACGGTGAGGGCGGCGGTGGAGAATATCGCCTACATCGGCGCGCTGGTGGCGGTGAATCTGGCGGTGATGAACCTGCTGCCCCTGCCGGCATTGGACGGAGGGCGCATATTCTTCTTGATGATCAACGGCATTTGCCGGTATGTGTTCAAGGTGACGATACCCTCTAAGTACGAGAATTATATCCACTTCGCGGGGCTTGTTCTGCTGCTGGCACTTATGGTGGTGCTGGTATTCAGCGACGTGGGAAAGCTGATAAAGTAAGGAGGCGCGTGGCGTGACAAGGCGTATTCAGGTGGGTGCGGTGCCCGTGGGCGGCGGCGCACCGGTGTCCATTCAGTCCATGTGCAGCGTGCCGACGGAAAACGTGGAAGCCGTTGTGGCACAATGCCTCCGGCTGGAGGAGGCGGGCTGCGGCATCGTGCGCGTTGCCGTCCCCACGGAGGAGGCTGCCCGCGCCATTCCGGCGATCAAGGCGCGCATCCACATCCCGCTGGTGGCGGACATCCACTTCGATCACAAGCTGGCTCTGCTGTGCGCCGAGGGCGGCATCGACAAGATCCGCATCAACCCCGGAAACATCGGAAGCAGGGAGAAGGTTCGCGCCGTAGCGGACGCCTGCCGGGAAAAAAATATCCCCATCCGGGTGGGCGTCAACGGCGGTTCGCTGGAAAAGGAGCTGCTGCAAAAGTACGGCGGCGTGACCGCCGAAGCGTTGGCGGAGAGCGCATTGGGGCACGTCCGGCTGCTGGAGGAGTGCGGCTTTGAGGACATCTGCATCTCCGTGAAGTGCTCCCGCGTGCCGGTGAATATGGCGGCGTATGCGTACCTCCACGAGAGGGTGGACTACCCGCTGCACCTGGGCGTCACCGAGGCGGGCACCCCGGAGATGGGCGTGTTGAAATCCGCTGTGGGCATCGGCGGGCTTCTGTGCCGCGGGATCGGCGATACCCTGCGGGTGAGCTTGACGGCGGATCCGGTGGAGGAGGTCGTCGCCGCCAAGAAGATATTGCAGGTCTGCGGTCTGCGCCGCAGCGGGCCGGATCTGATCTCCTGCCCCACCTGCGGGCGGACGAAGTACGACATGATCCCCATTGCGCGGGAGGTGGAGCGGCGGCTGAAGGACTGCACGAAGCCCATCACCGTGGCGGTGATGGGGTGCGTGGTCAACGGCCCCGGCGAGGCATCCGCCGCCGATGTGGGCATCGCCGGCGGCAGCGGGGAAGGGCTGCTGTTCGCCAAGGGGAAGATACTGCGTAAGCTGCCGCAGGAGCAGCTGGTGGACGCACTATTTGAGGAAATCGAGAAGCTGTAAGGAGAAAAAATGGCGGAGAGAGTACCGTTTTTTACGTTGTTTGAGAGCTTTCAGGCTCCGCGCCAGCTGCGGCTGCTGCTCCACGACGCTTACGTCGTCAGCGGTGTGCTGGACAGGGAGGCGCGGACGCTGGAGGTGCAGATAGAGAGCGGCGAGACGCTGCCGCAGGCGGCACAGGACGCGCTGCAGCAGATGCTGGCGCAGCAGTACGACCTGCACCGCGTGCTGCTGCATTTCCGCAGCGATACCCGGAAGGGGGAGAGCGGCGTCCTGTGGGGCAAGGCATTCACCGGGAAGCTGACGCCCATTCGGGAGCTGAACATCAAGCAGGGCAACGCCATTGTGGAGGGGCGCGTGTTCAAGTCGGAGTGCTACGAGACGCGGCGCAAGGGTATGTGGACGCTGAACTTCGACCTCACCGATGAGAACGGCTCCGTTGCCGTCCGCAAGGCGATGGACGAGAAGGAGTCCAAGGTGCTGGGCAGTGCCGTCAGCGACGGGATGTGGCTGCGGCTGCAGGGCAAGGTGGAGCTGACCTATGACGGCAAGGACATCATGCTGCGCCCGGTGAATATTATGAAGGCTGACCACCCCGGACGGCGCGACGACGCGCCGGAGAAGCGGGTGGAGCTGCATTTACATACCCAGATGAGCAGCATGGACGCGCTGACCGACGTGGGCAAGGTGGTCAAGCAGGCGGCGGCGTGGGGACACCCCGCCATCGCCATCACCGACCACGGCACGGTGCAGGCGTTCCCCAAGGCGCGGGACGCCGCCAAGGGGAAGATCAAGATACTCTACGGCGTGGAGGGGTACTACGTCAACGATCTGGACGACCGCGTCGCCGTACACGGCGGACAGGAGCAGGATTTCGACGATGAGATCGTGTGCTTCGACATCGAGACTACCGGCTTGAAGGTGCAGCGGGAGGCCATCACGGAGATCGGCGCGGTGGTGCTGAAAAACGGGCAGATCACCGACAAATTCCAGACGTTTGTGAATCCGGGACGGCGGCTGACGCCGGAGATCATCGGCTTGACGGGCATCACCGACGCTATGCTGGAGGACGCGCCGCCGCCGGAGGAGGCGTTGGCGGCGTTTCTGCGCTTCGTGGACGGCAGACCGCTGGCGGCGCACAACGCGGAGTTCGACATCGGGTTTATCCGCGCCGGGTGCCGCAGGGCGGGGCTGGATTTCGACCCCACCTATGTGGACACGCTGATTCTGGCGCAGAATCTGCTGCCGGAGCTGCACAAGTACAAGCTGGACATTGTGGCGGAGCACCTTGACCTGCCCGCCTTCAACCACCACCGGGCGTCGGACGACGCGGGGATGGTGGCGTATATGCTCATTCCGTTCTTCGAGAAGATGCGGCGGGAGATGGGCATTTCTCGCTTGCAGGAGATCAACCGGGAGATGGAGAAGCTGCGGCCTATGGGCGGCGGCAACCGGCACCCCAAGCACATTATCATTCTGGCAAAAAACAAGCTGGGGCTGAAGCATCTGTACCAGCTGGTGTCGGCGTCCAACCTGAAGCATTTCAAGAGGTTCCCCATCATTCCCAAGACGGAGCTGGTGAAGCACCGGGAGGGGCTTATTATCGGCTCCGCCTGCGAGGCGGGCGAGCTGTTCCGCGCCGTTGCGGAGAACAAGGACAGGGCGGAGCTGAAGCGTATCGCGTCCTTCTACGACTATCTGGAGATACAGCCGATCTGCAACAATATGTTCATGCTGCGGAACGGCACGGTGCAGTCGGAGGAGGAGCTGCGGGAGTTCAACCGCACCATCGTCAGTCTGGGGCGGGAGCTGGGAAAGCCGGTGTGCGCCACCGGCGACGTGCATTTCCAGGAGCCGGAGGACGAGGTGTACCGCCACATCCTCCTTGCCAGCAAGAAGTTCGCCGACGCAGACGCACCGCTGCCCATCTACTTCAAGACCACGGAGGAGATGCTGGCGGAGTTCGCCTATCTGGGCCAGGCGGAGGCGCATCGGGTGGTCATCGACGACCCCCGCGCCATTGCCGACCGCATTGAGGAGATCGAGCTGCTGCCGCCGGGACAGCTGTTCCCGCCGCGGCTGGAGAACTCCGAGCAGGAGCTGCACGACATGGTGTGGAGGAAGTGCCACGAGCTGTACGGCGACGAGCCGCCCCAGCTGATCGTTGACCGGCTGAATGTGGAGCTGAAAAGCATCCTCGGCAAGTACGACGTGGTGTATATGTCCGCCCAGAAGCTGGTGCAGCGCAGCTTGGAGAACGGCTATCTGGTGGGGTCGCGAGGCTCTGTGGGCTCCTCGCTGGTGGCGTATATGTCGGGCATCACGGAGGTCAACTCCCTGCCGCCCCACTACCGCTGCCCCAAGTGCCGCCACACGGAGTTTATCACCGACGGCAGCTACGGCTGCGGCGCGGATATGCCGGACAAGGTGTGCCCCGTCTGCGGGGAGAAATATGTCAAGGACGGCTTCGACATCCCCTTTGAGACGTTCCTCGGCTACGGCGGCGGCAAGGTACCCGATATTGACCTGAATTTCTCCGGAGAGTACCAGGCGCGGGCGCACCAGCACGCCATTGAGATGTTCGGCAAGACACAGGTGTTCCGCGCCGGAACCATTGGCACACTGGCGGAAAAGACCGCCTTCGGCATGGTGAAAAAGTATCTGGAGGAGCGGGGCGAGACGGCGTCCAACGCGGAACTGGATCGGCTGACGCTGGGCTGCGTGGGCGTGCGGCGCACCACGGGACAGCACCCCGGCGGGCTGGTGGTGGTGCCGGACGACATGGACGTGGAGGACTTCACCGCCGTGCAGCACCCCGCCGACGATCCCAACAGCGAGACGGTGACCACCCACTTTGAATACCACTGCATGGAGGACAACCTCCTGAAGCTGGATATGCTGGGGCACGATGACCCCACCATGATCAAGATGCTGGAGGATCTCACCGGCGTCAATGCGCGGGAGATCCCGCTGGACGACCCGGACACCATGAGCATTTTCACGTCCTCCAAGGTGCTGGGCTTTGAAAACGACGAGATATTAGGCCCCACGGGAGCCGTGGCGATACCGGAGTTCAACACGCGGTTCACCCGCGGGATGCTGATGGACACCATGCCCAAGGACTTCAACACGCTGGTGCGGCTGTCCGGCTTTTCCCACGGCACGGATGTGTGGCTGGGGAACGCACGGGATCTGATCGTGGGCGGCACCGCCTCCGTTTTGGAGACGGTGGGCTGCCGCGACGACATTATGCTGTACCTGATCTCCATGGGGCTGGAGCCGAAAATGAGCTTCAAAATCATGGAGGCTGTCCGTAAGGGCAAGGTGAAGAAGGGCGGCTTTCAGGAGGGCTGGGAGGAGGCCATGCGGGAGCATCAGGTGCCGGACTGGTACATTGGCTCTCTGGCGAAGATCGGCTATCTCTTCCCCAAGGCGCACGCTGTCGCCTACGTGATGATGGCGTTCCGCATTGCGTGGTTCAAGGTACACGAGCCGCTGGCGTTCTACGCCACGTTCTTCTCCATCCGCGCCAAGGCGTTCGACGCGGAATACTGCTGCGCCGGCATGGACGCGGTGAAGCAGAAGATCCGGGAGATCGAGAACGACAAGGACGCCACCGACGTGGAGCAGAACCTGCTGGTGACGCTGGAGGTGTGCTACGAGTTCTACCTGCGGGGGTTCCACTTCGACACCATCAGCATTTACGACTCCGACGCCACGCACTTCAAGATCACGGAGAACGGACTGCTGCCGCCCTTCGTGACGGTGCGCGGTCTGGGGGAGACGGCGGCACTGGACACGGTGGAAAAGCGGGAGGGAAAGACGTTTATCTCCGTGGAGGAGTTTGCCACCACCTGCAACAAGCTCAGCAAGACCCACATTGAGGAGCTGAAGGCGTTGGGTGCCTTCGCTGGGATGGCGGATACCAGTCAGGTGACGCTGTTTTGACGGGAAAAAGCGCGAAAAAAGAAGCACCGGGAGGTGCTTCTTTTTTCGCGCTTTATTCGGCTTTTTTCTTCACGGGGAATTCCAGCTGCGCCAGAATGACGGCGGCGAACATCACCCCGCAGCCGATGTATTCGCGGACGGACATCTGCTGCTTGAGGATGATGGCACCGGCGATGACGGCGAACACGCTCTCCAGACTGAGCAGGATGGTGACCACCGTGGGGTTGGAGTCCTTCTGTGCCAGAATTTGCAGGGTGTAGCCCACGCCGCAGGAGAAGATACCCACGTACAGCAGGGGCATGACGCAGGAGAGGATCGCCGCCATGTCCACGTCCTCGAAGATGAACATACAGACGGAGGAGATGATGCAGGCGAACAGGAATTGCAGACAGCTGAGCTTTACGCCGTCCACCGTGGCGGTGAAGTGGTCGATAACGAGGATATGTACGGCGAAGCACACGGCGCACACGAGGATCAGCAGGTCGCCGGGAGCCAGCGTGAAGCTGCCCTTGATGCACAGCAGGTACAGAGCCACCACGGACAGCACCACGGCGATCCAGGTGGGCAGGTTGACTCTACGCTTGAAGAACAGACCGAACACGGGCACCAACACCACGTACAGGGCGGTGATAAAGCCGGCCTTGCCGGCGTCGGTGCCGGCCACCAGACCCGCCTGCTGGAAGTTGGAGGCGATGGCGAGAGCCGCGCCGCAGCACAGTCCGCCGATCCACAGCTGCTTGTTGGCGGCTTTTTTTTCGGCGGGGGAGAGGACGGGCTTGTCCTTCTTCATTTTGTCGCTGATGAGGATGACCACCAGCAGAGCCAGCACAGCGATAAAGTAGCGGGCGGCGTTGAAGGTGAAGGCACCGATGGCATCGGCGCAAAGATCCTGCGCCACGAAGGCGGTACCCCAGATAAACGCAGCCAGAATGGGGAAGAGCACCTGCCGTACCTGATTGTGTTTCATGTCTTGGATTTCCTTTCTCGTTTATTCGTTGTCTTTCGGTGCGCCGGTGTGCCAGCGGAACCTTCGCTCCTCATGGCGCAGCAGGCGCGTGATATTCTCCCGATGGCACCACACCACAAGTGATGCCACCAGCACAGCCAGCACCGTGTAGAGCACGCTGCGGCCGCAGAAGAAATACGTGGAGACGGGCATGGACAGCGTGGCGCAGAGAGAGCCGAGGGAGACATATCGCGTCAGCAGCCACAGCACGGCGAACAGCCCCCATGCGATCAGCCCTATGCGCCAGTTCAGCAGCCAGACCAGCGTGCCGCCGGACAGGATGCCCTTGCCGCCCTTGAAGCCGAAGAACACGGGGAACATATGACCCAGCTCGCAGCCCAAGCCTCCCAGCAGAACGCCCAGCGTCCAGTCGCCGAACAGATAGCTGAACAGGGCACCGCCCAGCAGGCACGCCACCACGGTCTTGCCCATGTCGAAGAGAATGACGCCCAGCGCGTATTTCGCGCCGTAGGTGCGGTAGAAGTTGGTCAGCCCCGCGTTGCCGCTGCCATGCTGCCGCACGTCGTCGTGGATGATGAAGTGGCTGACCATCACCGAGCCGTTAAGACAGCCCAGAAAATAACTCAGGAGCAGAAGGATCAGCCACGACAGCAAATATACGGACAGAAGCTCTTTCAATTTTCGTCCTCCCCCTTTTGGCGGATAGTCAGCACGATGGGCGTGCCCTCCAAGCCGAACACACTGCGGAGCTGGTTTTCCAGATACCGCTGGTAGGAAAAGTGGAACAGCTTTTTATCGTTGCAGAAGATAACGAAGTGGGGCGGCTTCACGCCCACCTGCGTCATGTAGTAGATCTTCAGACGGCGTCCCTTGTCCGTGGGGGGCTGCACGCGGGTCTGGGCGTCCGCCAGCACGCTGTTCAGCGTGCCGGTGGTGATACGCATTGCCGCCTGATCGTTCACGTAGTTGATCAGCTCAAACAGCCTGCCCACCCGCTGGCCGGTGAGGGCGGAGATGAACAGGATGGGGGTGTAGGGCATATAGCTCAGATCCCGGCGGATGTCCTCCCGCATACGATCCATGGTCTTGCCGTCCTTCTCGATGAGATCCCACTTGTTCACCACGATGATACACGCCTTGCCGGCGTCGTGCGCCAGCCCCGCCACCTTGGTGTCCTGCTCCGTCACGCCCTCCTGGGCGTCAATGAGGATAAGGCACACGTCGCTGCGCTCGATCGCCATGGTGGCGCGGAGGACGCTGTATTTTTCGATATTGTCGTCCACCTTGGACTTTTTCCGCATACCGGCGGTGTCGATGAAATTATACTTGCCGTAGCGGTTCTCAAAGTAGCTGTCGATGGCGTCGCGGGTGGTGCCCGCCACGTTGCTGACGATGACGCGCTCCTCCCCCAAAATGCGGTTGGTGAGGCTGGATTTGCCCACGTTGGGCTTGCCGATGATGGCTACCTGCACCACATCGTCGTCGTCCTCGTCTTCCGTCTCCGGCGGGAAATACTTGACGCACTCGTCCAGCAGGTCGCCGGTGCCGTGACCGTGGACGGCGGAGACCGCCACCGGGTCGCCCAGCCCCAGGTTGTAGAACTCGTAGAAGTCCGGGTCAAGGGTGCCGGTGGAGTCCATCTTGTTCACCGCCAGCACGATGGGCTTGCGGCTGCGCTGAAGCATACCAGCCACCTCCTGATCGGAGGCGGTCAAGCCGGTTTTGATGTCGGTGACAAAAATGATAACATCGGCGTTGTCAATGGCGATCTGCGCCTGCTCCCGCATGAAAGCGAGGATCTGGCTGTCGGTGTTTGGCTCGATACCGCCGGTGTCCACCAGACGGAATTTGCGCCCCACCCACTCGCTCTCGCCGTAGATACGGTCACGGGTGACGCCGGGGGTGTCCTCCACGATGGACAGCCGCCGCCCGATGATCTTGTTGAACAGCATGGACTTACCCACATTGGGGCGTCCCACAATAGCAATTAAAGGCTTGGACATTCGCTTAACCCTCTCTTTCCAGCATGGCGTCCAGCAGGTCGCCGCCGTCTATCCCCACGATCTGCACCGGGCAGCCCAGCTCGCCGCTGAGACGCTCCACGGTGTAGTCGTCCAAAAATACGTTTTCCCCGTGGCGCAGCATGTGCAGCGGCAGCAGGACGCGCCCTAAAGACGGTACACGGCGCAGCTGCGCCGACAGATCCTGCCCCGTCAGCAGCCCCGCCACGTCGATGGTGTGACCGAAGAAGTCGTTCTCCACGGCGACGACCTGTCCCCGCAGGGCGGGGAAGTACGCCTGCGCCTGCGCCAGCAGTTCCCGCAGGAACGGGGCGGCGGCGGTGCCGGTGGCGATGGTGAAGGGGGACGGGGCTTCGCTGTGCTCCTCCAAGCGCATGGCACTGAGGAAATCCTGCTCCAGAGAGCGGAGCATCCCCACGCCGTTTTCCAGCTGGCGGTAGCCCTCGTAGTAGTCCTCCTGCGGCAGAGGCAGTCCCGCCCGGAGGAACAGCTCGTCGGCGCAGAAGAAACGCCGGGTGCCGAAGCGGCGGAGGTTCTCCTGCCCGAATTCCTCAGCGATGGCGATGATGCTTCGGGCGCACTCGCTGTCCACGGGGCGGAGCTTCGCCAGACCCTGCCGGTACTTGGTGATGCCCACCGGCACGATGGAGCAGCTGGAAAACTGCCAGTCCGTCAGATCGCGGAGGGTGCGGCGCAGCTGGTCACCGTCGTTCCAGCCGGGGCAGACCACGATTTGACCGTTCATCACGATGCCCGCTTCACAGAACGCCTTGATGTAGTCCAGTGACCGCCCGGCATTCTTATTGCCCAGCATGGTGCAGTGGAGCTGGGGGTCGGTGGTGTGGACGGAGACGTTGATGGGGCAGATGTGCAGGTCGATGATGCGCTGCGCCTCGCGCTCCGTCAGGTTCGTCAGGGTGATGTAGTTGCCCAGCAGGAAGCTGAGCCGCGCATCGTCGTCCTTGAAGTAGAGCGTCTGGCGCATACCCGGCGGCATCTGATCCACGAAGCAGAACACGCAGTGGTTAGCGCAGGAGCGCATTTCGTCCATCAGATAGGTGTCGAAGTTCAGCCCCAGATCCTGCCCCTCCGCCTTGTGCAGCGTGACGGTGCGAACGTCGCCCGACGGCGTTTTCAGTTCGATGTGCGACACCGGGTCGTAGCCGTAAAAGCGGTAGTCCAGCACGTCCACGATGGAGTGACCGTTGATGGACAGGAGCTTTTCGCCCACCTGTATGCCGGCGCGTTCCGCCGGTGAATGATGGTCGATGGCGGTGATGATGGTGCTCATAATGCGTCCTCTCCTGCAAAAAGGGCATACGCCCACATAATAACCATACTATTATAACGGCTTTTCCCGCCGGACGCAAGCACAATATAGTATACCCGCCCGGTGTGCCGTTGTAAAACGACGGATTCCGATGCTTCCCATGACAAAAAGTGGGGGAGTGCCGCAAAAAAGTACGAGGGAAGCGGAGCTTCCCTCGTACAAAGGCACAACAGACTTATTTCGCCGCCACAGACTTGACGACCTTTACCTCGCGGCCGTTATAGGTACCGCACTCCGGGCACATTCTGTGGGGGAGATGCAGCGCGCCGCACTTGGCGCACGCCACCAGCGTGGGAGCTGCCAGCTTCCATACGGAAGAACGTCTCTTATTGCGTCTTTGCTTGGATACTTTTCCCTTAGGGACTGCCATGTTGACACCTCCTTGGTCTTAACTGCCTGAGCAGCAATGTAATACAAAATTCACTCATCCCGCTGCAACAGCTGCGCCAGCTTCGCCAGACGGGGGTCCACCGCCCTTTGGCAGCGGCAGCTCTCCCGGTTCAGGTTCACACCGCAGCCGGGGCAAAGCCCCTTGCAGTCCTCTGAGCAGAGAAATTTCGTGTCCATATCGAGGATGAAGGCATCACGCGCCAGCTCCTCCACGTCCACCTCGTCGTTGTCCGCCACGATGATGTCGTCGCTTTCGTCGGATTCGCGCTCCTCCGCCAATACGCAGTCGTAGCGCACCGTCTTGTCCGCGTCGTACTCCTCACCGCAGCGGTCGCAGGTACAGTGCAGCGTGGTGGTCAGCGTCAGACCGCACAGCAGCAGTCCCGCTTTGTTTTCCAACCGGCAGTCCACAACAACCGGGCGGGAGACAGGGCAGGAGCCGCCGAATTCCAGGTCGGACAGATCCATTTCGAAACGGACGTCCTGCCGGGAATCGGGGGTATGCAGCAGCTTGTTTACGTTCAGACGCATAGTACACCTCACAATGGCACGTGTAGTATTATAGCCGAGACGAAATGCCTTGTCAAACATTTTCTTACAAATCTTTTGACTTTTTTCAAAAACACGGTACAATAGGCAGAGAAACAGTCGGGGAGGGTGCCCTTATGCGGGAGTTGACCATCGGAAAGAACGACGCGGGACAGCGGTTGGACAGGTTTCTGTCCAAGGCTCTGCCTCTGCTGCCCAGCGCGCTGGCGCAGAAATACATACGCATCAAGCGGGTGAAGGTCAACGGCGGGCGCGCCCAGCGTGACCAGCGGCTCAACGAGGGCGACGTGCTGCAATTATACATCAACGACGAGTTTTTTGACAAGCCGTCGGAGGAGAATATGTTTCTGACGCTGTTCAAGCCCCGACTCACGGTGGTGTACGAGGACGAGCACCTGCTGCTGGCGGACAAGCCGCAGGGCATGGTGGTCCATGCCGACGAGACGGAGAAGGTGAACACCCTCATCAACCATATTCAGGCGTATCTGTACCAGAAGCGGGAGTGGAACCCCAAGTGGGAGAATGCCTTCACTCCCGCCCTGTGCAACCGCATCGACCGCAACACCGGCGGCATGGTCATCGCCGCCAAGGACGCCGAGACGCTGCGGGTCATCAACGAGAAGATACGGGACCGGGAGCTGGACAAGCGGTATCTCTGCGTCACCGTGGGACGCCCCAAGCAGAGCAGGGGGCGGGCGGAGTGCTTTCTGCTGAAGGACGAAAAGAAAAAGCAGGTGTCCGTGTACCACAAGCCGATCCCCGGCGGCAAGACCGCCATTACCGATTACGAGGTGCTGGAGACGCGGGGTGAGCTGAGTCTGCTGGAGATCGGTCTGGAGACGGGGCGCACCCACCAGATACGCGCCACCATGGCGGATCTGGGCTGCCCGCTGCTGGGGGACGGCAAGTACGGCAGAGGCGACGTGAACCGCCGGTACGGGGAGACGCGGCAGGCTCTCTATGCCTACAAGCTGACCTTCGATCTGCCCACGGACGCGGGGCACCTGAACTACCTGCGGGGACGGACGTTTACCGTGGAAAATGTGCCGTTTCGCGACAAATATTTCGGCTGAACAGGGTGCAGCGGAGGGCTTTTGCCGTCCGCTGCATTTTTTTCAAAGAAAAAGTGTAAAATCCATTGACTTTTTGGGAAGTGCAATATATATTGTATCTGCCATCTTTCGACGGGAATAGCATCGTGTGAACAGACGCGCTGCCGTCACGACGGGAGGGGGCTATTTTTCTGACGAATGGAGGAGGATAAATGTCCAAAGAGTTGATTCGCCTGCGGGATCTCTGCATGGCGTTTGACGACGAGCTGGTTCTCGATCACATCAATCTTTACATCAACGATTCCGAATTCCTCACGCTGCTTGGCCCCAGTGGGTGCGGCAAGACCACCACACTGCGGATCATCGGAGGGTTCACCACGCCCACAAGCGGCGACGTGACCTTCGACGGCGCGAGGATCAATGATGTCCCGCCCCATAAGCGGCAGATCAACACGGTGTTCCAGAAATACGCGCTGTTTCCGCATCTGGACGTGTTTGAAAACATCGCCTTCGGTCTGCGTATCGCCAAAGTACCGGAGGAGGAGATACGGCAGCGTGTCTCGGAAATGCTGGAGGTCGTCAGCCTGAAGGGCTTTGACCGCCGGCGCACTGACCAGCTTTCCGGCGGTCAGCAGCAGCGCGTGGCCATCGCCCGCGCACTGGTGAACCGCCCGAAGGTGCTGCTGCTGGACGAGCCGCTGGGCGCGCTGGATCTGCGTCTGCGTAAGGATATGCAGAACGAGCTGAAGCGCATCCAGCAGCAAATGGGCATCACGTTTATATATGTTACCCACGATCAGGAGGAGGCTCTGACCATGTCCGACACGGTGGTGGTCATGGACAAGGGACGCATCCAGCAGATCGGCACCCCGGAGGATATTTACAACGAGCCGAAAAACGCCTTCGTGGCGGACTTCATCGGCGAGAGCAATATCCTCAACGGCGTCATGGTGCGGGATAAGGTCGTGAAAATGTACGGCAAGGAGTTCCCCTGCGTGGACGCGGGCTTCGCCGAGAACGAGCCGGTGGACGTGGTCATCCGCCCGGAGGACATCGACATCGTCCCCGTGGAGCAGGGACAGCTTGTGGGCACCGTCACCAACGTGACGTTCAAGGGGATGCAGTACGACATCATCGTGGACTTCCGGGGCTTCAAATGGCTTATCCAGACCACCGATCACTCGCCAGTGGGTGCGCGCATCGGCGTGAAGATCGACCCCGACGGCTTCCACATTATGAAGAAGAGCGAGTATTCCGGACTGTTTGGCGACTATTCCTCCTACTCCGAGGAATACGAGGAGCTGGCGGACGCCGGCGCGGAGGCGGAAGAGGAGGAGAGCGAGGATGAAGAGTAAGCTCTCCCGTTTCGCCGTGCCCTATGTGGTGTGGATGGCCATTTTTGTGGTGGCTCCCATCGTTATCATGGTCATTTACGCCTTTTCCGGGGCGGAGGGCGGCTTCACGCTGGACAACTTCACCCAGATGGGCGGCTACGCCGCCGTGTTCGGCAGGTCGTTTAAGCTGGCTCTTATCGCCACCGCCATCTGTCTTTTGATGGGCTATCCCGTGGCGTACCTCCTCAGCCGGGAGGGGGAGTCCTTCCGCCGCACCGCCATGGTGCTGATCATGCTCCCCATGTGGATGAACTTCCTGCTGCGGACGTATTCGTGGATGACCATTCTGGAAAACAACGGGCTTCTGAACCAGCTGTTTCAGAAGCTGGGCATTATCGCCCTGTACAACCATCTGACGGGCAGCCAGCTGGAATACTTCACCATGATCGACACGCAGGGTGCCGTGGTGCTGGGCATGGTGTATAACTACCTGCCCTTTATGATCCTGCCCATCTACTCCGTGATCTGCAAGCTGGATCACTCCCTGCTGGAGGCGGCGCGGGATCTGGGTGCCAATATGGTGACGGTGTTCCGCAAGGTCATTTTGCCCCTGTCGCTCCCCGGCGTGCTCTCCGGCATCACCATGGTGTTCGTGCCGTCGGTGTCCACCTTCGCCATCAGCCGTATGCTGGGCGGCGGCACGGAGCTGCTGCTGGGCGACCTCATTGAGCGGCAGTTCCTGGGCGGCGCGTACAACCCCCAGCTGGGCGCGGCCATCTCGCTGGTGATGATGCTGGTGGTCGTGGTGTGTATGCTGGTGATGAATCGCTTCGGTGAGGGCGAGGAACAGGCGGTGATGCTATGAGAGGCAGAAAGAGCAACAGCTTCGGCGACCGCCTGCTGATGGCACTGGTGGGGCTGTTCCTGTACGCGCCCATCATCATCCTTATCGTATTTTCCTTCAACGCGGGCAACAGCTCCAGCGTGTGGAAGGGCTTCTCCCTCCACTGGTACGCCGAGCTGCTGAACGACCGGCTCATTATGCACAGCGTGTATACCACGCTGATGGTGTCCCTGCTGGCGACCATCATCGCCACCATCGCCGGCACCTTCGCCGCCATCGGCTTTTTCGGTATGCGCCGCCGCGCCCGCACGGGGCTTCTGGCGGTCAACAACATCCCCATGATGAACGCGGACATCGTCACCGGCGTCAGCCTGTGCCTGCTGTTCGTGGTGTTCTTCAACGGCTGGCACAGCTTCGCCGTGTGGGTCAACGGCTGGCAGTCCCTCGTGGTGCTGCCGGAGCGGCTGACCATGGGCTTCGGCACGCTGCTCATCGCCCACGTGTGCTTCAATATCCCCTACGTCATCCTGTCGGTGGGCCCCAAGCTGCGGCAGATGGACCGCAACCTCATCGACGCGGCGCAGGATCTGGGCTGCACATGGATGCAGGCGTTCTGGAAGGTCATCATTCCGGAGATCAAGCCCGGTATCGTCTCCGGCGCGCTGACGGCGTTCACCATGTCCATTGACGACTTCATCATCAGCTACTTTACGGCAGGCACCTCGTCCTCCACGCTGGCCATGACCATTTACGGCATGACGAAAAAGCGCGTCAGCCCGGAGATCAACGCCGTGTCCACGCTGCTGTTCGTCACGGTCATTATCCTGCTGGCGATCATCAACCTGCGGGAGAACCACCAGCAGAGCCATGCCCGCCGCCACGCGGAGGGCACCGTGCCCGCTCCGGCTCCCCGGAAGAGCGCGGGACTGTGGAAGAAGCTCGGCACCGGTGCCATGGCGTGTGTGCTGCTGGCGACGCTGATCGTCACCGGCATGGCAGCCCGCAGCGAGCGGGTGGTGAACGTCTGCTCCTGGGGCGAGTATATCGACGAGTCCCTTATCACGGAGTTTGAGGAGCAGACCGGTATCCGTGTCAACTACCAGACGGCGGAGAGCAACGAGGCTCTGTACTCCCTCATTAAGATGGGCGGCGCGGACTTCGATGTGATCGTGCCCTCGGACTATATGATCGCACGGCTCATACAGGAGGATATGCTGGCGGAGCTGAACTACGACAATATCCCCAACTTCCAGCTGATGGATCCTCAGTTCACTCACCTGAGCTTCGACCCGGAGAACAAGTACACCGTCCCCTACACGTGGGGCAGCGTGGGCATCATCTATAACACCACCATGGTGGACGAGCCCATCACCAGCTGGGGAGCCATGTTCGACGAGAAGTACGCAGGGCAGGTGCTGATGATCAACAACTCCCGGGATGCGCTGATGGCGGCTCTGTGCTATCTGGGCTACGACATCAACACCACCGACGAGGGGCAGCTGACGGAGGCGTTCAACCTGGTGAAGAACGCCAAGAGCAAGGGCGTCTATCAGGCATTCGTCATGGACGAGATCTTTGGCAAGATGGAGGGCGGCAACGCGGCCATCTCCATGTACTACGCCGGCGACTATCTGACCATGCTGGAGAATAACGAGGATCTTGCCTTTGTCATTCCCGAGGAGGGCAGCAACTGGTTCGTGGACGCCATGTGCGTTCTGAAGTCCAGCCAGCATATGTCCGAGGCGGAGGAGTGGATCAACTTCATCGCCTCCACCGACAGCAACCTGGCGAACATGGACTATATCTGGTACGCCTCTCCCAACGCCGAGGCACTGGAAAAGTACCCTGCCTATTACGAGGAGACGTATGGCGAGGAGCTGGACGAGGAGATCTACAATATCATGGCGATCCCCGACGAGGAGCGGGAACGCTGTGAGATCTATGTGAATCTGCCCCAGGAGACGCTGAAGTTCTATGATAAGCTGTGGACACAATTAGGAGTATAAAGGAGGCAATACGATGATTGAGATCGGCATGACCTATACCGCTGAAAAGACCGTCACCACGGACATGACCGCCAAGGCAGTGGGCTCCGGCGGGCTGGAGGTGTTCGGTACGCCCTTTATGATGGGCTTGATGGAGTACGCCGCTATGCAGTGCGTGCAGCCGGAGCTGCCGGAGGGCAAGGGCACCGTGGGCGTGGACATCGCGTCCAGCCATCTGGCACCGACGCCGGTGGGGATGAAGGTCTCCGCCACCGCCGAGGTGACGGGCGTCTCCGCCAACGGCAAGATGATCACCTTCAAGGTCACCGCCTCCGACGAGGACGGCTTGATCGGCGAGGGCACCCACACCCGCGCCGTCATCGACAACGCCCGGTTCCTGCAAAAGTGCAACGACAAGCTGAAAAAAGCGTAACAAAGCGTAACGGAAAGCCGCCCGCATGGGCGGCTTTCTGCGTGCACAGGAGAGACGGCAGGAAGTGCGGACTGAGGGATTGTCACCACAGAGCAAATCTGCTATAATAAACCGATACTATCACCGGAGGAGGGGGAGAGACTGTGCGCGTGCTGGCGACTATCGGATTCTCTTTCTCCGCCGGTATTCTTCTGTCGGTGCTGCTGCCGTGGGACGGCTGGCAGCTGTACGCCGCCGCAGGTGTGTTTCTGGCGGCAGCGGTGTGGCTTCCGGCGGCGCGGCATTGGAAATGCTATCGCCGTGGGCTGCTCATTCTGCTGCCGCTGGCGGTGTCGCTGGTCTATTTCACCGGCTGCTGCAAGCTGGTGCGCCAGCCGGTGGAGCAGCACTGCGGCGCGGTGTCGGAGTTCACCGCCACCGTGTGCGACTGGCCGGTCGAGACGGAGCGCGGCGGCATGGTCACGGTGCGTCTGGAGGGCTTCCGCAGTGCCAAGGCGGTGCTCTACGGAGAGGAGGAGCTGCTGACGCTGCGCCCCGGCAACACCGTCACCGGCACGGCGCGGTGGCAGTCCGCCGCCCGCATCCACGACAACGACGTGACCCATTTCAATGCGCGGGGCGTGTACGCCCTGCTGTACAGCCGTGAGGCGGTGACTGTCAACGCCGGGACGGAGAACGCCCTGCGCTGGCTGCCCCAGCGGGTGTCCAAGGCGTTCCGGGAGAAGATCGCCGCCACGTGGGACGATCCCCGCGTCAGCGGCTTTCTGACGGCGGAGCTGACCGGCGACAAGTCCGCCATGGACGACGGGGACTATCTCGCCATGCGGGAGACGGGGCTGGCGCACCTGTTCGCCGTCTCCGGGCTGCACTGCGCCTTTCTGGTGACGCTGCTGGCACTACTGGTCTCCCGGCGGCAGAGGGTGCTGTGCGCCGTGACCGTCCCCGTGCTGCTTTTCTACATGGTCATGGTGGGGCTGTCGCCCTCCGTGGTGCGCGCCTGCATCATGCAGATATTCCTGCTGGCGGCACCGCTTTTCAAGCGGGGCAGCGACCCGCTGACCAGTCTCGCCGCCGCCCTGACGGTCATCCTGCTGGCGAATCCCTTCGCCGCCGCAAGCATCAGCTTGCAGCTGAGCTTTTCCGCCACCATGGGCATGGTGCTGCTGTCGCCCCGGCTGTACCGGCTGCTTTGCGGCGGGTACAAGGGCAAGAACCGCCGCCTGCGCGGCGCGGTGTGCTTCCTCGCCGCCAATCTGGCGGCGACGCTGGGCGCGGCGGTGTTCACCGTGCCTCTGACGGCGTACTACTTCCGTATCTTCGTGCTGGTCTCGCCGCTGACCAGCCTGCTGGCGGTGCCGGCGGCGGGCTGGAGCTTCATGGCGTCGTTTGTGACGACGGTGCTGGGCTTTTTCTATCTGCCGCTGGCGCGGGTGCTGGGCTGGCTGACGTGGCTGCTGGTGCGGTATATCCTCTGGGTGGCGCACGCGGTCATGGGCTGGCGGTACCATGCGGTGTACTTCACCAATCCCTATCTGCTCTACTGGCTGCTGTTCCTCTACACGGCGTTTCTCGGCTGTGCCGTCACGCCGGACGGCAAGCGGAAATACCTGCTGGCGGCGGGGCTGTCGGCGTTGACGCTGACGTGCGCCGTGTGGCTGAACCAGCAGGACTACCGCTACGGCGCGCTGTCCGCTATGGTGCTGGACGTGGGGCAGGGGGAGAGCGTCATCGTGTGGTCAGGCGGCGACACGGCGTTGGTGGACTGCGGCAGCAGCAACAGCTACAAGGAGCCCGGCGGCCTCGCCGCCGACACGCTGCACAGCATGGGCGTGAAGCACCTTGGTGCCGTGGTGGTGACCCACTACCACGCCGACCACACCAACGGGCTGTACGAGGTGCTGCGCCGCGTCCCGGTGGACACGCTGTACCTGCCGGACATAGAGGACGAGTACGGCGTGCGGGAGAGGCTGGAGTCGCTGGCGGCGGAACGGGGGACGGCGGTGCGAT
>OKSN01000443.1_pt1 | contig 27035 bp, 24 predicted proteins | sample 1606191 | NCBI WGS metagenome assembly OKSN01 (sample SAMEA3879535, study PRJEB24766) | human gut metagenome | biome: human-associated habitat; feature: feces | place: USA | collected 1985/1987
AGCAAGGCCGTCCGGCGAATGCCGGACGGCCTTGCTGCGCTTATTGGAAAGGATCGATCGGGAGATGGCAATTGTTATTTCGCCAGACCCAGCTTTTTCAGCCGGTTCCATGCGCGGATGACCTGTACCTTGGTCACACGCTTGCCGGGCGTAAAGGCGCCCTCTCCCATGTCGGGCAGCAGCCCGGCCTCCACAACCCAGCGGGCCGCCTTGGCGGTGTCGGGCGGGGCGCTCTGGGCAAGGGCGGGCAGCGGCATTGCGGTCAGTGCCATGCTCAGCGCCAGAACCATGCTGATGAGCCGTTTTTGCATAAGATTCTCTCCTTCTCAAGCGCCCTCCAAGCCGGGCGCTTTTGTTGTACCCAGTGTACCACGTTTTGCCCGCTTTGGACGGTTTTGGGCACGAATCGCCCCGCAAATGCGCTGAAACGACCCGGTGCACCACACGCACCCGCAAAAAACAGAAAACCGCCCGGTTTGCGGTTACCGGACGGTTTTCTGCTCTATAGGAATTACGGGAATGGCATATTGAACAGAGCACTGCTCTGTGCCTGTAGTATACCACGAACGGCGGCAAAAGTAGAGCAATTCTGCGTGAATGGCCCCTGAAATGCATCGAATCGCCCTGAAAAAGCCCAAAAAAGCCCTTGCGCACCCTTTTGGGACGCAAAAAAAGGGTTGCAAACGAATGTGCGCCTGAGAGGCTTTCCACCGCAATCTCTCCCATAAAAAAGCAGTTCCGAAACGCCCGCAGGCGTTTCGGAACTGCAAATAAAAAATACTCTTTCCGCTCTTTATGCCCAAAGTGCAACGACGACCGCCGCCAGCGGCGGAAACAGGGAGGAGTTGTTGGGGCAGCGGCCAGCAAGACGCAAGTGCCGCCCAAGGCACGATGCGGATGCTGGGTGCCGCAACCCGATAGCGGAGCACATTCTAAATCGTCCGCCCTCTGTAAGAGACGCTGAAAAAATATGCAAAAAATAGTGCATTCCGGTGCGTTTTGTGATATCTTATAAAAGTGTGTAACCACAAATAACACAACTGCGTCCATAGGACGCATAAGGAGGAACTGTATATGAAGTTGGAAACCGGGATCTGCGGCGAGCAGAGCGTGCGCGTGAGCGCAGAGAATACCGCAAAAACCATGGGCAGCGGCACGCTGGACGTGTTTGCTACCCCTGCACTGGTGGCACTGGCCGAAAAGACCTGCTGGCAGAGCGTTGCCCCTGCGCTGGAAGCGGGCAGCGGCACCGTGGGCACCAAGCTGGAGCTGGAGCACACCGCACCCACCCCTGTGGGCATGACCGTGACCTGCCACAGTGAGCTGGTGGCCGTAGAGGGCCGCAAGCTGACCTTCAAGGTGACGCTTGCAGACGAGAAAGGTCCTGTGGGCGGTGGCACCCACGAACGCTTTATCATCTTTGAGGAAAAGTTTGCCGCTAAGGCAGAAGCCAAAAAGGGCTAAGAGTCGCTTTTGTCTGTTTCGTCCAGCCGCAGCGGCGGCGGGTCTGCGGCCAGAAGCTGCTGCTCGGCGCGGGTCTGCGCGTCCTGCAAAAGCTGCACAGCCTGCACACTGGCGCGGAACAGTTCAAAGTACATGGCCTTGTAATCCGGCACGGTGCACACCCCCTTTGCATTTCTGTGGGTAGTCTGCCCCGCAGCCTGCGCCCCGATACGCCGGAGCTTTTTTCGCAGACAATGACTGATACTTGATATGAGGAGCTTATGAAAAACAAAAACTTATCCTGGGTGGGGGCGCTGTTCGTCTTTGCCCTGCTGCTGTGGTGCACGGCGGTGACCCCCGGCAAGGTGGCCGATCCCGCCACCTACACCTGTGCGGTGTACAGCACCTTCTTTTCCCTGCTGCCGCCGGTCATTGCCATCGTGCTGGCGCTGAACACCAAGGAGGTGTACACCTCGCTGCTGGTGGGCATTGCCTCCGGTGCGCTGCTGTATGCCAACGGCAACCTTGAGCTGGCGCTGAACACCCTGTTCTTCAACGAGGACGGCGGCATGATCACCAAGCTGTCGGACTCCGGCAACGTGGGCATTCTGGCCTTTCTGGTGATGCTGGGCATTCTGGTGGCACTGATGAACAAGGCGGGCGGCTCAGCAGCCTTCGGGCGCTGGGCCTCCACCCACATCCACAGCCGGGCGGGCGCACAGTTTGCCACCCTGCTGCTGGGCGTGATGATCTTTGTGGACGACTACTTCAACTGCCTGACCGTCGGCTCCGTCATGCGCCCGGTCACGGACCGGCAGAAGGTCTCCCGCGCAAAGCTGGCCTACCTCATTGATTCCACCGCCGCCCCGGTGTGCATCATTGCGCCGGTGTCCAGCTGGGCCGCCGCCGTTACCTCCAGCGTGCCCGAAGGCTCCGGCATCAACGGCTTTACCATGTTCCTGCGCACCATTCCCTACAACTATTACGCCCTGCTGACCATTGTGATGAGCCTGTTCCTCATCTTCACGGGCACGGACTACTGCTCCATGAAGCAGCACGAGGACAACGCCCGGGCCGGTGACCTTTTCACCACGGCTGACCGCCCCTACGGCGACGATGTGGATGCCGGGGACGATGCCCACGGCCATGTCATTGATCTGGTGGCCCCGGTGCTGGTGCTGATCGCGGCCTGCATCCTTGGCCTGATCTACACCGGCGGCTTCTTTGAGGGCGTGGACTTCATCACCGCCTTCTCCGACTGCAACGCCTCCGCCGGTCTGGTGCTGGGCAGCAGCATTGCCCTGATGTTCACCTTTGTGTTCTACCGTGTCCGCAGCGTGATGACGTTCCAGGATTTTGCCGCCTGCATCCCCGAGGGCTTCAAGGCCATGGTCAGCCCCATGCTGATCCTGACCCTGGCCTGGACGCTTTCCGGCATGACCAACCTGCTGGGTGCAAAATATTACGTTGCCAACCTGCTGGGCGGCTCCGCTGCCGCCCTGCAGTACCTGCTGCCGGTCATCATCTTCCTGGTGGCGGTGTTCCTGGCCTTTGCCACCGGCACCTCCTGGGGCACCTTCTCCATCCTGATCCCCATCGTCTGCCACGCTTTCCCGCAGGGCGAGATGCTGGTGGTCTCCATTGCGGCCTGCCTGTCCGGCGCTGTGTGCGGCGACCACTGCTCTCCCATTTCCGACACCACCATCATGGCCTCTGCCGGTGCGCATTGCAGCCATGTGAACCATGTTTCCACCCAGCTGCCCTACGCCATTACCGCCGCATCCTGTTCCGCCGCGTGCTATGTGATCACCGGCCTGACCCAGATGTTCCTGGGCAGCAGCGCCAGCCTGTGGACCTCGCTGATCCTGCTGGGCGTTGCCATTGTGCTGGAGCTGGTGGTGCTGAACATTCTGCGCGTAAAGCTGGGCAAAAAGACCAAAGCGTGATATACTAAAGGAAATTGAGTGTTCGAAGGGAGACCGTACCATGCTGGAAAAAGCATTCAACGATGTCTATACCAAGTTCAAGCTCCATTTCTACCAGAACGTGTTCCAGCGCTTTGCCACCCGTGAGGCGACCCTGACCACGGTGGAATCCTTTTGCATGGAGGGCATTATGGCCATGGGGGAGCCCACCATTGCGGAGTTTTCCCGCATGATGCAGATCTCCACCCCCAACGCGGCGTATAAGATCGGCTCGCTGGTGCGCAAGGGCTATGTGGAAAAGATCCAGTCCACCACCGACCGCCGGGAGTATCACCTGCGGCCCACCCAGAAGTATATCGACTACTACAACATCAGCTACTCCTACCTGAGCACGGTGGTCCAGCGGGTGAACAAGCGCTTCCCCAAAGAGGACGTGAAGAAGCTGGAACAGATGCTGACCATCATCAGCAACGAGCTGATGCCCGAGCTGAACCTGGAAAACAACCCGGAGGCTCCGGAGGAAAAGAAAACCGCGCGCTGAGCCACACCCTTTCGGGGGAAACCCGGAAGCCTGTGCGCCGACCCGCGCAGCCAGACAGGACTGCCCCACAGAGATGTGGAGCAGCCCTGTTTTTTTCTGCCGGAGCGGGCTGTGCGGCCAACAAAAAAAGCCCCGGAGGGCTTGCGGGACCCTCCGGGGCGAGGCAGCGGCGTGCGGGCCCGCTGCCTCAGGGAATAGCGATCAACAGGAGATTCTGGGAAGTAACTTTTTGGGGGAATTACAAAGGAATGTGATGCATGGCCCAAAGGGTCAGCGGGGCGTTTGCCCGGGGCCTTTGGGGGTTGGGGTTCAGTGCTGGGACTTGTAGAACATGGCCTTGCGCTTGCGCTCCATCCAATATCCCGCTGCAGACAGCACCATGCCTGCGCCCAGCATCAGGTCTGCCAGCCAGCCGCTGGTGCCGGTCTGGATCAGCTTGGCATCCTGCACCGCCGGGAGCACCGGGGTCTCAGGAGCGGGGGCCGGAGTGGGAGCCGGAGTGGGGGCGGGGTCAGGTCTTGCATCCTGCACCACGGGCAGCACCGGAGCCTCGGGGGCGGGAGCCCACACCTGCTGGTACAGCTCCTTCAGCGATTGCAGATCCCGGCCGGAGAGGGCACGGTAGACCCGGAACATCTGCCGGTTGCACAGCCGGAGGATGCCGCAGGCTTCCTGCAGGCCGGAGGGCATCCCCTCCAGCGGGAGCACCCGGCACAGCCATGCCAGCAGCACCACGGTGCCCACCGCACAGCCTCTTTGAACCTGTTCTCGCTGCCTCTGTTTCATCCTGCATCCCCCGTCTTTTGTGCCGTTCCCCGGTGTTTTTTCTCCATTATATCACATCCGCGCTGTAATTTGCCAGAGAGCAGAGGGGAATGTACCTCTGTGCCGCTTGCGTCTGCTCTGAAAACCGTTTGAATTGCAAAACGATTTTTTAGTTGCTATACTGGGCTTACCAATTTTTTTCGGGAGGCTGCTACAGTGACCGCACAGACAATGCAAATCGGGAACACACCTTGCCGCATTTACGGCGAAGCCAATGCAGAATACCTGCTGCTCCAAATGACAGGTGAGCATGAGCTGCAAAGTATGGATTATGAAGTGGCGGCGATCGCACAAAGCAGCCGGAATTTTCTGTTTGCAGCTCTCCCGGTGGAAAGCTGGAACGATGCGCTTTCTCCGTGGAAAGCCCCTGCCGTGTGGGGAAAGCAAGGCTTCGGCGGCAAAGCTGGGGACACCCTGCGCTTTCTGACGGAGCAGGTCATTCCCACACTGGAGCAGCAGTTTCCTCTCCCGGAAAACGTCAAAATCATTCTGGGCGGCTACTCGCTGGCGGGATTGTTTGCGCTGTGGGCATCCACCCAGACCGATTTGTTCTACGGTGTCGCCGCCGCTTCTCCCTCTGTGTGGTTTCCGGGCTGGATGGAGTTTGAACAGCAGCACCCCATGCAGACACAACACATTTATCTGAGCCTTGGAGATAAAGAAGAACACACAAAAAACACCATCATGGCTGCGGTAGGGGATAATATCCGCACGTTGCACAGTCGGCTTACAGAGCGTGGCGCAGACTGCACCCTTGAATGGAACAGCGGTGGACACTTTAAGGACGCTGATTTGCGTACGGCAAAGGCTTTTCAGTGGGTGATGGAGGAACACACATGACAATTTGCGTTTGCGAAGCAAATGGAGGGGTCTTGCCCCGACAAGTTCTAATTGATACCGATGGCCGCCCAGCGGTCAGTGATGTGATGAAGAACAAGACCAGCAGCCGCACTCTGCCGCCGCCCTGTTCTCATCCTCACCATCTTAGCCGCAAAAAAGGCACCAGCCTAAGCCGGTGCCTTTTATTGGCGGAGATGGTGGGATTCGAACCCACGTGCCCGATTAAGGACAAAACGATTTCGAGTCTTTAAAATTGTTGGATGAAGCTGGTCCCTCGCGGCTGTCATTGGCAGCTGAGGGCATTCTTGCAACCTCCAAAAAGGCACGTCACACCGCAATTTGCAGGCAAAAATCAGCCGCTTTTTGCGAAATGACGTTAGAAAAATCCTTTTTCACACGGGTCGTCAGCGGCTGCATTTCAGGTGTAGTTGTGTTAGATGTCCGTTAGAATTATGCAGTGCTGCCGTTGCTGTGCCAGCTCACAGCAGGCTTCCCTGTCTGAACGCAGCGTTTCCCGAAAGCCGGGAAATGCTGCGTTTTCTCTTGCCCGCATTGGGCTGAAAGGGAAGCCGCCATGTCAACATTCCGCGTCAATAAAAACGTCAACTACACCGTTATGAGCAACCACCACCTGCAGGATAAGAGACTGTCCCTGAAAGCCAAGGGACTGCTGTCCTATATGCTCTCCCTGCCGGACGATTGGGATTACAGCCTGAAAGGGCTGACCGTTGGTTGCAAGGATGGTCTGGACAGTGTACGCACCGCTGTTCTGGAACTGGAAGAACACGGCTACGTCCGCCGTCAGAAAGTTCGCAATGCCAAAGGGCAGATCATCGACTACGATTATCAGGTCTATGAATCGCCTGTTGAGGACGCTCCTGCCGTTCCCGGCAAGGAAGGCGAGCCGTCGGACCCGTCCGCAACCAAAAGCCCGAAAAGCCGCATGAAACCTTGTTCTTCACCATTTTTGGATTTTCCAAATTTGGCTGAGCCCAATTGGGAAAAGGCAACGCAACAAAATACTAATAAACAAAATACTAAAAGACAAAGTACTAATCTATCAGGGCAGACAGACGAATCCGCAGATTTTGACCAGATGGAAGCACAGGTACGGGAAGAGTTTCGGGAACGTTTGGAGATCGACACTCTTGCCCAGCGGTACGACCCCGACAAGCTGGAGGAACTGCTGGACAACATTGTGGAGATGTACTGCTGTCCTCGGCAGACCCAGTATGTCGGCAAACAGCCGCAGACCACCAAAGCCATCCGGCTGCGGCTGGACAAGCTGACCAGCCAACACATTGAGTACATCTTCGATGTGATGTCCAACACCACCCAGCCCATCAAGAACATCATGGCCTATCTGCGCACCACCATCCTGAACGCCCCCACCACGATGGAGCACTACTATCAGGCGCAGGGTAACTGGCTGACCGCGCAGAGCCGGAAGGAGTGAACACCGTTTTCCACAAAGACCGCAAAACACGTTGAAAATACAAAGGAGAATTTCCATGAAGAACACGAACGCCGTCCGCACCGAGATCCATTACGCACAGGTTGGGGAGTATCAGCTGCCCCTGTTCACCCTGCCGCAGACCGATGATACCGAACTGCTGGGCAAGTATGGCCGGATGCGGCTGGCCTATCTCAAGAATCAGCGTCCTGTGCTGTATAACAAGATGCTGCTGAACAGTACGCTCTGGCCGCATTTGCAGGATGTCCAGAGAGTCGCCTCAGAACAGGTGGAGCGCACGATTGCGGCCTTGGCAGACAAGTACCCCGCGCCGGACAAAGAGCGCGCACAGCTTCTCTGGGTGGCGCACATGAATGGGCTGAAAGCGCAGGCGGAAGAAGTGGTGGTGAGGGAAGTCGTGTATGCAGAATGAAACCGCGATTCATCTTGTCTATCCATCCAAACATGGTATAATGGAACAAAGGAGCGTGATACCATGAGCCCAATCGAAGTCCCTGCAAAAATCCAGTTGGTCGAAAAACGTGAAACACGCACAAGCCGTGGAATGCTCTCAAAGGGCTGGTATCAGGTAGACGACCAGCTTGTCATGGTCAAGGGCAACTCCATCACAGAGGCCGGAACCGCTGGGTATGAGCCGTATTCTGAGGTGATGGCATCGCTGATTGCACAGGTGCTGAATTTGCCCCATGTAGAATATACGTTGATGCCTGCCAAACTCTTTCCCGACATTCAGACCTATTCCTGCGATGTGGTCAGCGTCTGCCCCAAGTTCACAACGGACGATGAACAGCTGTACCATTTTGCAGACTTGGCTGACGCCCATTTTCTTGCCAGCGGTCAGGCCGCTTCACCGGAGGCACTGTTTCAGTATGCGACAGAATTGTATGGCAAGAAATGGCTCTATCAGATGTTGGCGTTCGATGCCTTTATCGGCAACGAAGACCGCCATGAGAATAATTTTGATATTATTGTCCGGAATGGAAAGAATTATGCTCCACCGATTTATGACAATGGCGGCAGCCTGCTTGCATGGGCAACCGACGAGGAATTGACTGATACGAAGCTCCGTTATCAGTTCGACAAAGCCAAACCGTTCCGCAGTCACCATGCCCAGCAAATCAAGATGATCGATGAGCCTGTGCTGCCTGTGTGTGATCTGGATACGCTGTATACAGAAATCATTCGGGCTATTTCGCCTATTCTTGCATTGTTGAGCGAAAAAAGAGCATCTGCGATCCGTCAATATCTGAAATACCGTCTGCACTACCTGAAAGTCGCTATGGGGTGATAAAATGGCCTATCTGAAATTGATGATGGATGAAAAAGAAATCGCACACCTAAGCGAAGATGGGCAGTCTCTTTGCGCAAATGAGGGTGTGCCGCAGTATAATCTGCCACTGAACCTTTTTATCGGTGACAAACGTGAAGTTCCATTAGTCGATGTGGTTGTTTGGGCAAAGAAACGAATCTTTCCGAAAAATCGGATGGACTGCAAGGAAATTCTGAAAATGATGGGTCTGCCGGACTACAATGCATGGGAAATCGTCAAACGCACCAACGCCTGCCTGATGGAAGACCCCTATTGGCTGCGATTTAGCGAGGATGAAACTTTCGAGGACACCACGCGCGGCAGGGCAAGAAGGATCATGACCGAATGTCAGAAGCCTGCTGATACCAATTAGTATCATTTATAACAACGTTAGGGCAAAGCTCACATCCCCTTCACTTTAAGTCAGCGTTTGCCGCCGTACATACCTGCCCTTTGGGGACATTCAAATTTTTTCAAAACAGAATCCCTTAATCGCCTTGCTTTTCTCTTAAAATGCGGCCAATTTTAAGGGAAAGCGCATTGAGTAAGGTCTGAATCAGCTTTACTTGCTTGACTTTTTTGTTGGTTGTCAGTATATTGATACTAATTGGTATCAACATATATCAGTTATGAGGTGACAGGAATGGATGGAGCCAAATTTGCAAAAATGCTTTCAGACAAGCATCTGTTCGAGCTGGATCGGATGGAGTATAAATATTCTGTCTCTAGTGTCAAGGAGTTTATAGGGTTGCTCCGTCAGAATCTCGCTCAACCTTTGCCTTTGGCTGATTTTTCCAGTGATGAACTGTTCTATCTGCCCAATCTGGCTCAAATCTCCACCAACGGCATGAAGCAGCTTCTTTCTGTTCCCGCAAGCAATCAGTCCTTTGGGTTGCAGGCCATGACTGAGGAGATCCACGCAACCTTCCAAATCGAAAGCATTCGCTCCTCACGCAACAGCATCCGGCATATTCTGAATGGCTACGCCCCGCGTAATGAGGAAGAATCGCGTATTTATGGCATGAAGCGTGGTTTGGACTTCATTGCCGACCGCCAGAATGCGATTACGGAAGAAAACTTGCACCAGCTTTACCAAATCAGCTCCGGCGACTATCTGCCGGATGAAGACCGCCTGTTGCCTGACCATTTTTACCGGCACGACCACGTTTACGTTGTGGGTGGTGAAGAGAGCCGGGAGGGACTTCCGGCGCAACAGCTCCCGGATGCTATGAAACGACTGGTTGATTTCACCAACGCCAAGGATGGCATCAACGAGCTGCACAAAGCAGCCATCCTGCACTTTGCCTTTGCGTACTACCATCCTTACTTTGATGGAAATGGCCGCACAGCTCGACTGCTCCATCTTTGGTACCTTGTCCAGCAGGGCTATCCTGCGGCACTGTTCACGCCGTTTTCCCGCTATATTGCTGAGAGCAAGGCAGCCTACTACAAAGCCTATGACCGTGTCGAAAAGAACGCACTCATCTCTGGCTACACGGACGTAACGCCGTTCCTGTCCTATTTCTGCAACGAGGTTTATAACCGTCTGCAAGTGGATGTAATACCGCCGCAAGCTGATCTTCAGGTGTACCAGACCGCTCTTGCCAATGGAAAAATCACCGAAAAAGAACGGTTGCTCTGGGAATATGTTCTGTCTGCCTACGGCACGGAGGAGTTCACCACCAAGCAGCTGGAAAAAGACTTCCGCAACGCTGCCTATGCCACGATCCGGACGTTTGTGATGAAGTTCCACGAGATGGGATTGCTGGCAGCAAGGAAAGCCGGAAACCGAGTATATTATAAAGTAAGATAAATTATTGATTTGAGCCGCAGGTGATATTATTTCATTCTGCGGCTTTTTTGTTGCAAATCTTCAGATTTGTGTTGAAATCACTTGTGTGTCGTCCTGCTCAATGCTATAATTACAATGTTGAAGTGTTTATATTTTGTGTATGTTGCACAATTTAAGATGTTTGTGTGATGACATTCTGTAAACACCATCTTTTTTACGCCCGGATTTCCTGAAAGGCCAAAACAAAAATGATCTTTTCTGAAAAAAGCGAAACTCCAAACTTGACTGACTATCTCAAAGCAAAGCCAGACTCCGTAGTTTACTACGGCGACAAAAAATCCACCGCAAGCTGGCGGTTGCTTTACTTTATTGCGCTCAAACTGATTGCTGCAAGGCATCCGGATGAGCTAATGCGCCTTGAAAGGAAAAGCATCTTAGGGGATAGGATTGAAATTGGAAGCGAAATTGAGATTCGAGAGTTTTCGCATCCTCTTGGGATTATGCGGAAGCCAGATGGAAAATGGCTTTTTGCTGAAACAGACTTCAATGTGCAACAAATTCTACTCCGCCTGAAAAAGCTGATGGAGATCTGTAAAGACCCATTGGACACAATGGTAATCTATTTCTCCACAAATCAGTCACAAAATGTATCTTTGCGTACCGATAAATCGGATTCTCCTATGATCCGGAAATCGCTGGCTGAAATCTTCCGACCAGAAATTCCCAAAGCAACACCCACTGTGACCACGGCCGAACAGCAATATGTGCAATGGCTGATTCAAAAAGGTGAGAAGCCTTCAGAAGCGCAAGCTGCTTTTTCCATGACGGAAAAAGTCATCAACCGGCTTCAAATATCTGCCAAGCGACTTTTCTCAGTGACAAGCGCTGTTGAACTCAAATACATTCTCTCTGCGCTGCGGCGCACACCGCAGTGGCACTATTTTTCGTCAAGACAGCAAAACCAAATCGTGCATACGATTGATCTGTATCGAGAATTTCGGGAAAGCTCAGCGAAAGCACTGGCAAATGCGCAAGCTGCATCAACAGTGCAGCCGCCCGCTACAACTTCGACCTCTCATCCCTCCGTGTTGCCTGCCCCTGCTTTGTCCGGTTCGCAGAAAATTTCTTCTCCGGAAAAATTCTCCTGCGCAGGAGCAAATCCTCTTGAAGTGCTGTTTGATGGCAAACACATCGAGGCGAAAACATGGAAGGATGTGTATGTCGCAGGTGTTAAGGAACTGTACAGCCGCTATCCTCAAAAGTTTATTTCGCTCATCGGCGACCCGGACAACAAAACTGGTGTCTATATTTAAACTGCCTATCGGGCCCATAAACTGAAAGGGCTGAAGGTCCTCACCAAAAACAGTGCAGGGCAGTGGCTTTATCTGGAAACCGAGAAAACCCCGGATGAAGCCATGACAAGCCTTTATAAGCTCCTGGATCATTGTGGAGTTGCGCATACTGCACTTTCGGTTCAGTGCAAAAAGGCTGAATCGGATGTACCGGTCACAGTGACCGACGTTTCGATTCCCCAAGTGGTTTCTTCTGCGCCAGCAAAACCGATTGCCAAGCCTGTTGCTGCGCCTGTTGAAAAAACAGCTGTACGGACACCGCCCAACGCAAACAGTTCCGCTTTTTATCAATGGATGCGGAACGAGATGCATCTGGCAGAATCCTCCTCACGGAGCTATGCCTCTGCGATCAACAACTGTGAACAGCTGGCTCGGCAAATCGGCTTGGACAGCACGGCTCTTTATGGCGTATCCCTTGACGTTGCAACACGCACGAAAGATCTGTTGACTGCTACAAAGGAATATACCGCAACCAACGCCAGACAGAACAATCGGCTGCGGGCCGCACTGGCAAAATACATACAGTATCTTTCTGTGCCGGAAAGCGGTTCTGCGAAAAAGGAGCCACTCGCTTCTAAACCTGTTGCAACACCCGTGCAAGCACCCGCAGTCATTTCTCCGGTCTCTCAGAAGCTGATTCAGGATGTTGAAAAGGTCGTGCTGGACGCAGATTTGGACGGCATTGCACTGTCAGATCTCTATGGAAAAATTCACGCATCGGACAACGCCATTCGGGAGGCAGTTTTAGCATCTTCCAAAATCGTATCACTGGCAGGCAAACTCTACCACGAGGATGCCTTTGTAGATTGGGACGATGGTGCCAGTCAGATGGAGCAGCTTTTGGAAAAACTTATGGAGAGGAACAACGGCTATGTTTCGGACACGCAGCTCTATGAATATGTTCGTGCCGAAATGCAGATGTTCCTGAATGATAATGGCATCAGTAGTTCCGCAATGGTTTATGACCTCGCTCGCCACCTGTTCGAGAAGGTCGGATATCACGGAAAGCATTACTCTTTTAGCAATAAGACGCATATCTCGCGTGGTGGCGACGATCAGATTGGTTCGGTTCTCGATGTGATGCGCCGTTATGCACGGGAACAGGACGGAATGTTTGTGGAGGAGGATCTGATTCAATATCTGCAAAATGTCGGGCTGAAAACCGGCAATCTGCACGGCCAGATGAAGTTGAATGAAGAACCGATTTTCCTCTATTACCAGCCAGATGTGCTGATTACCGGGGAAAGTTTGCAACTGAATGAAGCATGGTTTGCCAAAGCGCAGCAGGCTCTGGATAAGCTGTTCTCAGATTTAGGGGATCACATTGTTCTGCGCGATATCCAGCCGTGGTGGTACAGTTTGCTCCCGGCTTTGCCCGGTGACCGACCGTGGACACCTTTACTGTTGCAAAGCATTCTGGGCTTTTACAGCAAAAAGCTGGGCAATGCTAAGACGATCTGCGGTATGGCCAGCCAATCCAAGGATACCCTGCACGCCATGCTGGTGAGCGGCTCCAGTGAAGTCCAGACTTTTTCGGATGCCGTTGCAGCGTGGTATGTCGATGACGGCATCACAGGAAAACGGTTCCAAGCAGAAGATCTGCGTGAACTTCTGGTCAAGCGTGGGCTTCTTGCAGGCAGTGAATTGTATGGCAGACTTCACAAGGCACTTGCCAACGATCCCCGTTTTGCATGGAGTGCAGACAATACCACCGTGACGATCAATTTGTAAATAGAAAACGAACGCCAGAAAATCTCTGGCGCAAGAGAGGAATGAAAAGCCGCCGTGTACGGTTATGAATGGACGGAAGAGAACGGCATCTTCCGGCTGACGATCAATGCAAAAATTCAAAAAGAAATTCGCCCGGTCTTCCATGAAGAATTAGACTTCTTTGGGATGGATCAATACTGGGATTATCCCAAAGATACAACCGCACCGCTGCTTTGGGCAGAGGGTGTTCGCCGCTATGTCCTGAATGGTGTCTGCGTGGCTGAGGCGCAGGGAGGAGGCTTCTATACAAAACCGACGATTAAACGTTTGACAGAAGAACGTCTGAAACTTGTTCCCATTGATACAGATCGGCTCTATGAAGTCAACCGGCAAATTATGCTGAGTCTGGAGCAAAAGGCAGTCCAATTTATCCAGACACAGTACGAGCACTATCTTCCGTTAGGGTTCTCATTTGTCTGTGCATTTTCGGGCGGCAAGGACTCTCTGGTTTTGCTTGACCTGATGACAAAAGCGCTTGCTCCAAAGGATTATTATGTTGTGTTCAGTAATACCGGCATGGAACTTTCCGATACGTTAAAAACTTTTGTCGATGCGCAAAAACACTGGCCTGGTGTTCGTTTCAAAGAAGCAAAGTGCCATATGGATATGGAAGAATCTTGGAATGAATTTGGACCGCCAGCCAGTAAATTGCGCTGGTGCTGTTCTGTCCGAAAGTCCGTTCCCACATTGATGCTACTGTCCGAACTAACAGGAAAAGATACAAAAGCTGTTGTATTTGATGGCGTTCGAGCAGAGGAAAGTTTACGAAGATCAAAATATACAGAAGTTGGTGAGGGCGTTAAAAATATTCAGCAAGTCAACTGTCATGCGATTTTAAAGTGGTCATCAGCCGAGATTTTTGTATATGCACTAAAGAAAAATGTATTGTTAAATAACGCCTATCGGCATGGTATCTATCGTGTCGGTTGCAAGGTATGCCCTATGTCTGCAAAATGGCAGGATTCTCTTATCTCTTTTAATTATCCTGATGAAGTCAAGAGCCAGTTGCGGATGCTCGAAGATATGACCCTTTTCGCAAAAGGAAAGATTGACAAAAAATACATTGAAGACGGCGGCTGGCAAGCGCGTGCTGGAGGAAAAATTCTCAAACAGGGCGAAAATAGAGTTTCGGAAGAAATAACAGCAACCTCCATCGTCTTCCGTATAAAGAACGCTCGTCAAAATTGGAATAGCGTTCTTCCCATTTGGGGTATTCCTGTTGATGATGACGGAAAGCGAATTACCGTTAAAACGAAACATGGTAATTTTGAAATGAACTATCGGGAAGAAAATGGGCAGCAAATTGTATCAATAAGCCCATTTTTTCAGCTGGATAGATTTGATATCTCGACATTACGCAGTATTGCCAATAAAACAGCTTACTGTGTAGGTTGCAAAGCGTGTACGCCACAGTGTCCTACTGGTGCATATCAGATTATTGATGGAAAGATTGTTATTCGCGCCAATCGCTGTGTTCACTGTTATAATTGCTGCACTTATACCGATAAAGGCTGTATGGTTGCAAAGTCGTTGTTTGTGAGAGGAGAAAACATGGAAAACCCGGATAAATACAGAAATTTTGGATTTCGACAGTCGTTTTATTCTCATTTTGTTGATACGGGAGTGGATTGCTTTGACTTGCCAGATCAAGATAAAGTTTTAGGCAAAGATCAGTATAAAGCATTAAAACAATGGGTTGCTGAATCTGGAATTTTGAAGATAGAGACGAAAGGTTCAAAGAAAGTTGTTTTGCCGGAACTGACGGTGCTTGGAAACAAGCTCATCAATATTGGCGTCTATAACCCATTTGGATGGGCGGTCATGTGGGCTAATCTTGCGTATAACTCTATTGTCGTCAATGCATTTTGTCTTAATATTGGTGTTGGAGAAACCTTCAATAAGGATGATATTGTCGGTATTTTGAAATATGATAACGCTACCGCCTGTGACCATGCAGCGAACTCTCTGCTTTCAACATTTAGAGATTCTCCTATTGGTTCTTCACTGATGCAGGGAATTCAGCTTGATAAAGACTATTACCGTGCCGGATGGGAATACCCCCATGCGGTTGCTTTGCTGTATGCACTTTATCTCTATGCTGAGCATACTGGCCGTAAGAGCTTTACTTTCTCTGAGCTGGTCAATGCACACAGCAATCCGGATGCAAAGGGAATCTCTCCTGCGGATATCTACGGCATTGATGTGAAGAAGTTCCGCGAAGATGTGCAGGGCTTGGCAATCAGTTTCCCGAAGCACATCCGGGTTTCCTTTGTGGCAAATCTGGACAACATCATTCTGGAAGATTATTCTTCCGACGATATTATTGATCTGGCCGAGGAATAAAAAATCGAGAGGAGTTTGCGGTCATGGCATACAACAAGCAGTACAAGGACTTCCTTGAAATCAGCCCCAACTTCGAGTCGGTTGTGGACATTGATGCGGATAAGCGAAATCAAAACCTGTGGCGGGAATATATTGTTGGCGACGACATGGAAAATCTCGTGGATGTTCTGTGCCAGTCGCTTGGCAACGAGGCTCCGGATGCCCGGAGATCGTTCTGGGTGCATGGTTCTTATGGCACCGGTAAAAGCTATGCAGCTATTTTTGTAAAGCATCTGCTGGAAGAAGATCCGAACGTAATCGACGAGTTCCTGTCGAAATCCTCCAGACTGTCCAAATATCGTAATCGCTTTATGAAGTGCCGCAACAAGGGCGATTATCTGGTGATCTGGAAGACAGGCTGCACGGGCATACGCACCGGCGACATGATGCTGGTAGAAGCAGAGCAGGCTGTCCGTGAAGCTCTGGTTGCTAAATTTGGCGATAAAGCGGATCTGGGTGGCGCATCGTTGATCAGTGCGGTGACCGATAAGTTGGATGATGCGTCCATCAACTGGGATCATGTGATTGAAAATACGATTCTGAGTGATGATTATTCTTCGGTGGAAGAACTGCGCGCTGCGGTTTCCTCTGGCAAGCTGTCTGCCATCCAGACGACTGCCATGGTTCTGCGGGACATGAAGTTTGGCCTGATTTCCAATCTGGACACGTTTGAAAATTGGCTGACAGAAGTCATTGATGCCAATGGTCTTGCCAAGAGTGGCATCTTCTTTATCTGGGATGAGTTTACCGAGTACGTTGCACATAGCGATGACCACACCATCATGCAACAGCTCTCTGAATTCTGCAAGGTCAAGCCGTTCTTTATGCTCTATGTTGTCCATCGTTCGGATGAGATGGTCGATAGCATGGGCAAGGACCGCTATCAGATGATTACCAACCGCTTCCACACAGTAGAATTCCACATCAGTGCATCTGCTGCGCTGGACCTGATTGCGGGTTCTATTGTTGTGCGCAACGGTATGCAGAACGCATGGGCTGATGAACGCAATCAGGTTGTCAACGATTTCAAGAAATTCCTGCCAGATCTGGTTGGTCTGGATGACAAGACCGGCGAAATGATCGACAAGCTGTGCCCCATCCACCCTATGACGATTCGGTTGCTTTCTCGTGTGGCGGAGAGCTTTGCTGCTGCGCAGCGTACCATGTTCCGCTTTATGAAGGATCAATCGAATTCTGACATTGGCTTTGTCGGATATATCAACCACTACGGCCCGGATGATGAAGCACGCTGGCTCACCCCGGAATGGCTGTGGGATTATTTCTTCACCCGCGAAAGCGACTTTAGCGATAAAGATACGAAAGTTGCACCTTATATCCAGCATTATGAGGAAAGTCTGCATCTTGTTGAAAGTGATGAGGATGCGCTGCGCCTGTTCAAAATCGTGATGCTGCTGCTTGCTGTTTCTTCCACCACTAAAGGCGCATATGGTGTGCGTCATATGCAGGGTGGCATTGCTGCAACGCTGGACTGTCTGGAAAACTGTGTGGCTGGTGTACTCAGCAAGGACAAGGTGCGTGATTTGCTTGCTACTTTGGAGGAAAGCAAGCTGGTACTTCAAGATCAGGCTGCTAATGGTACGATTCGGCTTCAACTTCCGTTTAAGGGCGGCTCCGGCGATGCATTCCGGGTCAAGTTTGAAAATAACGACCGGAAATATTCTCGGTATCAGATGTTTGCCAAGGATGGCCGCTTCTCCAATGAGCTGGAAAAGAAGGTCTGGGACGAAAACGATGCGACCTTCAAACGCATGAAGATTGCTGTCTGCTGTGCAGAGACCAATTCTATCAATAATCGTCTTGCCGAGGTAAAGGCGGAACTGATAAAATCGCCCTATAAGCTGGGTTTGCTGATCGTCACGGTAAAGGATGATCCGCAGTATAGTGCGATTCAGAATACGCTGGCTCACACTGCAGCCGATGCAAATGAACCACGGTTGACGATTGCTCTGCTCAAGACACCTCTCAGTGACGAGAACCGTAAAGCATGGCTGACGCAGCTCACCAAAATGGAGCTTGCTAACGAGAGCGGGCAGACTGCATCTGCGAATGGCTACAAACTGGAAAGCGAAAAAGTAATCACCATCTGGACATCACAGGCTACTAGCGGCGGTAAGCTCGTGGCATGGAATGGCACCAATGTGTTCAACAATCTCTATGGCACGGCAAATTTGCGCCATACCATCATTACACAGGTTCTGAACAATGTTTTCCCCTATGCCCCGGAACAGATCGTCAAAATGGTTACTGCTTATAAGCCTTGCAACGATGCTGCACCGGCAGCGGGTATTGCTCGTAAAGGCGCAACCACCCAGATGCAAGGCGTTTTGAACAGCATCTCTCCGGAAATTCTGCAATTTACGGAGATTGACGGAATAGCCAACGCTACGGGCGATAAAACCGTAACAGCTGTTTCTGCGCTCGCAAAGGTCATTCGTGATAAGATGGATTCCGGTCAGCGTGTGATTCTGAGCGACTTGTGGCGTGAACTGCAGGAGCCGCCATTTGGTTATTATAATACGATTGCCTGCGGCATCCTGCTTGGCCTGATCTTCTCCTGCTACAAAAACACAGCCTTCAGCTGGACGGATAGCGTCCAGAGTACGCACATTTTGAACGAACAAACTCTCAAGAGCATGATTCTGTCCATGTGCAAAGGTTCCCTCAACTCGGACTATCTATCTGCCGGCAGTATCACGTTCCAGCACTTCCGCGATTACGTTAAAGACATTATAAATTTGACCGATGCACAGGTTGCAACAGAAGCCGAATGTTGCCGTAATATGCGCGCCGCTATTACCCAGTCTGGCGCACCGTTCTGGGCATTGAAGTATCTCCCGGACGGAACGTATGGACCCAACACTGATAAAGCAAACACGATCATCGATGAAATGCAGCAGTTTATTTCGGCTGATATTGACCGTGAAGCTATTATGAACGATGTCCTTCTGAATTTCCAGAGTCGCGGAAAAGTCAAGGTTGCTATGCGAAAGGCATTTCAGGATAAGGCTGTCATGTCTACTGCATTCCGCAATTTCTTGTATTCTTCCTCCCCCGCACTGGCCGATGTTGCCACAACGCTTTCCATCCAGCCGGTGGATTTGAGTGATCGCCTGCATCTCAGCATGCAGGGTGAAATTTATACATGGACCGAGCAGCAAGTTGCGGATAAGCTGGCTGACATCGTGAATGAATATCAGTATCTGGTTGAGGTTGACCATGCATTAGGACAAAACTACCGCAATTTGGAAGATGCCCGCAAAGATTTGGCAAACCGTTTCAAGTATCAGCGTATTCCTTTCACCGCAGTTGAGGATATCCAGAAGCCCTGGTATCCTGCGTTAAAGGCTCTCCGTACACTATCTCTTGGAAAAGTCGCCCACCTGACCGCTGATGAGCGCAATGCGGACGCTGCCGCTCTGCGCAGCTATGGAAAGTCGGCAAATGACTTTCTGACCGACAGCAAACCCACACTTGCTGATATTCTGGATGACCGTGATGTAAATTGCACTGCTGAGGAACTGGACGCTATTTACTCCGGCCTGAAAAGCACGCCGTTTGATGCGACTCTCACCCAATTTAATCACCTGCTGGATCAGCAGGTTGCTCGTATCGGACAAGCTCGCAATCGCAGTAAGCTGAAGGCACTGTGGGAAAGCGTTACAGGGAAGGAGTCTGTCAAGGCATGGTGCGACTCTTCCTCGACACCTATTTTCTGGATAATTCCAAAAGAGCTACGCAAACCGATTCACACGGTCATTGACCTTCAGAGCGGTATAACTACTCCTCGTGATACAGAGGTCATTGCTGCAATTGATGCTTTGCAGAATGAGAAAGCTCGTGTTTTGACGGATGCCCAAAAGGTATACGCCGCTCTTTATGAAACCATTGGCTCTGAGTATGTTACCTATTTTAAGGTACATCGCCCAGAATTGCTTGCCAAGTTGAAGCTGTCCCACGGAAACGATATGAGTACTTGGGAAGCACCAGAACTCAGTCGGCTTCAATCTATGATGAAGTCGGCCATCCAACAGCAGGCTCGACAGGAAAAATTGCAGAATACTAAGAATGAAATTGCTGAAATGCCTGTAAGTCGTTTGCGTGAGAATATCGCCAGTTTTCTGGATAGCCACCCTGAATACTGCGATGAGTTTCTAAAATAAGGAAAGGAGCAAAACTATGACGGTAGATCAAGTCATTGATACGTTGAAATTGGAAAAGCAGCAACGTGTGCCCAGCCGTTTTCCTTGCCGTGCTATCATGGTCGGAAATATTGCTGAATATTGCGATCTTCTGGAAAAGCTGAAAACAATTCCCAATGTGGAAGTGGTTCCTTCAGACGTGCTGTTTTCCTCTGCCGATGTGCTACCTGCCTATGACAGTCTTATGGATTCCCAATATAAAGACAAATGGTTGATTCTCCCCGGCGTGAGCGAATACCTTCGGCTTTTCTCCAGAGGTGAGACTCAGCGTCAACGCTTTACAAAGCTCTGGCGTTATATGGGATATGGCTCTGATCTCGGTCGAATTATCATTCCTCTCTGGGGATGTAGTGCCCAGTGGCATGATAAAGATCTTCACCTCGATGGTGATGAGCGGCAGAAAGACTTTTTCTTTGACTGTACTACCGACATATCCGACCCACAAACCCTGAAAATTCTCGTTTTGTCAAAGCAATTTGACAAATATCAAAACACCCTTGTAAACGCAGCCAACAAAGTATTTTCTGGCATACGAAGCTGGTATGAATACTGGTCGAACCCGTCTGTACAGTATTCAGAGTATGTCCTAATCACCGGGAGATTGCGCGATATGCAATCTACGGCAGGAGATATCTCAGTTCATGTTTTACCAGATACATTGTCTTTTGTCCGTGCTTATCTTCAGGGAGGAGAAGTATTAACTTCAGAAAACTGCCCGGATGAATCAGTCAATTTGTTATTTCCTTATGCGCTCCAAAAGGGAAATCTTGACGAAGCTATCCTCAACTGCCTGAATCTTGTTCGTTTTCAAAATACAGATGTCATGGGAAAATGGGCAACGATGAATAACGGTCAAAAACAACTTGCCATGCTTTGGATGCAGTTACATCAGCAAGACGACTATCCTTCTTATTGCGTCCGCAAGGCAAAAAATGCAAATGATCTAGTAGATAATATTTATCATGACATTTTCTCTCTTCGTCTCCGGCATCCTGAATGGGAAAAAGAAAGTCAGGAGTTGATGTCTGCACTGAACCTGTCTAAAGATCCCGCATTTTTCAAGGCATTGGATGAAATCCCTGATTACAAGCTTCGGCTCTGCTATCTGACAGGAAATACCCAGGCTGAACGCATTTATCTGATTCATATGATTGGAGAATGGCTGAGGATGGACGCTCAGCAGGCTTTGTCCTGCTCGGAGGTTCAGTCTGCTTATCCTGAGCTTTATGCCTATCTACAGCACACTGAACTGTTTAAGGATAGTGACTCTGAGCGGTACTTTGATTCCTACAAGTCTTATAAACTTTCAAATCGCTTGCCGCAGGATGAGGATATTTATTTTTCAAACTTTGATATAAATTCTTATCCCTATCGCTATACGTTGCTTAGCGATTCGATAACAACGGACAGCGTTATTTTATGGATTGATGCACTTGGTGCCGAATGGCTTTCCTTGCTTTGCTGGACATTGCAAAAAGACAGCAATGGTCAGATAAAATCTGTTGCTCTGGCGCAGAGCTGCTTGCCAACGGAAACGGAATACAATGACCAGTGGAATAAAATGGATACGCCGCATGACAAACTCGATAAGTTGGACAAGTTGGCGCACCATGGCGTAATTGATGATCCAAGTTATTATACCTGCATTCAGGAACAGTTTGCGTTTTTTTCTAAAGTCGTTGATAAGATTGAGGAGCTGTTCCAAAAATACCATCGGGTAATTATTACAGGAGATCACGGAAGCAGTCGCCTTGCAGCGAGGTTTTTCCATGCAAGGGAAGGCTACCCTGCGCCAGCATCTTCTCAGGTGTGCAGTCATGGTCGATTTTGTATTTTTAATGGAGCTAAAATCATTGCTAGCTCCAATCAAGTGATCGCTAAAGACTCAGATGGAAATCAATATCTGATTTTCAAAAATTACGATCATTTTAAGCAGTCTGGCTTTGCCGCCGGCGGCGATGATGAAAATGCACAATACGGCGAACTTCATGGCGGCGCTTCACCTGAAGAGTTGCTTGTTCCTGTGGTTGTATTTGACAGCATCCACGAGCTACCACTTACTGCGACATGGAAAAAAGATTCTATCAAGTTTTCTATGAAAAAAGCCAAACCAGTTATTCTGTTCAATAAACCCGTTCAAAATGTCCAAGCTAGTCTTGGAAGTGTCGATGGTATCTGCACTCCTATAGACACAGTTGGTAAGGAATGGATGATAGTTTTTTCTGAAAACAAGGCTGAAGCCACAAAGAATTTTAAATACGATCCGATTATTATAGCCGATGGAAAAGTTGTCCATGTTCCATCACTGGAAATAAAGCCCGCTCTTGGGGGAGGAGATTTCGACCTTTAATGCGAGTAAAGAAAAAAATATGTTGCGATTGTGGTAAGGTTCTAACAAAAGATGAGATTGCACTTTCTCAAAAATTGATTGACCTTGATACCGAAGATTTTTATTGTTTGCCATGCATGGCAGAATATATCGGATGCTCCGAGGATGATCTGCACATTAAAATTCGAGAATTCAAAGAACAGGGATGCACCTTGTTTCTGTGAGAGGACGGCGATTGTATGTTGGAGGATAAAGTCAGAGAAATTTTCGCTGACATGGTTGTATTAAAAGATCCCCAAAGAAGCGAATATTTTTCCAACCTGAGCATTCCTTCTTATATGCGTGATTGGCTGGTTATGAAGTTCTCAGATGACAATGGAACCATCGATTATGAAAGTGTTGGACGATATATCAAACGTTATATTCCAAGTCGGGAAGATTTCGAGCAATACAAATTTCAAATGGTTAATGGCGACACCGTTCAATTTTTGGCTCGGGTTCGAGTCTCCGTTGATGTAAAAACAGGAAAAACAGTCTTTGAACTGCCTGATTTTGGTGGCTCTCGCGGTGGGGCAGGTGGTGTTGTAGCTTATGATGTCGCTGAGAAATGGCAAAACACCTTGCTGCGGGAAAGTGAAAATTGGGGCATCGTAACACTCTGCTGGATGATGGATGGAACTCCATCAAAACCGAAAGGTCTCATCACAATGATTGGCTACAAGCCATTCTGCCCTTACGATATAGATCTTGAGTTTTATCGTGATGCACGAAGCCGATTTTCTATTCATGAATGGATTGATGTCATTATCGAAGCGATTGACTACAATCCCGACGGGTACTTAGATGAGAATGGTGAGGTGAGCGAACGGAAAAAACTTTATTTTCTTCGTCGCCTTCTGCCATTCGTTGAAAAACGCGTTAATCTGATTGAACTTGCTCCAAAAGGCACCGGAAAAAGTTACGTGTTTGAAAAAATAAGCAAGCGTGGTTGGCTTATTAGTGGCGGTACTGTATCTCGCGCATCCTTGATTTACGACAATGCGAAAAAGACCGGTGGTCTTCTTACACGATTTGATTTTGTGGGGTTTGATGAAGTTCAGTCTATTACATTTGAACAACCCGGTCAAATTCAGCAGGCGCTCAAGCACTACATGGAATATGGCGAGATTAAAGGCTTTGATGCTTCGTTGTCTTCAGGTGCAGGTGTAATTGTTCTTGGAAATATTGATGCAGACCGATTTGACACAAATAAAAATATGGTTGCTAATATTAGTGAAGTGTTCGGGGAATCTGCAACATTGGATCGTTTCCATGGTTTTATTCCTGGATGGGAAATCCCTCGAATGACAACCGGTATGATTGCCAAGGGTTGGGCCATCAATACGGAATATTTTGCCGAAGTGATGCATGCCTTGCGAGATGATCTCACATATTCAGCTGTCGTTGATGCTATGATTGATTTTCCTTCAAACGCAGATAAACGCCATATGACCGCAATCAAGCGGTTATGTACCGCGTTTTTGAAACTTCTGTTTCCTCATGTACAAACTCCAAATGATATTGACCGTCAGGAATTTATTGACTATTGTCTAAATCCCGCTATTGAAATGCGCTCTGCGATCTATAAACAGCTCTGCATCATCGATGCCAAGGAATATGATGTTCCAAGCAAGCGCATCCCTGAGATTGTTTGCAAATAACAAAGGTGCTTACTCATGATTTATGCTGATAATGCAGCGACCACCCCGTTGGATCAGGATTCTTTTGAGGCAATGAAGCCATTTCTTCTTGAGCAGTATGGAAACGCCTCACAGCCATATTCTTTTGCCAGAGAACCACGAACTGCCTTGAAGTGGGCAAGAGAAACTATTGCTGACTGCATTGGGGCAAAACCCGAAGAAATCTATTTTACATCCGGCGGCACTGAAAGTGATAACTGGGCTATAAAAAGTAGCTCTTTAAAACGCCCTATCTTGACTAGCCAAATTGAACACCATGCCATCCTAAATGCTTGTGCGGCAATGGAGCATCTTGGTGTAAATGTTCGATATCTTCCTGTGAATTGTCATGGAACGGTTCAAACTGAAACCTTAGAGGCTGCCATGGATTGTAAGCCCCGGTTGGTTTCAATTATGCTTGTCAATAATGAAATCGGGAGCATTGAGCCCATAGCTTCTCTTGCAAACATTGCGCATAAATACGGTGCGCTGTTTCATACGGATGCAGTTCAGGCTGTTGGACACATTCCGATTGATGTAAATAGCCTAGGCATTGATATGCTGTCCGCATCTGCTCATAAATTTAATGGCCCTAAGGGAATAGGCTTTATTTTCATAAAATCCGGAACATCTCACCATCCATTTATGGATGGCGGTGCTCAAGAATCTGGGATGAGAGCCGGAACGGAAAATGTTGCCAGCATTGTTGGAATGGCTACTGCTCTAAAGAAAAACTGCCATGAAATGAAACAGAATCAAGAGAATTTGCTTCAAATTGAGCAAAAATTCTTGAATGTCCTTTCCAATTCCAAACTTGACTTTGTTCGTAACGGTGATGTTGATCATATTCCAGGAAATGTAAGTATATCATTTCGTAATGCCTCCGGCGAAATGCTGCTCCATCGACTGGATTTGATGGGAATCTGTATTTCAACTGGGTCAGCCTGCGACAGCAAGAGCATCCAGACCTCGCACGTCCTAAAGGCAATTCATCTTTCCGATGAATATGCACGTGGTACGATTCGAGTTTCCTTTGGCAAGCAAAATACACTTGATGAAGCAACAACTATTGCTAATGCCATCATCAAGATTTTGAATTCAAGAACAGTGTAATATTTTCTTTCAGCTTTTTTATTCAGTTTCTGCAAGCAGTGCCTTTGTGCGTACAAAGGCCAGAGAACACGCACGGCATTGAAACCTTGCCGTGCGTGCTCTGTTTGTTGGGATGCAATCCCAATCCCTGCGAACATCACGGAACCGTGATGGCTGCGCACTCCTGCGGAGTGCTGAAAGAGCATTTTGCAAAAATGCGAAGCCTGCATCGGCACGAGGCAGAACAACGGGTTTGGGCTGCGCCCAACAAGCTCTTGCAAGGCAAGGGTCTTTGTATATACAAAGACATTGCTTGCAAGACAGCTTCGGTGTTCCAGAATGGTACCATGAAGCACTGCTTGCTGCGAATGCGAACGCCTTTTGAATTGCAAAATGATTTTTCAGTTGCTATACTGGGCTTATCAAAGTTTTTTCGGGAGGATGCCGCAGTGACCGCACAGACAATGCAAATCGGGAGCAGACCTTGCCGCATTTACGGCGAAGCCCATGCGGAATACCTGCTGCTCCAAATGACCGGCGAACATGAGTTGCAGAGCATGGACCATGAAGTGGCGGCCATTGCACAAAGCAACCGAAAGTATCTGTTTGTGGCCATCCCGGTGGAAAGCTGGAACGATGCACTTTCTCCGTGGGAAGCCCCTGCTGTATGGGGAAAGCAAGGCTTCGGCGGTAAGGCTGCGGACACCCTGCGCTTTCTGACAGAACAGGTCGTGCCAACGCTGAAACAACAGTTCAATCTCCCGGAAAACGTCAAAATCATTCTGGGTGGCTACTCACTGGCCGGACTGTTTGCTTTGTGGGCATCCACCCAGACCGATCTGTTCTACGGTGTCGCCGCCGCCTCGCCCTCGGTGTGGTTTCCGGACTGGATGGAGTTTGAACAGCAGCGCCCGATACAGACGCAGCACATTTATCTGAGCCTTGGCGACAAGGAAGAACACACGAAAAACGCTGTCATGGCTGTGGTGGGGGATAATATCCGCACTCTGCACAGTCAGCTTATAGCGCGCGGTGCAGACTGCACCTTTGAATGGAACAGCGGCGGGCATTTCAAAGACGCCGATTTGCGTACCGCAAGAGCATTTCGGTGGGTGATGGAGGAAAGCCGATGAATATTTTGATCGATGCAGACGGCTGCCCGGTCGTCGATCTGACGTTGCAGATTGCAAAGCAGTTCGGCGTTCCTGTCATCATCCTGTGCGACACCTCCCACCAGATCGAGCGGGAAGGTGCGCAGACGCTGGTGTTCGACAAAGGAGCGGACAGCGTAGACTTCGCGCTGGTCAACCGGGTAAAGCCGGGTGATATTGTCGTGACACAGGACTACGGGCTGGCGAGTATGTGCCTTGCCAAATGCGCACGGGTGTTGAACCAGAACGGTCTGGAATACACTGCTGATAACATTGACACTCTCCTGCTGCGGCGGTATGAAAACAAAAAGCTCCTCCGTGCCGGGAAGCACCCAAAGGGAAGTGCAAAACGGTCGAAGGTACAGGATGAAGCATTTATCACCACACTGACAAATATTTTTGTAACCATCTAATTTTTCTTGAATTAAGAACTTGAATTGCAACCGCCGCTCACTCTTTCCCGGAGTGAGCGGCGGTTGTTTCTTGTTCAGCGCATCTTGTTTTGTTAACTTTCTGTCAATTTTCAAAATGGAGGTTGTCAAATGGCCTTTCTCAATGCCTACCAAGTGAGTGTGTTTTTTTCAATTTTCAATGAGGGCAAAAAATCAGCATCAACACCCCCCATTTTAGGCCGCTTTTTCTGTTAATAGTAGAAACGCTTCTTTGAAGGTCAGTCATTTGTGACCTTTTTGTTAATTCTCAAAAAGATGGTTTCTTTTGGTCTTTTTCGTCGGCTACCAAGTGAGAGGACTTTTTCAAAAGTGGAGATTCGGCCTCAAGAATTATAACTCAATTACAATTTTCCCTTCGATGCTATGAAACAGGCGTTCTCGATGCCTACCAAGTGTAGGGCATCTTTTTCAAGACCATTC
>OKSN01000449.1_pt1 | contig 26824 bp, 18 predicted proteins | sample 1606191 | NCBI WGS metagenome assembly OKSN01 (sample SAMEA3879535, study PRJEB24766) | human gut metagenome | biome: human-associated habitat; feature: feces | place: USA | collected 1985/1987
AACGGTAGTCCGCGGTAACACGGTAATTTGTTCTGACATTGCCTCCGGAAAGAGTGAGGGTGTGAAGATGAGAAAGGCCCAAGTGAGTGGTTTCCTTGAACCAGTCAGTGCTTGCCCCCAAATCTTCGAGAGGATTCAATACTGTCCTATATGCCCTGAACTGTTCAGGAGTCAACAGGTCGAGTTCCTGTTTCGGTGCATTCAAGGTAACTGTTCCAGAGTATGTCGTATGCACGTTTCCGTCCTTGCTTCCCTTCTTGAGGTTTATAAGGATGACACCATTGCTGCCTCTGGTTCCGTAGATTGCGGATGCTGCACCGTCCTTGAGGACATCAATGGATTCTATGTCCGAAGGATTGATGTTGGTAATGTCACCGCCCGGAATTCCGTCCACGACGATAAACGGTCCGTTTCCGGCACTGCGGGATGAGACTCCGCGAATCTGTATGCTTCCGTAATTGTTCGGGTCCGCAACGGCTGTGTTGCTGACACTTACGCCGGAAACTTTACCTTGAATAAGCATGGAGGCGTCAATACTGCTGACGGAACTGAAGTCCTTTGAACTCACATGAGAAATGGCTGATGTCATTTCCTTCCTTTTCATCGAACCATATCCGACCACCACCACCTCGTCAAGTGTCGTGGTTTCAGCCTCAAGTACTATTCTCATATCGCCACTGCCGACATTGACTTTCTGGGTTTTGAAACCTATGGAGGAAATCTCCAATTTGGAGCCTTTGGCTGCATTGATCTCAAATTTTCCATCAAGATCAGTAACGACACCGACAGATGTACCTTCAATCAGGACACCAGCTTGAATGACCGGCTCACCGTTTGCATCCACTACCTCACCTTTGACTTTAAAGCCAGTTTGAGCCGAAAGTGTCAAGCTGAAGAAGAGGGATGAAACAAATACAGCTATCGCTGACAATTTGCATCTAATCATTTTTGATATAGTTAAGTGTTGTTAAGTGTGTTCTGTAAAACTATCTGAGGTTGCGTTTTGCAAGAGATTCAATGAGTCTCTCAGGCGCGTCAGTCATTATCATCTTCACGTCAGGATAGAAGGTAAGAAGTTCTGTCAGCTGAGATTCGTCGATGGAATACTCCGGTATCTTGCTGTTGAGGGCACTGAGCATACATACGGAGCAGAGCATGCCGTCACGGACGGCGGTGCCGATGGATGTGCTGCCGGAAGTCGGGGAATAGCTGTACTGAACGAAATATGGACCTTCAAGTCCTTTGAGCGGCTCATAAGACGTTGCCCATGTGTAGGCGTGTGCACGAGGAGAAATCGCAAGGACTTCACGGCATTTTTGCACTGAATTGCAATAGAACCAAACCTGTTCCATCATACCGAGTTTTTCCACGACAGCCATCACCTCTGCTGTTGACGCTGTTCGTGGAGAATAGTCGAGATCCACATAAATTCTTCCACGGCAGGCCTTGAGGAATTCTTCGAGAGTAGGCATAGTCTCGTTTGTGGGATTGCCGTTACGGTCAAGCAACTTGTAGGATTTGATTTCCGCAAGCGTCAGAGACGGGATATCTCCTGTACCTGTAGTTGTCCTGTTGATGGAAAGGTCATGGCATATTACGATATGGCCGTCTTTGGTCCTCTGCGTATCACATTCGAGAGCTTCGGCTCCTGCTGCGATTGCGGCTTTGACCGAAGAAACAGAGTTTTCAGGAACAGTAGGGTCTGCCGTATGGGCACGATGAGTCATTACCCAGATTTTCTTGTACGACGGATCCCTGAAATTCTTCTGGGCGGAAGAAAGAGCCTCGAGAGGGTAACAACGCAGTTTGGATACGTGATTCTCATCCAGCACTGGGGATGAAACCGAAATCATATAGTCACTGCCCTTTGTGTACGCGTGAGTTGCCGGAGCCGGAACTACAGCGTCCACTATAGTGCCGTCACCGAAATCAACAGTAAATGCCGTACCGGAATTTACTCCTTTCAGATAGACATTGACATCTTGTTTGAGCATTACACGTATCGGAGCTGACACGGAAGGATTGGCAGGAATTTCATTACTTGGTGAACATCCCGCGATGAGAAAGGCGACGAGCGCCGCAACTGCTGTTTGCATTACTTTATTGAATGACATGGTGTATTAGTTTTTCTTGGAAACGCCGGAACTCCCGGCATTGTCCAACCATTCGCGCTGCAAAATTAGAAATCCAAAATTAGAAAGCAAAACGATAAATTGTACCACCCGATTTTCGCAAAGGAAACTAAAATCGGTTTAGGGAAATGCTAATTTATTGGACACCAAAGTATTCCCTATTAAGAACAAATCTAATTAGGGAAATCGATTATTAGCGTTTTCAATGATTTTTACAGCTCTTTAAGCGTTTTTTCGAACTGCTCTTTAGGTATGGCGAGCTTTGAGTTGATGCCGGACCGCTTGTTATAGACAGTCTTTATCGAGTAGTGCAGAAGCTCCGAAATCCTGGCGCTTTCAGTGACTCCGAGCTTGATCATTGCGAATATCCTCAGCTCCGTGTTAAGCTTCTCGCTATCCTTGAGAACTATGCGGCATTCCGGTTTCAAGAGGGAGTTGAAGTCTTCCACAAATGTCGGAAATATATCGAGAAAGGCCGAGTCGAAACTGTCGTACATGTGCTTGAGCTCATCGTTTTCAATGTCCCTGGACGGATTCGTAAGCTCGATTACATAGTCGGTATTGCCACGCCTGAGACTTGTGTTTATGCGTCCGCGGAAAGCGAGAAGCCGGTCAATGTAGGAGGAATAGAGCTGGAAGAAGCTGGCGATATAGCCGTTGGAAATGCGGTTGGAACGCTCCAGACGGAGAGTAAGCATTCTGCCTTTCCGTATAAGGACGACCATATAGCATACTGCGGCTATAAGAATCAGGGCAAGGACAGAAAGGAGACACAGACTTAGCGTAAGCTGTCTTTTTTGCTCCAAAATCTGCTGCTGCAGCAGCCTGTCCGTCTCCACGATCACGTCCATGCCTAAAATCCTTCGTGTCCTGGAGCGGAACTTGAGCATCGATGAGTAGGAATAATCGGAAAACTTGTCAAGAATCCCGGCATCCACCGAGTTCCGGAGCATGTATGCAATATTGGTGAATGCTGCGACATCCTGATTTGAGTTCTTCAGGTCAATGATGGCCGCTTTCAAAAGACAGTACAGGCGGTCATCCTCATACCCGCCCATTTTTTTATATATCAGATACCTTTCGTAGAATACGCATGACTCGGCAATAGAACCTTTCGTAGCAAGTTCCATTCTCTTGCGGTTGCACTGCATCGCATGGTCGAAGTCATTGAGTATCAATGCTTTCTTTTCCCGAGAGCGCAGTCCGTATTCAGAATTCTCGGGTGCGTAAACAATGACTGAATCCATATAAGAATGGTACATCCCCTCATACATGTCTTGAAATTCGAGACGCGAACCATCAACATGGAAAAGTTCGTAGCAGAGAAACTCCTTAGCCTCGAAATACTCGAAAAGCAGTGAACGTGGAATGGTTTTCCTGTTTATGGAGTCGATTATGTCGCTGCTTTCCTTATAGTATCCGAGCGTTGTCAAGATGTGTGAAATACGTATAGCAGTCTTGACCGACATATAACTGTCGGATGCATCAGATGCCATTTTTGCGACACTCTCAAGAGCAGCAATTGTGGAGTCGGAATCGAAGTGGCTGTATTCGTATGCCACATCCAGCCATGCTTCCATCTGTTCGCGTCCCTCCAGTTTTTCGCACGCCTCTTTCTTCATCTGAATCTTCGCAGTCTTGCGGTCCTCATAGACCTCGAGACTGTCGAACTTATTCACAAGATCCTTCAACAAAGCCCGATTATCCGGCGAAAGAGACTGGACCGCCGAACTGACGGTCAACAGGGAAACCAAGAATGTGATAATTGCCATTCTACCTTTCTTCTTCCTCAGGCTGCTTGTTTCCGGAAGGGTCGTCAGCCCACTCAAATGAGTAGAGAACTGCCTCTACCTGTCTGAGATACTGGCGCTTGTCATATTTAGGGGCATAGACGAAGCCGTCAAGGACAATGATGTCCTTACCGTCACGACTGTAGAAGGAATGTGACACGAAAGGTCCTCCCATATAGTCTCCGAAGACTTCCCACAGTCCGCGGGTCTCAGCGAACTGACGGCCGCGGAAACGGATGAACTTCACCTCCGGAGTGGCTATCTCATTGGTAATCATATACGTATTATCGAACATTCCCGGCACATTCTCCTTCAGGAACTGGTTTCTGTGCGCGATGATGTTCTCCTCCGTGAAGTTCTCCACCTGTGCTGCAGGATACTTGTACACGAATACGCCCTGCGTAGTGTACTGCTTGTCGTCTGAAATCCAGATGAAATTGTCCGTCTTCTTGCGGACCTTGTAACCCATCGGGAAGCATGGTGAACCACCAGTCATCTCCTTGACCACAGGCTGTACGCCCGGAGCCTCATATTTCTTGGCATTGACAATAATCCTGTCCCTCTCGGCCTGCTCGATGGTCGAAACTATGCGCTCGCTGTTCTTCTGCAGCAATGTGGCGGCAGAATCGGCAGACGGTGCGGAAATCTGGATCACGCACTGAGGGTAGGCCCACTGGTCATTGCGATAGACCACGCCGCTCTTCCTCACGTCCTGTGATATATTATATATAAGTATATTCCTGTGTATCTTGAAAAGGTCCGCAAATCCAGTAGGAGGAACATTGACAATGGAGAAAGTCGGCTCTCTCTGAGGCAGGAAAGGATAGTCCGCCGCAAGCACGCCACGGGTTTCTCCGCCGAGGTTGCCGTCCCAGTCACTCTTGTCCATCACCACTATCACTTCGCCGGCTTTTCCGCTCACATTCGGCAGAAGAGGCTTGTCAGAGCCGCCGCGGCAAGAAGCCAGGACCATAAGCATTGACAATGCAAAAGCATTTCTTATCTGATAAAATCTTCTCATAACAGGTAAATTTTACATTAACGGAACAATCGCATTATATCATTGCCGAAGGCGAAAACCATTATCGCCATCAGCAGGAACATGCCCAATATCTGGGCTACCATCATAAACTTCTCGCTCGGTTTGCGGCCGGTGACCATCTCCACTATCAGGAACAGCAGGTGGCCGCCGTCCAGACCCGGTATCGGGATAAGGTTCATAACGCCGAGCATTATCGACAGCATCGCAAGCAAGTTAATGAATATCAGCCAATGTACGCCCCCGTGCTCGGTGTAGCAACAAGCTTCAAATCACGGACATAGCCGGAAACCATATTCCATGTATATTCGACGCCTGCCGGTATGGCCTGGGCCAATGTATATTCACGTTTCTGCATGCCCGGCACCTGCAGCAACACTCCTATACGTCCTGCCGAGTCCACCTGCAACGGAACTGCCAATGTATCAGCTCCGCGCAGCACTTTCGCAGTGATCTGTCCGCCAGCCTTTCCGGCAAGCAATTTCCATGCATCCTGCACATAAGCGACAGCTACCGTATCAATGCCGATGACCACGTCGCCATGCCTCAACCCTGAGCCGGCATTGACAGAACCCATTGCCAATGAATCGATTGCGAACGGTATAGCCGGCGTGAACATCCCCGGAGAGTTCAGCATTTCGCCCACCATGCGCTTGTCCATATAGAGCACCACGGTATCTTCTCCACGCAGCACGGTGGCTGTCCTTACGGAGCGCCTTGCAAGATCCGCCTGCAGCATTGAGAAATCCTTGGGCTCATAATCGTCGAACTTCAGGATCCGGTCCCCATTGCGGAAACCCATCTCATAAGCAAGTTCATTGACATAAATCTTATTCTGCTCGTTGCTCAAATAGTCACTCCCCCAATGTGCCAACATGAAGATATAGACGCAGATGGCAAAGAGGAAATTGAACAGCACGCCTCCAGCCATCACCAATGCCCTCTGCCATGCCGGTTTGGAACGGAACTCCCACGGTTTCGGTTCACTGCCGAGCATGGACGTATCCAGCGACTCGTCTATCATTCCATTGATCTTACAATAGCCTCCGAGAGGAAGCCAGCCGATGCCATATTCGGTATCCGCGTCCTTCATTTTCGGGAAAAGCTTTGTAAACCAGCCGGTTGTCTTCGTACTGAACAGTTTCACATCACCAGCGTCGAAAAACAGGAAGAACTTGTCCACCTTGATTCCGAAGATGCGGGCAAATATAAAATGTCCGAGTTCATGTATCGCTATCAGCAGGGACAATGCAATTATCACCTGGAGTGTCTTCATCAATACTACCATTCTGTTTCCAAATGCTCAAGTTTCGTTTTCAACTACCTGTTATCGTGCGAGTTTCGCACACATTTCAGCCGCGACACGGTACACCTCCGCGTTTGTGGAGAGCAGATCTTCCACCGTCGGCTTCCCTACAAAATTCACTCCAGCCATACAAGCTGATATGATCTCCGGAATGTCATAGAACCGGATGCTGTCCTTCAAGAACGCAGCCACAGCCGCTTCATTGGCAGCATTCATGGCGCAAGGGACATTGCCTCCCTTCCTGATAGCCTCGAACGCGAGCGACAGACACGGGAATTTCTCCATATCGGGCTCCTCGAAAGTCAGCCCCTGCAGCGAAGCGAAATCCAGTTTCTTATTGTTCAATGTGAGTCTTTCCGGAAAGCTGAGCGCAAACTGTATCGGCTCCCGCATATCCGGATTGCCGAGCTGGGCGATGACTGCACCGTCCGCAAACTCCACCATGGAATGGATTATGGACTGCGGATGGACCACGATATTGATCTTGTCCGGAGCCGTATCGAACAGCCACCTGGCCTCAATCATCTCGAATCCCTTGTTCATCATCGTGGCGGAATCAATGGTTATTTTCGCTCCCATTGTCCACTGCGGATGCTTCAACGCCTCATTCTTCGTAGCAGCAGCGATCCTGTCCCTGTCCCATGTGCGGAAAGGCCCGCCGGATGCCGTGAGATGGATGCGCGAAATAGGATTGCCAGTCGCCCCGAGAAGGCATTGGAATATGGCCGAATGTTCTGAATCCACAGGCAGAATCGGCGAATTGTACTTCCTTGCCAGGTCCATGACCACAGACCCGCCGGCCACCAGAGTTTCCTTGTTCGCAAGAGCGATTATCTTGCCCGCCTTGATCGCGGAAATCGTAGGCCTGAGCCCGCTGAAGCCGACAAGCGCAGTAAGGACAATGTCAATGTCTTCCGCCTCCACGAGCGAGCAGACCGAATCCATGCCCGTAAACACCTTTATATCATTCGGTTGCAGAGCATCCGCAACTTCCTGGTATTTGGCTTCATTACATATGACTACGCTTCCAGGGCGGAATTCCATTGCCTGTTCTATCAGAAGAGCCGAACTGTTGTTTGCCGTAAGCAGTTCAACCTCGAACAAATCCTTGTGCTGTCTTACTACATCCAGAGCCTGACGGCCGATGGAACCGGTAGAGCCCAAAATCGCTATGCGACGCTTTTCTGTCATTAGAAATTAATGTATTTGGTAGGGTCCACAGCCTCCCCCTTGTACCATAACTCGAAATGCAGGTGCTCACCTGTGGTCAATGAGCCCGTGTTTCCTACTATAGCTACCGGCATTCCGGCAGTAACCTTGTCCCCGGTCTTCTTGAGGAGCTTCTGGTTGTGCTTGTAAACGGAAACTATGTCGCCGGTATGCTGTATCTGAAGTGTATATCCCGAATCATCGCTCCATCCGGCCCCGATTACAGTACCGTCGAGTACCGAAAACACGACCGAATTCGCAGGAGCGGTTATGTCAATGTAAGGATGCAGAAGCTGGTCATATTCCTGTGAGACCACTCCCTTCAGCGGAGTGAAGAAATGAACGCCCTCGATAGGGAGTCTCCTTTCATTGGCCCCGGACAGGCCGAACCTCTCCTCCGCACGGACATTGGCCCGGAGCAGCGAGTCCTTGCTGTCGAGTTCCTTACGCTCTGTCGCAGACAGTTCCGCCGTGGCGTCCTGAGTGCGTATCACGCTGTCAATCAACACGGGATCAGCCCCGTCCATGACTTTCTTCAGGTTTTCAGTGTAGAACTTCCATGTATAGATGACATTCTGAAGAGAGTCTATCGTCAATGCATTGTTTATCGCCGCACGCTTGGTGTGCGCGTCCGGATAGCCCGGAATGAAGGTCTTGATAGGCGTAAAGGCAATGAGCGAGTAGGACAATGCCATTATCACCATGACGACAGAAACTATGGACACGAAAAAAGTAGTGCGGGTAAATCTCATCACCCACAACTGCTTGTGAGTCATGTCATCTATGAGAGACATTCTGAAGTGCTCGACCTTCGGCGCCTTGGACTGTTTCTGTGAGGCCATCTTCAAACCCTGTTATAAAAATTATTTGTTAACTTTGCACGATTATGGAGAGAATTATCGGAATAGACTATGGACGAAAGAGAATCGGCTTGGCTGTAAGCGATCCTTTACGAATTTTCGCATCCGCTCTGGAAACCGTACAAAGTGCAAAGATAATAGATTATCTTAAAAATTATTCCACCGGCGAGACCATTGTCCGGTTCGTTGTCGGATACCCGATCAATATGGACGGCAAGCCGTCAGAGGCTGCAGCGGACGTGGATGTTTTCCTGAAACAGCTCGCAAAGGCCTTTCCGGACGTACCGGTAACGCTTGAAGATGAGAGGTTTACATCGGTGCTGGCACATAGGGCCATGATTGACGGCGGAATGAAGGCGTCCGAGAGAAAGGACAAGGCTTCCGTGGACAAAATCAGCGCCGCCATAATACTGCAGAGCTGGCTGGACCGCGAAAATGCGTCACAAAACGGTGGCATATCTTTTGCGGCGAACCCCGCCGCCATTCAGATTCCTGAGACATTGTCCCGAAACGCTTCCGGGAAACGCCGCAGGAAAAAATAATTCAGAATATGATACAACCTATATATTTATACGGCTCGGAAGTCCTCAGGGCAAGAGCTGAAGAAATCGACATTGAGGACAAGGAAGGCATTGCTTCTCTTGTACAGGATTTGAAAGATACATTGAAACACTCTGACGGCTGCGGCCTGGCCGCACCTCAGATTGGCGTCAGCAAAAGGGCATTGATAGTGGACGGCACCGGCATGACCGACGTCTATGACTATCTCAAGGATTTCAAGCGCACCATGCTGAATCCGGTCATTCTCGAGCAGAGCAAGGAGGAGACCGACTATTCGGAAGGCTGTCTGAGCATCCCGGGAATCTACTGCGAGATAAGCAGGCCCAAGTCAATGACTGTGGAGTACTATAATGAAAACGGGGAAAAGGTGACGGAGAAGTTCGACAAGTTCGCCTGCCGCATGGTCCAGCACGAGATGTCGCATCTGGACGGCGACATGTTCGTGGACCACGTCTCCCCTATCCGCAAGAAGATGATTTCCAAGAAATTGCAGAACATTGCCAAGGGCAAGGTATCGACACATTACAACACTAAAATAAAATAGATTATGGGAGCATTCCACGCTTACGATATCCGCGGAATTTATAACGTGGATTTCGACAAAAACACTGCCTATAAGGTAGGATATTTTCTTCCTGAACTTCTCGGTACTGACAAGGTGCTTGTCGGAAGAGACTGCAGAGTCTCATCTGACGAGATCCACGAGTACCTTCTGAAGGGTATCAATGACGCAGGCGCCGATGTTTACGATGTCGGCCTGAGCACCACGCCGATGGTATATTTCGGCACTGCGAACTACGGTTTCAAGGCTTCCGTACAGATTACGGCGTCCCACAACCCGAAAGAATACAACGGAATGAAGGTTTCCTGCGAAAACGCATTGCCGGTAGGTTATGACACGGGACTTGGACAGATAGAGGCCTGGATCAAAGAGAACAAACCTACTCCTGTAGCTGCCGAAAGAGGCAAAGTCTATCAGAAAGACATTCATCAGGATTATCTGAACTTCCTTCTCAAATACAAAGGAGACTACAGTGACCTGAAACTCGCGTTCGACCTTTCCAACGGAATGAGTTCGCTCTATGCGAAGGAGATTTTCGGAGAAGGCCCTGAGTATATTTTCGACACGATGGACGGAACTTTCCCGAACCACGAACCTAACCCGCTGATACACAAGAATGTAGTAGCACTGGAAGAACTCGTGAAGAAATCAGGCGCTGATGCAGGCGTCATCTATGACGGCGACGCTGACCGCGTGATGTTCGTGGACGAGAAAGGCAATTTCGTTTCTCCTGACCTCATGATCGCATTGCTCGGACACTATTTCATCGACGAGCGCCACGAACCGGGCATCGTCATCCAGGACATCCGCAGTTCGAAAGCAGTAGGCGAATATCTCGAGCCTATGGGAGCCAAGATGTTCACATGGAAAGTCGGCAGGGCAAACGCAGCCCGCAAACTGCGCGAACTTGACGGCGTATGGGGCGGCGAACTTGCAGGACATTACTATTTCCGTGACTTCTTCTATTCCGACAGCGGTCTCCTCGCATCCATCCTGGTACTCAGAGTCCTTGCGAACATGAAGAAGAAAGGCATCACCTTCAGCCAGCTTATCGGAAAAATCGCAAGATATCAGAACTCTGGCGAAATCAATTTCCGTCTCGAGGACAAAAAGGGCGCCATGGATGCGGTCAAGGCACATTTCACGGCGAAGGAGACTCCTACAGCCTTTATGGACTTCGACGGATACCGCGTAGAATTCAAGGACTGGTGGTTCAACATAAGGCCTTCAAACACAGAGCCTTACCTCAGATTTATCTGTGAAGCCACTTCGAAGGAACTTCTCGAAGAAAAAATCAACGAAACGAAAGCTCTGCTCAAATCTGAATTCGATGCAGAGTAATCAACAGTATAATCATATGAACTTCAATAAAATTCTTACTGCCGGAGCGACATTGCTCGCTCTGGTTTCTTTCCGGAGCGAGCGTGCAGCCGCACAAGACACATTAATGACATCTCTGCTCGTACCACGGACAGCACTTCAGCCCGTCAAATCGATTGACAAGTCATCTGCTTATCCGATTGACACATTGGACACGGGCAATCCGGCAGTGAAAATTTTGTTGTTGGAAGATTATACCTGGAAGTACTACAAGGACCCGAACGTGGCGGCTTCCTCCCAGATTTACAAGGATTATTGGAACGAAGAGCTTCCGAATCCGTACAGGCTGGACACGAAGGACCTGCAGGATGACATTTCGCTGTGGGTAGTGGATACATTGAGCGAATATCATTGTCCTTATCAGACAAAGGTTTACTCTCCTTTCGGATACCGTCACGGGCGCAGGCACATGGGCGTGGACCTGCCTCTCAAGACCGGCACACCGGTCGTGGCAGCCTTCACCGGAAAGGTCAGACTGTCAAAGTATTACAGAGGCTATGGCAATCTGGTGGTCATCCGTCACGACAATGGTCTGGAGACTTTCTATGCACATCTGTCCAAGCGACTGGTTTCCCCTGGCGACTGGGTGACTGCCGGACAGACCATCGGTCTTGGCGGTTCCACGGGACGTTCTACGGGAGCGCATCTGCATTTCGAGACGAGGTATTGCGGTTTCGCATTTGACCCGCAGTGGCTTATCGATTTCGAGAGCGGCACATTGAGGCACAGGCTTTTCATCTTGAAAAAGCGGTTCCTGGATGCAAGCAGCAAGTATATCCCGGAAAGCGACGAGGAGGACTACCTGATAATGAAGGCTGATTCCACGTATTATGCCGCAAGGGCTGCCGAGCAGGAGCTGAGGGAAAAAGAGGAAGCGCGCAAGGCGGCTGAACTGGCCAAGGCCCAATACCACAAGATCAGGTCGGGAGACACTCTCGGTTCACTCGCCGTGAAGTATCACACGACAGTCAAGAAACTCTGTGCATTGAACGGAATTTCGGCCAAAACCACGTTGAGAATCGGGCGCTCAATCAGAGTACGGTAAGCGCGTGCGAATTACTATACAGGGCTGGGAATCAGTGATTTATGATTTCCAGCTCTTCTTGTGTATAGAGGATCGAGTCAATGAAGTCCGGCGCGATATGCGCGAGGATGACGAAGCCGACAATGAAGGTCACGGCCAATGCCACGATGGCTACCGCCGTCCAGATCAATGCTTTCCATCCCTTCCTGCTCTTTTTCGCAGGCTCTGTCCGTGGCTGCTCCGGTTCATTCGAATTATTCTGCTCGACCGGCACGTCCGGTTCATTGTCAGGTTCTGGTTCCTGCTGCGGCTCATTCTCCTGTTCGCCTTCCGCCTCAGACTGAGATTCGTTTTCGGACTGGTGGTCTGACTCTTCGACTGTCGCCTGCTGCTCAGGCTGCAGTTCGCTGTCGGACTCGACCTCTGCTTCATGTGAGGACTCAGGCTGTCCGCCACCGGTCACTTCAGGCGCGTCTTCCGAACTTGAAGCTTCTACGTGCTGTACTGTCTCCTGTTCGCTTTCCTCATCATGCTGAGATTCGTTCTCAGACTGGTGGTCTGACTCTTCGGCTGTTGCCTGCTGCTCAGGCTGCAGTTCGCTGTCGGACTCCGCCTCAGGCTGTTCACCACTGCCGAACTGGCTTTCCGTTTCCTCCGGATTAAGGATATCCTGAAGCGCCGCAATAGTCGCTGAAACCTCTGCCGGAGTCTCTTCATGTGTCTTAAGGGAAATCGGCTCGAGCCCGAACCCTTCCGGATAAATATCCAAGTCCTCATCGGCCACGAAGAAGAATATATTCTCCTTGGTCGCCCTCAGTTTTCCCAAACCAGGAAAGACAATGGACTTCCTGAGTTCAAGGACCTTCTGCATCTCCGACAGAAAATCGATGACAATCTTCGAAGCAGTTTCCTTGTCCACATTATTGGACTTCGCATAGAAATCTATCAGGACATTGTCAGAGGCGTCTGCTTTCTTCCTGAAGCTCAGACGTTTATATGGAGGATTGATAGTGTAGCCCTTATCCGAAAATGAGGATGGAACAAGTTCTGCCACGAAAGAACCGACTCCCGGCAATGACACTTCATCATTGTCAAGGATAAGTTCTTTAACCATTTTTGATAAGAGATCGATATCCATATAAATAAGGTTATTCTTTATTTGGCTGGCACATATCCTCTAAAAAACTGAAAATCAGCATCTTTCAAAATAAGTCCAACAGATGTCCTAAAATATCTTGACAAAGTTAGCAAAAAAATGCAGAAAAAAATTTGCAGGAAACAGAAATTGTTGTACCTTTGCAATCCCGTTACGAAACAACAGGGATACATTCCTGAATAGCTCAGTTGGTTAGAGCATCTGACTGTTAATCAGAGGGTCCCAGGTTCAAGTCCTGGTTCAGGAGCAAGTTTGTTTGGGAGCATAGCTCAGTTGGTTCAGAGCGTCTGCCTTACAAGCAGAGGGTCGGGGGTTCGACTCCCTCTGCTCCCACCACGGAAAGCACTGCAGCAATCGTTGCGGTGCTTTTTTCGTATTGAGCCCTCTGCCCGGCTGCGACTTGTAACCGCATCATTCTATCCTGAAAAATAGTATCGATTTTTCTCAAAAAAGTATCAGTTTATCGAAATAATTGGTAAATTTGCTTAATGTAATTGATAACAAGATATGACAAGCCACGCTATTGTCGGACTATTATAACTATAATAATCAGATGAACAGACGCGATTTTATCGCTGTGTCAGCACTTTCGCTGACAAGTATGACATTTCTCAACTTTCCTGTTCTTGCGGGGGCCAAGAGCCGGAAGGACAAAAACTACTCAATTGTAATTTTAGGCGACACTCACTTCGATACCGAGCCGGCCGATGTGTATCATTCACATTACAACGAAAAAGTGGAATGGCTCAATCGTGTCCAGCGTGCGGAATTTGCCCGCAACGGTGAAATGTAGCGTGAACGCTGTCCGCGGCTGCTGAAAAGATGCGCCTGCCTTGCAGATGAGAATACTCAGATCGCATTGCAGGTAGGCGACCTCATTCAGGGAGATTGCGGAAACGGAGATGTGCACAGAAAGATGCTCGACGATGTCATGAATGCGTTCAAGAAGGAGTTCGGCGGATTGCCGTTCGTGACGGTCGAGGGAAATCATGATGTGCGTGGAACTGATGCCAAGAAGGTATATCATGAATATATGCCTAAAAGGATGTCAGAAGAACTCGGAAAAGACATTGAGAAAACTACATTCTATTTCAACATTGGCCCCGATGCTTTCCTGGTATTGGACTTCAATCATCCTGATGACGCTGAAATAGAGAAAATGCTTCAGGAAACCCGCGGCGCCAGACACACCTTCATCATTACCCACGGACCGGTATTCCCTATGGACGAGCAGAGCTGCAGATGGTTTTTCCATGGAGGCGCAAACGAAAGCGAAACCGCTGCAAGACGTCATTTCAGAGCGGAGTTTGCCAAACGGCATGCGATAGTGCTGTGCGGGCATTCTCATGCCACAACCCTTACAGAATGGAAAGGTGACGGCGGCATAATCACACAGATGGAGATGAGCAGTGTCTGGGCTAAGCCTGAGGCGGCGGAATACAAGGTCATAACTGAGGACCCGAAAGAATACGGAAGCCGCAGAATGGGCATGAAAACCATGCCGGACGGCTCTCCGATAAAGGATGAAAGCGCACTTTTCGAAGAATATCTTCCGGGCATAACCCGCTACATCCATTCCTACACTCCTGGTTCATTCAAACTGAATGTAGGCCCTAAGCACATAACTATAGATTTCTACGCCGGTGACTCCACCTTTAAGACCCGGACGTTCGAACTGCGATAACAACAATACACAATATACACCTAATAACTAAAACAATCAGTAATGAGAAAAAAGCAATGTCTGATTATCGTTCTCGCTTCGCTTGTGCTCCTCGGAGTAGCATCTTGCGAAGAGAAAATGGTTTTCCAACTCGCCGATGACCCCGGGTATGTGAAAGATCCCGTTGTCGGCATCAGAGCACTTGACGGTGACAGATGGATTGAAGGTTCTGTCGATCAGGAAAACAGGACTGTCAGTTTTGAATTCCACACCGCAGCCTCTCTGGACAATGTCCTTTGCGACATTGAACTGAACAAGGATTGGGCAAGGATGGTAAGTCCTGCCCAGACCAGACTGACAGCAAATCTGAAATCAGGTTTCAAGATCACTGTCAATGATGGTGTGGACGATATCGCCTACACGCTTACGGCCTCCATGTTCCAGCAGATCAAGGAGGTGAAGGCGACACTCGGTTCAGAGACCGTCAGCCTTTCATTGTCCGACAATACTTACATCGGCTCATTCCCGTCAGCCTATCTGGCTTCAGAAGTCAAGGGTGTCAATGTCGAGGTGGTGACCAATGACGATGTCGAACTGGTGACCGATCCGAATGCGCTGAAGAACCTTGACTTTTCGGAAGGCAATGGCGTGGAGTTCGTCATCCTCGACAAGACCGTGGGCAAGAAGAAATCCTTCACAGTCTATGCTACACCTTCCGATGTGGCGAAATTCGACGAAGGCTGGACAGAGGTTACCAAGAAATGGAGCACCCAGTATGGTGTCAATTTCGGAAACGTGCGTCTGTACCAGACCTCAAACCTTATGGGCAGAAGCGGCAATCCGGCCTATGCTCTTACGATTCCTGCCGGTCATGTCAATATGAAGGTCGCTGAAAAGAGTGTTGTAGGAAATGACAATATCAGAATTTCCGCAGTGCAGAGAAACAACAGGGATTTCGTTTTCTTCCTTCCTGAGGCAGGCCCGGCAGTATGGCATACTGACGGAAGTTCTTCAACTGGCAATCTGGAGTACTACAGCCCGTTGGCCTATGGCCCGGACGATAAGGGTGCGACCAGAGTCCTGCGCAATGATGGCTTCGGCGGCAAAAATAAAGCCTACGCCCCTGCTATGGGTATAAAGGACGGAAAGGTTTCCATCAAGCCTGCCGGTGCTGTTGACGGACAGCTGTATTCTTATACGGACGCTCTCGGCAACGGTCAGGAAGCCTGGGAAGTGGAAAGTGCGTTCGGAGGCTACTTCCAGATATGCAGAAACGGAGAAACGCTCATTTCCGGCGATGCGGAGAAATTCTACACAGTCTATGATTCCGAGTGGCGCAAGTTCGGTGCGCAGATGACCTGCTTCCTTACACCGGACTGGGGCAAGTCTGTGCCTGTAACTGAGTACGACATGCTGCATACAGGACGTATCGGTGTCGGTTGCACAGCAGAAGGCGCCCTTGTGGTGCTCGTTTCCGAAAAGTATGTGAACACCCACAACCAGGGACAGCATACCGACAACGGAAAGAACGGTGACGGCGGTGACAATAAAGGCTTGACACTCTACGAACTGGCCTCTGTGATGACCGGTCTCGGATGTAGTGATGCCATGACAGTTGAAGATTACAACTGGTCGCATATCGTCCTCCAGGATGGCACTGACAGAGGTAAAGACCTTTTCTGGACAAACAACAGATGGTACATCACCAGCACCAATGCCAACTATGGCAACATAAAGCCGGAGTCTTCGGAGCACGTCAACCTCGTTGTCGCATGTTTTAAGTAGAAGAAAAATGAAGAAAATAAAATTTATACTTACGATATTGCTGGCGACGATAGTTGCCGGCAGCGCTTTCGCTCAGAACCGCACGGTCAGCGGTACGGTGAAAGACTCAAACGGTGAGCCCGTCGTCGGTGCGGCTGTCATTGTCCCGAAGTCCACAATCGGTGCTTCCACTGACATTGACGGTAAGTTTGCACTCTCTGTCCCTGAAAAGACACTTTTCCTCGAAGTGAACATGATCGGCTACGCTACAGCTACGGTTACCTTGGGGACAGCTTCAAGCTATGAGGTCGTGCTCAGGGACGATACCAATTATCTCGATGAAGTAGTGGTCGTCGGATATGGTGTCCAGAAGAAGATCAATGTCACCGGAAGTGTGTCTTCCGTCAATTTTACTTCGGAAAGTGTCAAGTCACGCCCGATGTTCAATGCCACCCAGGCCCTTTCCGGCACGATGCCGGGCCTTCAGGTGATGCAGGGCTCAGGTAATCCTTACGAGGAAGACTTCTCGATGCTTGTCCGTGGTACAGGTACCCTCAATTCTGCCGGACCTCTTGTCCTTGTGGACGGTATGGAGCAGGGTGTGGGCAATGTGAACCCTTCCGATATTGCTTCCATCAATGTGCAGCGTCATGTGCCATCTACGGTAACAGGGGAGCGAACGGTGTCATCCTCATCACCACAAAGAACGGCTCATCTTCCGACGGCAAGGCTGAAATCAGCTATGACTTGACTCTTTCGTATGACGAACCGTTCAAGGTCATCCATACAGTGTCAGATATGGCTACGTACATGCGCCTCTACAACGAGTCCTGTACGAATATCGGCGGAGTGGCCCAGTTCTCCCAGGGTGTGATAGACGAGTGGCTGAAGGCAAAGGAAAACCCATGGGGACGTGCTGAGTCTGGTTACTACAACTATATGGCATATCCTAACACGGACTGGTGGGATGTGATCTACAAGAACAAGATTATGCAGAAGCACACGCTTTCTGCAAGCGGCAAGGTAAAATCGATGGGTTACAATGTGTCGCTCTCATACATTGATAATCCTGGTATCATCGACAATACCGGTTACAAGCGCTATTTCGGCAGGGTGAATGTCTATGGACAGATAACTGACTGGCTCAAGATAGGTGCCCGCATTTGGGGCTACAATACCGATCAGGAAAGCAGCAATGTCGGTTCCCTCTATTCGCTTGACACTCAGAAGATGACTCCGGACATTTATCCGTATTCGAAGTCTCTTGACCTCTATGGCGGTCCGCAGGCTTATGGACAGGATCCTCAGTCTCATAACCCTCTCGTGGATATGAACTCATCCAGAGGCTATACCAAGAACACCCAGATCTTTTCAGACTGGTATGCGCAGGTGAAGTTCCTCAAGTATTTCAACTGGAACACTGACCTTTACTACAAGGACTATCGCCAGGAGGAACAGAGCGTGAACACCGGTATCGGCAAGTATGACTTCCAGAATGATACCTATGTGATTGCCCCTGCAGATCCGTCCGAATTGTATTCCTACATGTACAACAAGAGGGAGAATTTCGTGAAGCTGTCTTCAGTGCTCAATTACAACCAGACTGTAGGCAAACATGACATTGCGGCCATGGTAGGTTACGAGATGAGCCACTTCAAGTATCGTGATTTCAGCGCTACGAAACGTGGCCTTCAGGATGTTTCAGTAGGAGATCTCAATGCCGTGGCAACTCCTTATGCCTCTGGCGGTTACGGTACCGAGTACGCGTCCCGTTCTGTCTTCGGTCGTGTGAATTACGCATTCGCAGGCAAATACCTTTTCGAGGCGAACCTCCGCGCAGATGCTTCTTCGCGTTTCGCTCCTGAATACAGATGGGGATTTTTCCCTTCAGTGTCAGCAGGATGGCGTATCAGTGACGAGCCTTGGCTCAAGAACGCGCACATTTTCGACAATCTCAAGGTGCGTGCGTCATGGGGCCGTCTTGGAAACAACTCCATCGGCAACTACGACTGGCAGTCCACATATGGAACCACCAATTACGTTTTCGGTACGGACGACATAACAAACGGTATCTCAATCACTTCCATCAAGAACTATGCATTGACTTGGGAAACTACATCCGTAGCTGATGTCGGAATCGATTTCGGCGTGTTCAAGAACAGGCTCACCGGTACCATGGACTATTACGACAAGGTCACAAGTGGCATTCTCTACACACCGTCCATGTATATGGTGATGGGTAATGCCAGCGCTCCGAGACAGAATATCGCGGCCGTGACCAACAGGGGAGTCGAGGTCGAACTCGGATGGAGAGACACTGTAGGGGATTTCTATTACAATATCAGCGGTAACGTGACCTACAACAAGAACAGGGTGAGCCGTTACAAAGGCAAGCTCAAACAGGGATGGGAAACTGACGCTGAAGGCAACCGTGTATGGAAGACCAATATCGGAGACGTTTCCACAGGCGGTTCCACAAGAGTTGTCGAAGGACACATGATAGATGAATTCTACATGATGGATACCTACAAGGGTTCCGGCAAGTATTGGAATGCAGACGGCACTCCTGATATCAACGGAGGTCCTGTGGACGGTATGATCCGCACCACCAATGATATGGAGTGGCTCCGCGCCATGATGGATGCAGGATATTCATTCTACCCTCAGCAGGGCATCGGCAAGCAGAAGATCTGGTATGGTGAGTACATTTATGCGGATGCAAACGGAGACGGACTCTACGGAAACTCATATGATGCTGTATTCCAGAATGTTTCCACGACACCGAAGGTCAATTTCGGTCTGCAGTTCTCTGCCGGATGGAAAGGCATTGACTTTTCTATGAGCTGGGCAGGCGCAGCAGGGTTCTCTCTGTATTATTACAGACAGGCCAGCAACTCCTCCAACACCATCTACGGTTACGCCATTCCTGAATCAGTGGCAAAAGACCACTATTTCTTCGATCCGAAGAATCCGGATGATCCGCGTACCAACATCAATTCCAAGCAGCCTCGTCTTGTCAACCTGACATCCTGCCAGTCCGATGAGACATCCTCTCTGCATCTGTGCAAGGGAGACTACCTGAAGCTCAAGAACTTCACGCTCGGATACACACTTCCTGAGAGGATCACGAAGAAAATCCTTCTTCAGAAAGTCAGAATATATGTCAGCGGAGAGAATCTTTTCGCAATCACCCAATTCCCGGGCATGGACCCTGAAATGCGTTCTACAGCCGGTTACTCAACCATGCGCCAGTATGCGGGCGGTCTGAACATAACCTTCTAACATGTATTGAAAAGATGAAAAAAGTTTTATTGATATTCACATTTGCCGCCGTTTCCTTCGCATCTTGCCAGTCACTCGATCTGGAAAGTACCTATCAGGTGGGTTCTTCCAACGTATGGAACAAGGCGACTCTTGCCCGTCAGGCTGTGAACGGAGTGTACAACGAACTGTATGTCCGTGCCTCCGCTTCGGACAGCGAGAACAACTGGAAAGTAATGAACGAGGCATACTCTTCCGTGATGGACACGGACAAGAACTGGTATCACAACCAGAAAGTCTGCTATGGTGACGGAACACCGTCAAGCAGCGTGTTCTCGAACATGTACAAGTACTATTATACCTTCATCTTCCGCGCAAACGATATCATCAGCCACATTGACAAGGTGCCTGACATGACCGCTGAAGAAAAGGGCAGACTCAAGGCTGAGGCCAAGTTCTTCAGAGCATTCGGGTATTTCAACCTCAATGTCCTCTACCGTGGAGTTCCTCTTTATCTGGAATACATAGAGAATGCGACCAACGCCACCCGTCCGCGTTCTTCTGAACAGGATGTGTGGAATGCTGTCATTCAGGACCTTACGGATTGCGTTGAAGAAAAGAATCTTCCTGATCGCTACACTGCGGGCTCGTCTGATTACGGACGTGTAAGCAGGGCTGTTGCTCTTGCGTACAGAGGCCAGGCCTACCAGTTCCTCGCTGCCCGCGGAGAAGGTGACAAGGCCCAGTACTGGCAGTTGGCATTGGATGATTTCGAGGCTCTTGAACCGATGGGATTCTCACTCTACAAGGGCGCAGGTAACGACAGCTTCAAGCAGCTCCTCAAGCCGGCCAACGAACAGTGTGACGAGATAATTTTCTCAATCAGGATGACCCAGAAGGACGGAATGGGAAACAACCGTGCAGTCCTGTTCGGAAACCGTTGTACTGGAGTGACAAGCGGTGCGTGGAACAACTATCTTCCTAATCCTGCCTTTGTGGAGTCATTCGAGAATGCTGACGGCAGCAAGTTCAATTGGGAGGATTATTGCCCGGGCTGGAATGATATGACTCCGGAGCAGCGTTCGGTATTCTTCCTCCGCAACGAGATGTCAACTGGCGAGATAGCAAACATGACCGCATACGGAGCAGATATGAGCAAATACGAGCCTCACAAGAACGAGAACCGTATCAAGGCGGCTTACGACAATCGTGACCCTCGTCTCAAGATGTCTGTAATCACTCCATATTCAGAGTATTACGGAGGTATCGCCGGTGTTCCTTACACCTTTACACTCAGATGGCCATACCGTTCTGACGGCGCTTCTTCACGTGATATCCGTACTGACACGAACTCCATGTTCTACTATCTGTGGAGAAAATATGTTCCGGAAGGAATCGAGAACACTATCCGCTGGGTGTACGAGGAAGACCTCATCCTCTGCCGCTACGCCGAGATCCTTCTCCGCAGGGCCGAGTGTCTCAATGAGCTGAACCGCACTGACGAGGCCGTGGAAATGGTCAATGCAGTCCGTTCCCGTGCTAAACATATCCTTCTCAATACCAATGAGTTCACGCAAGTGAAAGGTCAGGAAGACATGCGTGAGCGTATCCGCAACGAGTTCTACTGGGAGCTCGCCGGAGAGGACAGCATGTATTACAATGAACTCCGTTGGGGAACATGGCTGGACAAGAAGTTCCGCGACCATTCATCCGGCCAGAACGGAGAGATGAACACCAACGGACTTATGCAGATCTGGGGTACAAAGACCTATACTTGGTACTCCCTCGGGGATTACGTCCAGACCTGGCCTATTCCTGCCAAGGAGCGTGAGATGAATCCGAGCCTGGTCCAGAACGAAGGTTGGAGAGACTAATCATATAATGTCAATACAATGAACAGAATATTATATACAATAGCGACAGTCGCCGCGCTTGCGTCACTGTCATCATGCCATGAGAAAATCATCGATGAGCGTCCTGTAAAACCGGACACCGGCGCGGACGGCTTCATGACCACGACGTACATGAACCCGGTGATCAGAAACAATGCCCCTGACCCGTCAGTTTTCGATGACAGGGAGAGGACCGGATATTTCTATGCCTACAGCACCCAGAACGGCGTGAGCGGCACTTCCGACGTGGTTTACCTGCCTGTTTACCGTTCCAAGGATATGGTGAACTGGGAACTCGTAGGAAATGCGTTCGGCGGGATGGAAAGACCTCAGTGGGTCCCTGACACCAGAATCTGGGCACCGGATCTTGAATATATAGACGGGCGCTACTGCCTCTACTATGCCGAAGGACATTGGGATGATCCTAAAAGGAGTGCCTGCGGCGTAGCTGTCTCCAACAGTCCGACAGGCCCGTTCACTTGGACCAATGTCAAGGATATCAATCCGTTGGCCGATTCGAACGGCAAACTCGTGGACTATGCGTCCCAGCACGTTTCGAACTCCATTGACCCGGATGTCATCCGCGACGAAGTCACAGGCGACTATTACCTTTTCTGGGGAAGTTTCGGAAGTGACTCCGGAATATGGGCGATCCAGCTTACCTCTGACGGTCTTGCAATTGCGCCCGGTGCGGAGAAGGTATTCATTGCCTATGATCTGGAAGGTACCTATGTCCACTACAAGAACGGCTATTACTACTGTTTCGGCTCGAAAGGCTCCTGCTGCGAGGGTGCGGAAAGTACCTACCATGTCGTCGTAGGCCGCTCGAAGAATGTGCTCGGCCCGTATGAGGGCAAGGACGGCAATCTCATGTCCACCAGAAACTCCGCTTTCGACAGCGAGGCCAATACGATTCTCAGCGGTCCTGCTTCAGGTTATTTCGCCGGTACCGGACACAATGCCGGAATCGTCACTGATGACAAAGGCAAGGACTGGATGTGCTACCACAATTACTGGGCAGGCAACAAGTACGACGGCCGCTGCATGTCAATGGACGAAATCGTCTGGGGTGACGGTTGGCCTTCTACCAAGACCGGATTCCCGTCAGAGGCGAAGACTGCAGGTCCTACCTGGAAGATTGCTGAAACCAAATCCGGTCCTGTACATACAGACAATTTCGCTTCAGGCTCCCTCATTGAGACGGGTGATTCATGCGGATGCCGCAACACCTGGAAATATTCCCAGGAAAATGAAAACAAATACGAAATAAAGATATTCTATGAATAATATTGTCAAACTGTCAGCTTTGATGCTGGCAACCATTTCAATATTTGCTTGTGAAAGAGAGGTTTCAGCCCCTACACCGAACGCAAGGCCTGAGAAAGGAGACAAAAAGGTGGACACGGTTCTTGTTGAAACCACCTTTCAGGCGAGACTCGGGGCTTCGCGTTCTTCCGTATGGAACGGTGATGTGCTTGTCTATGACAATGTCGCATCTCACGAAGCCAATGTTTTCAAGCCAGGTTCTGTGGAGGGCCTGAGAGCAGAACTCACCGGCCAGTCCTATGACCCGTGTGACATGTATTATGCCCTTTATCCGTCAACAGCGTTTGATGCTTTTTCGGAAGGCAAGGCTACCCGCACTGTTCCTGCTGAGCAGAAGGCATACCTGATTACTGACGGCGCTGAATTGCCTGCGGTTCCACAAGTGGCTTTTGCTCAGGCTCTTGAGACCTCGCTCGTCTTCAGTCCTGTTGCGTCCTATCTTAATTTCAATATGCTTGCAGAGGATGTCGAATCCCTCAAGCTCACCAGCATTGACAAAAAAACAATTGCAGGGACTGCGACGGTAGATGTTTACAGTAGGGATGTCACTGCCGGCGGGGAAGCTGAGAGCATCAGTATCACTCCGCAGGAGGGGGATGTGTTCTCGAACGCCATCTATAGCGTTGAGATCCTTCCGGGCGTATATGAGCAAGGATTCGTGGTGGACATTACCTTCAAGGGCGGCGCGGCTTTCAGCAACACCTTCAGTTCTCCGCTGACTGTAAATCCTGGTGAAGTCGTCCTGTTGGGCAATGTGTTCAGTCCGAAAGTCACAGCACCGGTTCTGAAAAATGCTGTCGCTGCCTTCACTGATGCGCATCTTTCATGGGATGCCATCGAAAGTGCCGACGGCTACAAGGTTTATGTCAATGACGTACTTGCCGGTGATGTCAATGAATGCAGCTTCACGGCCAAGGGGCTTCCGCAAGGCACAGAATGTCGTTTTAAAGTTGAGGCTTACAATGCATATTCATCTGCTTCTTCAACCGTTGACCTGAAGACCAAGGGCTTGCGCAAGAGTGATGTCAGCACGGGTACCACATTCCTCTGCATTGACTGGGATGCAGTTTGCAGAAACGGAATTACAGGTTATGACCAGGCATACCAGGTTCAGATTTTCGAGGACGAGGCCTGCACCAAGCCGGTTTATGACTTCGTGCCTTATGACGGACAGAAGATGATAAATCCATGTTTCGGCAACAGCTCATACTTCGGCCATACGTCACAGCTTCAGGACGGACTCAAGTGTGTCAATTACCTTACTCCTACCAGAGTGTCCATCGGAGGTCTTTATCCTGCTACCACTTACTACGTGCGCATAAGGACGCTCAATTCGATATCCATGAAGAATGGGTTGGGCAAGGCTAACGTGACATTGACAAATTCATTCGGCACATCTGAATGGTCGCAGCCTGTCGCTATGGCTACTGACAATGAGAGGGCTCTGGATGAGAGGACCGTGTTCTATACCGGTTTCAATGACTTCTGCGTACAGTCAGACTACAAGGCCTGGGCGCCTGGCGCAGTTCCTGCCGGAAGCATCGCAGGTACGGCTCTTGGAGGATGTTGGATTCCATGGAATCATCCTAATCGCAACAAGTCCATCGGTTTTGCCTTCTATCCTCACGGAGAAGGTCAGCACCAGACCAATACTTGGAATCTCACGTCAGACGGCAAGCATGTGGACGGAACTTCAGGCAATGTTACAGGCGGTTATCTGGTGGGTCGTGCCAAAGGCTCTGTCAATGCGATTACAGGTGATGTCTCAGGCTGGATTTTCGGCCGCTGGTCACGTCCTTTCATGGGAATGGTGGGTCTGGACGGTGCACCTACGATAGTCTGCACTCCGGCGATCCCTGCCGGCAGAGTTGATGCGGCCGGTTCGGAATGTACGATTTCATTCTCTGCAGTAGCCCGTGTCCGTCCTCAGGACAATTACTCCGGTACGCTTCAGGTCAATGTATGGCGTGCGGAAAGCAAGAAATGGGAGACTGTAGGAATCGTCTCGTCCGAGGCTTTGCTTCCGTTCACTCCAGGGGCTTCGGCATCTGAATACAAATGCGATTTCACTGGGCATGTACATACATTCAAGACGACCCTCAAGCCTGGTGATGCGGTCGAACTTCGCTCGACCAAGTCCGGAATAATCCTCGTAGATGATTTTACTGTGGTCAGAGGCAACAACATAGACGGAGTCTCCAGAGGAGAAATCAACTGGTAAGCCATTCTGTCAAATATCAACAAGATAGAAATGAACAAACGTATAACAAATATCCTGAGCGCTGCGGCATTGCTGCTGGGCGCTTTCTCCTGCAGCCGGGAAATAGAGCCTGTTGAAAACGGCAGGTCTGATCCCGAAGCCCTTGTCTTCAAGTGCTCGTTGGAAGAGACGAAAACTGTCTATGACGGAGTTGCCACTGTCTCCTGGAGCAAGGGAGATGTCGTGAAGGTTTTCGATGCCTCCGGAGCAAGCGACTCTTTTACCATTGACGCTCAATGCAATGACTTCGAGTTCGCTACAAAGAATCTGGGTGCCGGCCCGTATTATTCCATCGCCGGCCCTAAAGCTGTGGTTGATGCCGTAGTCTTCAATTCCGGTGAGAAACAGATGACTTTCCCGATGGGAAGCAGTTTTGACGGAAGTTTCGCCTCATCAGACATTCTGGTAAGTATGACTCCTGATACGGAACTCCGCTATCATCATGTACTCGGCTTCATCGAGTTTGAACTTGCAAAGGCCAGGAAAGTCGAATTTACCGGAACCGGTGTTTGCGCGGAGTCCCTCAGCCTCACCTTTGATGCAGAGGGCAAATGGTCTCTGAAAAGTCTGAAGCCTTCTGACAAAATTACCATAAATACCACCCAAGGCGGTACTTACTACATTCCGGTCATACCTCAGACATTCGGGAACGGATTTTCATTCAAGACCATCGATGCCAATGATGTCGTGTTCGAGAAATCCACATCCAAGTCCAACACCGTTGCAGCAGGACAGGTTCTTGCTGCCGGCCGACTCGGTTCTGAATATGAGGTGGATGAAGACGGTCGCGTGACAGTGAAGACGTCCGAGCAGGGCTATCTGGAAGTATATTATGCCAACAAGAAAAACAGCAAGTGCGTGATTCTCTATCCTGGAGGCGGCTATGCTGTACATCATGCTGGCGGTATTGCCAGCGTGATCGAGGACTTCCGCGGCTCTGACGTCACCCTTATCGTGGACTACTTCACCCTTCCGAACAAGGGCCTGCTCAGGGACCGTTCTCTCGAGGATGCCAATGCGGCGCTCGACCTGGCCTTGAAGAACAAGGCTTTGTGGGGAGGATATGAGAAGGTCGGTCTTATCGGCAACTCCGCTGGCGGACATCTCGCAGGATACATCGGCCAGACCCGACATGCAGACGTTGATTTCCAGATACTCATCTACCCTGTCGTGACACTTACACCGGGCAAGACCCACGAAGGTACATTGCTCTACTGGCTCGGCAGTAATCCTTCACAGGAGGAGATCGACAAATACTGTAATGAAAAGCACGTGTCCCTGGATACGCCTCCTACCTATGTTTCCTACAGTACGGGAGACTCTACAGTTCCTCAGGAATACAATGGCAAGGCTATGGGGGATGCTCTCCGTGCCATAAATCATCCTAACTATGAGGTGCATGTCTATAACGACAACTCCCACGCAACCGGAAGCTGGCCGGACTGGCCGGACGCCCTTTTCAAATGGCTTGACAAACTCGACAGCCCTGTTGTAGCTCCTCAGGAGAAGACCATCTCTACAGCACAGCAGTTCAAGGATTTCCTTGCCGGTGCAAAGGATGCCAATGCTTCCGATCAATACAAACTTGACGCCGACATCGACCTTACAGGCGTGTCCTACGCTTCAGCGGAATCTTTCT
>OKSN01000452.1_pt1 | contig 26631 bp, 23 predicted proteins | sample 1606191 | NCBI WGS metagenome assembly OKSN01 (sample SAMEA3879535, study PRJEB24766) | human gut metagenome | biome: human-associated habitat; feature: feces | place: USA | collected 1985/1987
ACATCCAGGATCTTCTCCTGCCGCCAGTGGGCATCGGTGCGGTAGTAGTCCTCCAGCGTCAGCAGCGGCGCGATGTCCACCGCCTCCGCGTCCAGCCGCTCTGTCAGATAGGCGGACGTCTCCTGCGCCCCGGCGGGGACGTAGCCCTCCGGCGGCACGGTGAACTCCGCCTTGTCGGGCACCACCGCCAGATAGACACTGTGCCCCTCCGGGAAGTATTTCTCCAGCAGATGGCGGAACCGGTGCACGGCGAAATCCAGCGATTTCCCGTCCCACGGCGCGTCCGTGGCGGCACCGTAGCCCCTGTATACGTACACCGCCGTTTTCTCCGTCTCCGTGTCCTGGGGCGGCTTTCGGGAGGAGGGCAGCAAGGCAGCGGCTATGAGCATAGCCGCTGCCAGGAGCAGAAACGCGGTGCGCTGTACCGCACGCATCACAGAATAGCCTCGTCGTAGGCGGGCTGCACGCCGCACATACCGTTGAGCACGCTGACGAACTGATCCACCAGATCCTCGGCGCCGAACACGGACACCACGTACTCACCCACCACGATCACCGCCACCTTGTCGGGGAAGCCGCACATCCACTGCCGCTGCTGGATGTTGTCCCGCAGCTGGGTCGCCAGCGCGGCGGGGTCATCGGTGCAGTGATAGGCGGCGGCGGTAAAGGTATTGGCGTTCATCATGTGCACGAGGGACGCCGCCTGATCCACCTTCGCCGTCTCCGGCAGACCGAGGGCACTGTCCACGGCGGCGCGGTCGCTCAGATCGTACACGCCGGGGGCGTCCTCCTTGCTGTTCGCCTCGGAGTAGTCGCCGCCGGAGGCGGGGAACTTCTCCTCGTCGGTATAGCTGTTCCACACCTTCTCCAGCAGCTCTAGCGCGCTGGTGGGGGCGTAGGGCTGGTCGCCGCTGCCGCCGTTGTTCTTATTGCCGCAGGCGGCGAGGCTCAGTGCCAGCACGGCGGCAAGCACAAGGGAAATGATTTTTTTCATAGTGTAGTTTCCTCCTGAAATGGGTTTCTGTCCATTGAGACGGAGCGCGGCGTGATTTGGTTCCATGAAAATCCTTCCGCGTTTACAGACAGCTCTGGTCGAAGCCGTAGGGCAGCAGCTCCCGCAGCGCGAATTTCCGGCTCTCGCCCTTCCTGTTCAGGCAGATGACCGTCAACTCCGGCGCGAACTCCATCATCACCTGCCGGCACGTGCCGCAGGGCACGCAGTAGCCGTCGCTGCGCCCGGCGATCACAAGGGTATCGAATTCCCGATGCCCCTCGCTGACCGCCTTGAATATGGCGGTCCGCTCCGCGCATACCGTCGCGCCGTAGGCGGCGTTCTCAATGTTGCAGCCGGTGAACACCGTACCGTCCTTACACAGCAGTGCCGCGCCCACCGGGAAGTGGGAATAGGGCACGTATGCCCGCTCCAGCATGGCAACCGCCAGTTCGCAAAGCTGATTTTCCGTCATGGTGCGTCCTCCTTATGGTTTCCGTTTTTTGGTAGCTTTATACGTCAGCTCAACTCCGCCTTACCGGTGTAAAGCTGATAATACTTGCCCTTCTGCGCCAGCAGCTCCTCGTGGTCGCCCCGTTCAATGATCCGCCCGTGCTCCAGCACGAGGATCGCCTTGCTGTTGCGAACGGTGGACAGCCGGTGGGCGATCACGAACACCGTCCGCCCTTCCATCAGGAGTCCATGCCCTTTTCGATAAGGTTCTCCGTCCGCGTGTCGATGGAGCTGGTGGCTTCGTCCAAAATCAGCACCGGCGGGTCGGACACGGCGGCGCGTGCGATGGCGAGCAGCTGCCGCTCCCCTTGGCTGAGACTGCCGCCGTCGCCGGTGATGACCGTGTCATACCCTTGGGGCAGATGGCGGATGAAGCCGTCGGCGTTGGCGAGCTTGGCGGCGGCGCGCACCTCCTCGTCCGTGGCGTCCAGACGCCCGTAGCGGATGTTGTCGGCGATGGTGCCGGTGAACAGATGGGTGTCCTGCAAAACCATACCCAGCGAGCGGCGGAGGGAGTCCTTCTCGATGTCCTTCACGTCGATGCCGTCGTAGGTGATGGTGCCCTCCTGCACGTCGTAAAACCGGTTGATAAGGTTGGTGATGGTGGTCTTACCCGCGCCGGTGGAGCCTACAAAAGCGATCTTCTGCCCCGGCTTGGCGAACAGGGACACATCGTTCAGCACCGTCTTTTCCCCGTCGTAGGAGAACGTCACGTGGTCGAACCGCACGTCGCCCCGCAGCTCCACCAGCGTGCCGTCGGGCTTTTTCCACGCCCAGCAGCCGGTGCGCTGCGTCGTCTCGGTGAGGGTATCGCCGTTCTTCTCCACCCGGACGATGACGGTCTTGCCCTCGTCCACCTCCGGCTGGGCTTCCATGACGGCGAAGATACGCTCCGCGCCGGCGATGGCGGCCAGCAGCACGTTCACCTGCTGGCTCACCTGCGTGATGGGCTGGCTCACCTGCTTTACATACAGCAGATACGCGCCCAGCGACCCCACGTCGAACATACCGCCGATGGCGAGGAGCCCGCCCACGCAGCACGTCACGGCGTAGTCGATACGGGACAGGTTCGCCATGGCGGGCATCATGGCACCGGAATAGGTCTGCGCCGCCGTGGCGGCGTCCCGGTATGCGCCGTTCAGCCCGGAGAACTGGGAGATCGCCTTGCTCTCGTGGTTAAAGACCTTGATGACCTTCTGCCCCTCCACCATCTCCTCGATATAGCCGTTCATGGCACCCAGTGCCCGCTGCTGGTTCTGGAAGCTGACGCGGCTCTTGCCGCCCACGCCCTTGACCACCAGCAGCATCAGCACCAAAAAGGCAAAGGTGATCAGCGTCAGCACCCAGTTCATATACAGCATCATAGCAACAATGCCGATAAACGTCAAGGCGCAGGACACTACGCTGGCGAAGCTGGAGTTGATCATCTCCGACACGGTGTCCATGTCGTTGGTGAACCGGCTCATCAGATCGCCGGACTGGTGCGTGTCGAAGTACCGCAGGGGCAGCGACTGCAATTTGTCGAACAGATCCTGCCGCAGCTGCGCCACCGTCCGCTGGGAGATATGCACCATAATGCGGGCATAGGCATAGGAGCACACGCCTGACAGCAAAAACGCGCCCAGCAGCAGTGCCAGCATCCTGGCAAGCCCCGGAAAATCGCCGGGGATAATATAATCGTTGATAATGGGCTTGAGCAGATAGCTGCTCATCACGGAGGCGGCGGAGCTGACCACAAGGCACACGAACACCAGCACCAACGCCGCCTTGTAGCGGCCGATATAGCGCAGCAGCTTCTGCACCGTGCCCTTAAAGTCCTTGGGCCGCTGGAAGCCGTGGCCCTGAGGCCCCGGACAGTGCCCGCGCTGGGGACGTCTGGATTCAGCCATCAATGCTCACTCCTTCCTGCTGGGAGCGGTAGACCTCCCGGTAAATGTCGCTCTTTTCCATCAATTCCTCGTGGGTGCCCATGGCGGTCACGCGCCCGTCGTCCATCACCAGAATCAACTCGGCGTCCATGACGGACGTGACCCGCTGGGCGATAATGAGCTTCGTGGTGCCGGGCAGTGCCGTTTTCAGCGCACTGCGTATCTTGGCGTCCGTGGCGGTGTCCACCGCGCTGGTGGAATCGTCCAGAATCAGAATTTTCGGCTTACGCAGCACCGCCCGCGCAATGCACAGCCGCTGCTTCTGCCCGCCGGAGACGTTGGTGCCGCCCTGCTCGATATACGTGTCGTAGCCGTCGGGCATCTTCTCAATGAACTCGTCGGCGCAGGCGAGACGGCAGGCGTCCTCGATCTCCGCGTCGGTGGCGTTCTCGTCGCCCCAGCGCAGGTTCTCCCGAATGGCGCCGGAGAACAGCGTATTTTTCTGCAGCACCATGGCGCAGCCCCTCCGGAGGGCTTCCATGGTGTACTCCTTGACGTTGTGCCCGCCCACATAGACGCCGCCGCTGTCCACGTCGTACAGCCGCGGTATCATGCTCACCAGCGTGGTTTTGGCACTGCCGGTGCCGCCTAAAATACCCACCGTGGCACCGCTGGGCACCGTGAAGCTCACGTCTTCCAGATTCCATGCCTCCGCCGTATCGTGGTACTTGAAGTACACATGGTCGAACCGCACGGAGCCGTCCTCCACCGTCAGCGCGGCGTCGGCGTCCTTATCGGTAATGCGCGGCTCCTCGTCCAGCACCTCCACAATGCGCTTGCCGCAGGCGATGGCGCGTGTCAGCAGCATCAGCACCATGGACACCATCATCAGCGACATCAAGATCTCGCTGACGTAGGTAAAGAACGCGATCAGATCGCCGGACAGCAGGGAGCCCTCCCACACATAATGGCCGCCGATCCACATGACCGCCGTGATGGTGCCGCCCATGAGCACCATTATCACCGGCATGAACAGCACCACGAAGCCGAAGGCGCGCTCCGCCATGCTCCGCAGCTTCTCACTGCGCCGGCGGAACTTCTCCTGCTCCTGCTCCTCCCGGACGAAGGACTTCACCACGCGGATGGCGTTCAGATCCTCCTGCACCACAAGGTTCACATCATCGGTGGCACCCTGCAGGGAGGTGAAGAACGGTCCCACCTGCTTGATCACGATGAGCACCGCCGCGACCAGCAGGGGGATGACCACCAAAAACACCTGACTGAGCCGTGCGCTGATGAGCAGAGCCATCACCAACGCCGTCACCAGCATGGTGGGGGCGCGCACCAGCATACGCATCCCCATGAACGTGGTCATCTGCACCGCCGCCACATCGTTGGTCAGCCGCGTCACAAGGCTGGCGGTGGAAAAATGCTCAATGTTGGCGAAGGAAAACCGCTGCACCTGCTCATACTCCGCCTGACGGAGCGACGCGCCGAAGCCCATGGCGGCTTTGGCGGCCAACGCCGCCGCGCCCACGCCGCAGGCGAGAGCCAGCAGAGCCATAATGACCATCTTCAACCCGGCACTCAGGATGTATGCCCGGTCACCTCCGGCGATGCCCACGTCCACAATGTCGCTCATCACCTGGGGCAGCATCAGCTCCAGCACCGCCTCCCCGGCGGAGCAGGCGACGGCGAACAGCATCAGCAGCCGGTAGCCCTTCGTATAGGGAGATAGTTTTCTCAGCATATTTCCTCGTCCTCCTTGTCCGTAAGATTCCGCGCCGCGCGCAGAAGAAAGCCCGTGAACAGCTCCTTCTCCTCCGCACTGAAGCCCCGCTCCAGCCGCTCATTCACCTGCTGTACCACGGCTTGAAATTCATCGTGGAACCGCCGTCCCTCCTCGGTCAGCTCCAAAATGCGGCACCTGCCGTCCTCGGCACTGACGGTGCGGCGCACCAGCTCCTTTTCCTCCAGCCGATCCACAATGCCGTTGACCGTGCTGGGCTTCACCATCAGAAACCGCTCCAGCGTTTTCTGGTTGACCTCGCCCTCCGCGATGTGGAGGAACATCAGCGTCCGGCACTGCACGGGGGACACATCGTACCGCCGCAGCAGCTTTCCCGTCAGCTTGTGCACCTGATGGTCGCAGTAGCCGAACAGCATCCCGAAATGGGCGGGTCGTTCCTCAAAGCAGAATTTCAACTGTTTCCGCCTCCCTTTTATATGATTCTTAGCATACGAATTATTAGCGTGCTAAATGATAACATCGTGCTTTTTCAATGTCAATAGCTTTTCCCACCGGTCACTGTAAACGATTTGTGAACGGAGGGAGACGCTTGTGAACAATTTGTTAATGATTTATCAAACCTGTTGACTTTTTAACGCATCCTGTGTATGATACACTCATCCGAAAGGATACCCACCCATTGTATTTCTCTCTCCTTTTACTGAAAAAACAGGCGGCGCACCGTGCGCCGCCTGTTTTTCGTTCTGCACCCCGCCTGCGGGGCTGTCATAGGATACCCTGTGAAATAACGCAGGGAGGGACGGCATATGAAGGAGTACACGGTGGCATTGGCGGGCAACCCCAACGTGGGCAAGTCCACGGTTTTCAACGCGCTGACGGGGCTGCGGCAGCACACCGGCAACTGGTGCGGCAAGACGGTGGCGGCAGCCGAGGGGCGGTACGTCTGGGAGGGGGACACGTTCTGCCTGGTGGATCTTCCGGGCACCTACTCCCTTCATCCGGACTCGCCGGAGGAGGTGGTCACCCGCGACTGTCTGGACGGCGGCGCGGATGTGATCGTGGCGGTGCTGGACGCCTGCTGCCTGCGGCGGAACCTGCGCCTTGCGGTGCAGCTGCGCTGCCGCACGGGGCGCATGGTGGTCTGCCTGAACATGATGGACGAAGCCCGCCGCCGCGGAGCCGCGCCGGACGGCAGCGCGCTGGCGGAGGCACTGGGCGTGCCGGTGGTGATGACTTCCGCCCGTGACCGCTCCGGACTGGAGGCACTGCGGAACGCGGCGGCGCAGGCGGCGCGCAGCCCCGCGTCCCCGCCGCCGTGGGAGGGCGCGGCGGACGACCCGCTCTGGGTGGCGGAGCGGGCGGACGCGCTGGCGCGCGTCTGCCTTGGGGGCACCGCCGCCCTCCACGAGCGCGACCGGCGCATTGACCGCATCCTGATGGGAAAATACACCGCCCTCCCGGTGCTTCTGGTGCTGCTTGGCGTGGTGTTCTCCCTGACTATGTGGGGCGCGAACCTGCCCTCCGCCCTGTTGAGCCGCTGGCTCATGGCGTTGCAGGAGCCGCTGCGCCGCCTGCTGTCCTTCGCCCCGTGGTGGGCGCAGGGCGCGCTGGTGGACGGCGTCTACCGCACCGCCGCATGGGTGGTGGCGGTGATGTTGCCGCCCATGGCGATCTTTTTCCCGCTGTTCGCGCTGCTGGAGGACGCGGGGCTGCTGCCCCGTCTGGCATTCAACTGCGACGTGCTGTTCCGCCGCGCCGGAGGCAGTGGCAGGCAGTGCCTTACTATGTGCATGGGGATGGGCTGCAACGCCTGCGGCGTCATGGGCTGCCGCATTATGGACAGTCCGCGGGAGCGGCTGGCGGCGATATTGACCAACGCCTTCATGCCCTGCAACGGGCGGCTGCCCACCCTGTTGGTGCTGGTCACGCTCCTGTGGCAAGGACGCCCGTGGGCGGCGTCCGCGTCCTTTCTGGGCTGCATCCTGCTGGCGGTGGCGGTGACGCTGCTGACCACCCGTTTACTGACCGCCACCGTCCTGCGGGGTGCGCCCTCCGCCTTCACGCTGGAGCTGCCGCCCTACCGTATGCCGCGGGTGGGGCAGGTGCTGGTGCGCTCCCTGCTGGATAAGACGCTGTTCGTGCTGGGGCGGGCGGTGACGGTGTCCGTCCCGGCGGGGCTGGTGCTGTGGCTGCTGGCGAATCTCGCCCCCGGCGGCGTGCCGCTTTTGCAGCGGGCGGCGGCGTTTTTCCAGCCACTGGGACGGCTGATGGGGCTGGACGGCATGACGCTGACGGCGTATCTGGTGGGCTTTCCCGCCAATGAGATCGTGCTGCCCACGCTGGCGATGGGCTACACCCAGGCGGGCAGCCTGACGGACTGCTCCACCGCCGCCCTCCACAGCCTGCTGACGTCGCGGGGCTGGACGGCGGAGACGTGCGTGTGTATGCTTCTCTTCTGCCTGTGCCACTTCCCCTGCGGCACCACCTGCCTGACCATCCGCCGGGAGACGGGCAGCGTCAGGTGGACGGCACTTTCCATGCTCCTGCCCACCGCCGTGGGGGTGGTGCTGTGCGTGCTCTGCCACGGCGTATTTACTCTGTTGGCGTGATGCAGAAAAAAACAGTTGCGAAACGCGAACGCTTGTAGTACAATAAACTGTACGAACTTGTTCTCCGCTGTGCGCTGCGGAGCCGGTCTCGCGCAATGGATACCCACGAATCATGTCAGGCGGGGAACCGAGCAGCATTAAGAGGGATCATCCATGTGCCGCGAGGGTGCCGGCTCTGTGGCCCAGAGCGGAGAACAGGTTCATTTCTTTTGCCGGGGAGGTGTGCCCGTGTATCAGGCATTGTACCGCAAATACCGTCCCAAGACCTTTTCCGAGGTGGTGGGACAGCAGCATATCACCGATACGCTCCAGCGGCAGGTGGCGGACGGTCAGGTGGGGCACGCCTATCTTTTCACCGGCACCCGCGGCACCGGAAAGACCACCTGCGCCCGTATCCTCGCCAAAGCGGTCAACTGCGAAAGCCCCATTGACGGCGCGCCCTGCAACCGCTGCGCCGCCTGCCGGGGCATTGACGATGGCTCGCTGCTGGACGTGACGGAGCTGGACGCCGCCTCCAACGGCAGCGTCAACGACGCCCGCACACTGCGGGAGGAGGCGATCTACCCGCCCTCCGTGCTGAAAAAGCGCGTGTACATCATCGACGAGGTACACATGCTCTCCAAGGACGCGTTCAACGCGCTGCTGAAGATCATGGAGGAGCCGCCGGAGCACCTGCTGTTCATTCTGGCGACCACGGAATTGCAGAAGGTACTGCCCACCATTCTCTCCCGCTGTCAGCGGTTCACCTTCAAGCGTATCTTACCCCGCGACATGGAGCGGCACCTGCTCCGCGTGGCGGAGAAGGAGGGCATCGACCTGACCGCCGACGGCGCGGAGCTGCTGGCGCGGATGGCGAACGGCGCACTGCGGGACGCGCTGAGCCTGCTGGATCAGTGCCGTGCCGCCGCCGGAACGGTGGACGCCAAAACGGTGCTGGACACGCTGGGACTGGCGGGCAGCACACAGACGCTGCAGCTGATGCGCCTGCTGCTGGCGCGGCAGGGCGGCGACGCCTTGGGGCTGCTGGATCAGCTGTACCGGGGCGGCAAGGACATCTCGGCACTGCTGGGAGAGCTGAGCGATCTGTGCCGCGATATGACGGTGATGAAGGCTGCGCCGGAGGGCGGCGCGGCACTGGTCAGCGGCGTGTATGACCGGAAAACGCTGACGGATATGACGGCGGAGGTGCCCATGCGGCGGCTGCTGTTTATGACCGATACCATCCAGCGGACGGCTGCCGCGCTGGGCGACAGCATCCGGCAGCGGACGGACGCGGAGCTGTGTCTGCTGCGGCTGTGTGACGAGAGCCTTTCCGGGGACACGGCGGCGTTGGACGGACGCGTGTCCGCCATTGAGGAAATGCTGCAAAAGGGCGTTGTTCCCGCGCAAAAAGCGGCTGTTTCCCGGGAAAACCGGCGCGCTGCCGAGGTGCGGGCCGCGCCGCTTCCGGCGGCTGTGGAAGCTCCCGCCCCGGAGCGGGCGTCGCCGCCCGCGCCACCGGCAGAGGCTGCGCCGCAGCCGGTGACGGAGACGGCGACACAGGAGCCGACGGAGACGAAGAAGCCGGAGAAGCCTTGTGCCGCAACGATTTCCGATGGTGACAGCGGCGTGTGGAATGTGCTGCTGAACCACTACAAGGCACCGCTGGCGGCAAGCTATCGGGCGATGCTGGATCACGTGAGGGGCACGCTGAACGGCGATATTTTGAAGGTCACCTGCGAAAGCGAAATGTTCAAATCGCTGCTGGACTGCAAGGCTGTGCGGGACGTGCTGGAGGGCGTGACCTCCCAGCACACGGGGCAGAGGGTTCAGGTGCGGTTTGCAGTCGGAGAGGTGGGAAAAAAGTCCCCGGCGACAAAATCCGCGGCGGCGCGCCGTCCGAGGCCTGCACCGCCGGTCAGCGACGATTACGAAAGACCGCCCATGCCGGAGGAGGCTCCCCCCGCGCCGGAGGAGGCCGCTCACGGGGGAGACATCCCACCGTGGGAGGACGCACCGGCGACAGGGGACAAGCTGGACGAATTAACGCGTAACGGACGAAAATTAGACGGATTCCAGATCAAATAAAAGGGTGGTGTACAGGGTGTTTTCGCCTGTTTTAAGGTTGTACACACCTTGAACATCACGTTGTACACAGGGATAAAGTACAGGTTTGGCGCGGAAAGCGCGATTTCACCGAATCATTGACAAAAAGGAGAACAAGTATGGCGAAGGGTTACAGTGCCCGCAGGGGCTTTACCGGCGGAGCTGGGATGATGCAGCAGCAGGCGCAGATGCAGCAGAAGCTGCTGAAGATGCAGCAGGAGATGGCAAAGGCGCAGGAGGAGGTGGAGCAGTCCGCGTTCACCGCTTCGGCAGGCGGCGGCGTGGTGACGGCGGTGGTCAGCGGCAAGAAGGAGCTGACGGCACTGACCATCCAGCCCGACGCAGTGGATCCGGAGGATGTGGAGATGCTGCAGGATCTGGTGATCTCCGCGGTGAACGAGGCGTTGCGGCAGGCGGAGGACGCCATGAGCAGCTCCATGAACGCGCTGACCGGCGGGCTGAATATCCCCGGACTGTGAGAAGAAAAAAGAAAGCCCGGAGGGGCTTTCTTTTTTGCGAAGAATGAATAGTTATTCATTCTATATCGATCGCTATTCACTATTCGCTGAAGCCCCGCCAAGAAATTGGCGGGGGTTCAATAAATGGTGAAGAATTTAGGGAACGGATTGCCACGCCAGTGACATCGGTCACTGGTTCACAATGACGTAAATATTGGGGGCGGTTCCAATGACAACAGTGGGGCAGTCCACAATGACAACATTATGCCCGTCCGAGGCGGGGGGGTCAGAAGGAGACGATCTCGGGGTCGGGCTTGGCGGTGGCGGCGATGGAGGTGACGTAGAGGACGGGACCTACCCCCTGGTAGGCGTCGCACTCCTCCACCTTGACGGTGGCGTGGAGCAGCACCCAGTCCTTGTCCTTATAGCTCTCCAGACCCTCGCCGCGGCAGACCAGCGCAAGGAACTGCATATCCTTGTCACAGCAGACCATGGCGAAGCGTCCGGGGCAGTGGACGCCCTTGAACTTCTTGGAGTGGCACATGATCGCCTTGAAGGTGACCTCTATATCCTCGTAGCGTCCGGGGTTGTCCATGATGTCCACGTACCAGACGCCGTAGTCCTCATCGGGCACCACCAGCTCGCCGGAGGAGAGGTCGAAGGGGGACATCTCCGGGGTGACGTACTCCTCGCTGGTGCCGTCCTCGTTCTCCAGATAGATGTCGGCGCGGCGGTTGACCATCCGCAGGTTGCGGCTGCGAAGCTGGGCACGGAGCTGGTCGTTGCAGTGAGCGAAGATCAGCAGGTCGGCGTTGGTGATCTTCTCCATCATCAGCTGCCCCATGTTCTTGACGTACATCTCGAAGGTGCGGGCGTCCACAAGGCACATGATCTGGTAGAGGATCCAGTTGGCGGGGAGCACCTCGCGGTAGAGCGTCTCCATGCTCCACATACCGTTGTACTCCACGATGACCTGCTTGGGGCGGTACTGCTTTTCCAGCTTTTTCAGAAGCGCGGGGGTCAGTTCGTCCTCGTCCTCCACGGTGTAGGTGAACACGTTGCCCAGCACCTTGGGGTCGTAGGACAGCTCGCCCTCCTCGCAGCACAGGAGCAGGGTGCGATCCTCGGCGGCGAAGCCGTCCCGAAGGATGCCGTTGATGAACGTGGTCTTGCCGGCGTCCAGAAAACCGGCGATAAGGTAAACAGGAATATCCATAGCGCGCACCTCCGCTTACAGACCGAACAGCGCGGACAGCTTCGCCTCGTCCAGATGGGAGCCGATGACGCACAGGCGGCCGGTGTAGTCGGCACTGCCGCGGCGGAGCTGGTGCTCCTCCGGCACGAAGTCGAAATGCAGCCACTGGCCGCCGTCGGCGGCGGGGACGATGCCCTTGGCGCGGAGAATGGCTCCGCAGTCGCCGCTGTCCAGCGCGGTGAGGATGCGTTCCAGATCGGCTTCGGTGTAGGGCTTCACCGTCTCCACGCCCCAGCTGGTGAACACCTCGTCGGCGTGGTGATGGTGATGGTGGCAGGCGCAGTGGGGGTCGTGGCACTCCTCACCGTCGTGGTGGTGATGGTGATGGTCATGGTCATGGTCATGGTCATGGTCGTGGTCATCATCGTGGTGATGATGGTGGTCATGCTCATGCTCATGCTCGTGCTCATGCTCGTGCTCATGCTCGTGCTCGTGCTCGTCCGCCTCGTGCTCGGCGCGCATTTTCGCCAGCAGCTCCTCCGCCAGAGAGACCTTCTCAATGGCGGAGAGGATGGTGGCACCGTCCAGCGCGTCCCAAGGGGTGGTGAGGATGGCGGCGGTGGGGTTCTTCTCCCGCAGGAGGGCCACAGCCGCCTCCAGCTTCTCCTGACTGAGACGCTGGGTGCGGGAGAGGATAACGGTGCCGGCGGATTCGATCTGGTTGTTGTAGAACTCGCCGAAGTTCTTCATGTAGACCTTTACCTTGGTGGCGTCCGCCACGGTGACGAAGCTGTTGAGCTTCATGTCGGGGACGTCCTTGACGGTGTTCTCCACCGCCACGATCACGTCGCTGAGCTTGCCCACGCCGGAGGGCTCGATGAGGATGCGGTCGGGGTGGAACTGGTCGTGCACGTCCTTCAGGGCGCGGTTGAAGTCGCCCACCAGAGAGCAGCAGATGCAGCCGGAGGACATCTCGCTGATCTGGACGCCGGAATCCTTCAGGAAGCCGCCGTCAATGCTGATCTCGCCGAACTCGTTTTCGATGAGCACCAGCTTTTCGCCGGGGAACGCCTCCGCCAGCAGCTTTTTGATGAGGGTGGTCTTGCCCGCACCGAGGAAACCGGAAACAATGTCGATCTTTGTCATAGTAAAACCTTCTTTTCTCCGCCGCCGGAGCGGCGTTCAAATTTTATCACCTTATATAATAGACCATTTTTCCGAAAATGCAAGAGGGGGCGCAAGGGTTATGCCGGCGGCGGTGCCGCCGGCATAGGGGCGGTTACTCGCCCATGCGGTCAAGGAATGCTCTGCCGTCGGTCATGCGGCCGTCGGGCGTGGTATCGGGGGCGGTGCCGTTGGTGTCGGGCTGGGTGGTGATGCTGCCGTTGGGTGTGGTGTCGGGGCGGGTTTGGGGCTTTTTGTCCGCGCCGCCGCACGCCGCCAGCGTCAACGCCAGAGCCACGGCGGCCGCCAGAACCATTACGCGATCTGTCATGGGAGATCCCTCCTTTTTCCATCGTCACGGCGTTGCCTGCGCGAGAAGCGCGCAGCGCGCAGACGTGCGCCGTGCCGCAGTTAGTTTTTGCAGAGGTACCGTTTATAGACGCGACACTTTTTGGGTTTTGCGGGAGGAAAGTTGCTTTTTTGCCGGGGACGTGGTACAATATAGACCTGTTCCAGATGACTACGAAGTGTAATTTACGGAAGGAATACTACTCTTTGTATATATAGGAGGGTTTTGCCATGCAAAAGCTGGAAAAGCAGTATCACATTCACTGTGTGGAGGGCGACGTGGGCCGCTACGTGCTGCTGCCGGGGGACCCGGGGCGGTGCGAGAAGATCGCCGCTCTGTTCGACGACGCGCATTTTGTGGCGCAGAACCGGGAGTACGTGGTCTACACCGGCACGCTGCTGGGGGAGAAGGTGTCCGTGTGCTCCACCGGTATCGGCGGGCCGTCCGCCTCCATCGCCATGGAGGAGCTGCACAACATCGGCGCGGATACGTTTATCCGGGTGGGCACCTGCGGCGGTATCGATGTGGGCGTCCGCAGCGGCGACGTGGTGGTGGCCACCGGCGCGATCCGGTTTGAGCACACCAGCCGGGAGTACGCCCCCATTGAGTACCCCGCCGTGGCGGATTTCGAGGTGACCACCGCGCTGGTGCAGGCGGCAAAGGCTCTGGGAAAGCGGACGGAGGTGGGCATCGTCCAGTGCAAGGACGCGTTTTACGGACAGCACAGCCCGGAGAGGATGCCGGTATCCTACGAGCTGCTGGAGAAGTGGGAGGCGTGGAAGCGTCTGCACGTGAAGGCCAGCGAGATGGAGTCCGCCGCGCTGTTCGTGGTGGCGAACGCGCTGCAATGCCGCTGCGGCTCCTGCTTCCACGTGGTATGGAACCAGGAGAGGGAGAAGGCGGGGTTGGATCAGGAGATGAGCGAGGACACCACCTCCGCCGTGCAGGTGGGCGTGGAGGCGTTGAAGCTGCTGATCCAAGCGGACAGAGCGAAGTGAGAGGAAAGGAAAGACGGCACGCCCAGTGGGGGGGGTTATCTACAAACAGAAGCGGGCAGCCCGGAGGGGCTGTCCGCAATAATGCCGTTATTTTCGTGCCGCTTCGCGGCACGAAAATACTCGCTTCGCTCCACGCACGCCTTGCAGAGCAAGGCTTAGCGCGGCATTTGATCCGATTCGAGGCGGGCTTCGCCCCCTCGAGCTCCCCCTGCGCGGAAGAAGGACAGCGCGTGCAGTAAGATTTATCGACACGCAGAAGCGGACAGCCCCGGAGGGGCTGTCCGCTCATTTAATGGATAGGGAACAGTGGGCGCGCAATGACGGGACGGGGGTCAGAGGAGGGTGGCGTGGAGGGTCTCCTGCTCGGTCTTGTAGTCCATGGCCTCCTGCTGGTAGCTGGCGGCGGCACGGCGGATCTGGGCAAGACCCTCCTCGTCCAGAGGGCCTTTCACACGGGCGGGGGAGCCGAACGCCAGACAGCCGTCAGGGATGACGGTGCCCTGGGTCACGAGGGAGCCGGCACCGATGAGGCAGTTGCTGCCGATCTTCGCACCGTTGAGGACGATGGCACCCATGCCGATGAGGGTGTTGTCGCCGACGGTGCAGCCGTGGAGAATGGCACTGTGCCCCACGGTGACGTTATCGCCCACGGCGACGGGGTAGCCGTTGTCCACGTGCACCACGCAGTTATCTTGAATGTTGGAGCCGGTGCCGATGGTGATGTCCTCGCGGTCAGCGCGGAGGACAGCACCGAAAAAAATGCTGCTGTTGGCTCCGAGGGTCACGCTGCCCCGAAGGGTGGCGTTGTCCGCCACAAAGGCGGTGGGATGGACGGTGGGAGTTTTCATAGTATACACCTCGCAGGAATTTTCTGCATTGTACCACATTGTGGGAAGAAAATCGACAGGAAAAGAAAAAATTGGGCTTACATTTTTCGTTAGAATATGTTATACTGTCAAAAGAAGGGGGTACGCACGGCCGGAAGGGCGTGTGCATTTTTTGTATTTTTGTGAATGTGGATAAGGAGCGTGTGAAATGTTTGCAGCGGGCGATATGGTGGTATACGGCGGCGAGGGCGTGTGTCGCGTGGAGAGTATTGGTCCCTCCGGGCTGCGCTATGACGGCGGGGATAAGACCTACTATCATCTCTCTCCGCTGTACCGCAGCGGAACGGTGATGACACCAGTGGACACCTCCGTGCTTATGCGCCATGTCATCACCAGAGAACAGGCGTTGGCGTTGATCGCCGCGCTGCCTGAGCTGCCGGCGCAGCGTCCCGCAGAGCGGGGGATGCGGGCGGCGAAGGAGTTCTATCACCAGCTGGTGGCGCGGTGCGACTGCGCGGAGCTTGCCTCCATGATCCACGGGATCTGCCGCAAGCGGGCGTGGGCACTGCACCACGGGAAAAAGGTCAGCCAGATGGACGAGCGGTATCTGAAGCGGGCGGAGGAGCAGCTGTACGGCGAGCTTGCCGCTGTGCTGGAGATCGCCAGAGAGCAGGTGGTGCCCTTCATCCGGCAGACGTGGGAGAAGTGGCCGGAGCAGCTGCCGAAGTCGGAGCAGGACGAGGCGGAGGAAAACGCGGAGGCGGCAGCGACTGCGGCGGAATAAGAAGATAACAGGGACGGCGAAAGCCGTCCCTTTCAGACTGTCGAAAAGCGGTTTTTCGACAGCCTGAAATAATGTCATTATTTTTTGCGCCGCGAAGCGGCACAAAAATAGTCGCTTCGCTCCGCGCACGCCTTGCAGGGCAAGGCTTAGCGTGACATTTGATCCGATTCGAGGAGGGCTTCGCCCCCTCGAGCTCCCCCTGCGAGGGGGGAGGACTGCGTGTACATGGGGGTATCGACACAGGAACAGGGACGGCTTTCGCCGTCCCTGTTGTGCTGGGGGGGTCAGATCAAGAATTCGGCGGGGGCGTCGTGGGAGGAGAACAGGAGAGGGGAGAGCGTTTTGGCGTAGGCCCCCGTGTTGCCCACCGCCACAAGGTCGCCCACGGAGAGGGCGGGGCCGGTGAAGCCCTTCGCCAGCACGTCGGTGGCGCAGCAGAGGTTGCCCACGATGTCCACCGTCTCCACGGCACCGGTATCGGCGGCGGGGAGAGCGGTGATGGGGAAGGACGTTTCGCCGGTGAAGAGAGGCTCCTGCGGGGCGAGGGGTGCGTCGCCGGCGGCGGTGCGGAGCAGGGCGGCAAGCGCGGGCTTCTGGAAGCCGTTGAGGCAGTTCTCCACGATGACGTAGGTGGTGCCGTGGGATGTCTTTTTGTCCACCACGGGCAGGTAGTACGTGCCCGCCTGCGCCGTCAGGAAGCGGCCGGACTCGATCATCAGCCGCGCACGGAGCGTGCGGGCGTTCTCGTCCGCCACCGCCTGCGCGCTGCGGTGCAGGGCGGTCATGTCCAGCGGGGACTGGAGGGCGGGGTCGTAGACGATGCCCACGCCGCCGCCGAAGTTGATGTATTCCACGGTGCAGTGGAGGACGTCGCGGAGGCGGAGTGCCAGGGCGAAGCAGTTTTCGTAGTAGTGGGAGAGGACGTCCGCCGAGAGGTTCTGGGAGCGGAGGTGGACGTGGAGCCCGCAGACATCCACGGGCAGGGTGGACAGCAGCTCGCCCAGCGCGGGGAGGTCGGTCTCGTCGATGCCGAACTTGGACGCGCCGTTCGTGCCGCCGTCCATGTTGAAGGCGGGGTTGATGCGAAGTCCGATGGACTTACGCTCGCCCCGGGCAGCGGCGATGGCGGCGATGCGCTGCACCTCGCCGATGGAGTCGGCGATCAGGTGGCAGCTGTCCCACGCGGCGGTGAGGGCGTGATCCGTCTTGCCGGCGGCGGAGAAGTAGATGTCCTCCTTTGCCATGCCGCACTCGGCGGAGAGGGAGACCTCGTGGGCGGAGGCGGCGTCCGCTCCGACGCCCAGCGCGGCAAGGGCTTGCAGCACCGGCGGGAAGGGGTTCGCCTTGATGGAAAACAGAATGTCGAAGCCGGGGAAGGTACGGCGGAGCTGCTCCGCCTGTGCGGTGAGAATGTCGCGGGAGTAGAGGTAGCAGGGCGCATGTTGACGCGCCAGCGTGATGGCGTTTTCGTTCATGGGGCACCGTCCTTTACTGTGTGATAAGGACAGCATACCATATCCGGAGGGGAAAGGCAAAACATTCCTTGCGCGGCGGCGGGAAATGTGCTACAATACGCCGTGGATATGCGGGTATGGCGGAATTGGCAGACGCGCAGGATTTAGGTTCCTGTGAAGAGATTCGTGTGGGTTCGACCCCCACTACCCGTACCAAAGAAAAAAGACACGCGGAGGCGTGTCTTTTTTGTAGTCACGGGGCGAGAATGTCGATCTGGCAGCTTTGCATGGCGGTGAGGGCGGCGCGGTGGGCGTCCTCCGTTACGCCGGCGCAGCAGCGGGCGTCCACGGTGATGGGGGCGTTCGGGAAGGCGGCGCGGAGGAGCAGCGCATTGGAGAGGACGCAGATGTCCGTGCAGAGCCCCACCAGCTCGATCTCCGGCGTTTCGCCGGGGAATCGCTCCGCAAGGAGCCGTGCCACATCGAAAGAGCCGAAGGTGTTTTTCTCCACGAGGGTGTGGGGCTTTCCGGACAGTGCCGCCTGTATCTCGCTGTGCAGGGCGTGACCGGGGGTGCCCTTGATGCAGTGGGGCACGGGGAGCTTTTTGCCCTCCAGCGTTTGCAGGTAGTCCGCGCCGTGGGTGTCCAGCGTGACTAGCAGGGCGTCGCCCCGGAAGGCGCGGATCTTCTCCGCCACCGCGGGGACGATGGACTGCGCCGCAGGGGTGCCCAGCGAGCCGTCCACAAAATCCTTTTGCATATCCACAACGATCAGAGCTTTTTTCATGGTATACGTCCTTTCTTCTCCCGGAGACGGGGGAGGGGGTTTGGCACCATTATAGGGGAGGCGGCAGCCGCCGTCAAGGGGCGGCGGGTCGGGAAACATCCCGCTTGACCCTGTGGGGCGGGGCCTGTATAATAGGGGGAGCAAACACATGGTAAAGGGAGAAAGCACATGGCGAAGCAGGATCTTCTTCTTGAATTGCGCGCGGGGCGTCCGCTGGCTCTGCGGCAGCAGACCGCACTGACATTGCAGCTGAGCTTCCCCGCGATCTTGGCGCAAATTTCGTCCATCGTCATGCAGTACATCGACGCCGCCATGGTGGGACAGCTGGGGCGGGACGCCTCCGCTGCCATCGGACTGGTGGCCTCCAGCACGTGGCTGTTCGGCGGGCTGTGCAGAGCGTTGGTGGTGGGCTTTTCCGTCATGGTGGCGCAGCGTATCGGCGCAGGCGAGGAAAAGGACGCGCGGAATCTGGTGAAGCAGGGGCTGTGCGCCGGGTTCTCCTTCGGGCTGCTTATTGCCGCCGTGGGCGGCACCATCGCCGGGGGGCTTCCCCACTGGCTCCACGCGGACAGCTCTATCTGTCCGGGCGCGTCCTCGTATTTCCTGATCTTCGCGCTGTCGCTGCCCTTTGTGCAGCTGAACCGGCTGGCGGTGGGTCTGCTGCAGGCGGGCGGAAATATGCGGACGCCCAGCATACTGCTGGTGCTCATGTGCGGGCTGGACGTGGTGTTCAACTCCCTGCTGATCTTCCCCACGCGGCAGCTGGGCGCGTTTACGCTGCCGGGGGCGGATCTGGGCGTGACCGGCGCGGCGTTGGGCACGGCGTTATCGGAGACGGTGGTGGCGGTCATCTTGTGCATCTGCCTGCTGCGCTCCCCCATGCTGGGGCTGCGGAAGGGGGAGAGGCTGCGGTTCGTGCCGGTGCAGCTGCGGCGTGCCGTCCGGCTGGGCGCGCCGGTCGCCATTGAGCAGGCGGTCATGTCCAGCGCGCAGGTGGTGACGACGCGGATCATCGCGCCGCTGGGCACCGTCGCCATCGCCGCCAACTCCTTTGCGGTGACGGCGGAGGCGTTGTGCTATATGCCCGGATACGGCGTGCAGAGTGCCGCCGTTACGCTGATCGGGCAGAGCGTCGGTGCCAAGCGGAAGGATCTGGTGACGCGGCTGGGCTGGGTGACGGTGCTGCTGGGCATGGGCGTGATGCTGGTGGCCTCCGCGCTGATGTACGCGCTGGCCCCGTGGATCATCGGAATGCTGAGTCCCGACCATCAGGTGGTGCTGCTGGGCACGCAGGTGCTGCGGATCGTGGTGTTTTCCGAGCCGCTGTTCGGCGCGTCCATTGTGACGGCCGGTGTTTTTCAGGGGGCGGGCAGCTCACTGCTCAGCTCCGTGCTGAACTTTGTCAGTATGTGGGGCGTGCGTATCACGCTGACGCTGCTGATGGTGCCCCACTGGGGGCTGCGGGGAGCGTGGATCGCCATGTGCATCGAGCTGTGCTTCCGCGGTTCGCTGTTTTTATTCTTCCTGTGGCGCAAACGGTGGCTGCCGCGGGAGCTGGTGTGAAAGAAAAATCCCGTGTGACGTTCTCCGTCACACGGGATTTTTGGGTGGAGGGAGACTATGGCGGAAGATTCCGGTTGCGTGGGGGTGGGAAATCCGGTATGATAGAGAAAACGCGAAAAGGAGAACCGCCATGATCGAAGAAATGCTGGCATATAACCGCGAGTTTGTCCGCTCCAGGGGCTATGAAAAGTTCCAGACCAGCAAGTACCCCGACAAGAAGATCGCCATTCTCACCTGCATGGACACACGGCTGGTGGAGCTGCTGCCGGCGGCGTTGGGTATACGAAACGGCGACGTAAAGCTCATCAAAAACGCCGGCGGCATGATCACCGGACCCTTTGACAGCGCGGTACGGAGCCTGCTGGTGGGTATCGTGGAGCTGGGCGTGGAGGAGGTCATGGTCATCGGGCACAACGACTGCGGCGTGGCGCATATCAACGCCGATATGATGATCCGACATCTCATCCAGCGGGGGATCTCCCAAGATCACATTGACATGATGCGCTACTGCGGCGTCGATTTCGAGGCGTGGCTGCGGGGGTTCGACTGCGTGGAGAAGTCCGTGGCGGAGACGGTGGAGCTGCTGCGGAACCACCCGCTTATGCCCGCCGACGTGACCATCCGCGGCTACGTCATCAACACGGAGACCGGAGAGCTGACGCCGCAGGAGTGAGGGACTTCGCGGCGACCAGAGGCTGAAAAAATCACCGCTTGGGAAAGCGGTGATTTTTTTGCGCCTGTAATGGGGAGGGGCGGACGCCTTCGTCTGAGCCGCCGTGCACGGCGGAACTTTTCTGTGCGATTGGGGATTTATCGCCGATCAGATTGGCGTGGGCTGCATGAACTGGATGCGGTTCGAAGAACCTATCGAGCCGGAGAGCGTCTGCCGGGTGACGTTTAGCGGCAAGAGCATGAGTGGGCGATGAACGCAGCCGTCAACCCTAACCGAGTATAAAATCAAAATCTCCGGTTAAGATGGAAACTTTGACTCTTTCCGGTTTTGCAGTGAATACGTATTTGTCTCCTGCAAAGAAGCACATGAAAATCGTTAGAATATGCGTAAAGCGAGACGAAAGATGAAGTGCACTTCGTGGGAGAACGCACGCGAAGGGCTTATTATGCCTCTTGTGGTACAAAACTTGTCGGAAACGGAGGCATTTACTCGTGGAACTGTACAAATCGGTGATAAGGCGATACTTGTCGGAATATGTGTGCTCCCTGCGGGAAAGGCGTGGCTTGACGCAGGAGGGAGAGGTGGCGTAAGGGCTGCCGCTGATATTGATTCCGACCATGCGGCGTAGGTCTATTGGACGAATGTGGGGGAATTGACCGCACGCGGCGGCAGCTGCGGCAGGGGGAGCACCGCGCGGAGATCGGAGAAAGCACAGGGTATGGGGCGACTGCCCCGCCCTGTGCTTTTGTGGTGTTTGTAGACTTAAATTAGTCGTTTTCCTTAAGAAATGTGCGGACGGCGTTAAGAAATACGTCGATTTCGGCTCTCGTTGTGTAGTAGTGGAAGGACACTCGAACACCTCCTAAGCCAGTTGAACAGCGAACGGTCACAAAAATGTCTTGCGCACGTAGTGCACGCAGTAATGCACGTTCCTTGGCGACATTATTGTTCTTCAGCCCATCAAAGTTGAATACAACGATAGAGGACATATGCTGAACATCACCGGGACTTTGCATACAGAAGCCCATCTCGGAAAGGGCGGTATAGAGATACTGGTTGAGAGCTTTATTATGTGCTTCAATGTTTTCGATGCCAACATCCTCAAGTACATGGATTGCCTCTGCCAATCCCATAGCACCCAAAAAGTTTCCATACCCGCCGGTTTCAAAAACGGACGCATCATGGACAAGGCGGTAATCGTCAAAGGGCTGTCGTCTGGGGTCTTCAAGATAGTCCAGATAATCGCCGAACTCGGCGGGAACTTGAATATCGTAGTAGGAATAGTAGGGGGGCTTGATCTCATCCAGAAGATCGCGGCGAATGTACAGGAAACCCATGCCATATGGATTGCCCAGCCATTTTTTGCCGCCTGCACAGTAAAAGTCGATTCCCAACTCACGAACATCAACCGACAGTGCACCAGCTTCCTGGATGCCATCCACAATATAGTAGCAACCATGTCGATGTGCCAGTTCTCCGATTTCCTTTACATCGGCACGAAATCCATTAATCTCCTGCACCGCAGCCAGCAGAACGACCCTGGTGTGATCGTCCATACAGCTTTCAAAATCTGCCGCTGTGATGCGTCCTCCGTGCGTCTTTACTTCACGGAGTTCAAATCCAATGCGATCCATTGCTGCTTTCCAGCATACAACGGATGCCTGGTACTCCAAATCGCACACCAGCACATTGTCTCCTTTTCTCAAGGGCAGCGATTGAGAAAGGGTGCCGAGCGCGTGAGAGGTACTTTGCATCAAAGCGATTTCATCGGCATCACAGCCTAAGAAATGGGCAACCGCACTTCTCGCTGCAGCAAGTGAGGCCTTTTGAATGCGGAATACGTCACTGGTTGTGCGTTCGGTATCCCGATACATATCGGTAAATTCTTCAGCGACATGCAGCACGCGACCGCAGATCAGATTAGTGGCAGCACTATCCAGATACGTTCGGCTCATAAGGGTTCCCTCCCACTCATTTCTCGTAGTTCTTGGCGTCAGATTTCCGGAACAAACCGGTTACGGCGCAGATAAAGTACACGACCAGCAGTCCGATGGAGTGGAAAGAGTACCCTACGAAATTGATGGGAGAGTAACCATCTGGCAGGAGACCGGTCGCAACAGCAAGACCAAACATGATCAGCACCGAATTGTTCCAGGGAAGTATCGCCCCAACGCCGCAGGCTGTACCGTCCAGGAAGTTGGCACCGCGGTGGCGATCGATATTGAATTTGCGGAACAGCTGGTATACCACAGGACCAGCCACTACAATGGATACGGTGCCGCTGGCGGTCATGATAACTGTAAGTGCCACAACGAGCATGGACATGAGCTCAGCAGAACGAGGAGTTTTGCAGATCGTTCCGAGTTTTTCTATGAGTGCATCGAAAAGCCCTGCTTCCTTCAAAAATCCGTTTTGGATGAAAATGAGTACCGTGAAGAAAATGACGCCCACCATACCATCCATTCCCTTGACGATGGGACTGTCCGCCGTGATCATCGTGCCGATGGGGATGAAGCCGAATGCGATGTTCAGAACAAACGCCATAAGGTTACAGACTAACAAAACAGGAACCAATTCCGCGCCGCGCAGCATCATAATGATCATAACAACGGGGATAGCCAACATCAAGAGGGTCTTTGCCGCAACGGGATCAGCGTGGTAGGTTTGGGAACCGATCAATTCCATGCGCAGACCAAGTACCACGAATGAAATGAGCGCAATGCCGCCGGCAATCACGGAGTACTTTATCCGCGAGCGGACAACATCTTTTACGTTGGCATGAAAGGCTCCAGAAGAGGCGATAGTCGTATCGGAAATAGGGGCGAGATTATCGCCGAACATGGCACCGGAAATGATGGCACCCAGCATCAAGGACGGGCTGCAGCCCAGTTCAACAGCCAGGGGGAACATGATGGGAGTAACAGTACTTACTGTGCCGCCCTGAGTTCCGCAAGCCGTGGAGATAACAACTGCGATTAGGAAGGTCGCGGCAGGGAGTAGTTTCGCGTTGATGTTCAGGGAGGTGCAAAGCCAGAGCAAACCATTGATAAGACCGCTGCCACGCAGCATAAAGGAGAGAATACCTGCTAACAGGAAGATTACGACCATTGTCGAAAACATCGGATCAAGCAGTGATTGAATGGTAACATCGTTGACCTGCTTTTTGTCCTTCGCCAGAAGGAAGCTCATGCATAGTGCCGCCACGCCGGCGACCCAAAAGCACTTGATGCCGTTGTTTTTCGTTACAGTAAGGATGATCATGATTGCAACCATCACAAGGAAGGGCAAGAGTGCTCCAAGCAATCCTCCGTGGAATTCCATATTTCTTTTTTTCATGTGGTACTCCTTTCTTTAGACCAATCTTGTCATTCTTTCCGCATAAAACGCCTGAAAACCTATTTACCTTTCATAGTAGAGCTTTGCAATATCGGCTGTGACGCGAAGGAAATCATCTATATCGCCGGTGTCGTGACAGTGCAGCGGCGATACACGCAGTACCCCGGTTAGCCCCAGAGACTCCACGATGCGTTTGGAGTAAAGACTGGTGTTTACCCGGTCATACAGAGTAACTCCGCGCTTATAAAACTCGGCGGTCGCCTGAGGCATCTCCAAACCGCTGATATGTATCGCCGAAATAAGGTCACGATCCACATCATCGGCACTGTCAACACAGACAGTAACGCCGGGAATGTGGCGCAGACCGGGAATCTCTGGAGTTCCTTCCATCATATGTAGGAGCAGCGAATGCTCCTGCAGGTGAATGTGCTCCATGCCTGCCACAAACAGCGTGCGGCGGTCGGCTGACTGTGTAAAATGACTTCCAAGCCAGCAAACGTAGTCCACAACTGCGGTGATGGCGGCATAGTTGGGGTGTGGAAAAGTTCCCAGCTCCCACTCCTTTTCAGGTTTTGCCAGCAATTTGTGGTGTTCCATTTTTGCCACGCGGTCAGAAACAAAACCAAATCCGCAGCCACGAATACCAAATGCCTTATAGGGGGCAAATGTACAACCGTCCAGACCCCACGCTTGCACATCAAGGACACCGTGGGGCATATGCTGCACCGCATCGGAAACGATGTAAATATCGGGGTTGATCTTTCTTGCTTCAGCCGCGATTTTTGCAATATCGAAAATATAGCCAGAGATGTTGGATGCGCTCATCACGCTCAACAGCGAGGTGTTTTTGTCCACGTGACGAAGGATTTCCGCAATGTCTACGCCGCCCGTTGCGGGGTTTGCCTGCGCGATGCGAAACTCTTTGCCGGTTCGGCGGCAATACAACTCGACGGAGTCATATGCGGAAGGATGTTCCAAAGAGGTGACGACTGCGTTTGTGCCTGCGACGTTCTCCATGATAACACGGACAATTTGGAACATGACCTGCGAAGCAGTCAGCTCTGTGACCAATGCGCCGGAATTTGGCACCGCGCCGAAGATGATCTGCATGATGTCCCGAATGCCGTCAGCTTTCGTTTGCTTGAGACTCATGGCAATATCATGGACTCGCTCCGGGCAGTCCGGGATCCGTTCAAACCTGGCTTTCGCCTCGACCGAAGCTCTTAGCCGCAGCGATCCGCCGGAGTTTTCGAAAAACTGACGCTTGCGACCGCGGTCATCCTCGTTTACGTAGTAAAATCGTTCTTTGATTTCCGCTTGCAGTGCAGGGTCGAAAAAAATCTTTTCATTGGTAATATTCATTAAGGACGCCCCTTTCTAATGAAGAAGTGGTGACTTTAGCTAAAATAATTATAAAAATAGAGGCAAAATAAGTCAAATACGCAAAATAAATGAGCACATAACCATGCGGTTATGTGCTCTCAAACAATATCGTCAGCAGTCCGTCCTGTTTTTGCGTACATAATCCAGAAAAGCCTGGGCGGCAGGTGGCAGCTGCGCGTGACGTCGGAAGAAAAAATAAATAGGACGCAGAGCGGCTAAATCGTCGATTTTGTAGAAGTAGAGTTTTTCCGTGACGTCCGCATAAAGCAGAATGGAATCCCGCACAAGAGCGATGCCGTGTCCTTCTGCGGCGAGGTAGTAGGAAGTAAGCACCTGGTCGGCGGTCATGGCAACCTGAGGTGTAAAACCTGCATTCTGGCAGATAGTGATCGCTCGGAGGAAGCTATCGTTGCCTTCACGCAAAAGCACGAAGGGCTCATCCGCAAAGGCGGAGGGGCTTACTGCGGGGACATCATCACTTAAATGGCGACGCTCATGGACATCCTCGGCGGTTAGGCGGAACTCATCTAAGAGGTCATTTACCGACCACGCTGCCGGAACGGCAAAAATGAGGTGCTCCTGCTGGAGAACGATGCTTTCGATTTGTTCATCCTGCAGATCGTCGACTTCTATAAAAAAGTCGATGGAATCATCCAGAAGCTTTGAAACCAATTCTGTGTTGCGCAGCTCGAAGTACGCGGTGTTCACTTCAAAGTTTTTTCGCTGAAACGCATTTACAATAGGCGGGAAAACATAGGATAAGAAAAATGACGAACCGCCAATTCGCAGTTTTCCGGCTTCTGCTTCTGCTGCAACACGGAAGTATGCTTTCATTTCGTTTTGAATTCGGAGGATCTCTTTAGCCTGATTGATATAGTATCTCCCTGCCGTCGTTAGAGAAATGGGATTGGTGCTCCGGTCAAAAATCAGCACACCGATTTCCTGCTCCGCCTTTTTTACCATTGCGCTGAGAGCGGGCTGGGAGATAAATAGTTTTTGTGCGGCACGGGAAAAACTCTTCTCCTTGTATACAGCGTATACATAGCTCATTTCTTTTAGCATATTCTCTCGCCTCCCATGATCACCGATTGCTTGTAATATACCATTTTCCTCCAGTGTGTGCAAGAACTTTTGCAACAGTGCATATGCGCTTGGCCTCGCCCCGTGACAGCATTGTTTATGACGGCGTGACGCCCCTTAGCGTCGCCTGAGTACCGGAGGTGGTGGACGTCATGGATTTGTCCCGTCATCGGCTCAAAGTTGCCTGTGAGGTCATCGCCAGGGGAGCTGATGGACATCGGCGTGTCCGTATCGGGGAGGTGAAGAGGTAGCACCTGTGGGTGGTACCCCCTTTGGGAAGGAAAAGCTGGGAGGTATGGAAATGGCTGTGCACTTGCAGCCGGAGGCTCAAAAGACCTTGTTGTCCGAGTCCACAAAGTCGCCGGTGTCCAGGGCATCAATGGCGGTCATCTCCGCGTCGGTCAATACAAAACCATCGAACTGCAGGTTGGCGGCCATGCGTTTCGGATGAACGGACTTGGGCAGGGACAGGATGCCATGCTGGCAGCACCATCGCAGTGCTACCTGTGCGGTGGTGCTGTCATGCTGCGCCGCGATCTGCTGCAAGACGGGCTCCCGCAGGCTTTCACCGTGACCCAGCGGGGACCATGCCTCCACCACGATGCCATTTTCTTGACAGAACGTGACCACATCTTGCTGCATAAAGCCGGGGTGATACTTGATCTGATTCACCATAGGGGGTACCTCGCTCTCCAGCAGAGAGGTGAGATGGTGGGGGCGAAAATTGGAAACGCCAATAGATCGGACGCAGCCAGCATTGTAGA
>OKSN01000465.1_pt1 | contig 26192 bp, 19 predicted proteins | sample 1606191 | NCBI WGS metagenome assembly OKSN01 (sample SAMEA3879535, study PRJEB24766) | human gut metagenome | biome: human-associated habitat; feature: feces | place: USA | collected 1985/1987
CCAGGACGCCTGCCTCGTCAAGAGGCCGGCCGGCATATTCATCCTCTTCGACACTCCGCAGCGCGGCATTTCCGACGGCCAGTTCGCCGCCTGGTACTCCCGTGACGGCGAGATGCTTGGCTCCGGAGTCTATTAGTCCACAACCAGTCTACTGTCCGGGAGCGTCGCTCAGGGATTTCGCCGCTGACTCGCCGGCAATGTAGCCGGTGGAGAAGGCGCACTGAAGGTTGTAGCCGCCGGTGTCGCAGTCCATGTCGAGAACCTCGCCGCAAAGGTAGAGGCCGGGCTTGAGGCGTGACTCCATCGTCTTCGGCATCACCTCGTCCGTGGATATTCCTCCAGCCGTGATGACACAGCGTTCGTAGCCCACGAAGCCGATTATCTCGAACCTCCAATCCTTCAATGTCTTGGCCAGCAGGTCAAGGTCGATGTCATAGTAGCGCCTCGGCTGACGGCTGAAACGGCGGTTCCTTGACGGGGCATATTCAGACTTCTTCAGATCGACCTTCATGATGTCGGGATTCCACGCCTGGAAGCCGGGGATGAGTTCCCACGGCATCAGCTTTCCAAGAAGGATCCTGTACATTTCCTTGCCGTTCAGTCCGCGGCCATCCTTCCACTGACGGGTGCGGGGATCGTTCTTGATCTCCTGCCAGATGGTCTTGATGCGGCTGCTGAGCTCCTCCTGCGGCACACCCGGCTTAAGATCCAGCGAGAACATCACCTTCCCGCCGTTCATCAAGGCTTTCACACATTTGCGGCTGACCTGGAAGCCGATCGGCCCCTCGATACCGCCGTCCGTGAAGTCCACATCACCGAACTCCGTCTCCGATTTCGAGCCGTCGAATGTCACCGTAAGGTTTACATTCTTTAGTTTGGTGCCTCTGAGAGCCTCGCCGCTGCCGGTCATCGGAGTCTCTCTGTGAACATGTCCCTTCAGATCCGTCTCCGGCCTGTCGATGATCTTGTAGCCCTTCGGAACCAGGGCTGTCAGCGACGGGAAGCACGGGATAACATTGTGGCCGAAAAGCCTTGCCCATCCGTACCCGTCGCCGGTCGAGCCGGTTCCCGGATAGGAAAGTCCTCCCGTCGCGATGATCAGTTTAGAACACTCGAATGTCTCGCCATCGGCGCATCGGATCGAGAAGCCCGGCAGGACATCCGTCACCTCCCTGTCGGTCAGCAGCGTCACGCCGCGGCGCAGCACCACCTCGACGATGGTGTCCAGCACGTCCGAAGCCCTGTGTGAATATGGAAACGCTCTGTCCCCCCTTTCCACGACGGTCTCCAGACCGTTGCTCTCAAGGAAATCAATCGTGTTCTCCGGAGTGAAGTTGTAGAACGCCGGCTTGACGAAATTAGGATTGGTGCGGATGTGCTGCGAGAACTCGTTCCAGTCCTTCAGATTGGTGAAGTTGCACCGTCCCTTGCCCGTGAACAGGATTTTCCTGCCAGGCCGGGGCATCTTCTCAAGTACTGTGATCCGTGCTGAACTCCCAAGGGGAAGCGCTTTGGTGGCTCCGTAGGCGGCCATAAGTCCTGCCGCTCCGCCTCCGATGATGATAATGTCTGAATACATGGTGCAAAGTTAAAAATTTTTGCTTATCTTTGCAGTCCATTTCCAAGAGAAATGTAGCAAGCCACTTTAGCTCAGTCGGTAGAGCAGCGCATTCGTAACGCGCAGGTCGTCAGTTCGAGCCTGATGAGTGGCTCCCCAAAAGCGGGAGGTCTTTCTGGATCTCCCGCTTTTGGTATTTGTCAAGATCCCGCTCCCGGCGCTTCGGCTGGTTCAGTTATTGGCGGGCTCAGTAGCTGACTGGATCTTTGAAGGAGCAGGCTCAGCGGCTGGCAGGGTCAGTGTGTCTGTTGTCGAAGTACCGAACCGCAGAAGGTTTAGATCACGCGCATCTTGGCGTATTTCAGGAGCAGGAGTTTCTCGCCGTAGGAGTCGAAGGCGATTTTGGCCTTGAGGTCGGGGGCGGTGCCGGTGATCTCAAGGATCTTGCCTGGGCCGAAACGGTTGTGCTCGATCCGCTGGCCGGTCTTGAAGTCGGTCATCGGAGCCGGGACAAAGTCGGCGTCGGAGATCTTCGGAGGGAGGGGACGGTTGCGCAGGGCCTCGATCCTGGAGGCTGTCGGGCTGGCCGCCGAGGTCTGCCTGCTCTCGTACCTGACACTGCCGGAAGAACCGTAGGGATTGCCTCCGCCCATACCGAATCTGTTGGCAGGGCGGCCATTGCCTCCGGAGTACCTGCCTGAGCCTCCGCCGTAATTGCCGCCGAGCCTGCCTGAACCTCCGCCGTAATTGCCGCCGGAGTACCTGCCTGAACCACCGCCTGAGAAGCGGTCGGATCCATGACCGGAACCGAATCCGCGCGAGCCGAAGCCACCGAAGCCAGGGAAGTCGTCATCGGTGGTGGAATCCGCGAAGTCATCATTCCTCAAAGGATTGGCGACATATTCAGAATCAATCTCCTTGATGAAGCGGCTCGGGGAGTTTGACTCGTGCTTGCCGTTGCGCATCCTGGTGTTGGCGAACGAGAGGCAGACGGCCTTCTTGGCGCGCGTCATCGCAACGTAGAAAAGGCGGCGCTCCTCCTCGATGTCGGCAGGGGAGGCCAGCATGCCTCCGGTCGGGAACAGATTCTCCTCCAGGCCGGCCACATAGACATAGGGGAACTCAAGACCTTTGGCCGAGTGCACAGTCATAAGGGCGATCTTGTTGTTGGTGTCCTCCTCGTCCTCCACGTCCACATTGGAAAGCAGGGAGATGTTCTCCAGGAAATCGCCCAACGTGAACACAGGGTAACTGACCTCCGTGTCCTCCTCGGCCTCTCCCTCGACGATGAGGTCGCGGAGATATTCATCCCTCCTTTCCTCGATGAAATGGGTGACACTGTTGATGAGTTCCTCGATGTTGGAGGCCCTGGACTGAGCCTCGATGGACGGGTCGTTCTTGTGGAAGGCGTACAGGCCGCAGGCGTTGGAGATGCCCGTGGCAAGCTCGTCGGCGTTGGTCGAGGCCACCTTCGACGCGAATCCGTCGATCATCTCACAGAATGAGCGGATCTTCGCGACGGCGGCCTGCTTTAGGCCGAACTCGGCGAACCTTTCTGAATATGCCGCCTTGAACAGCGAGCATTTCAGGTCGTAAGCCAAGGCTCCCAGGGCGTTGAGCGATGTCTCGCCGATGCCTCTGGACGGGGTGTTCACTATCCTCTTGAAGGACTCGTCGTCGTTGACGTTCACGACCAGTTTCAGGTAGGCCATCATGTCCTTGACCTCGGCTCTGTCGAAGAAGGAGTTGCCGGAGTAGATCATGTAGGGAAGGTTTCTCTTCCTCAAAGCCTCCTCCAAGGCCCTTGACTGGGAGTTCGTCCTGTAGAGAATGGCGAAATCCTGGTACCGGGCATGGTCGGACTGCATCCTCTCCACAATCCCGGAGGCGATGGCGACGGCCTCGTCCTGCTCCGACCAGCTTTTCAGCAGTCGGATCTTCTCACCTTCCTCGCCGACGGCCACACATGTTTTCGGGATTCTGTTCTCGTTCTTGGCTATCAATGAGTTGGCGGCGTTCACGATGTTGGCCGTCGAGCGATAGTTCCTCTCAAGACGGAAGATCTGACTCTCGGGGAAGTCCTTTTTGAAATTAAGAATATTCTCGATCTTGGCCCCGCGGAAGGCGTAGATGGACTGCGAGTCGTCACCCACCACACAGAGGTTCCGGTGCTTCTCGGTCAACTTCTTCAGGATCAGGTACTGGGCGAAGTTCGTGTCCTGATACTCGTCCACGAGAATGTAGTCAAAGCGGGCGGCGATGGCCTCCTTCGCCTCGGGAAAGTCCCGAAGCAGGATGTTCATGTTCAGTAATATGTCGTCGAAGTCCATCACTCCCGAGTTCTTGCACTTCTCGGCGTAGCGGGAGTAGATGTCGCATATTCTTGGCTTGCGTGCGTGGGTGTCGTTGATGATCGCCTGCTGGTTGTTCCGATAGGCAGCGGCGGTGATGAGGTTGTTCTTGGCCATGGATATTCTTGAAAGGACATCCTTCGGCTTGTAAACCTTGTCATCCAGCCCGAGTTCCTTTATGCAGGCCTTTATGCCGCTCACCGAATCGCTGGTGTCGTAGATGGTGAAAGTGGAAGGGTAGCCGAGCAAGGCGGCATATTCCCTTAGAAATCTTATGAATATGGAGTGGAAAGTCCCCATGTAGAGCCTTCTGGCCTTCCTTTCCCCGACCATCACGGCGATTCTTTCCTTCATCTCGCTGGCCGCCTTCTTCGTGAAGGTCAATGCCATGATCCTCGCCGGATCACATCCCCTCTCAAGAATGTAGGCGATCCTGCTCGTCAACACCCTTGTCTTCCCGGATCCCGCACCAGCCACAATAAGCACCGGTCCGTCCACACTGCCGACCGCCTTCTTCTGCTCGGCGTTCAGCCCTTCAAAAATAGCGCTTTCTTTATTTTCCATAACGGGTACGAAATTACGGAAAATTTCCCAATAGTAAGTACTAAGTAATCATTAAATATGAAGCCTGCGCCAAGGAATGTCTTTCCGCCGGCATAGCGCCGTTTGTCATTATCATTACAGATGGCCGGAAGTTTTAATTATTTTAGAGGTCTTCAGAATTGGCCAGATCAGTTGAACAAAAACATCAAGATCGACACCCAAAAACTTAATGCGCTTACAAAGGCGCTGGAAGATGCTGCCAAGAAGCACGATGAAGCGGAATCGTTGTGATTCTGTAGCTTACGATTGCCTTCTGGATGGTCTTGCTGTGCGGACATATTCATGATTCCTGTGAATGCCTGTTTTCCTTTAAGGTTTTTATTAGGATTTCGCGGAAACTTAAGGAAAAAATCGGAAAAATGAACCACCCCTGAAAGTCCGCACAGGAAAGCCAATGCCAACAACTGCAATATGATTTCGGAATTGCTGGGATAATTGCTATATTTGCAGGTTGTAATTTAAATGTGATTGCAATACAGTCAACACTTATTATATGTCAAACATCATCGATTTGAAAAAGGGTCTGAATATTCCGATAAGCGGAGTTGCGGCCCTAGAAGCAAAGAAGACGATCGTGCCTGACACAGTTGCCATCAAACCCACGGATTTCAAGGGGTTGTCCCCGAGACTTCTCGTGAAGGAAGGTGACAAGGTTCTGGCAGGATCCCCTGTTTTGGCAGACAAGCAGCACCAGGACATTCTCCTGACCTCACCGGTAAGCGGAACGGTCGCGGAGATCGTCAGGGGAGAGAAGAGAAAGCTCCTTGCTGTGCTCGTGAAAGCCGACGGCTCCAATGAGGCCGTGGATTTCGGAGCGAAGAACCCTTCCGGCATGAAGGCCGAGGAGGTCAAGGAGACCCTTCTCAAGAGCGGTCTGTGGCCATTCATCATTCAGAGGCCTTATGGAATCATCGCCGATCCGGCTTTGACCCCTAAGGCTATTTTCGTGTCCGCATTCTCGACGGCTCCTCTCGCGGCTGACGCGGAGTTCGCCTTCAAGGATGAGGTTGCCGCGATCCAGGCTGGTGTCACAGCCGTTTCAAAGCTCGCCAAGGTGCATGTCTGCGTGAACAGCGAGGCCTCGGCCTTCGCCAGGCTCACGGACGCCACCGTCCACATGGTGAACGGCAGAAAGCATCCGGCAGGTAATGTCGGCGTGCAGATCAGCCACATCTCTCCGATCAAGAAGGGTGAGACTGTCTGGACTTTGTCCCTGCTCGCGCTTGCCGCCATCGGCAAGCTCTTCAAGACCGGCAGGATCGACCTTACCCGCAAGGTGGCCGTCACCGGACCGGTTGTCAAGGACGCTTCCTATGTCGTTACCCTTCCAGGAATGCCTGTCAAGGCTCTCAAGGGATTCTATGACGACAGCGTGGAGACACGTTTCGTCAGCGGCGACGCGCTTACCGGCGAGAATGTCGGCGAGAACGGCTATCTCGGATTCTTCGACAATCAGGTCACTCTCCTGAAGGAAGGTCGTGAGAGAGAAGTTCTCGGCTGGGCGAAACCGTTCAGGTTCAACCAGTTCAGCTCATCGATGACATATTTCTCATGGCTTTTGCCAAAGAAAAAATACAACATGGACACCAACACCCACGGCGGTGTGCGCGCGTTCGTGGTTTCAGACGTATATTCAAAGGTTCTCCCTATGGATCTGTTCCCTGTCTATCTGATCAAGGCCTGCCTTGCCGGCGACATCGAGAAGATGGAGCAGTTCGGAATCTATGAGGTTCTTCCTGAGGACTTCGCCCTGTGCGAGTTCGTGGATCCTTCAAAGAACGACATCCAGGCTATCATCACCAAGGGAATCGACCTCATGATCAAGGAAATGGCTTAAAGGATTATCGCTATGGAAGAAAACACAGTAAAACCAGGCCTTTTTGAAAAAGGCGGTAAGTTGGGGTGGCTGCATTCTACATGGGATGCCTTTGACACCTTCCTCCGCGTTCCTGCGACAGTGACCGCCAAGGGCGCTCATGTCAGGGATGCCGTTGACATCAAGAGGATCATGATCATCGTCGTGCTGGCCGTGGTTCCCGCCGCTCTGTTCGGTATGTGGAATGTCGGCTACCAGCACAATCTCGCAGTCGGAGACCTTCCGGGATTCTGGAACCAGTTCTTCTGGGGACTTCTGAAGGTTCTCCCTCTCTACCTTGTCTCCTACATCGTAGGTCTCGGCATCGAGTTCGCCTCAGCCCAGATCAAGGGCGAGGAGGTCAACGAGGGCTACCTCGTGTCCGGTATGCTGATACCGCTGATCGTCCCTGTGGACGTTCCGCTCTGGATGCTTGCCATCGCCGTGGCCTTCGCGGTCATATTCGGTAAGGAAGTTTTCGGCGGTACGGGAATGAACTTCCTGAACCCGGCTCTCCTCTGCCGTGCCTTCCTGTTCTTCTCCTACCCGAGCGCAATGTCGGGATCAGAGGTCTGGGTGGCGCCACGCTGCGGAGCCGACGCCATCTCCGGCGCCACACCTCTTTCCTACATGTCTGACGGACAGGGCGCTCTTGAGGCGATCAACAATGCCGGCTACAGCTTCTGGAATATGTTTGCGGGAACCATCCCCGGCTCTGTCGGCGAGACTTCCGTGATCGCTATCCTCATCGGTGCCGTCATCCTCATCTGGACCGGTGTCGCAAGCTGGAAGATCATGGTTTCATCCGTGGCTGGCGCCCTTCTCGTAGGCTGGCTCGGCAATGTCGGTGGAGTGACTGACGTTCCTGCTTACTATCAGCTTGTTATGGGTGGTTTCGCTTTCGGTACTGTCTTCATGGCCACTGATCCCGTCACCTCCGCCCAGACCGAGACCGGAAAGTGGATCTACGGATTCCTTATCGGCGCTCTCTGCGTGGTTGTCAGACTCTTCAACCCAGGCTACGCCGAGGGCATGATGCTGGCCATCCTTCTTATGAACACCTTCGCTCCGCTGATTGACCACTATGTCACATCAACGGCCACCGGCAGAAGGGCAAAAAAGGTAACAATCGCTTAATCATCAAGGAATATGAATACTAACGGTAACGCATACACAGTAATCTACACGACGATTGTCGTGACCCTTGTGGCGGCGATTCTTGCCTTCGTGGCAATGACGCTCAAACCAAAGCAGGACGCCAACATCAAGGCCGAGACCATCAGCCAGATGCTGACAGCCGCACAGTTCTTCACAAAGGACGAGTGCAGCGCTATGGGGAACGACAAGGTTCTGGAAGCATATTCACAGAACATCAAGGAAGCCTACACCGTTGACCTCGAAGGTAAGAAGGTTCGTGACCTCTGCACAGATGTCAGGAACATCGAGCTTCAGGATGGTCTCAAGGCTCAGAACAAGAACATCAAGAACGGAAAGGGTGCGGATCTTCCTGTCTATGTCTTCGGCAAGGACGGCAAGACCGTGACTGTCATTCCTGTCTTCGGAGCTGGTCTTTGGGGAGCCATCTGGGGCTATATCGCTCTGGATGAGGATCTGCAGACCATCGTTGGCGCTTATTTCGACCACGATAGCGAGACCCCTGGCCTCGGTGCGAAGATCAAGGACGATCCTGACTTCAGAGCTGAGTTCATCGGCAAGAAGGTCAATCTGGTCTCAGAGCCTGCGTTCGGAATCGTAAAGACCGGCACGGTCGCTGAATCTGAATATTCAGTTGATGCCATCACTGGCGCCACGATGACATGCAAGGGACTCGGTGAGGCTATGGCTGTGTGGTTCAAGGCCTACACTCCGTTCCTTTCTTCCGCCGCTCCAGCCAGACAGTGCTGCTCCGGCGACGGTCAGGAGTGCGAAGGCTCCAAGTCTTGCTGCTCCGGTGACGGTCAGGAGTGCGAAGGCTCCCAGTCTTGCTGCTCCGGTGACGGTCATTGTGACGATGCCGCCGAGTGTGACGGCCATTGCCAAGACTCTACTGTAACAGAATAAAATGGAGGAAGTAATATGAACAAAGAACTCAAAGAAACGATTCTTAACCCGATCTTCAAGGGCAACCCTATCACTGTCCTTGTGCTGGGTATCTGCTCCTCCCTCGCTGTAACTGTCGAGCTCAAGGGAGCGTTCGTCATGGCCCTTTCCGTGATCGCGGTGACAGGACTCTCCAGTCTTGTCCTCTCGATCCTGAGAAACACAATCCCTAACCGCGTGCGTATCATCGTGCAGCTGGTTGTGGTGGCCATGATGGTTATTCTTGTCGATCAGCTCCTCAAGGCCTATGCCTACGGAATCGACAAGCAACTGTCAGTCTACATCGGTCTGATCATCACCAACTGTATCGTCATGGGACGTATCGAGGCGTTCGCCCTTGGCAACAAGCCGCTTCCGTCCCTTCTTGACGGACTCGCCAATGGTGTGGGCTACGGCCTCATCCTCGTTGTGGTGGCTTTCTTCCGTGAACTCTTCGGCTCCGGCACCCTGCTCGGATTCAGAATCATCCCTGAAAGCTTCTATGCGGCAGGTTATGTCAACAACGGTCTCGTGATCCTCCCTCCGATGGCGCTGATCCTCATCGGCTGCATCATCTGGATCCAGAGAAGCATCCAGAAGGACCTTCAGGAAAAATAACGACAAAGACAAGTACTGATTATGGAATATTTAAGCTTATTCGTAAAGTCAATATTCGTTGACAATATGATTTTCGCGTACTTCCTCGGTATGTGCTCATACCTGGCGGTATCGAAAAATGTGAAGACAGCTTCCGGTCTTGGTGTCGCTGTTATTTTCGTCCTTCTTGTGACATTGCCGATCAACTATCTTCTGAACAAGTACGTCCTGGCGCCTGACGCATTGATAAAAGGTGTGGATCTGAGTTTCCTCAGCTTCATCATATTCATCGCCGTCATCGCCGCGTTCACGCAGCTTGTCGAGATGATCGTCGAGAAATTCGCACCGACCCTATATTCGTCATTGGGTATCTTCCTGCCTTTGATCGCCGTGAACTGCGCCATCCTTGGTGGCTCGCTCTTCATGCAGAACAAGGAGTTTGTGAATGTCGGGGAGGCTGCGGTCTACTCGCTCGGTTCGGGAATCGGCTGGTTCCTCGCCATCGTGACGCTCGCCGCTATCAGGGAGAAGATGTCTTACTCCAGGATTCCTGCGGGACTCAGAGGCACAGGTATCACATTCATCACCGTCGGTCTGATGGCTATGGCCTTCATGACCTTCATGGGACTTACAATCTAATAGGAGGCAGTGACTATGTTTTCAACAGTAATTGCAGCAATCATCACAATTGTGGTAGTGACCGTGGTTCTGGTCGCTCTGCTTCTTTTCGTAAAGTTAAAGCTCACTCCTGACGGAACCGTCAAGATTGACATCAACAATGGCAAGAAGACTCTTGACGTTCCTCAGGGCGGAGACCTTCTCCATACTCTCGCCGACCAGAAGATCTTCCTTCCTTCCGCTTGCGGCGGAAAGGCGAACTGCGGTCAGTGCAAGGTTCAGATTCTTGAGGGTGGCGGCACCATTCTCCCTACCGAGACCGGCTTCTTCAGCCGCAGGCAGATCAAGGATGGTTTCAGACTCGGCTGCCAGGTCAAGGTCAAGGAGAACATGAAGATCCAGGTTCCGGAGTCTACCCTCAGCGTCCAGAAACTTGAGTGCGAGGTCATCTCCAACAAGAACGTGGCCACCTTCATCAAGGAGTTCACCGTGAAACTTCCTGAGGGAGTACATCTTGACTTCAAGTCCGGCGAGTACATCCAGATTGACATCCCTGCCTACGACCTTGACTTCTCGACAATCGAGGTCGACGACATCTACAAGGCGGACTGGGAGAGGTACGGATTCTTCGGCATCAAGGCCAAGAACGAGGTGCCTACTGTCAGGGCTTACTCCATGGCCTCTTATCCTGCCGAGGGTGACATCATCAAGTTGAATGTCCGTATCGCCACTCCTCCGTTTGACAGGAGTCAGCCTAAGGGTGTCTTCAAGATGCTGCCTGTTCCTCCGGGAGTCGGTTCATCCTATGTGTTCACCCGCAAGCCAGGCGACAAGGTTTGGATCTCCGGTCCGTTCGGTGAGTTCCTTCTTCCGAAGAATGATCCTGATTCTCAGGAATATATCTTCGTGGGTGGTGGAGCCGGCATGGCTCCTCTGCGTAGCCACATCATGCATCTGTTCAAGACTCTCAAGACCAGGAAGGAGGTTCATTTCTTCTACGGTGCCCGCAGTCTTGTCGAGGCGTTCTACCTTGAGGACTTTGCCGAGATCGAGAAGGACTTCCCGAACTTCCACTTCCATCTGGCTCTTGACCGTCCTGATCCTGCCGCTGATGCAGCGGGGGTCAAGTACACGGCCGGTTTTGTACACAACGTGATGTATGAGACCTACCTCAAGGATCACGACGCTCCGGAAGACATCAAGTACTTCATGTGCGGACCTCCAATGATGGTCGCTTCCGTCAACAAGTTGCTTGACAGCCTTGGAGTGCAGCCTGAGAGCATTTTGTATGATAACTTCTCGTAATATTGAGACGTGATAGCAGGAAGGGGACTGGTTACTTTTGCCAGTCCCTTTTATTTTCATCCACCCCCCAGTCACTACGTGACAGCCCCCGGTGGGGGCACTGGGGACCGTATTCCCCAGACCTCTTGCGTCGCTACGCTCCGAGTCTAGTTATTGAGACGAGATAGCAGGAAGGGGACTGGTTACTTTTGTCAGTCCCTTTTTTTTGTTTTTTTCGTAACTTTGTGGCATGAATATCAAGACACAGATGATGGATGCCGGGATGACGTTGTTCACTAGCGAGAAACCGTTCGGGACAGTGTTGGGGGGCATCAAGATGGAGATGAGCAAGTACGGTGCTGTCAGGAGGGCTAATGAGATCTCTGCGGAGGAGATCCCTGACACCACGGGTGAGTGTGACCTGTTCGTGGACTGGTCCACGCCTTTGAGGTGGCGGGCAATCTCCTGCCGGCTGGAGGACGCGGGGCCGGCAGGAACCAACGCCGAAGGCGCTGAACTGCGCCGTTATGCTGCCTCCTTCAAGGAAGGAAACAAGAACCGTGTGGCCAAGGTAGTGATTGTCCTGGCGTTGGCTGCGGCTCTTGTGGCTCTTGGGGTGATTGGTGTCAAAGGTGTTCCCGGAATATTCACTGTTCTTGCCGGCATCGCCGCTGCCGCCGCTGTCGTCATCCTTGGTCTGCGACCGAGCGTGAAGGCACAGCAAGCCATCAAGGATCTTATGGAGACAGTGAGCAAGGCAAAGTGACCGACCGGGTTTTTGCCGGCAAATCATGATTCGCTGGAATAATTTGGTGGTTTTTGTGAGGGTATTAGTAGAAACGGTGTAAAAAATCGTTTCAAATAGTTGTTTTCTTTAAAAGAATTTGTATATTTGACGTGAAGTTTTTCATAGTTTAAGTTTAGGTTAAGTAGCGGGGTGATCGCAGTGACTGCGATTGCCCCGTGAATTTTTGTCCACGAGCTTATAAAAAACAGAAATTTCTGTTTCTTATAAAAATCTATTTCTGTTTCTTTTAATTATTTACGTTTAGTCGCCATACTTTTGCAAGCGGCCCCGCAATGGTGCGGACCGTTAACTTTTTCAAGTATGGATAATTCTGTTAAAACTCTTTCGAGGCTAGCCGCGGCGGTAGTCATTGTTTTGACAGCCAGCGTGCTATCCTGCAACAAGATTCCGACTGAGAACGCGCAGGGCACGTTATGCTGGAATTTCTCATCGGGGGTGTCCACCAGGTCAACGGTTGATCTTCCGGACACGGATGCTTTTATTCTTACAGTCAGAAATTCGGCTGGAGAGGTTCTGTATGAGGGGAGATACGGTGATTCCCCCGAGTCGATGTTGGTCAATCCCGGCACCTACACTGTAAAGGCTGTCTCAAGGAGATTCGATAAGCCGGAGTTCTCGGCTCCGCAGTTCGGCGATGAGCAGGTCGTGGTCGTCCAGTCAGGAATGAATACAAGAGCCTGCCTGAATTGCTCTCAACTAAATTCCGGCCTGAGACTGGTTCTTGGATCGGATTTCAAGGCCACCTATCCCGACGGTGTGGTGACGGTCTCGTCGCCGGACGGTGACCTTAAATACGGCCAGACCGAGAGAAGGATAGGCTATTTCAAGCCCGGAACGGTCGCGGTGAAACTGTACGACGGGTCATCGTCACGTGTTTTGATGAACCGCTTCCTGGAAGCCTGCGAGATTCTGTCATTGGGCTTGTCCTGCCCGTCGATTACACCTCCGGAACAGGGCGAAGGCTCCGGACTGTCGATCAAACTTGACACAAACCGCGTTTGGAACAGCTATGATTATGAGATAGGGTCTGGATCCGGAGCGGATCCCGGAACCACGCAGTCAACCGCCTATGGCGTGTCACAGGCAAAAGAACATGTCGGGGAGAAAGGTGTGTGGGTTTGTGGATTCGTGGTTGGCGGGGATCTGTCTTCCGCAAAGGAAGGCATCTCGTTTACAGACCCTTTTTCATCAATGACTTGCATAGCGATCGCATCACGCACATCCGTGACATCCAAGAGTTCCTGCATGTCCGTCAAACTGCCTAAGGGTGATGTTCGGGCGGCGATCAACCTTGTTGACCATCCGGAGATCCTTGGCAGGAAAATCTATCTCAAAGGGGATCTGATCGCAGCCTATTACGGGATTCCGGGCATAGAGAACATCACGGAGTTCGTCCTTAAGTAAGGATTGCCCGGCAGTAGAACACCAAGTAATATTCATAATTTATGAGAAAGAATTTAAACAAGACGGCATTCGCCGTCGCGCTTGCTCTTTTGTACCCGCTGGCGGGATTGTCTCAAGGCAGGATCTATCCCAGAACGTGGGAGTTAGGCCTGGGTGGAGCAGGCATGAACATAACAAGGACCACCGTGTCGGACTTTCACCAGACTGCCGGCGGGGACTACATTTTCAACCTTGACGAGAAACTGATCTACGGCGGAGCCGAAATCTATTCGGCCATGGAACTCAAGAGATGGCTGTATGCCGATCTGCAGGGGACACTCGGGCTTGCCCGCTATAATGATTCGCAAAAAGTCAGGCAGGGATATTCATTTATGGTCAGTCCCGGGATTCAGTTCCGGCCTTTTGTGCGGAGCGAATGGATCCAGCCGTATTTCAGGCTCGGAGTCAACGCCTTTAAAAAGAATTTTCCGACATCGTATTTCGGACAGTTCAAGGGAGATGTCACGAAGGAAGCCTTGTGGAAGACGGAGGATGCATGGAACAAAGGCCATACCTTTGATTCTGACTTGTTTTTCCCTGTGTCTGTAGGCATCGGTGTCATCGGTTGGATGAGCGAGAGGGTGGGGGTACGTGTTCAGGGACAGTACCATCATTCGTTTGGTACGGACGGGGTGAATTTCGCCCAGGTCTCTGCCGGGGTCCTGCTTAGGCTCGGAGGACATAGCAAGGGTAAAGAGGTTGCCGACCGTTACATCACAAGTCATCTGGATGACTATGCCGGACTCTATCCGCAGCGCGTGGTGGAGAAAGAGGTGATCCGCGAGGTGCCGGTGGATGTGATCCGTGAGGTTGTCAAAGAAATCCCTTGCGAGAGGACATTGGCTGAGCTGATGGACAATGTGAATTTTGATTTTGACAAGGCTACGATCACACCGGAGTCACAATTCGTGCTGGACGAGATCGCCCGCATCATCTCAGGATTCCCGGATTCAAGGTTCCTCGTGGCCGGCTACACGGATGCCAGAGGCTCGGTGAGGTACAACGAGGAGTTGTCGAAGGCGCGCGCCAAGGCCGTGCTGGAGGCTCTTGTCCAAAGAGGCGTCAGCGCGGACAGACTATGCTGCAGGGGCTTCGGGAAGCGCATGGCCCTTGTGCCGGAGTCGGCTTCTGACGAGCAGCGCAGGGGCGACCGCAAAGTTGTCATAGAAAGGGTGACATCCGAGTCATTATGGAACTACCTTAACCAATTATAAATCAATAATATTATGAGATTGAATTTTAAATCACTGATTATGATGCTCTTGGGAGTTTCTATGGCATCCGCCTGCAACTCTCTTGAGGTGACTATGCCGGTCGGCCCGCGTGGTGAGCAGGGAGTGCAGGGCTTGCCTGGAAAGGACGGGATGTCGGCTTACGAGCTTTGGGTAAAAGCTGTGAAAGAGAAACTCATAGACTATTCCGGCCCCGTGGATCTCACCCATTTCTTCCTCTATCTGAAGGGCAGGGATGGAATTGACGGCAAGGACGGCAAAGACGGTAGGGATGGAATTGACGGCAAGGACGGCAAAGACGGCAAGGATGGAATTGACGGCAAAGACGGCAGGGACGGCAAGTCTGCCTACGAACTTTGGAAGGAATATGTCGCTTCGGGTGTGGATGATCCTCATAACCCTGGAAAACAATGGGATAGGTCGCACACATCGATGGTTGATTTCTATTGGTTCCTGACCGGAAATAATGGAGCTGATGGGCTTATTCCTTACATTAAGGACGGAAACTGGTGGGTAGGAGACAAGGACACCGGCGTGAGGGCCAAGGGCGATAAAGGTGATAAAGGCGATGACGGGAATGACGGCTTGAGCGCTTATGAGATGTGGAAGGAATATGTCAGGGAAACAATCGAGGCTGGTGGCCGGGTACAAGACCAGAACGGTAATGAGATAACCCTCGAGGATCTGTCGATCCAGAAGTTCTTCCAATATCTTACAGGAAAAGCCGGGGCGAAAGGGAACTCCGGTCTGGACGGTAGGGACGGCAAGGATGGCAAAGACGGTCTCAACGGTAAGGATGGCCTCAACGGCAAGGATGGTAAAGATGGTCTTGACGGCAAGGATGGCCTCAATGGTAAGGACGGATCGGACGGATCCTCCGGGTCGAACGGAAAATCCGCCTATGAGCTTTGGGTCTTGGACGTTACATCACCGGTGGGCCTTGAGGATCCTAAGAATCCAGGAGTCAAATGGGATTCTTCAAGAACATCGCTGTCTGATTTCTATGAATATCTCCGCGGCGCGGCAGGAGCTGACGGGGAAAACGGCAAGGACGGCTCTGACGGCAAGGACGGTGCCAATGGCAAGGATGGCAAGTCCGCCTATGAACTCTGGAAAGAGATTGTTCTGAGCGACAATGGGCTTGACAATCCGGGGAACGGTGTCTATGACATCGAGACATATCCTAAGTGGCCGAGGACCGCGGTCACGGAGAAAGACTTTTACGAGTATCTTAAAGGCAAGGACGGCGAGGACGGCAAGAATGAGCCAAAGATGGCATCTGTGGACACCATGTATGTGGAGGAAGCGGACTGGACGAAGTATAATGTGGCTCCGGTCAGAGCGCTTGCCAAGGTCGCGTCAAGAGGACGGGCGGCGGTCAAAGACACTACTTATGAATATGTCAACCCTTACACCGGTGGAGCCTCGCTTGTCGTCACCGGCCCGGGCCCGGTATTACTTGCCGGATGCGAGGTCACTTTCAAGGATCAGGCTGGTAACTCGTACACGAAGACATCCGATGCTTTAGGTTACATCTATCTGGACAAAGACGAACTGCCTGTGTGGTCAGAGGAAAGCCCGGGCGCCGGTGATCTGTCAAGGAGAACGAGGCCGGAAAGATTCAGGGTCGGGGACAAGGAGATTACTGATCCATCTCTGATAGCCGCCACTTGCGCTGTCCCGTACCGTGTCGGAGTCACTGTCGAAATGACGGATTCTGAATGGAGAGAAAGCACCGTTGATGTGAAATATGACATTGCGAGAGTCGTTGAGGGAAAGACAGAGACCTCTTGGTCAGGTATAGAGTATCCTCATTGCGACATCAATTCCGGGCAGGGATATTTCTTCTACCGGAGTGTCGGCGACATTGCCAGGTTGGGGAAACTTATGACGGATGCCTATGGCGCCCCGCGTATGGCAGGCGATCATTTTCTCGAACTTGGCAGTGACAACGTGAAGAACTTCTGGATCAGGCCAGTCGGCACAGAGGCGAGCAAGACAACGCAATCGGTTTCTTTTGGAGACGGTGTGGCTCCGTCAAAGCTTGACATCCATTATCTTCCGGTTGTAAGACGGTCGAATGGTATGTATTATGAAAGTCACACGCCGGACTACGGAATGGAGGTCGTCTCTGAATCCAAGACAATCATCCCGGAATACTGCCTGATCGGCTCCCTTGACATCAAAGGTAAGAAGGGCGGGGAAGGAGACGAGGCGTACACCAGTCACAACAACAAGCTTGTGCTGTCTGATGACGGGGTGGCCAAAGTGCCGGTCAACCGTACCAACTACGAGCTGATTTTGGGTCAGACTTCGTTCAGCTTCGCTTTTGACTATTCTACCTTCGGTCATGTGTACAGAAGGAACTCCTACTACGACGAGGAGACAAAGACATTCAGGTTCACGCGTTATGACACCATGATTGATTATCTGAAGGCTACGGACGAAACATGGTCAGACATGTGTGTGACCACGTTTGAGAACAGCGGAAATCTCAATGATGTCAAGATCAGGAACACGGTCAAGGTCATCCTCTCCGTCAAGGATGGTGTCATTCAGAATCCTGACGAAATCTTCTTGATCAGGAATGTCTATGACGGTTTTGACATCACTTTCAGTAATTTTATGTTCAGGGATGTCTACTATGGAGGGAAAAGTGGGAAGTTCCGCTACTCGGAGTCCACTCCTTATCGTGCGGATTGCACTTTGGGTGATGAGAACCTGGTTTTCCAGGCCATCAAGGATGCCAGGAGCGCCTGCCTTGATGATTGACGGCTTGTGATGGAAAAGGACTGTCCGGTCCGGACAGTCCTTTTTACTGATCATTCGGGTGACTACAGGTAGTCGTCAAAGTAGTTTGTCACTTTGTCCATCAAGTGGACTCTCCAGCTTCCGAAGACATTGTGTTCGGAGCGAGGGTAAGGGAAGTAGTCCAGCTGGACGTTCTCCTCGATGCATCGCTGGACAAAGCTCAGGCTGTGCTGCCAGAGCACAGTGTTGTCGATGGCTCCCTGGCAGATGAGAAGCTTGCCTTTGAGATTCTTCACGTTGTTAAGAAGGCTTGTCTGAGCGAATCCGTCCGGATTGGTGGCTTCAGTGTCCATGTAACGCTCGCCGTACATGATCTCGTACCACTTCCAGTCGATGACCGGACCGCCGGCCACGCCGACCTTGAATGTCTCCGGATGATTGGTCATCAATGAGATGGTCATGAATCCTCCGTAGCTCCATCCGTGGACACCGATTCTGTCGGAATCCACGAAAGGCAGAGATTTCAGCATGTTGACACCTACCATCTGGTCAGCCATCTCGGCCTGGCCGCAGTGGCGGTGGATGGCCTTCTCATATTCGGCGCCCCTGTTCTGGGTTCCCCGGTTGTCCTGGACATAGACGATGTAGCCTTTCTGTGCCATGAGCATCTCCCACATCCTGACCTGTCCAAGCCAGGAGTTGCGGACCATCTGTGAGTGAGGGCCGCCATAGACGTAGATGATCACAGGGTACTTCTTCGCTGGATCGAAGTCCGTAGGGAGGAACATCCTGTACCAGTTGTCGTACTTGCCGTCGGCGCTTTTGACTGTGCCGAGCAGAGCCTTTCCGGTCTTGTAGTCTTTGAGCGGATCCTCGGCTGTGATCAGATTGCGGATCAGCTTTCCGTCAGCCGAGACGATGTTCATCACGCGCGGAACGTTGAAGCTGCTGTAGTTGTCGATGAATCTGGTGCAGTCTTCGTTGAGGGAGATCGTGTGCCAGCCTTCCTCGGAGGTCAGCCTGACAGGCTTGCCGAGCCTGGCCTTCGCCACAGCGTCGGCGCGTCCCTTGGCCTTGCCGGCTCCCGGGATCCTGACCTCGATCCTGAACAGATGATTCTCGACAGGGGAGACCTCCGCCGAGGTGTAGTAGACAAACCTGCCGTCGTTGCCAAGGTACTCGACGTCGGCGTCAACTCCGGTCAGCCTTCTGACAGTCCCGAGGGTGTCGCAGAGGTAAAGGTTGCGGTAGCCGTCGCGGATATCGGTGCGGTAGATGAATGAATATGTCCCCTTGATGAACCGCAGCGGATCCAGTGGCTCGACGAAGCGGGAGTCGTCCTCGGTGAGGATGGTGCGCGCGAAGGAACCGTCTGCCGCGCGGTACATGTTCAGTTTCATGTGCTTCTGGGACCGGTCGACGACTTGGATGAATATGTTCCTGCTGTCCGGCGACCAGCTGATGTTCGTCAGGTAACGGTCGTCGCCATATTCATTGACATCGCACCAGACGGTCTTGCCGCTTGCCCTGTCATAGATTCCGAGGCTTATCCTCTCGCTGTCCATGCCGTTCATCGGGTACTTGATGCTCTTCAGCGAGCCGGTGCGGGTGGTGATGTCCAGAAGAGGGAAGTCCGTGACCTTGCTCTCGTCCTTCCTGTAGAACGCCAGCTTCGATCCGTCAGGCGCCCAGAATATTCCTTCGCCGATTCCGAACTCGTTGCGGCTTACCGACTGCCCGTAGGTGATGTCGGGATTCTCGCTGACGGCGACGCTGACGGGGCCGTTGTCGAAGATGTAGAGGCTTTGGCCTATGGTGTAGGCGAAGGTTCCGTCATCGCTCCGCGTGATGTTCCCGGCTTCCTTAGGGAAACCTTCCGGAAGACGGGTGGCTGAATAGTCGGAGATCTCCCCGGTCAGGAGGTTCTCCTGGATCCATTTGCCGTCCTTGAAAGTGGTGAAGGTGTCGCTGTCCTTCCAGGATGCCGACACGCTCGCCGGTCTGATGTGCCTGCCCAGTTCGGTTTCCTCCGTCGTGAGGAGTCTGCCTTCCGGGTTGGCCGGATGTGTCGTGTAGACCCCGGTCTGTGCGTTGAGGACGAGTGGTGTCGCGAACGCGATGATTGAGAGGATTTTTTTCATTATTCGCCTGTTTGTGATGTGGTTGAGACTATTCTGTCCACGACGTACTTCTGCATTCCGCGCCAAGGAAGTGTTCCGAGATATTCCTTGTAATGAAGCTCGACGGTTTTCCCGCTGCACCTCATCAGCTCATTGGCGACCTCCTCGTTCTCCACGGAGAAGTCGAAGATGTAGGATTCGACCGCCGCTCCGCCGGAACCCTTTCCTGAGCCGCGGAACCCGGACTGGATCAGTTTGCCTTCGTAGGTCTTCCAGACGTAGCCTTTGTACATGAACTGGTTGAGTTCTCCGGCTTTCACGCCGTCTCCGAAGACGAAGTAGAACCTGACGTAGATGAACGCCGCCAGGCTGAGGGCCGCGATGGCACCTACCCAAGTGAATATCTTGCCTTTTGTTGTCATGATGGTTTATTTAGTTAGCGTTAAAGAAGATCTCGCAAAGGGTTCCGGCGATTACCTGATGGCGTTGCCGGTAAGTTCCCATCCGGTTATGGTGGAGACGTATGGTATGACGGTGTGGGCGATCTTGAGGTGTCCGCTGTAGTTCGGATGTCCGTCGGCTCCCATGTCCTCCACGTTGTTGTGGACGGAATCCGTCAGCACCACAAGGTGGACGTTCTTAAGCCCGCAGTCGTCCACGGCCTTACGGATGTACTCGAACATCAGATAGTCGTGTTTCGGAACCATGCAGAGGATCGGATGGCTTTCGCCGTAGTTGTCCTTGATCTCGCGCATGAGCTTGTGGTAGTTTCTGACAAACATTCTTTCGGAAGGCTGCATCCCTCTGGAGAAGTCATTGGTTCCCAGATAGATGACAGTAATACCCGGCTTGAGACCGCATGACTTGGCGTCCCATTTCACATCTTTGTCACTGTCGAATGTCTGGAGGTAGCGCTCAGGCATGCAGTAGTCGGTGAACTTGCTGTTGTAGTTGCGGACTATTCCCATTCCGGAGTGGGCCACGACAATCTGGTCGGCGTTGAAGTACCTTGCCACGGCGCATGCGTAGGTCAGGTTCTGGTTCTCGGTCTCCGGCCTGAAGCGTTCTGTGTTCGGGCTTTCCGTGCCGTAGCCGCAGGTGTAGGAGTCGCCGACATATTCAATGATCCTTTCCTTCGGGGCGTCGGCCTGCAGGAAATCGCCGTCGGTGATGAACTCACTGATGGTCGTGATGCCCTGCTCGCCTTCGGTGCGCTTCTGGAGAATCACCTGATGCGGGGCTTTCGCCGCCTTCCTGTCCTTGCCGAACCGGGTCTTGAGCTCCCCGGCGCTGAAGAGAACGATTGTGGTGTCTGTCCCGTGAACCGCCACGACCTTGTCCGGAGCCTGGTCCATCGAGCCGTCAAGCCAAACGTTGTAGTAGTTCTTCTTGGTGTCGGACACTTTGAAACTCAATGCGTTGCCCTGAAATCTAACCTTGAGGTAAGTTCCTGTCCAGTCGAATGAGACATCGCCGCCCTTGACCTCGGTCCTTCCGATGTAGGTGATTCTGGAATCGGAAGCCTTGATGGTACTCTCGGTCGCTTTCGGCGCGGCCATCATGAAGGTGGCACCAAGAAGTGCCGCCGCAAGAAGTGATATTCTTTTCATCTTCATCTTTTTTTGTTTTAGAGATTACAAATTTAATGAATATCGCCGATAAGTAAGCATTTGGTTATCCTTAAAAAACAACTTAAAAAACAACTGGCGGCCATTATCTCCGGCCATATTAGTATGATATTTGGAAATTTTTATTATTTTTGTCCTGACACCTGCCACGGCGTCACGTCCCGTGCCGGTGACGCAAGGCTGGAACGAGATACAGACCGAAAGGGTGACCGATGGTCGCCAAGTTATTTACCAAAGCATCGCTGAACTCATAGGACTCACGAGACTATAACCAAAACATCAATCGATATGAGCGTTTTTACACACACACACACGGCGCGCGCTGCTGACGGCTGCCGCCGCCATCCTTCTCATCACCTCCTGCGGTAAGAAGGAGGAGACTGTCGGAGTCTCATCCGTGACCGTCACCCCGTCCCGGATCGAGATCATTGAGGGCGGATCTGCCGCACTGTCTGCCAGGGTCTCTCCCGAAGCCGCGTCCGACAGGGCCGTGGCGTGGTCGTCGTCCGACCGGAGCGTCGCCACTGTGGACAAAACCGGCACCGTCCAGGGCCTCAAGCCCGGCACCGCGACCGTCACCGCGACGGCGGAGGGCAAGTCCGGCACCTGCACTGTGACGGTGAAGGCCAAGGCGGTAAACGTGACGGAGGTCACTCTGGACAAGACGGAGCTGACCCTGACGGAAGGCGAGACGGAGACGCTTACGGCCACGGTGAGGCCCGACAACGCTGACAACAGGAAGGTGACGTGGATCTCGGACAAGACTGAGGTCGCCACGGTCGACGGCGCCGGCAAGGTTACTGCCGTGAAGCCTGGCGAGGCTGTGGTCACGGTCACGACCGAGGACGGCGGGAAGACGGCCTCCTGCAAGGTGACGGTGAAGGCCAAGGTGGTTCCGGTGACAGGTGTGGATGTCAAGCCGTGGTCCGTGACGATCGGTGCGAACGGCACAACCAAACTTACCTGCACGGTCGCCCCGTCCAATGCCACTAACCGCAATGTGAGGTGGGAGTCGGATAACCCGTCCGTGGCCACGGTCGATTCCGACGGCAACGTGAGAGCCGTTTCGGCGGGAGTGGCCAAGGTCAGCGCTGTCACCGAGGACGGCGGCTTCAGGTCAGGCTGCACCGTCACCGTGAAGGAATTCTCTTCCGGGTTCGAGGTTGGCGGCCTGTTCTACAAGACCGCTAAAGGTTACTCTATGGATTTCGTCGAGGTGACCGGTAACCCGGGCGGAGGCAAGTATTCGGGAGATGTCGTGGTTCCCGGTACGGTTGAGTATGACGGGATTACCTATACCGTCAAAGGGGTCGGGGATAGGGCCTTTGAAGGGTGCGGTGACCTAAGGAAAGTCACTATCTCGGAGGGGATATATAAGATCGGAGCCTATGCCTTCATTGGTTGCGGGAATCTTGAACGTGTCATTTTACCTTCCACGTTAGAAAATATTGATGGTTCAAATCCGGTGTTTGAAGGTTGTTCTAAACTTGAGATTACCACAACCGCGCCGAGGGAAGGTCAAGAGGACTACTGCTATCTGCATTACGGGGCTTTGTATATGCACAAAGGTCGGACAAAGAGAGAGATTCTGAGTTGGATTCCTGAAAAGAAGACCGGTACGGTGGTGATAAAGGAAGGCACTACGAAGATTGCGGAGCATTCTATTCGTCGAACAAATGTTGATAAGATAGTTATCCCTGAGTCTGTCAAATCCATAGACATCTACACATTTGTGTCATGCAAAACTCCTTTGGTACTTGAACTGAACTGGAAGACCAAGGAGGATGTTGACGAGATAACAACAAACATGAGCGACCCGTCATCTTTTTTCTTTGACGGCACAGACCGCTCAGCCGTCAAGGTGACGGTTCCTAAAGGCACTAAGTCCTATTACGAGTCCCACTGGCTCTGGTCGAACCTCGGCGGCATCGAGGAGCGCCCATAGAGCGCCCGTAGAGTTTCCATGGAGTCCCCGTAGCTCGCTGAAAAAGCGCCGCGGTTGCCTCGTGTGTCTTTCGCGGCAGTCTCGTGAGTGAAAAGCCGCGATATGCTCACGTAAGGGTCTGCCAAGGATGTCTCGTGAGCGGAACGGCGCGTTCTGCTCACGGAAGGGTCTTCCGAGGTTGTCTCGTGAGCGAGACGGCGCGTTCTGCTCACGGGAGAGTCTTCCGAGTCGTTCTCGTGAGCGAGACGGCGCGTTCTGCTCACGGAAGGGTCTGCCGCTGTGCTTTTGGGCGACGAAGAGTGTGTGTCGTCACCGAAGAGTCCCGTCATCCTTATGTAATTCTGCCCTGCACCCCCGAGCGACAAAAAGGTGCGGAAGTGTCGCCCAAGCGTGCGGCCTGGCACTCTCGGGCGACGAAAAGTGCCAAAAGCGTTGCCCCGGAGTGTAGCGCGGCACCCTTGGGCGACGGAAAGTCCAACAAAATAATCACCACCAAAAAGTCGGATTGTCAATTTGCTGACAGTCCGACTTTTTTTGTATATTTGTCTTTCGAGACTGTTCCTTGGGGCGGGGCGCGCTTTGGGGAAGGGTCTTGACTAAACATTTTTGACACTGGAAAGCGCTATGTACAAGAGAGTTTTGCTCAAACTGAGCGGCGAGAGCCTGGGCGGTCCGGAGGGAAAGGGACTCGACCCGGAGAGTCTGCGGAAATATTCAAAGGAAATCGCGCGGGCGGCGAAGGCCGGGCTGCAGATTGCCATCGTCAACGGCGGCGGCAACATATTCAGAGGCCTCCAGGGGCTTGAGAAGGGGTTCGACAGGGTTGAGGGTGACCGGATGGGAATGCTGGCGACCGTGATAAACTCTTTGGCGCTCAGTCAGTTCATCAAGGACGAGGGGGTGCATGCCGAGGTCTTCTCCGCCACGCCGATGGAGCCTCTTGTGCGCTACTACAACCGCGACAACGCAGTCAAGGTGCTGGAGGAGGGGGGCGTGGCTCTGATCGCCGGCGGGACCGGCAGCCCGTTCTTCACCACCGACTCCGGAGCCGCGCTCAGGGCGCTTGAGATCAATGCGGACGTGGTTCTGAAGGGAACCCGTGTGGACGGAGTCTACACGGCTGACCCGGAGAAGGATCCTACCGCCGTAAAGTATGACGAGCTGACTTTCGACGAGGCGATGGCCAGGCACCTTAAGGTTCTCGACCAGACGGCATACGCCCTCTGCAGTGACGGGAATATGCCGATCATCGTCTTCGATGTGAACGTGGAGGGGAACCTTCTCAAGCTGGTGAACGGCGGGAAGGTCGGGACCCTTGTCCACAGGTAGCGGCAGAAGAAAGTCCGCAAGGGCGAGCCTCCGCGGCGCAGCCCGACTGGACGCAGCGCTGCCCGACGGATCACAGCGCAGTCTGGCTGGACACGGTGCTGCCCGATGGATCACAGCGCTGCCCGACGGAAAACGAAATAACTGATTGATAACAATTAACACGATAGACTATGCTTACAGACAAAGCGAAAGAGATCATCAATGGAGTGAAGTCCAAAATGGAGGACTCCATCCAGTTCCTTGAGGAAGACCTCAAGACCTACCGCGTGGGAAAGGCCAATCCGTCCATCCTCAACAATGTGATGGTTGACTATTATGGCTCCCAGACCCCTGTTCCCCAGGTCGCCTCAGTGACGGTTCCGGATGCCAGGACCATCGCCATCCAGCCTTGGGAGAAAAACATGATCGGGCCGATCGAGAAGGCGATCATCAACGCCAATCTCGGCTTCACGCCTCAGAACAACGGCGAGGTGATCCGTTGCCCTATTCCTCCTCTCACGGAGGAAAGGCGTAAGGAACTCATCAAGAAGGCCAAGGCCACTGGCGAGAACATCAAGGTGGCCGTGCGCAACGCCCGCCGCGACGGCGTGGACGCCCTGAAGAAGGCGGAGAAGGCCGGTGATTTCTCGGAGGACGTGCGCAAGGAGGGCGAGGATGAGATCCAGAAGGCCACCGACGCGAAAGTGAAGGCGGTTGACGAACTCGTGTCAGCGAAGGAGAAGGAGATATTGACCGTCTAATGACCATCCTGGGACGGGCTGAGGAACTTTTCCCACGCCTCTCCCTTCATATTCTTAAAAATTAGAGAACATTTTGTCTCCTTTTTACTATCTTTGCGATGTTATGACAAAGAGCGTGCGATTTTATTCCTTCGGTTTTTATTTCTTTTACCACGGCAGGTAAAGGACTGGACGGGCGTACGCAAGAGTATTCAGAACAAAGGTGAATGAATATACGGCTGTCCGGTGCTTTTCCGGGCAGCCTTTTTTAATCGCTGATAGGGACTATGCCGCTGCGGCGATGGCGGAGAGTCCGGGAAATTATGGCAGGAACGCTCCTGTCTGCTAAAGTTGATTGATGAATATGACAAAAGTTGCGATACAGGGCTATAGGGGCTGCTTCCACGAGCAGGCCGCGAGGGAATTCTACTCGGCAAGAGGAGAGGAAATCTCCATTGTGGAGTGTCCGACCTTCGAGGGGCTGTTCAGGGCGGTGGCCGACGGCGAGGCGCAGGCGGCGGTGATGGCCATCGAGAACACGATCTCCGGTGGCCTCATCCCCAACTTCGAGCTTCTGAGATCGAATCCCTACAGGATCAAAGGCGAGGTGTACATCCCCATACATCAGAACCTTATGGCGCTTCCGGGGCAGGACATCCGTCAGATCAAGGAAGTCCGTACCCACTACATGGCGATCAATCAGACCCGGCAGTTCTTCGAGCGCAACTGCCCGTGGATCAAGATGGTGGAGTCTGAGGACACGGCCAAGAGCGCCATCGACATCTCGCGTGGCGGGTTGGCGGGAGTCGGTGCGGTCGCTTCGGAGCTGGCCGCTGAGCAGAACGGGCTGCGGATCCTTGCCCGCGGCATCGAGACCTACAAGCAGAACTTCACCCGCTTCCTGGTTCTGGACGACGCCATCACGGTTCCCCGCCGCGAGATCAACAAGGCTTCCCTCTGCTTCACCCTGCCGCACAAGCCAGGCTCGCTGGCGCAGGTGCTGACGATCCTCTCGTTCTACGAGATGAACCTCACACGTATCCAATCCCTGCCGATTCCCGGACAGGAATGGCAGTACTTCTTCTATGCGGACATCCGGTTCGCGACTTACGACCGCTACCGTCAGGCACTCAAGGCGGTCAAACCATTAATGAAAGGACTTAACATTTTAGGCGAATTTAGTAATCATTAAAAAATAACTTGAACAATTTGTATATCTCAAGTTTCGCATTTGCGAAACACCACTCTTCTTCACTGCTTGCAGTGAAAGCA
>OKSN01000467.1_pt1 | contig 26142 bp, 21 predicted proteins | sample 1606191 | NCBI WGS metagenome assembly OKSN01 (sample SAMEA3879535, study PRJEB24766) | human gut metagenome | biome: human-associated habitat; feature: feces | place: USA | collected 1985/1987
TTTGCCCCATGTGGCAGCGTACTGACCTGGCACAAGTAAAGAGAGACAGACATACGGGCAGACCTCGAAAAACACACAGCACCAAGGCTTTCCGCCTGCGGCAGTCTATCAGTTCTGCGGAGATACGCCGGAAACGGCTCTCCTTGCCAGCGGGTGAAGTGCGCCCTTCTGAACACAACTACGATTACAAGGAGATTTCTTTATATGACCACAAAAGGCATTTACCACACCCTCGTTACCCAGTTGGACAAGCTGGCTCGCCACAACCGACAGGGCAGCTTCCGCACGAAAGACCGCTACTACGAGGCGGTCAAGCGTTTCTGCGCCTACCTCGCCGCCCACTACCACCTGCAAAAGCTGGAGAACGTCAGCGGCAAGCATCTGGTGAGCTATGTCCTCTATTTGCAGGCGCAGGGCAAGTCCGCTAGCACCATCAAGACCGATCTCTCCGCCATCCGATTTTTCCACGATAAGATGTCTCAGCCTCGTTATGCGCTGCCGGACAACGAAGAACTGGGCGTCGCCTTGGAACGCCGCCGCTTCGGGCAGCAGGATCGCACATGGACGAACCCGGAGTTCGGCAAGCTGATTGGCCGCGCCATGGCGGAGGAGCGGGAGGACTACATCCTCGCCCTGTATCTGGCTCGTTACGCCGGCCTACGCATCCATGAGTGCTTCCGCATGGACACCGCCGCGGCGGAGTGTGCGCTGCGGGAAAACGCCCTCACCGTAAAAGGCAAGGGCGGCAAAAACCGTATCGTTCCCATCGAGGACGATCGTATTACGATGATGCTGCAAAGGCTGCTGGAGAAAACGGAGCGCGGCCACAAGCTGCTGGTGTCGGACGGCGTTCCCACTGACCGGGCCATCAATGCTATGCAGCAATTCATCCTCCGCCACCGTGACGCCATCTGTGACCCCACCGCACCGGACAGACGCATTACCTTCCATGGGTTACGACATACCTACGCCGCCGAAAAGTACACTTCCCTCGTCGATGGCGGCATGACGCCCTTGGACGCCCATTTTACCGTGTCACGCCTGTTGGGACATGAGCGACCCGACGTGACGAACATCTATCTGGCGTCCGTGAAGGGAGGCACTGCCCGTGGAGAATAAGTGTCGTGATCTAAACGACCTCCCCGTGACACTGCGGGTGGAGGACTTAATGTCCCTCCTCGGCATCGGACGCAACACCGCCTATGAACTGATCCGCAGCGGACAGATACGAAGCGTCCGTATCGGTAGGCAGATACGCATTCCGAGGGATGCCCTGCTGGAGTTCCTGCGGAAGTAATCCTCTTCGTCGCAGAAAGTTTTTTTGACGAAATTGGCTGCCCATGCTATACTGAACCGCATGAATGGGTACTCCGCTTAGCACCGCTGTCAGGAGGTCATGCGGCTCTAAGTACACGATACAAGGAGTGCGAGCTTATGAGACCCCGTAAAAAGGGACAGCAGTATGAGATCTGCTACCGCTGCCCTGGATATACCAAACCAATATATGAACGCTTTCCCACCTATGAAGCCGCAAATCTGCGGGTCGCTCAAATCGAATACGAGAAGTCTATCGGCGAATTTCGTCCGCCAAAACAAACGCCTATACAAACCAAACGCGCGCAGAAAAAGTTTATCACGGTTAGTGAACTGTTGGATGAATACGTACAGGTCTATGGGCTGAATCACTGGGGAGATTCCTTTTTGTCCTGTAATCTCCATCGTATTGAGCATTACATCAAGCCGTACTTGGGCAATGTGGCGGTAAAAGATTTGACCACGCATGATTTGGACTTGTTCTATGATTCGCTTCAGGACAAGCCTGCCGTTGTGCTGAAAGGCCACAAGAAAACAGATGCCTGCGTTTCCCGCTCGGTGATTGAAAAAACGCACGCCCTGCTGCGCAGCGCGCTGAATCAGGCGGTTATCTGGGAGTATATCCCCAGCAATCCCGCCCTCCGTGTGACGCTGCCCAAGTATCAGCCGCAGGAACGCACCGTGTGGTCTGCCAGTGAAGCGCAGCAGGCTCTGGACTCCTGCACTGATCCCGTGCTGAAGCTGTGTATGCTGTTGGCTCTCGGCTGCTCTATGCGTGTGGGGGAAATACTTGGCCTGACATGGGACTGCGTGGACATTTCGGAGGATGCCATCTGTGCCGGAACCGCTCATGTGCGGATCACCAAGGAACTGAAACGCTGCCAGAAGGATAGCCTTGCGGCACTGGAACGGCGTGGACGCTCCACCGTCCTGCTGACATTCCCCGAGTGGAAGCGGACCGGCTCCTCCACATCTCTGGTACTAAAAGCGCCGAAAACGGAAAGCAGTATACGAAAGGTGTTTCTGCCGAAAACCGTAGCACTGGCACTGGTGGAGGCAAAAAGGCGACAGCAGGAGATAAAGGGAGTGTTGGATAGAGGCTATCAGGACTTCGATCTTGTCATTGCCCATGAGGACGGACGTCCCTACGAGGAAAGGCAGATTGCCTTTCTGCTCCGCAAGCTGACCGATGCCACAGGACTGCCGCCGGTAGTCTTTCACAGTCTGCGGCATTGCAGTGCCTCGCTGAAGCTGCAAATCGGCGGAGGAAACATCAAGGCGGTGCAGGGCGATACCGGACACGCACAATCCCGTATGGTAACAGATCTGTACGCCCATACCAACAATGAGGAGCGCCGCCGGTTGGCGGAGAAGGTGGAGACGGATTTCTTCCAGAAACGGGCTGATACGCCGCAGGAAAAGCCGCTGGATAATACAGCGGAACAGGCATACCGCCTGCTGCAGGAAAATCCCGACATTGCCAAATTGATCATTGCGACGCTGCAAAAACAGACGCAGCAATAGCTTGTTGGAAGATCTGTTGGAAAGTCCAACGAAACTAAGAAACGATAGAACAAAACAAAACCCGTAACCGTTGCGGTTACAGGGTTTGCGTGGAGCTGCTGGGCGGATTCGAACCGCCGACCTCATCCTTACCAAGGATGCGCTCTACCGACTGAGCTACAGCAGCAAATATGGCGACCAAGAAGGGGCTCGAACCCTCGACCTCCAGCGTGACAGGCTGGCGTTCTAACCAACTGAACTACTTGGCCATGCTACGCTCTCGCGAACTCAAGCTTGCTTATTATAGCAAGTGGCGCGGCGAATGTCAACACCCATTTTCCGTTTTTCTGCAAAAAATTTAGGGCTGCCCCACGGCAAGCCCTGTGACCTCCGCGCCACAAACCGGATTGTCAACGGAGGACTTTTGTGTTAGAATATCCTGCAGGAAAGAAGTATACGCAAAGGAGCACCCCATGCACATCGGAAACGTTGAAATCACCTCCCCGCTCTACCTCGCGCCCATGGCGGGCGTCACGGACATGGCGTTCCGCCAGATTTGCCGCGAGCTGGGCGCGGCCATGAGCTGCACCGAGCTGGTCAGTGCCAAGGCTCTCTGCTATCAGGACAAAAAGAGCCGCAATCTTCTGAAGCTGGCACCCAATGAAAAGCCCGCCGCCGCCCAGATCTTCGGCAGCGACATCCCCTGCATGGCGGAGGCCGCCGTCATCGCCGCCGAGGTCTCCGGCGCGGACATCATCGACATCAACATGGGCTGTCCCGTGGGCAAGGTGGTGGCGAACGGCGACGGCTCCGCCTTAATGAAGGACCCGGAGAAGGCGGCGCGTCTGGCGGAGGCGGTGGTCAAGGCAAGCCCCGTGCCCGTGACGGTGAAAATGCGCCGCGGCTGGGACAAGGGCAGCATCAACGCCGTGGAGCTGGCGAAAATGCTGGAGCAGGCGGGCGTTGCCGCCATCGCCGTCCACGGACGCACCCGCGCCCAGATGTACAGCGGTCAGGCGGACTGGACGACCATCCGCCATGTGAAGGAGGCGGTCTCCGTGCCGGTCATCGCCAACGGCGACATCTTCTCCCCGGAGGACGCCGTGCGGATCCTGCAATTCACCGGCGCGGATATGGCGATGATCGGGCGCGGCTGCTTCGGCAACCCGTGGCTGTTCCAGCAGGCCGCCGCCGCGCTGGAGGGCAAGCCCATCCCGCCCCTGCCGCCGCTCCGTGACCGCTGGGACACCGCCGTGCGCCAGATCGAGCTGGCGGTGTCGGACAAAGGCGAGCATATCGCCATGCTGGAAGCGCGTAAGCAGCTGTGCTGGTACCTCAAGGGTGTCAGCCACGCCAATTACTATAAGGAACAGATCGTCCGCCTTACCACGCTGGAGGAGCTTTACCGCGTGTCGGCGGGCGTAAAGAGGGATCTGCAATGAACAAGGAACAAGACATTCTCCGCCGCGCCCAACAGGGCGACAGCGAGGCGTTCCGCCAGCTGGTGGAAGCGTACCAGACGCAGGTATACCGTCTGGCTCTGCGTATGTGCGGCGCGGACGACGCCGACGATGTGACCCAGGATGCCTTCGTGGCGGCGTGGCGCGCCCTGCCCAACTTCCGCAGCGACTGCCGCTTCTCCACGTGGCTCTACCGCCTGACCACCAACGCCGCCATCGACTATCTCCGCCGCGAGAAACGCCACCGCGCCGCCGGCGACATCGCGGAGCTGGAGCTGCCTGACGACGCCCCCACCATGCAGGAGCTGTCCGAGCAGGCGGAGACGCAGAGCCGCGTGCGCCGCGCCCTATCCCGCCTGTCGGACGAGCACCGGCAGGTGCTGCTCCTGCGCTATATGCAGGAGCTGGACTACGGCGAGATCGCCGCTGCGCTGGAGGTCAGCGAGGGCACGGTCAAATCCCGCATCAACCGCGCCAAGGCGCGTCTGCGCGAATTGCTGACGGACACGGGGAACCTTTCCGCCGCCGCCTCCGTCTTACAAGCAGAAACCGTTGAAAGGAGGGAGCAGCCGTGAACGAACGCCCCTTTGACCCCATGGATAAGATCCTCCGGGAAGCCCTTGCCAGCGACGCGCAGGTGCCCGGGGATCTGACCGGGCGCATCATGTCCCGCGTGGCGGACACACCCCAGCAGCGGGCTGCTTCCCGCGGGAACCCGTACCGCAAATGGTTCTTCTCCGCCGCCGCCTGTCTTGTGCTGGCCGCCGTGGCACTGCCTCTGGCACTGAACAGCCACAAAAACGCCGCCGACACGGCGACGCCGGATATGTGCATGACCTCCGCCGCGCCCCGTGACAGCGGCGATACGGACGAGGTGAGCGGGGAAGCCGGGGATCGCGACGATTCCGTTCAGCAGAACGAGACCACCGGCGGCACGACCTCTAAAAAGGACGCCGACGGCTTTACCACCGTCCCCCACAGCACACAAACCGACCTAAACGACCACCCCTTCGACCCCATAGACACCGCGCTGGACGATGCTGACGAGACGCTGAAAACGCAGGGCTATACCCTGCAAGTGCTGGCGCGCAGCGAGACGGCGGTGCAGGTGGCGGCACTCGACAGCAGCGGCAACGCCGCCGCTGACCCCGCCATCATTGAAAACGCCATGACCGCCGCCGGCTTCACCCTGTCGGACGGCTGGTACACCATCCCACAGGAGGTCACCCCTTGAAGCTGCACACGAAACAACTGACGATCGCCGCGCTGACGGCGGCGGCTTACGCCGTCCTCAGCTACTTCGGCTCTATTTTCGGTATTACCTACGGTCCCATCCAATGCCGCTTTTCCGAGGCACTGTGCATCCTGCCCTTCTTCCTGCCGGAGACGGCGTGGGGGCTGGGCGTGGGCTGCCTTATCGCCAACCTTCTCAGCCCCTACGGCGTGCTGGACATCGTAGTGGGCTCCGCCGCCACGCTGCTGGCGGCACTGCTCACCGCCCGCTGCAAGAAAAAGTGGCTGGCACCCCTGCCGCCTGTCGTCGCCAACACCGTCCTTGTGGGACTGATTCTGGCGTATGAGCAGGCGGGCACCTCCGCCGCCTTCTGGCCCACCTACGCCTTCAACGCCCTCACCGTGGGGCTGGGCGAGGCGGTGGCGTGCTATGGACTTGGCGGACTGCTGCTGTGGCGTCTGGACAAGAGCAAGACGCTCCGCACCTATCTGGACAACCGCTGACGCCGAACGCCCTCCCGGAGTGGGAGGGCGTTTTCGCGTCAAACGCCGCATTTTTCACGCAAGATCCACAGGAAAGCAGTTGTCATCTCCTGCCGCCTGTGCTATGATAAGCCCGTGCTCCGCCCCGGCGGAGCGATCCTTCACACAAGGCGGCATACTTCTATGTACGATTCCGATATACGGCAAACCACACCCCCGGCGGACGGCACCGCGCCGCGCCCCGCCGTCCTCACATGGCTGTTCTTCCCGGCAGCCCTCCTATACCACGAGCTCCTTCTCCGTGCCTTCGACAGCCAGAGCCTTTTCTTCGACCCCGCCCTGGTGCTGGTGGTGCTTTTCGCCCTGTCCGTCGGACTGTTCTGGAGCTTTCTCCTCCACCTGTTCCGCCGCCGCGGGCTGGCAACGGCACTCTCTCTCACCGTTATCACCCTCTGGACGGTGCTCCTCTGCGTGGAGTACTGCTGCCGCAGCTACTTCCGTTCCTACTTCTTCCTCAGCTTCATCGCCGGCATGACCGACCACGTGATCACCGGCTTCGGCTCCGCCATCCCCGAGGTGGTGCTGCCGCGCCTGCCCTTTATCCTCCTGTCGTTCCTGCCGCTGGTGCTCTGCATCGTCCTGCGCCGCCGCATTATCCCCGCCCGCCCCGCCGACAAACGCCCCCTGCTCCTTCTGCTCTCCCTCTCCCTGCTGCTGGGGGGCACCTCCGCCGCGCTGACCCGCTGGGGCACGTATGGCGACGCCTACACCTACAACTTCAACGCCGACACCGGCGTTACCCACTTCGGACTCAACACCACCCTCCGGCTGGAGGCGACCTACGCCCTGTTCGGTCAGCCCCGCCCGAAGCTGCTGACCCCTCCGCCGGAGCAGGGCACCTCCGCCGCCGCGCCGGTGACCTACGGCGACAACGCCATGGACATCGACTTCGCCGCGCTGGCGGAGAACGCCGCCAACGGGACGGTCGCCGAAATGTCCCGCTACTTCGGCAGCCTGACCCCCTCCAAAAAGAACGGCTACACCGGCATGTTCAAGGGCAAGAACCTGATCCTCTTCACCGCCGAGGCGTTCTCCCCGTGGTTCATCAGTGAGGAGCTGACCCCCACCCTCTACCGCCTGACCCACGAGGGCTTCGTCTGCAACAACTTCTACCAACCCGGCTGGGGGCAGTCCACCACCGGCGGCGAGTTCGCCGTGATGACCGGCCTGCTGCCCACGTGGGTGAACGGCAACGTCAGCTTCTACGCCACGGGGCGCAACAGTATGCCCTTCGCGCTGGGCAACCAGCTCCGCGCCCTGGGCTATACCACCGCCGCCTACCACGACAACATCTACAACTACTACCACCGCGACCGCACCCACCCCAATCTGGGCTACGACTACTACGGGCAGGGCAGCGGGCTTCAGCTCACGGAGGACGGCTCGTGGCCGTACTCCGATCTGGAGATGCTGCAAAACACCATCGGCCAGTATATCGACGGCTACATCCAGAACGGCACGCCGTTCCACACCTACTACATGACCGTCAGCGGTCACGGCGGCTACGGCTGGGGACACGCCATGGCGGCGAAAAACCGCGCCAAGGCGCAGGCGGCGTACCCCAACGCCTCGCCGCAGGTGCAGGCGTACGTGGCTGCCAATCTGGAGCTGGAAAACGCCCTGACCTATCTGGTGGACGCGCTGGAAACGGCGGGCATTGCCGAGGATACGGTCATCTGCCTCGCCGCCGACCACTACCCCTATTTGCTGGCGGAGACGGATACCGACTACTACAACGAGCTGCGGGGCGTCACCGACAGCGAGCGGGACACCTCCCGCTACCGCAACGCCCTCATCCTCTGGTGCGGCACCATGGAGCAGCCGGTGGAGATCGACGCGCCGTGCAGTGCCGTGGACATCGTGCCCACCCTCAGCAACCTGTTCGGTCTGGAGTACGACTCCCGCCTCCTCTCCGGACGTGACATTCTGGACAGTGACTACTCCGTTACCGACGCCTACGGCAGTATCCCGCTGGTGATCCTGCCCACCGCCACCGGCGGCAGCTGGGCGACGGCTGCCGGCGTGTACGAAGCCTCCACCCGGACGTTCACCGCCAACCCCGGCGTCACCGTCCCGGAGGACTACGTGGCCACCATCCAGAACCGTATCGCCCTGCAATATAACTACGCCCAGCTGCTGGTGGCGTATGACTACTACGCCATCGCTCTGCCGGACGCGGATCACGCACCCAACGCCCCGCAGGTGGCACCGCCCACCCCGCCGGAGGGATCGGCGGAGACAGGGGAGACAGGGGAGGAGCCGCCGGACACACTGCCGGAGGCGGAGGAACCCCTCACCCCGTCCGGCGGCACGGAGCCGGAGAGTTAAGCACAAAAAATACCGCACCGGAGGTATCCGGTGCGGTATTTTTTCGCCTCTCAGCCCGCCGTGTGGAACAGCTCCGCCATGGTGGGGGTCACGTCCTCGGTGAAGCTGCACAGCGTCACGCAGTAGATATAGTTCCCCGCCTGCAAGCATACCATCCGCTCATACATGGGCGTTTCCCCCAGCTTGGCGGTCACCAGCAGGGTGGGGCAGCTCTTCTCCCCGGCGATGTCCGTGGCGGTGACCTGCACCTCCACGTCCGTAAAGCCCCCGGCGGTCAGGTCGCCGGGCACCTTCGCCGCCGCCAGCTCTACGTACTCCTGCGCCGACATACTGCTGCCGGACAGCAGCCCTAAGTTCTGGTACGTCACGTTCATGGTCATCAGCCCGTCGGTGGAGATGGCGTACATGTCGTACACCGCCTTGCCGCTCTCGGCAAGGGTGGCGATGTCGCCGCTGCCGCCCTCGGTGAGCACGCCGTTCAGCTCCAGCAGCTGGCTCTCATTGTAGAAAAGCCAGCTGTCGTCCAGCCTGCACAGGAGACGGACGCTGTGGTTGCTGTACGTGCCGCCCGGCAGCGCACCCTGTACGTCGCCCCCGCCGTTGGCGGTGCTGCCGTCCCCCTCTCCGTCCTCCGGCGGCGTGACGACCACCTGCCCGCCGCCGGAGGTGCCGCTGTCCGGCGTCACCGTGCCGCTGTCCGGCGCGGGCGTCGCCGTGCCGCAGGCGGTCAGCACCGCCAGAAGCGTCAGTACCGCCGCCGCCATGTAGATCCGTCTCATACGCTCCACCTCCCATATTTCTTGGGGCTATTTTACCAAAAGCGACAGGAAAATACAATACCGCATCGTCTATCCGTTCCCCCGGCGAAAAAACTCAGCACTTTGCCATTTCCCGACACGTCCCGCACCCCTCCCCGTTTACAATAGCGGGGAAAAGGAGGGACAAGCCATGAAACACCTGCTGACGGCGGCGCGACAGACCGCCCCGCATCTCCCGTGGCGGACGCTCTGCCGCTGCGCCGTGTCGCTGCTGCTGACCGCCGCCGCACCGGGGGGACAGTACGCCCCGTGGTCTTTGGCGGCGGTGGCTTCCTCCGGCGTGGGCTGGCAGGGGCTGATGAGCTGCGGCTGCGCCGGTCTGGGTGCCCTGCTGTTTCTGGACTTCCAGCCGGGACTGCGCCACGCCGCCTCCGCCATCCTGATCTTCTGCGCCAACACCGCCCTCTGCACCTCACCGCTCTATGAAAAGCCCCGCTTCCGCCCCACTGCCGCCGTCTGCGCCGCCGCGCTGACCCAGTTCCCCTACCTTGTGGCGCGCGGCGTGCACCAGTGGTCGCTGTGCGCCGTCTCCCTGACGCTTCTGTACGGTCTGACGGCCTGCGCCCCGTCCCTGTCGCCGGACAGCCCCGCCGGCGGCGAGGCGCGCCGCCGCGCCCTCTTTCTGCTGCTGTTGGGTGTCTGCGGCGCGCTGTCGCCGTGGACGGTGCTGGACTTCTCCCCGGCGGGCGCGCTGACCGCCCTGCTCCTGCTGTCGTTCACGGCGGAGCAGCCGGTGCCCCAGGCGGTCAGCGGCGGTGCGCTGGCGGGTCTTGTGCTGGATCTCTGCGGCGGCGGAACGCTGTACATGACGGCGGTGCTCTGCGCCAGTGCCGGCGGTGCCGCCTGCCTTCGCCGTTACCCCCGGCTGCTGGCGGCCGGTGCCTTCTGCGCCGCCGCCGTGCTGTCCGCGTGGCTCTTGGGGGAGAGCCGCCCCCTGCCGCTTCTGTGCCAGTCCCTCACCGCCTCCGGCGTGTGGCTGCTGCTGCCCGCCCCGCCGGGACGCCGCCTCCCCACGCCTCCATGCCCGGAGACCGCCGCCCCCGCCGCCGCCTTTCAGGCGGTGTACGACAGTCTGGACGCGGAGGTGCCCACCCTGCGCCCGGAGAACCCCGCCGTGCTCTTTGACCGCGCGGCGGAGCAGGTCTGCCGCGACTGCCCCCTCCGCGATGACTGCTGGCAGAGCCGCTATACGGACACCTACAACGCCTTCAACGATGCCTGCCCGTCCCTCCTGCGCCGGGGACGCGCTCTGCCGGAGGATTTCCCCCTCCACTTCGCCTACCGCTGTGTGCGCTTTCCCCAGCTGTTGTCGGCACTGGACGGTCAGCTCCGCGATTTTTTGCAGCGTCGGGCGCACCATGCGCGGTTGGACGCCGCCTACCGTCTGGCGCGTGAGCAGTACCGGCAGGTGGCGGAGGCTCTGTCCCACGCCCCGCCGCCGGAGCCGCCCTCCCGCAGCCCCGTCACCTGCCGCACCGCCCTCTCCCTGCGCCCCAAGCGGGGGGAGAAGGTCTGCGGCGACCAGTCCGCCGTCTTTCAAGCGGGGGGCATGACGTGCCTTGCGCTGTCCGACGGCATGGGCAGCGGCGAGAGTGCACACTGCGAGGCGGCGATGACCGTCCGCCTCCTGCGCCAGTTCCTCCAGGCGGGCATCGACCCCGCACCCGCCCTCCGCACCCTGAACACCGCCGCCATGCTCCGCTGTCAGGGCGGCGCGGGCTTCACCACCATCGACCTCGCCTGCCTTGACCGCGCCGCCGCCCGCCTTACGCTGTATAAATACGGTGCCGCGCCCTCCTATCTGAAGCACGGCACTGCCGTGGCGCGGTATACCTCCGACGCACTGCCCTCCGGTCTGGAGAGATGCGACCCGCCGCCCCAGACGGTGCCGGTCTCTCCCGGCACATGGCTGGTGCAGGTATCCGACGGCGTGGCGGGGGAGGACGACCAGTGGCTCCGGGATCTGCTGACCGGCTGGGACGGACGCTCTCCCCGCGCTCTTGCGGAGGAGATCCTGCGTCAGTCCGCCCAGCGCACCGACGGCGCGGACGACTGCGCCGTGAGCGTCCTCGTCGTGGAGGGCAGGGAGGAGCGGCAGAGCGTCTGAAAAAACGAAAGCCGCCGGAAATTTCTCCCCGGCGCACCGTATAACTTTCCGCCTTCGCGGTCAAAATAGTCCTGTAACCAACGCGCCGTCAGGCGGTAAGGAGGCATCGGTTTTGGTAAAAGGCGTTTCCCGCCGCGTCATCGTCGTGGATTCTCCCGACCCGCGGATATTTGAACAGGCGATCTTCATCCTCCCCACGGACGGCGGCGGCGTCAGCTCCCGCCAGCTGGTGGACGAGGCGGTGCGCGTAGCCCGCAGCTACGCCCGCTCACAGGGCGGCGCACGCCGCCGCTGGCGGCCTCCCGCATGGCTCTGGGCGGTGTGGGGCGCGTCGGCCTGCGCCCTTGTCTGGCTGCTGGCGACGCTTCTCTGACGCCGCTGCCGCCGCTTCCACAGCTTCCCCCAGCGGATCACCGCTGTTTCTGCCCTGCAAAGGGTCCTGTTTTTTCTCCTCACTTGGGGCGGACGCATCTCGCGCCCGCCCACCTTTTTTGTGCGGAAAAATCGCCGCTCCAAAAAGAAAGACACCCTCACGGGTGTCTTTCTTTTTGGAGCAGGGTACGGGAGTCGAACCCGCCTTAACGGCTTGGGAAGCCGCTGTAATACCGATATACCAACCCTGCACGTCACTTACCGGGCTATTGTATCACATCATCCGCCGTTTTGCAACCGGAAATTCTGTCGAAAGGGCATGAACATCTTGTCCCGCAGCATACCCATTAAAAAAACACATGGAGGCGACCGTATGAAAAAGCCCATAGCCCCGCTTTTCCTTCTTCTCTTCCTCGCCGCGCTGCTGCCGGTTCGCGCCGCGGCGGTGGAGCTGCCGCTGACCTCCCGCGCCGCGCTGCTGATGGAAAAAACCACCGGCACGATCCTCTTCGCCCAAAACGAGCACGAGAAGCTGGAGCCGGCAAGCGTCACGAAGATTATGACGCTCCTTCTGACCATGGACGCCATCGACAGCGGCGCGCTCTCCTATGACGACGTGGTGACGGTCTCCGCCAACGCCGCCGGCATGGGCGGCAGTCAGGTGTTCTTGTCGGAGGGCGAGCGCATCACCGTGGAGGAGCTTCTCAAGTGCGTCTGCGTCTCCTCCGGCAACGACGCCGCGGTGGCTCTGGCGGAAAAGGTCTCCGGCGTCACGGAGCTGTTCGTGGAGCAGATGAACAACCGCGCACGGGGTCTCGGCATGGACGACACCCATTTCGTCAACCCCACCGGGCTGACGGCGTCGGGTCACGTGACCTCCGCCCACGACGTGGCGGTGATGAGCCGTGAGCTGCTGACGCGCCACCCGGACATCCGCCGCTTCACCACCATCTGGACGGACTCCATCCGGAACGGCACCTTCGATCTGGCGAACACCAACAAGCTCATTCGCTGGTACGACGGTGCCACCGGCTTAAAAACCGGCTACACCGTCTCCGCCGGCTACTGCATCAGTGCCACGGCGGAGCGCGACGGCATGGAGCTGATCGCCGTGGTGATGAAGGGGGAGAGCAGCGACAAGCGGAACACCGACGCCAAGGCTCTGCTGAACTACGGCTTCTCCGCCTACACGCTGGTGTCCGCCGCGCCGGAGGAACCGCTGCCCGTCCTGCCCGTCACCATGGGGGAGCGGGAGACGGTGTCCCTGACGCTGCCCGCCGAGGGCACCACCGCCGTGGTGGAGAAAACGAAGGCGTCCTCCCTGGAGCGTCGGCTGACGCTGCCGGATACGCTCACGTCGCCTGTGGCGGCGGGACAGCCGGTGGGTACGCTGACGCTGTGCAGCGGCGGGGAGGAGCTGCTGACGGTGCCGGTGCTGGCGGCGGAGGACGTTCCCTCCCGCACGTGGAGCCGTATGTTCACGGATCTCCTCCGCATGGCGGTGTTCGCGTCGTAAAGCACAGGGGAAAATCGGTGGTTCTGTGCCGATTTTCCCCTTGTTTTTTTCCCGGAAACGTTGTACGATAGGGCAAATCGAATCTACCGTACTGCAAGGAGGTACATACGTATGATACAGGTCGATCTGCAAAACGTCACCAGCTTTCTCCCTCTGCCCTACGAGGCGGCGCTGTCCCCCCGTCTCCGCATCGCCCACGACCGTCTGCAAACGGGCAGCGGCGCAGGCGGCGAGTTCACCGGCTGGGTGCACCTGCCGGAGAACATCGACAGGGAGGAGCTGAAGCGCGTAAAGGCGGCTGCCGAGCGTATTCAGTCCGACTCACAGGCACTGGTGGTCATCGGCATCGGCGGCTCCTATCTGGGTGCCCGCGGCGTCATCGAGTGCCTCCGCTCCCCCAACTACAATCTGAAAAAGAAGAACACCCCCAACATCTACTTCATCGGCAACGGACTCAGCTCCGACGCGCTCACCGAGGTGATGGAGCTGGTGGACGGCGTGGACTTCTCCGTGAACGTCATCTCCAAGTCCGGCACCACCACGGAGCCTGCCGTGGCGTTTCGCTTCTTCCGTGAGCTGCTGGAGAAGAAATACGGTGCCGAGGGCGCATCGAAGCGCATCTACGCCACCACCGACGCCCACAAGGGCGCGTTGAAGTCTCTGGCGGACGACAAGGGCTACGAGGAGTTCGTGGTGCCCGACAACATCGGCGGGCGTTACAGCGTCCTCACCGCCGTGGGTCTGCTGCCCATCGCCGTGGCGGGCATCGACGTCGATGCGCTGCTGAGGGGCGCGGCGGACATGATGCACACCTGCGCGCTGGCGGACATGACCGCCAACCCCGCGTGGCAGTACGCCGCCGCCCGGTACGAGCTGTACCGCAGCGGCAAAAAGATCGAGCTTCTGGCCGCCTACGAGCCGTCCTTCCGCTTCATGTCCGAGTGGTGGAAGCAGCTGTACGGCGAGTCCGAGGGCAAGGAGAACAAGGGGCTGTTCCCCGCCAGCGTGGAGTTCACCGCCGACCTGCACTCCATGGGGCAGTACATTCAGGAGGGGGAGCGTCACCTGTTCGAGACGGTGGTGCGCTTCGGCGCGTCCCGCCACGAGAACCCCGTCCCCTACGACGAGGGCAACGGCGACGGTCTGAACTTTTTGGCGGGCAAGAGCATGGACTTCATCTGCCGGCAGGCGATGGACGGCACGCTGCTGGCGCACGTGGAGGGCGGCGTCCCCAACGTCACCCTCCGCACCGGCTCCGTTGACGAGGAGACGCTGGGCGGCCTGATCTACTTCTTCGAGTACGCCTGCGGCCTCTCCGGCTACCTGCTGGACGTGAATCCCTTCGACCAGCCCGGCGTGGAGGCGTATAAGAAGAATATGTTCGCCCTGCTGGGCAAGCCGGGCTACGAGGAGCTGCGCGGTCAGCTGCTGCGTAAGCTGGAAAAGTAAAATTCACCAAAAAATAGTTTACTTTTTCTGCATTGCTATTTTCCCGCCAGTATGGTATGCTGTACTCAGGTGGAAACCACCAAAGACAAAGGAGTGATTTCTTATGGTTAGATTGATCATGGGTGCCAACGGTGCCGGCAAGACGAAGCAGCTCATCGAACTGATCCACAACAGCGTGGGATCGGAAGGCGGCAGTGTTGTATGTATCGAGCCGAAGGGCGATATGACCTACGACGTCAGCTATAACGTGCGTCTGGTCAACGCCGGTGAGTATAACGTGGATTCTTTTGACTGCCTGCGCGGCTTCCTGTGCGGTCTGTACGCGGGCAATTACGATATTTCTCATGTGTTCGTGGACAACCTCTGCAAGATCGCCGGCAGCACCGACCTGCAGGCAGTCGAGACGTTCCTCCACTGGCTGGATCACTTCAGCGAGAAGAACGGCGTGAAGTTCACCGTCACCGTCAGCGCGGAGGAGGATACCGCCACCGAGGGTATGCGCCAGTACATCTGAGGTCTTTATCCGAAATACAAAAAGAACCGCCGGGACGGCGGTTCTTTTTTCTTTCACCCCAGCAGATACAACACCAGCCCGTACACCACGCTGGCTGCCGTGCCGTATACGATCACCGGTCCCGCCACGGTGAACATCTTCACCGCCGTCCCCGTCACCAGTCCCTCTGCCCGGAAGTCGATAGCGGGGGAGGCCACCGCGTTGGCGAACCCCGTAATGGGCACCAGCGTGCCCGCTCCGGCGTACCGTGCCAGCCGGTGGTACAGCCCCAGCGATGTCAGCACCACGGACAGAAACACCAGCGTCACCGCCGTGGCGGTGCCCGCCTCCTGCGCCGTCAGCCCCAGCTGCTCCCACAGCCTTCCGATCAGCTGCCCTAGCGCGCAGATACCGCCGCCCACGGCGAACGCCAACGCCGTGTCCTTGTAAATGGGCGAGCGCGGCGACAGCTGCCGCACCAGCGCGTCATATTCCTTCGGTGTCACGCCATCACATCCCTTCCCGCGTAATATGCGCCGATTCCGCCGCCCCTATACTTGTCAACGGCGGAAAAAGCGTCTATAATAGACGGGAAAAACGAGGAAAGGAAGTGCTCAGCCATGTACGATCACGATCCTGCCCACCCCTTCGGACGCAAGGCGGTGCAGCTGGCGGTCATCGACCCGGTGAGCTGCACCGGCTGCGGCTGGTGCGCCATGTTCTGCCCCATGAAGTGCATCCTCCAGCGGCAGGACGGCATTTACGAGGTGGTGCAGCGTGACTGTATCGGCTGCCGCAGCTGCAAGGTCAACTGCTTTTACGATGCCGTGACCATCCTGCCGCCGCAGGTGCGTGAATGATGAAGAGAGAAAGATCCCCCCTGGGGCTGTACGTCCATATCCCCTTCTGCCGCCAGAAGTGCGCCTACTGCGACTTCTACTCCCTGCCCCACAGCGAGGCGAAGATGGACGATTACACCGCCGCCCTCCTCCGCCACATGGAGGAGGTCGCTCCCCGCGCCTCCGCCCACCGCGTCGATACCATCTACTTCGGCGGCGGCACCCCCAGCTATCTGGGCAGCCGCCGTCTCTCCAAGCTCCTCCGCACCCTCCGCAAACGCTTCGACGTGTCGCCTGCGGCGGAGATCACGCTGGAGGCGAACCCCGACTCCGCCTGCGATGTCAAGTCCCTCCGTGCTCTGCGCCGCGCCGGCTTCAACCGCATCTCTCTGGGTGTCCAGTCGGCGGACGACGGTCTGCTCCGCGCCGTCGGGCGCGTCCACACTTTCCATCAGGTGCAGGAATCCGTCACCGCCGTGCGTAAGGCGGGCTTCCGGAACGTGAGCCTCGACCTCATCTACGGTCTCCCCGGCCAGACCATGCAGCAGTGGCAGGACACCCTCTCCGCGGCCGTGGCTCTGCACCCCGATCACCTGTCCTGCTACGGGCTGAAGCTGGAGCCGAACACGCCGCTGTACGAGCGTCGCCTGACGGAGACCTTCCCTGATGACGATACCCAGGCGGATATGTACCTCTACGCCGTCACGCTGCTGGAGCAAAACGGCTACGGCCAGTACGAGATCTCCAACTTCGCCCGCCCCGGCTTCGCCTCCCGCCACAATCTGAAATACTGGCACATGGAGGAATACGCCGGCTTCGGGCCCGGTGCCCACTCCGACTTCGGCGGCGTGCGCTACGCCTACATCCGGGATCTGGACAGCTACCTCTCCGGCAGGCTGGTGCTCTCCGAGTCGGAGTCCGACGATACGCTGACCCGCGACTACGAATACGTCATGCTCTCCCTCCGCACGGCGGAGGGCATCGACCGCCGCCGCTTCGAGCTGACATACCGCCAGCGTTTTCAGCCCATGGAGGAGCTGTTCCTGCAATACGAGGGTGCGGGTCTGGCGACCAGGACGGAGCGGGGCTGGCGTCTCACGCCCCGGGGCTTTCTGGTGTCCAACAGCATCATCGTGGCGTTGGAGGAAGCCCTCGCCTCGGAGAAAATACGCCGGGAACAGGCGGCGGCGAAGGGCGATTATCGTATAATTTAGCCGAAAACACCCCGGAAAGCCCGCCATTTTCACCTTCCCTCTTGACATTTTTCCCGAACCGTGCTACATTGGCACCAATATTGGATCTGCGATGAAGGGGACAAGTAGTGCCTCGCGTCCACGCGAAGAGAGCCGCCGTTTGGTGCAAGGCGGACGGGACGCAGACAGCGAACATCACCCCGGAGCATCCGCCTGAAAGCTCACCGAGTAAGCGCGGACGGCACAGGGAGCCGTTACCATCTCCCCGCCCCATCTTGTGGGGAAGCGAGTGGCCGCGCTGCGGCAACGAGAGTGGTACCGCAGGGACCGTTTATCACGGCTCTGTCTCTTGAGGAGACAGAGCCGTTTTTATTTTTGTTTTCAAGAACTTTCGATAAAAGGAGAAGCAACATGGAGTACAAAAAGACACTGAATATGCCCAAGAGCGGCTTCCCCATGCGGGCGGGGCTGCCCCTGCGCGAGCCGGAGATGCTGAAGCACTGGGAGGAGCTTGACCTCTACAACGAGCTGCTGAAGAAGAACGAGGGCAAGCCCCTGTTCTCCCTCCACGACGGCCCTCCGTTCTCCAACGGCGCGCTGCACATGGGTCACGCCCTAAATAAGTCCCTGAAGGACTTCATCACCCGTATGTACGCCATGCGGGGCTACTACACCCCCTATATCCCCGGCTGGGATAACCACGGTATGCCCATCGAGTCCGCCATCATCAAGCAGAACAAGCTGAACCACAAGGCGATGAGCGTCTCCGAGTTCCGCTCCGCCTGCCACGAGTTCGCCGACCACTATATCGACGTCCAGCGGGATGGCTTCAAGCGCATGGGCGTGGTGGGGGATTGGGAGCACCCCTACAAGACCATGGATCCCGGCTTCGAGGCGCAGGAGGTGCGCGTTTTCGGCAGAATGTACCAGAACGGTCATATCTACAAGGGCCTGAAGCCTGTGTACTGGTGCCCCCATGACGAGACGGCTCTGGCGGAGGCGGAGATCGAGTATAAGGACGACCCCTGCACCACCGTCTACGTGAAGTTCCCCCTCCACGACGATCAGGGCAAGCTGTCCCATCTGGACAAGAGCAAGCTCTACTTCGTCATTTGGACGACCACCATCTGGACGCTGCCCGGCAACCTGGCCATCGCGCTCCACCCCGATGAGAGCTACGCCGTGGTGAAGGCTCCCAACGGCGAAATGTACGTCATGGCGGAGTCTCTCACCGAGAAGGTTATGAAGCTGGGCGGCTTTGACAGCTACGAGCTGGTGGAGACCCACCCCGGCAGCTTCTTTGAGAATATGCTGGCGGATCACCCTTTCCTGCCCAAGACCTCCCGTCTGGTGCTGGCGGACTACGTCACCATGGACTCCGGTACGGGCTGCGTCCACACCGCCCCCGGCTTCGGTGCCGATGACTATGAGACCTGCCGCCGCTACGGCATGGACATGGTGGTGCCCGTGGACGATCAGGGCAAGCACACCGCCTACGCCGGCAAGTACGAGGGCATGACCACCGATGCGTCCAACCCCGTCATTCTACAGGACATGAAGGACAACGGCACCCTGTTCGCCAGCGAGGACATCATCCACAGCTACCCCCACTGCTGGAGATGCAAGAACCCCATCATCTTCCGTGCCACCCCCCAGTGGTTCTGCTCCGTGGACGCCTTCAAGGACGAGGCCATCGCCGCCTGCGAGGCTGTCCGCTGGGTGCCCGCATGGGGCAAGGATCGTATACGCTCCATGATTTTGGAGCGCACCGACTGGTGCATCAGCCGCCAACGCCACTGGGGTCTGCCCATCCCCGTGTTCTACTGCAAGGACTGCGGCAAGCCCATCTGCACGCCGGAGAGCATCGAGGCGGTGGCGTCCCTCTTTGAAAAGGAAGGCTCCAACGCCTGGTTCGACATGGACGCCGCCGACATTCTGCCCAAGGGCTTCACCTGCCCCCACTGCGGCAAGGCGGCGGGCTTCGAGAAGGAGACGGACACGCTGGACGGCTGGTTCGACTCCGGCTCCACCCACTTCGCCGCCATGGAGCGCGACCAGCACTTCTGGCCTGCCACTATGTATATCGAGGGTCTTGACCAGTATCGCGGCTGGTTCCAGTCCTCTCTGCTGGTGGCGGTGGGCGCGCTGGGACGCGGCGCACCGTTCAAGGAGTGCGTCACCCACGGCTGGACGGTGGACGGCGAGGGCAAGGCCATGCACAAGTCTCTGGGCAACGGTATGGATCCCGCCGAGATCTTCAACAAGTACGGTGCCGACCTGCTGCGCCTGTGGGCAGGCTCCTCCGACTACCATGTGGATGTCCGCTGCTCCGACGAGATCTTCAAGCAGCTGAGCCAGAACTATCTGAAGTTCCGCAACACCGCCAAGTTCTGCCTGGACAATCTGGTGAACTTCGATGCCGACCGTCTGGTGGAGCCGGACGAGCTGCTGCCGCTGGACAAGTGGGCGGTCACCCGTCTCAACGACCTGCTGACCAAGGCGTATGCCGCCTACGACAACTACGAGTTCCACGTGGTCTCCCACATGGTCAACGACTTCTGCGTGGTGGATCTCAGCTCCTTCTACTTCGACATTCTGAAGGATCGCCTCTACTGCGACGAGGCGGACGGCTTCTCCCGCCGCAGTGCCCAGACCGCGCTGTTCCTGATCCTCGACGCCATGACCCGCCTCTTCGCCCCCATTCTGGCGTTCACCTGCGACGAGATTTGGCTGGCGATGCCCCACCGCTCCTGCGACGACGGGCGCAACGTCCTGTTCAACGAGATGGTGCAGCCCTACAACGGCTACGCGCTCTCCGAGGAGGAGATGGCGAAGTGGGCGCGCATCGCCGCCCTCCGCACCGCCGTCAACGGCGCACTGGAGACGGCGCGTGCCGACAAGACCATCGGCAAGAGTCTGGAGGCGGAGGTGGATCTCACCGTCACCGCCGGCGACGATTTCCTCACCGGCATGGACGCCGCCGCGCTGGCGGATCTGTTCATCGTCTCTCAGGTGCGCGTGACCGTGGGCGCGGAGCAGACCGTGGCTGTCCGTCCCGCCGCCGGCACGAAGTGTGCCCGCTGCTGGAAGGTGCTGCCCACCGTGGGTGCCGATGCCGGTCACCCCGACCTGTGCCCCCGCTGCGCCGCCGTGGTCAAGAATTTGCCCGTTATCGAGTAAAATCAGAATAAAAAGCGAAAAGACAGGAGCGACCCGATTCCGGGTCGCTCCTGTCTGCGTGTCGATAAACCCCACTGCGCGTGCAGTCTTTCCTTCTCACAAGGGGGAGCTCGAGGGGGCAAAGCCCGCCTCGAATCAGATCAAATGCCGCGCTAAGCCTTGCTCTGCAAGGCGTGCGTGGAGCGAAGCGACTATATTCGTGCCGCTTCGCGGCACGTAAATAACGGCATTATTGCAGGCTGTCGAGAAAGCCGGTGGCTTTTTCGACAGCCTGGGGAACCGCCTTTCGGCGGTTCCTTTTTTTGCCCTCTTGACAACCGCCCCCGCCGGTATTATAATCTCCGCGCTAAAAGATTTTGTCATACTATACAAAAGAAAGGGGCGATTTCTGTGAAAACAGCACATACAAAAAGAGAGCCAATGGATCTGACCCAAGGCAAGTGCTGGCGGGTGATCCTGCTGTTTTCCCTGCCGGTGATCCTGTCCTACCTGCTCCAGCAGGTCTACACCATCAGCGACGCCGCCATTGTGGGACAGACGCTGACCGCCGCCGAGGTCGCGGGCGTCAACGACACCACGTCCCTGATCTTCATTTTCCTGCAATTCGCCTTCGGTGTCAGCGCGGGCTTCTGCGTCATCACCTCCTACTACGTGGGGATGCACGACGAGCGGGGCGTCCGCCGCTCCCTCGCCACCCAGCTGCTGCTCTCCGCCGGGCTGACGGCGGTGCTCACGACGCTGGCTCTGGTGCTCCTGGACCCCATGCTGGCGTGGATCAACGTCACGCCGGAGAATCCGGACGTGTACACCGCCGCCCTCACCTACTGCACCGTCATTTTCATCGGCATCGGCGCGCAGCTTTTCTATAACTTCATCTGCTCCTTCCTCCGCGCCATGGGCGACTCCGTAACACCTCTGCTGTTCCTGCTGTTCTCCACGGTGCTGAACGTGGTGCTGGATCTGCTGTTTATCCTCTCCTTCCACTGGGGCGTGGCGGGTGCCGCTTGGGCGACCGTGCTGGCGCAGCTGGTCAGCACCGTGGCGTGCTTTGCCTACGCCTTCCTCCGCTACCCCGTCCTCCGCCTCCACCGGGCGGACTGGCACATCTCCCCCATGGACGTAAAACGCCACCTGACCCGCGGCATCCCGCTGGGTCTGCAATTCTCCGTGCTGGCGGTGGGCATCATCGTCATGCAGGCGGGCGTGGTGCGCTTCGATATGCGGGGTGCCGCCATGGTGTCCAACGCGGCGCAGAACGGCTTCGGCGCGGCAAACAAGCTGAACAACCTCATTATGACGCCCATGAACGCCTTCGGCGGAGCCATGACCAGCTTCACCGCCCAGAATCTGGGCGCGGGGCACTACGACCGCATCAAGCGCGGCTCTCTGCAAGCGTTGGGGATCGTCTCCATCCTCGCCGCGCTGTCCGTCGGGCTCGGTCTGCTGGCGATGCGGAACGATTTCTTCTACCACATCTTCCTCAGTGCCGACAAGGTCACGCCGGCGGCGGTGCGCTACGGCAACGCCCTGCTGTACGTGGACTTCGCCCTGTACCTGTTCCTCGCCTTCATCTTCGTGGTACGCAACTGCGTACAGGGCATCGGGCGCAGCGGCTTCGTGCTGGGAGCCGGCGGTGCGGAGCTGGCGGCGCGTGTGGCGGCGTGCCTGCTGCTGCCCACCGCCATCGCCGGCGGCGCGGTCAGCGTCGATGCCCCGCCTCTGGCGTTCTACGCCCTCTGCGTCGCCGACCCTCTGGCGTGGATCGCCGCCGACGCTGTGCTGTGCTACCCCTTCTTCCGCAATATTCTCAAAAGTGACTACGGCTACCTGCGCCAAGGCAGCGCATAAGCCCTCCCCCTCTCCGGCTGACGCCGGAGAGTTTCTTTTTGCGAAAATCAAAACCGTCATCTTTCCCATTCCGCCCTATAAAAACCGCATTTCCAGCCGTCCCCGCCGATTTCCTCTTGGGAAATTTCTCTCTTTTCACTGTTGACTTTTGCCGCAATTTGTGCCATTCTTTATGGTAACACAGGAATGAGTCCGCTGGTGCCGGACGTATGTCCGCACCGCGCAGACGAAAGGAGTGACTTTGTTTGAGCAGACTTGACATCAAAAGTCCCAGCCGCGCCCAGACCGTGGTGGATAACCTCTACCGCGACGTGGAACGCCGCATTGCCGCCAGCCCTCCCGGCCTATGTCCGGTGGATATGTCGCTGTCGTTTTTGCAGCTGTGCCACGCCCAATCCTGCGGTAAGTGCGTCCCCTGCCGTATCGGTCTGGGGCAGCTGAGCAAGCTGATCGCCACCGTGCTGGACGGCACTGCGGACATGGCGACGCTGTCCATCATCGAAAAGACCGCCCGCACCGTGGAAACCACCGCCGACTGCGCCATCGGGCGGGATGCCGCCCGCCTTGTGCTGGACGGTCTGGAGGGCTTCCGGGACGACTACGAGGAACACATCCTCCACCACCGCTGCCTGGCGGGACTGCAACTGCCCGTCCCCTGCGTGGCTCTGTGCCCCGCCGGGGTGGACGTTCCCGGCTACATGGCTCTGGTGGGCGAGGGTCGCTGTGCCGACGCCGTGCGTCTGATCCGCAAGGACAACCCCTTCCCCACCGCCTGCGCCTATATCTGCGAGCACCCCTGCGAGGCGCGGTGCCGCCGCAACATGATCGACGACGCCATCAACATCCGCGGTCTGAAACGGTACGCCGTGGATCATGCCGGCGACGTGCCCCAGCCCGTCTGCGCGCCGCCCACGGGCAAGAAGGTCGCCATTATCGGCGGCGGCCCCAGCGGCCTCAGCTGCGCCTACTATCTGGCACTGATGGGACACAAGGTCACGGTCTACGAGGAGCGTGACAAGCTGGGCGGAATGCTCCGCTACGGCATCCCCAGCTACCGCTTCCCCCGTCACCTGCTGGACGCGGAGATCGCATCCATCCTCTCCCTCGGCATCGAGGCGCACACCAACGTCACCGTGGGCAGTGACATCTGGGTGGAGGATCTGCAAAAGGAATACGACTGCCTGTACATCGCCATCGGAGCCCATCAGGATAAAAAGGTCGGCATCCCCGGCGAGGACAGCCGCAACGTCATATCCGCCGTGGAGATGCTCCGCGCCATCGGCGACGACGTAATGCCCGACTTCACCGGCAAGCAGGTGGTGGTCATCGGCGGCGGCAACGTGGCGATGGACGTGACCCGCAGCTCCCTCCGCTTGGGCGCGGACAAGGTCACCTGCGTCTACCGCCGCCGCGTGGAGGACATGACCGCCCTGCCCGACGAGGTCACCGGTGCCATGGCGGAGGGTGCGGAGATCAAGACACTCATGGCTCCCTCCCACATCGAATCGGACGCGGACGGCAACGCCGTCGCCCTCTGGGTGCAGCCCCAGCTCATCGGCGAGACGGACAAGACCGGGCGACCCCGCCCCAATAAGGCCGACTTGCCGGAGCTTCGCATCCCGGCGGACATCATCGTGGTGGCGATCGGTCAGGGCATTGAGATCCAGGGCTTCGAGCAGGCGGGCGTCCCCATCAAGCGGGGCACCTTCGTCGCAGGGCTCTCCGGTCAGGTGGGTGATAAGGACAACCTGTTCGCCGGCGGCGACTGCGTCACCGGCCCCGCCACCGCCATCCGCGCCATCGCCGCCGGCAAGGTGGCGGCGGCGAACATCGACGAGCACCTCGGCTTCCGCCACGAGATCAAGGTCGAGGTGGACATCCCCAGCCCCCGTCTCAACAACCGCGCCCCCCATGGGCGTATCAACACCACCGAGCGCGAGGCGTGCGAACGCCGCTGTGACTTCGAGGACATCGAATGTGGGCTCACCGAGGAGGGTGCGCGCACCGAAGCGTCCCGCTGCCTCCGCTGTGACCACTACGGCTACGGTATTTTCCGGGGAGGGAGGAACGAAAAATGGTAACACTGACCATCGACAAGCGAACCGTCACCGTCCCCGACGGTACCACGATCTTAGAGGCGGCGCGCTCCGCCAAGATCGAGATCCCCACGCTCTGCTATCTGAAGGGCATCAACGAGATCGCCGCCTGCCGCCTGTGCATGGTAGAGGTGGAGGGTCACGCCCGTCTGGTGCCCTCCTGCAACAGCGCGGTGTCCGAGGGCATGGTGGTGCACACCAGCTCTCCCCGCGTCCGTGAGGCCCGCCGCGTGAACCTTCGCCTCCTGCTGAGCCAGCACGAGACGAAGTGCACCAAATGCACCCGCAGCGGCAACTGCAAGCTCCAGCAGCTGACCAACGACTACAACCTGCTGGGCGACCACTACATCGACGACCTGCGGAACACCCCCACCGACTACTCCAACCCCGTAATACGCATCGAAAACCGCTGTATCAAGTGTATGCGCTGCATCCAGATCTGCGAAAAGGTGCAGACCATGGGCATCTGGGATCTGATGGGCACCGGCACCCACACCACCGTGGGCGTCGCCCACACCCGCACGTTGGGCGAGAGCGACTGCACCTTCTGCGGCCAGTGCATCACCCACTGTCCCGTGGGCGGCCTCCAGGAGCACGACGACACCGGCAAGGTCTTTGACGCGCTGGCGGACCCGGAGCGCATCACCGTGGTGCAGATCGCCCCGGCGGTACGCGCCGCTTGGGCGGAGTATTACCACCTCGATCCCAAGTTCGCCACGGCGGAGCGTTTCGTCACCGCCCTGAAGACCATGGGTTTCGACTACGTGTTCGACACCAATTTCACCGCCGACCTGACCATCATGGAGGAGGGCAGCGAATTTCTGGAGCGGTTCACCCACCGCAACAAATACCTCTGGCCCATGTTCACCAGCTGCTGTCCCGGCTGGGTGCGGTTCGTAAAGGGACAGTTCCCCGCCTACACGGAGAACCTCTCCACCGCCAAAAGCCCCCAGCAGATGTTCGGTGCCGTGGTCAAGAGCTACTTCGCCGAGAAGCTGGGCGTGGATCCCCACAAGCTGTTTGTGGTGTCCATCATGCCCTGCACCGCCAAGAAGGCGGAGCGCGCCCTGCCCACCATGCGGGGCGAGGGCGGCGACCCGGACGTGGACGTGGTGCTGACCACCCGCGAGATCGTCCGTATGCTCCGGGGCGAGCCTATCAACCCCGCCGTCCTGCCGGAAACGCCCTTTGACAGTCCTCTGGGCACCGGCACCGGTGCCGCCGTGGTGTTCGGAGCCACCGGCGGTGTCATGGACGCCGCGCTCCGCAGTGCCTATTACCTCGTCACCGGCAAGAACCCGGACGCCGACGCGTTCTCCGCCGTCCGCGGCATGGACGGCTGGAAGGAGGCGACGTTCACCATCCCCGGCGCGGGCGATGTCCGCGTGGCGGTGGTCAGCGGTCTGGGCAACACCCGCCGCCTCATGCACGCCATCGACGAGGGACGGGTGGACTACGACTTCGTGGAGGTCATGGCTTGTCCCGGCGGCTGCGCCGGCGGCGGCGGGCAGCCCATCCGCGACGGGCAGGAGCTGGCGGAGTCCCGCGGCGACATTCTCTGGGAGCTGGACAAGCACGCCAAGGTGCGCTTCTCCCACGAGAACCCCGATGTGCAGACGCTCTACCGCGAATATCTCCGCGCCCCCCTCAGCGAAAGATCCCACCACCTCCTCCACACTGACCACACAGCATGGAAGATGCCCAACGAGAAGTAAGCAGAAAGAAAGACCCTTTCGGGTCTTTCTTTCTGCTTATCGATAAACCCCACTGCGCGTGCAGTCTCCCCCCCCTCACAAGGGGGAGCTCGAGGGGGCAAAGCCCGCCTCGAATCGGATCAAATGCCGCGCTAA
>OKSN01000469.1_pt1 | contig 26069 bp, 23 predicted proteins | sample 1606191 | NCBI WGS metagenome assembly OKSN01 (sample SAMEA3879535, study PRJEB24766) | human gut metagenome | biome: human-associated habitat; feature: feces | place: USA | collected 1985/1987
AAGTGTAGTCTTCTTGTAGCCGTATTTGATGAGCATCTTACCTGCAGGGATACCCATGAAGAGGTATGCTGCAAAGTTCATCATATTGCCCATCATTCCAGCCCACTCATACTGGTTCTTCCAGATTGTTCCGAAAGGCGCGGCCATATTGGTCACGAAAGAAATCATCGCGAAGATGAAACACATCGTAACGATAGCCACAATGTTTGATTTTTTCTGTGTCATATAAAATGTTTTAATGTTTTTGTGTCAACCAGTTGCGAAAACGCCATCCTTTATCGTTTTGCAAAATCGTGTAAATTTACTGAAAAAACGGCTCAAAACAAATTTAATCGATAAAAGTCCGGCATCTTTTCTCAGACGCCGGACTCCACACTATACATACTGATAACTATTTGACTTTTTTGAAGTCAATCAATTCCACGCCGTCAGTAGCAGTCGTAGAAAGGTCAATGGTAAGGACATAAACTGAACCCTTTTCCAGCTTGACACCTTCCTTGAGGCCGATATTGTCATGCAGACCGACTGTCGTGTCGAAGAACTCTGCCGCGCTGTCGGTGTATTTCACGGTGCCGGCATCGCCGAGAATCTTACCTTTCTCTGTACCCCAGCCGTCCTGACCGAAGTACTTCGCGGAAATGTAGTCATATCTGAATCTTCCGCCGAGAGTGGTTCCGTCTTTCTCATCCACAGCAGTTCCGGTAAGCTGGAACACCATCGGACGAACCTGAGCCATACAGAATGCAGCACCAGGATTGAAGGCGAACTGGCTGGTCATCACAGGATTGGCAAGTCCCCAGGCCATCACCCAGAGCGCACCGTCATTGATTGTAGCCTCGGAGCCGTCTGCAGCAAGCCTGCGCAGAGTCGCATAACCGTAGTCGAGATACAGATCCACTGCAAATGTGCCGCTCACGACATTGAGCTTTATAGAAGCCCCGTCGAGGTAGAACAGGTCCGGATCGAGGTACCAGTTTGCAAGGTCTTTCACACCTGAGATGGTGATGGCCTCGTCCTTGTTCAATGCGATGGACGTGATGCTGTAATGTGTTGCCGACAGACGGCTTGCCTGAACTCCGTTCACCTTGATATCCAATGAATTGACAGGAATTTCAACAGTCTTGATGGTGAGTTTCGCAGCGCTGACTCCCGCATTGGTGTCCAAAATGAACTGGTATGCCTTGCCGGACTCGAGTGAAGTACCGTCAGATGCAGGTTCGATATTGCCTACAGAAGTGACCTTGAACAAGCCGGTCTCGTCATTGAAAGAAGTATAGGTACCGAACTCGACGCCCCAGCCTCTCTGGCCGAAGAACTTGAATGAGAATCCTGTCTGCGCGATAGAGGCGCCTGCCGTCAATGTCAGCCTGCTGATACCTTTCTCTGTCTGAGCCAGGCACCATACGCCATCTTCCGTGTTCCAAGACGGGCCCACATTAGGCTTGCCGATTCCAGCACCGATAGCCCAGACTGTCCCATTGGATTCAAGTGTCGCAGGTTTGTCCTTGTCAGCCATCGCCTCGACCTTGATGAACTTGCCACCGAAATCTGCAGTCAGTCTATAAAGACCGTCCATTGCCTTGAATGACACAGAGTTGTCCGCATTGAGCGTAAAGAAATCATAATCCAGATCCCACTGGTCAGGCTTGTCAATGCCGGTGAACTTGATCATAGAACCCTGGAGAAGGTTGAGCAGTTCAACATTGGCAGACTCTGACAATGAAGATGTGATGCTGCCGAACGGTGATGCCGTCAGCGACATGAGGTCGGCCGAAATCTTATATGTACCTGCTTTGACGGCAGTGAAAGGAATCGTGCTGGAAGACTCGGCAGCGACAGGTTTCAGCGCCGAGCCGTCCCAACCGAGCCAGATCGCAGTCTTACCGGCCTCCGGCACGCATTTGATCAATGCAGATGCTTCGGATGGGAAATTGTCAGTGACCTCGTAAGCGTAGTCGCCGCTCTTGGCCATGGTGTATTCCTTGCCGTCGCAGAGGAGGGTCAATGTAGAAGGCTGCGGTCTGTCGATATTGACCTCAACCGTTTCTTCGGTGATTCCCAATCCGGTATTCTGCGAGGTGAACGCGAGCTCCGCGGTTCCGTTCGGAATATCTTTCAACAGAGGCACGAAAATGGCCGCATTGTAGGTTCCGTTTTCTCTGGTACGGATGGTCAGGTCGCTGACTGAAGTACCGTCGAACAGAAGTTTCGCTTTCAATGTGGAGAGCGGGAACTCGTCATTCAGCTTTATGGAGAACCTTATGGAGTCACCCATGAATGCTTTGTTATCGCAGTTCTCAATCGTCATTTCAGGACCTTTGTCCGTGAATTTCACATCCATTCCCTCTTCTTTGCAGGAAATGGCGACAGTTGCCGGCACTGCAAGCAATGTCATTATTTTCAATATCTTATTCATTGTCCTAATCTTTTAATCTTTCCATTTCAAAGAGACTATCGACTTGGCCGGAACGTCGCATTTCACCGAATGTGCGGAAGAAATGAACACGAGCTGCCTGGCGTCGGAGTTTTCATTCAGAATCACCACACCGTAGGAGTTGTCAGGATTTCTGAACACCAGATAATCCAGTCCCGAGGTGGTGTAACCGGTGGTTCCGATACGTACCGCACCCTGATTTATAACCTTCGAGCAATGCGCGATGTTGTAATAGTGCGTGTAGTAGTCCAATGTGGAGTAGTCGGAGGATGCTATGGTGACTGCTCCGTAACAGGTCTTGCATGAGCCTTCGGCATCGGTGTACGGTCCCTTATTCTCATCCAGCATCAGGTTCCAGAGGGTGACGCCTTTTCCGCCGCGTTTCAGCAGGCCGAAGAAGATGTCCCTCATGTCATTGATAAGACAAGAGCTGAAGTCGTAGTTCCATGTGCCGATGGATGCTTCGGTGAAATACAGTTCCTTGTCAGGCGCGCCTGCGACTATCTTGTCCAGCTCTGAGACGTTGCCGCCGTAGTTGTGCCATGCTGAACCGGCAATGTAGGCGGAGGCCTGCGCATCTGCGTATATCTTCAGAGGGTACTGCGCCTGGTCGGACATGTTGTCATAATTGTAGTTATGGTCGAACACGAGTATCTTGGTGTCCAGTCCAGCCTTCCTGAATGCAGGGCCCAATGCTGTCTTGATGAAGTCTCTGGCCACGTCCCAGTACATCACCATCGACATGGAGTTGCCGGCGTTGAGAGGCTCGTTCTGCGGGGTAACCGCGTATATGTCAAGACCTTGCGACTGCATGTACTGTATCCATTTCACGAAGTATTCCGCGTAGTCCTGATAGCAGGACGGCTTGAGCGTACCGCCGGTCCAGGAGTACCTGTCGACGTTAGAGTTCACCTCTTTCTTCATCCAGCGCGGGGCTGTCCACGGGGAGCCGATGATCCGGAGCGACGGATTGATCTTCTTGATCTCCTTCAATACAGGGATGACGTATTTCAAGTCATACTCTGCCGGGGCGAAGTTCTCGATTCCTTCCTTGTCGCACCATGTGAAACGCTCTATGGAGAAGTCAGAGCCGCCTATGCAAACCCTTATCAATGAGCTTCCTATACCGGTTTTCGTGTCAAACATCTGTTTCAGGAACGCCTCCCTCTTGTCCTGAGGCATTTTCAGGATGTTGTAGCAGGAGGCTACCGTCAATGCCGCACCGAATCCGTCAACGGTCTGGTAGGTATCGTCCGTGAAACGCACTGCGTAAGGAGACATTGACGCTGTCTTTCCGAAGGCGATGGTCTTCTCCGCGAAGAGGCTGGACTTGTCCGCCGTGGTGGTGTAGGATTTGGCTGCTTCCACCTCGGGCTGCGGCTGCGGGGCAGGTTCAGGCTCCGGCGTCTGATTCGAGGTCTGTGAATCACAGCTGCACGACATCATGAACGCCATTGCCAAAATAGTATAAATAGATGAATATCTCATTTCTAATATCCTCTAATATCCAGGGTTTTGTGTAAGATTCGAGTTCTTGTCGATGGCAGACTGAGGCACAGGGAAGAGGATGGTCTCGTCCGTGAGCGGTGTGCGTTTCTGCCAATATGAGTCATAGCTTGATGATGACGGATCGGACATCGCGTCGTGCACCTGCTTGATCATATCGTGACGGGCAAGGTCGTAGAAACGGAAGCCTTCGAATGCAAGTTCGAGTCTGCGCTCGTCCAGGACTGCCTTGAGCATGGATTCCTTGCTGTTTTTCACTGAAAGCGGAAGGTCTGCAAGTCCGGCCCTGTTCCTTGTCTTGTTCGTATAGATGTATGCGTTGTCCAGGTCGCCTGTCATCACAAGTGCTTCTGCGTGAAGGAGATAGATTTCTCCGAGTCGCATCAGGATCGTACTGCTGGCATTGGTCGGAACCTTGTGCATGAACGCGTATTTCGCTGACGGATAGTAGAGGCTCCAGCCGCATTCGTCGTAAACGATGGAGGCATTCTTTCTTTCAGTGTCGCCGGCCGCATCATAAGCGGCAGCGAGGTTTCTGGAAGGTGTGCTCCATTTTGCCCAAGAGTAGCTGTCCGTAGGGTTGTAGGCATTGCGGTGATACATCATCCACACCCAGTTTCCTGAATTGCGTGACCAGGTCACTTCGAAGATGGATTCCTTGGTGTTCCTTACCGCATCGTCGTCATTATAGCCCCAGAGGTCACCGTAATTGTCCACGAGCGAGAATCCCATGCCCTCGACTGCCACACAGTCATTGATGACCTGGTTCCAGTCCTGACGCTGCTTCTCTGCATAGACTCTTGCTCTCAGACCATGCGCGAAAGCCTTGGAGAACAGGTATTTGTCTGAAGGGTTCACGTCAGGAGCATTGTCGCAGGCATAGTTCAGGTCCTCGATTACCTGACCGTAGATTTCATCTACCGGAGTGCGTTTCGGATAATAGTCCTCGTACACTTCCTCAATGTTCTCGGATGTGATTTCCGGCGGAATGACGGTAATCATAGGAGCGTCGCCCCAGAGCTGTGCCATCCTGAACAGGCAGAATGCTCTCCAGCACAATGCCTCGGATTTCCACTCGTCGTGTTCTTTCTGAGTCATTTTCACTGCGGAGGTATCTTTTGCGAAGATATTGTCAATGTTACAGATAATGTTGTTGGCATTGCTTATCTGCTGCAGGTACCAGTCCCAGTCGCGGGCAATATTGGAGTTAGCAGGGTCCTGGTTATTGGCCTCGATCGCTACAATCGCTCCGGTGGACGGGCTTCCGCAGTATGCATTGTCACTTCTGGTCTCGGTAGAGATGAGCCAGTCCATGTAACCTTTTTCCTGGATGTCCTTTACCCAGCTGTTATACAGGGAGTTGCGAAGTCCCAACATATCTGTTCTGGTAGAATACTGGCTTTCGCTGTCGTTCTTCACATTCACATTGTTCTCATTGTAGGATGTGTGCGGATTCAAGTCCAAGTCGCAGGCCTGGAACGCCACAACGACAGCCGCCGCAAGAATAAAATTTATCTTTTTCATAATAATGTCTCCTTAGTCATCAGAAATCAACATTGACACCGAAAGTTACGGTCTTGACGTTAGGGTAGGTACCCCAGTCGATTCCCATACTTGTAGCGCTTGAATACTGGCTCATTTCCGGGTCGTATCCTGAATACTTGGTGAAAGTGAACATGTTCGCAAGTGTGATATACGGCTGTATCTTGGTGAGATTCAGCTTTCTGAGGAACTTGCCTGAGAAATCGTATGAGAGCGTGATGTTCTTGATCTTCAGATATGAACCGTCTTCTATCCATCTTGTGGAAGCCTTCAGGTTGTCCACTTCGCCGGCCTTAGGGATGTCTGTCACCTGTCCTGGAACGCGCCATCTGCGGAGTACGTCGGTAATCTGGTTGGAGCCGTTGTACATACCTATCATCTCTATCTTGGACGCATTGTAGATGTCGTTGCCGATGGAGCTTGTGAGGAGAACGCTGAGGTTGAATCCCTTGTAGCTCCAGGTGTTGGTCATACCCCAGATGAAGTCAGGGTTGGCATCACCGATGTAGTGGCGGTCTGAAGAACTGATCTTTCCGTCCTTGTTATAATCCTCGTAGATCATCATACCGGTCTCCGGGTCAACACCTTTCGCGGTCAGTCCATAGAAGCATGAAAGAGGTTTGCCTTCTGTCATTCTGACTACCTGCTCGCTGAGCGCCTCGGATGTGGTGGTGTAGTTATAGACCTTCTGCAGGGTGAGTTTCTCGACCTTGTTGCGGTTGAATGAGAGGTTGAAGTCGGTGGTCCATCTGAAGTCGTTCTTGTCAATGTTGACTGACGAGATGGCGAACTCCATACCCCAGTTGCTCATTTCTCCGTCGTTTCTGATGAGGTCAGAATACGGGGACGGCATAGGGACGGTTATCAGCAGGTTCTTGGTATATCTGCGGTAAACGTCATACGTGAATGTGAGTCTGCTGTTGAGCACTGCGAGGTCGATACCGAGGTCCCACTGAGATGTGGTCTCCCATGTAAGTTCGCGGTTTCCGATGTTGGACTTTCCGCCGAGCGTAGGAACTGAATCAGCATATTTGGAGTCTGTCCAGTCGTAGTAGTTGGTGGCATACATCTGCTGCCATGCGTAGTCGCTGAGGCCTTCCTGGTTACCCTGCTGTCCCCATCCGAGACGGAGCTTGAGGTCGTTCATCCACCTTACGTCTTTCATGAAGTTCTCGCCTGAGATTCTCCATGCTGCTGAAACTGATGGGAAATAGCCCCATTTGTGTCCCGGTGCAAGCTTTGAGGAACCGTCGGCTCTGAATGCCGCCGTGAGATAATATTTACTGTCGAAGTTATAGGCTGCACGTGCGAGATATGACATTATGGCCCATTCGCTCCAGCTCTGGCTCTGGCCTCTGAGGCCGCCTTTGTTACCGCCGTTCAGGCCGAAAATTACATTGTTATTCTCTGCTGAGAAGTAATTTCTGGAGCCTGAAAGCTGCTGCCAGTCCGATGTGGTAGCCGACATACCGCCCATGAGTTCGAGGGAGTGCTTGCCGAATACATTGTTGTAGTTCAGGATATTGTCATAGACCATTCTCCTGTCGTCGGTTCTTGAGTCGGATGCTTCTCCATGCTGTGTCCTACCATAAGATGTGTGGATAGGATCGAGGAATGAGTAGCTGTGCACCCAGCGGCGGTCCATACTCACCGTGCTCTTGAAATTGAGGTGCTTGGTGAAGTTGATGCGCGCAAATGCAGACATCACCGCCCTGTCGGTCTGGTCGTAGTTGTTCTCTGTTCTGGCGAGGTTCTCTGACGGAGTCGTAAGGTTCGCGCCGTAGAACTGTGTCCAGTACCAGTCAGGGTTTGTTTCGCTCCAAGGCTTTGCGTAGGTAGGGGTGTTGATTACTGAAAGCACGACGCCTGCCCTGTTGGCGCCTGTTCCGGAGATGATTCCGTTGTTCTTGTAATGGGAATAGGAAACGTCCATTCCGACGGTAATCCATTTGAACAGGTCTGACTCGAGATTGACTTTCGCATTGTACCTCTTGTTGTATGCGACTTTGAGGATACCCTGTTCGTCGCTGTAGCCGAGGCTCATGAAGTAGCGTGACTTGTCGGAGGCATTGGATACGGAAACCTGATAGTTCTGGGTAATTCCGGTTCTGTAAGTCTCGTCAAACCAGTCTGTTTCGTCTTTGAGTCCTTCCGGGACATTGGCCACTCCGATTTCTTTCTGGAGTTCGCGGTACTGGTCCACATTGAGGACGTCATAGGTCTTGGTGACGTTGGAAAGTCCGACGTAGGCGCTGAAGTTGATCTTCGGGCCTTTGCCTTTGCTGCCCTGCTTGGTGGTGATGAGGACTACTCCGTTTGCTGCACGTGATCCGTAGATGGCTGCTGATGAAGCGTCCTTGAGGATCTGCATTGTCTCGATATCGTTCGGGGAAAGATATGAGATGGCATAGTTTCCTGTTCCTACAGGCACGCCGTCCACTACGTAGAGAGGGTCGTTGGTGGAAGAAATGGATGAGGCGCCTCTGACTCTGATGACCATACCGCTTCCCGGCTGGCCGCTTGTCTGGGTTACCTGCACGCCGGAAACCTTGCCCTGGATAAATCCGGAGGCGTCAGTGACCGGTCTCAAGGCAATATCTTCTGTGTTGACGGTAGATACTGCGGTGGTGAGGTCCTTCTTTCTGACTGAACCATAACCGATGGCGACTACCGCGTCGAGAGCGATGGCGGTCTCGTGTACATCTACATTGATGACAGCGCGGCCTCCTACTTTTTCAGTTACAGTGGAATATCCCAATGATGAGAACTCCAGGACTGCTTCTGATGATGACACTGTGATATCATAACGGCCGTCAGCATTGGTGATGACACCGTTCTTGGTGCCCTGCTCCAATACGGTCAGTCCTATGACGGGCTGTCCGTTCTGATCCTTGACCGTTCCATTGACACTATGCTGCTGCGCGAATGATACCACGCTGGCGAACATAAGCAATACAACTAAAAGTTTACGCATAACTTAATTGGTTATTGAATAATTATGTAATCCTTGAAGATTTCCTCTTACTGAAGAGTTTCCCGATTTGGTTATTTTTCTTCAATGACGACTCATCCTCCTGAATATTTCTCTTACTGTTTGGTAAGCGTTAAAAAATAAGTTGGTAAAGATTTGTGGAGGATTTTCGAGGATAGATTCCTTTTAGAAGAAGGAGTGTGCTGGACGCACACGACTGATGAGAAAAGGAATATAGACCGAAAAGACCCGCAAAGATTCCAAAGTTATTTTTTAATGATTACGCTACATTTCGTTTACAAAATTATGTAATAGGTAAAAACGTTTTGCATAAAGTGGATGAAAAGTGGACCAAAATGGAGCACTTTTGAAAGTCATTCTTGATAATCAATGCTTTACAACGGCGCTGCTCGCCAGTCGAAGTGGTATTTTCTTATGTTAAAATAGACAAATATACATTTCACGGACGCCGCCGGTCTCAGACTCTTGAGTGTCCGGCATATAAAATTTGTAAAAACTTTCGCTCTGAAACATTGCCATTAAATAAAAAATCCCTATATTTGCAGTCCTGTTCTTCGCGAAAGGGCAACCTTCGTGTCGAAACTTAAGGATGGTTCGGTAGCTCAGCTGGATAGAGCAACAGCCTTCTAAGCTGTGGGTCTTGGGTTCGAATCCCAACCGAATCACGAGTAAGGGGAAAGCTCGCTGTCGATAGACAGCGGGCTTTTTTGATTGACACGCCTCCGTACCGCGTCACCTAACAGACGACATGTAGTTAACTTTGGAAAATGGTGTAAGAAAACGTCATTTTTTTCACCGTTTCATAAAATTTGAACAAACGGGGTAAAATAAGGCCGATATTTACACCGAAACAGCCATGCCGGCACATGCCGGCGCCAGCTTTCTCCGTCGCTACTCGTAAGATTGCCCGTGGCAGGGTCAGGGCTGCGCGACCACCCGGGAGCGAATCCCACATCATCTCGCCAGGGCCGATTTTTTATTTCTTGTTAAACTACAGCAGTTTCTTGATTTCCTCTTCATCCGGCAAGAGTTCCCTAAGTCGTTCCTGGCTGGATTTATATGTCGCAACACCCATGGGCTTTGTGTAATCCTGCAGGACATATTCGACATAGGCCCTGTCGGCATCCTTACAGAGAACGATTCCGACAGAAGGATTCTCGCCTTCTATACGTTCTTCATCATCCAGGACTCGAAGGTAAGCCGCCAATTGTCCGAGATAAGCAGGCTTGAATGAGCCTTTTTTTAGTTCAATGACGACAAGCGATTTGAGAATTCTATTGAAGAAGAGCAAATCCACCCAATGGTCGTGACCAAGTTTGTCATAATGAACTTGATTTCCCATATATGAGAATCCGCGACCGAATGTCATGATGAAGTTCTTTACATTGTGAACAATCTCATTTTCAATGACACGCTCGTCGATATCCTCATCTCTTTCACCCAATTGCTCGACATTGATATAATCCAGAAGATACTCGTCCTTGAACATCTGAATCGCCTGAAATGCCCGCTTGTAATCCGGAATCGTCATTCCGAAGTTATTCGGCATATTCCCTTGATTATGATATGCATCTTCAGCGATTTTTCTTTCGAGAGCATCATAACTTAGCTGCAAATCTGAGCATAATTGAATATAATACCGACGCTCTTCTAAAGTCTTCGTTTTAGACAGGATCAGGGTGTGATGCGAGAATCCTATGCTAAAAAATGCTACAATAGGGATATCAGCTATTTCTAGCGGTGCCAATGACTTGCGTGAATCCAAATTGGCAGACGCATCTGCCAAATTAGTGTCAAGACACTTCCATTCCTCGTAGAACATCCTCATATTACGCAAGTTGCGAGGCGAGAATCCCCTAAGACCTGGAACTTCTGTTGAAAGTTGACGGCTGATTGTATCAATCGCATCTTTCCCCCAGAAACCTGCACGGGAGTTCTGCGATATAAACCGACCGATCCCATAATACAAAGCCAACTGCTCTTGGTTTACACCCTTCAAGGCCTTCGCCTGACTCTGCAGAATAGCGGTTTTGATTTGCTTGACCGCATCATTATACTGTGTCGATAGTTTCTCTTCTCCTTTCATGAGTAGTCCTTCTATGGTTATTGTCCATCAAATTTATAAAAAACCGTCGATAACACAAAGGAGCGAATTCCACTTATCCCGCCATTTATCCCGCCATTTATCTCGCCACGTCGGGCGACAGGACACTATTCTTATCATTAATAGTCATTGAAGGAAACATAGTCAGATATGTTCTTGAGAATCTACCTGCTTACTGACAGACTCGCATAGTCCTGACAGGGGTTGACTCCAAAAATGACCTGTTTGTCCGTAAAAAGGCAGGTTCTCACGGACAAGTTATTCAAAGTGAGCAACTTATCCGTAAAATTCCCCATTTCTACGGACAAGTTATGACTGATGTAAAAAAGCGGCGGCGATCCCGCTCCAGTAAGATGTTCATACTGTCGCATCCGCCCCACACCACGAGCGACATCACGAGCGACACCACGAGAAACACCATGAGCGACACCACGAGCGACATTACGAGCGACACCACGGACGACATTGACGCCCGAGGGTGCTGAGGGTGCAGTTTCCAGCCCGTCAAAATCGGACGGATGTGGAGTAAAACTGACGGATTTGAAGTCTCGAATGTTGGCACGGACGCTATACACTGATGCGATACACTGACAAGATACACTGACGCGATACTCGGACGCTTACGCATTTTGGAACAACCTGAATGTCATTTATCCCGGCGAATCACTATCAATCAAGCGATTACACCAAACACTCAAAGCCAGGTTACCCTAAAAAACATAGGACCTGGCTTTCTGCATTTTACACAACTATCAGACCCTCAACCACTTACACGATTTCTCTGCTCGCAAGTTGTTCCAATTTCTTTTTCCCCTATGTTAATCTGCTCTTGACATTTCCATGGGCAAAAGTACGGAACCGCTAAAAACACGTCAATACGTAACTGCGGAGACGCTTACCATCGTACTGAAAAAAGTTTCCCGGCATTGACCAGCGGGTGCAACCTGTAAGTTGCTGTTTATTAAGCATTTAACCGAAATCAGAGTTGTGGTTTTCGCAACTCTGAAAACATTTAACGCGTTAATACACAGCCAATTACGCGGTGCACATCATCAAAGTTTGAAACGTTTCGATATGAAAGGCGTATATTATAGATTATTTTTAGTACTTTTGCTCAAGTAACGTAAATATTATTACGCATAACATTAAAACGAAAAAACTATGACTCCTCTATACATCGCAGGCCCATGCGTGATCGAAACTGAAGAACAGTGCCGGACAATCGCCAACGAGATCAAAAGATTAAACGCCTCTCTAAAAACAAATATCATTTTCAAGGCATCATTTGATAAAGCAAACCGGACGTCTTTTCAGTCATATCGGGGCCCCGGAATCGAAGCCGGACTTGAAATCCTATCGAACATTAAAAAATCTTTAGGTTTAAATATCACAACAGACATTCATGAAACTTGGCAGGCGGACAAGATTGCTGAAGTGGCCGATGTTATTCAGATACCTGCATTTCTATGCAGGCAAACCGACTTGATAAGAGCAGCTTCAGAAACCGGTAAAATCGTAAATATAAAGAAAGGGCAATTCATGTCTGGTGATGATATGAAATTCGCTGCAGAGAAAACAAGACATTTCGGCTGCAGGGAAGTGTGGCTGACCGAGCGCGGAAATTCTTTCGGTTACAATAATCTGATCGTGGATTTCAGGAATATCAGCATCATGAAAGAATTTGCTGATAGAGTAATTATGGACTGCACACATTGTGTCCAAAGGCCAAATGCAAACAATGGCAAATCTGGAGGAGACAGGCAATATATTCTTCCATTTGCTTTGGCAGCAAAAGCATTTTCTGCAGACGGATTCTTTTTCGAAGTGCACCCTAAGCCTGAAGAAGCACTTTCAGACGGAGCTAACAGCCTCGAACTGAACGATTTGGAAAAATACTTAACTGAATTGAACTAAATTATGAAAAACATTGCATTGGAATGTTTATCCAAAGAGTTAAGTAGTCTGAAATCATTGTCGGCATTGGTGAATGATACCTTTTCAGACATTGTCAGAAACATTCTTGGCTGCACAGGTAATGTAATTTTCTGCGGCATCGGCAAAAGCGGGAACATCTCCGAGAAAATATCAGGAACATTGGCATGTATAGGGATTCGCGCATTCTATCAGGACTGCACGCATCTTGGACACGGGAATACCGGAGCAGTGCGAGCTGACGACATCATATTCTGCATATCGAAATCAGGAAACACATCCGAGTTGGTTGATAGTATTGCTCATCTGAAAAGAGTAATGCCCAACATACGCGTCATCTCGATCACCTGTGCAAATGATTCCAAAATAAAGAGCCTGTCAGACATCTATGTTGCGATTGACATTAGGGAAGAGGCAGACATGACCGGACTGATACCGACGACATCAACAACAGCTTGCTTAGTATATGGAGATATGCTCGCATGCGCAATAGAGAAGGAAATCGGCTATACGCAGAATACACTCGCAAATACTCACCCATTTGGAGAAATCGGAAAAATCACGAAATAATACACTTAAAACTAAAAGATATGTACATTTCTAAAAAGGCACAAGTACTAAGAAGCCTGCTGATTGTATTTCTATTGACAATTTCCGCTAATTTGGATACAAGCATTGCTTCTGCACAAAAGAGTCCTTCTTATTCGAGGGATACCATTCTGAACGAATTAAGTGAAGTGCACAGCACTCAAGAAGAGTCACAAGAAAACATCTCAGGCGGACAGGCCAAAGACAGTTCGGACAGTACTCAAGCTGAAAATCCTTCAGAATACAACATCCTGTCTAATATTGCTTACGATACGAATAGAATCTTCAATAAAGACAACTGGGATTCGTATGGTATTCTTGCATTGGCAATCTCGATATTCTCTATTTTAATCGCGATATTCTCCTGTATATTCACGAAACAAACGCTAACCGCGCAAAAAAAGACAGAAGAGCATACCCAAAATGCTCCTCTACAAGCACAAATAGGCATATTAAAGGACTTGCCTCGTCATTTATACAGAAACCTCGCCTGCACATGCGCCGCATTGTTAAAATTCAGAGCATCAACAAACAAGAAGAAAGGCATACGACTTAAATATCCATCAGAATCGAATATGCTGAAACTTCTGGTACTTCCAGATGATTTCATATTACCTATCGACGCATCAGATGAGAAGACTTATTGTAAAATGCACGAAGAGAAATTGCTTTTCAGAAACTATAATCTAGAAATCCAGACTGCCGCTGAGCATTTTGCAAACAAAAGTATTCCGGACTCGTCTTTGCAGAACGACTACGACAACCTTCTTTTTAAACCTGTTTTCCTGGTCACCAAAATGTTTGAACTTCAGGACAGGATTTTAGTAGATAAATCAGGCAATCCCAGCCAGGAGAATAATATAGCATATACCATCTACGCTTTTATTAAGGAGCATCTGGAAAAGGTTGACTTTTTACAGTTGGCAAAGAATTCCGACAAGGAACTGGAGACATTAAATAAAATAATGAAAAATGATTCTTTTCTCGAAGCTATCAGCATCAAAAATGACAGTATCGAAAGAAGCGTTATAAAAGCACTCAGTTATTGCACTTCTTCTGAATCAATAGCTTTTTTACATTTTAGAGAAAGCACAAGCGATACAAAAATTCACCAAAGAGCATATATCTCAAGAGATGAATTCTTCAAGTACTTTTTTAAGAAATATGCTGAGGAGAGTCCTAAACGCAGTGCGGTAAAGACTAAAACCAGTAAAACAGATTCTGATCAAAATAAAGACATATCCAATGATTTCAAACCGATAGGGAAAGGCGACACGCTTTTATATATTATCAAGAATATAACATCAGAAGAAGACTTCAAAAGATTTATCAAAAGCCGAGATAATAACGATGAGATTAAAGATGCTCAAATCAGCAAATGTTATAAAGAGATAAAAACATATTTCGGCGCTTTCCAAAGTGATGATTGGAATGTACTAGATACCATTTATAACATTCTGAAAATAGACACTTGTTTAGAATTGAATAAAATAGGAATGATTGATTACAGTTAATGCCGCTAACCTGCCGAAGCAGGTAAGAATCACGCCAAACACTCAAAGCCAGGTTACCCTAAAAAACATAGGACCTGGCTTTCTGCATTTTACACAACTATCAGACCCTCAACCACTTACACGATTTCTCTGCTCGCAAGTTGTTCCAATTTCTTTTTCCCCTATGTTAATCTGCTCTTGACATTTCCATGGGCAAAAGTACGGAACCGCTAAAAACACGTCAATACGTAACTGCGGAGACGCTTACCATCGTACTGAAAAAAGTTTCCCGGCATTGACCAGCGGGTGCAACCTGTAAGTTGCTGTTTATTAAGCATTTAACCGAAATCAGAGTTGTGGTTTTCGCAACTCTGAAAATGCTTAATGCGTTAATACACAGCCGGTTACACGGTGCACATCATGTATCGTCCTGAAAAAAGTTTACCAACAAAAAGTAAACTATTGTGGAAGCTAAATGCTATCGGGCGATGCGGCACGCCCAGGGAAAAATGCTGCGCGAGTACCTCTCGGGAGTGTCTGTAGAAAACCAATGTCAACAAAGATAGTGGTTTTAGGGATAAGAAAAAATCCCGGCAGGAGTTAAACCTGTCGGGATTCGTTATTGATAGGACAAAAACTTAGTTTTTGTTCTCTTTTCTGTCTCCACGGCCTCTGCCACCACGACGAGGACCACGGTCTCCACGGGACTGGCGACCCTGTCCCTGAGGCTGAGCAGATGCTGAAGCGAGGCCTGCGTTAGGTGAAAGATCTTTCTTTCCGTAAACCTCACCGTTGCAAATCCATACCTTGATACCGAGAGCACCAACCTTGGTGTGAGCTACTGCGAGAGCATAGTCGATATCAGCACGGAATGTGTGGAGCGGTGTACGACCTTCCTTGAACATTTCGCTTCTTGCCATCTCGGCGCCGCCTACACGGCCGCTGATCTGAACCTTGATACCTTCAGCACCTACACGCATTGCGGTAGAAACTGCAAGCTTGATAGCTCTTCTGTATGAAACACGGCCTTCAATCTGACGAGCGATGCTGTCTGCAACGATGCTCGCGTCAACTTCCGGTCTTCTGACTTCGAAGATGTTGATCTGAACCTCTTTGCTTGTGACTTTCTTAAGTTCCTCCTTAAGTTTGTCCACTGCACTGCCGCCCTTGCCGATGATGACACCTGGTCTTGCAGCCTGGATCGTCACTGTGATAAGTTTGAGAGTTCTCTCAATGACAATCTTGGAAATGCTTGCATTGGCAAGACGATTTACGAGGTACTTGCGGATCTTGTAGTCTTCCGCGATTTTCTCAGCGTAATTATCACCACACCAGTTAGAGACCCAACCACGGGTGATACCGATTCTGTTGCTGATAGGATTAGTTTTCTGTCCCATATTATTTATTGTCCTCCACTGTTGATGGTTTCTTTACGTCAAGGATAATAGTAACGTGGTTGGAACGCTTGCGGATTCTGCCGGCTCTACCCTGAGGGCAAGGACGGATTCTCTTGAGTGTACGACCTTCATCGACCATGATAGTCTTGACGATGACGTTACCGTTGTCCAATTCTTTAGCTTTGTCCTGGTTTTTGGCCTCCCAGTTAGCGATTGCACTGCGAAGGAGAGTCTCAAGAACCTTTGAAGGAGCCTTCTTGGAGAACTTGAGCAGATCCAGAGCGTGGTTAACTTCCACACCTCTTACAGTGTCTGCAACGAGACGCATCTTACGAGGGGATGACGGAACGTCATTTGCCTTCGCAATAGCAGTCTGGCGCTTAATCTCTTTCAGTCTTTCGGCCATTTCTCTTTTACGTTTTCCCATAATTTCTGATCAATTAAGCGATTTTACTTATTGTTACCTGAATGGCCTCTGAAAGTCCTAGTTGGAGCGAACTCTCCAAGCTTGTGGCCTACCATATTCTCAGTTACATATACAGGAATGAACTTATTCCCGTTATGAACGGCGATAGTATGACCTACGAAGTCAGGAGAGATCATGCTTGCGCGTGACCAGGTCTTCACGACCTCTTTCTTCTTGCCGCCTTCATTCATAGCAAGAATTCTTTTTTCCAGAGCTTCCTGGATATATGGACCTTTTCTTAATGAACGACTCATAATCTCTTAAGTTTAATTCCTGTTATTTCTTTCTTCTTTCAATGATGAACTTGTTTGAAGTAGCCTTAGGATTACGTGTCTTGTAGCCCTTTGCAGGAAGTCCCTTACGAGATCTCGGATGACCTCCGGAAGCACGACCTTCACCACCACCCATCGGGTGATCAACCGGGTTCATAACAACACCACGGTTGTGTGGACGTCTGCCGAGCCATCTACTGCGACCAGCTTTACCATAAGACTCCAAATTGTGTTCTGGATTCGATACGACACCTACTGTAGCACGGCAGGATACGAGAACCATTCTTGTCTCACCTGAAGGCAGACGAAGAATAACGTGGTTTCCTTCACGAGCTGCAATCTGAGCGTAAGTACCTGCAGAGCGTGCCATTGCACCACCCTGGCCAGGACGGAGCTCGATGTTGTGTACGAGTGTACCGACTGGAATTTCCCCAAGAGGGAGAGCGTTACCAAGCTCAGGAGCAACGCCTGAACCTGACTCGATGACCTGACCTACCTTAAGTCCGTTAGGAGCAATGATGTATCTCTTCTCATTGTCCTCGTACTGTACGAGCGCGATACGTGCGCTACGGTTCGGGTCGTATTCTATAGTGAGGACAGTTGCCTTGCACTCATCTTTAGCACGATGGAAGTCGATGATACGGTACATTCTCTTGTGTCCGCCACCGAGGTAACGCATGGTCATCTGACCTGTATTGTTACGTCCGCCTGTGCTCTTAAGAGGTTCCAGCAATGATTTCTGCGGCTTCTTGGCGGTGATATCGTCAAAAGCGCTGATTACTTTGTTCCTTTGACCAGGAGTAACCGGTTTAAATTTTCTTGTTGCCATTGCCTTATCCCTTAAATATTACTATAGAAATCAATCTTATCTTCTCCGGCAAGAGTAACGTATGCTTTCTTGAAGTGATTCATACGGCCTCTAAGCATGCCGGCCTTTGTATAACGGGATTTTCTTTTCCCGTGGTAATTCAATGTATTGACAGCAGCGACTGAAACATTGTACATCTGCTCTACGGCAGCCTTGATTTCAATCTTGTTTGCATCACGGTCAACAATGAATCCATAACGGTTCAACTTTTCGCCCTGAGCCGTCAACTTTTCTGTTACAATTGGCTTAATGATAATTCCCATCTCTCAATCTTTTTAGCGTGCAACTCTTGAGGCGAGGATATCCTGAACACCATCAACAAGCACCATAGAGTGTGCATTCATGACAGTGTAGGTGTTGATCTCATTGACAGAGATAACTTTTACCTGCTCGAGGTTACGTGATGAAAGGTAAATATTGGCAGAGTAGTCAGGAAGAACGAAAAGCACTTTCCTGTCGCCTGCCTTGATGGCTGAAAGAATGTTCAAGAACTCTTTTGTCTTAGGTGCCTCCATTTCGAATGGTTCTACCATGACAATCTTGTTCTCTTTTGCCTTGTAAGAAAGAGCAGAGAATCTTGCGAGTTGTTTGAGCTTCTTGTTGAGCTTCATATCGTAGCAGCGTGGCTTAGGACCGTGTGCACGACCACCACCTACATAGATATTTGATTTCAATGATCCGTGACGAGCTCCACCGCCACCTTTCTGACGACCCTGTTTCTTGGTGCTGTAAGAAATCTCGCTTCTGTCTTTGGTTCTTGCGGTACCCTGACGCTGGTGAGCGAGATACTGAAGAACATCGAGGTAGATAGCGTGATCATTCGGTGCAACGCCGAAAACTTTCTCGTCGAGGACAACCTTCTTTCCGGACTCAGATCCGTCAATCTTCAAAACTGACAATTCCATAATTAATCCTCCAACATTACATATGAACCTTTAGCTCCAGGTACAGAGCCTTTCACTACGAGAAGGTTGTTCTCAGGGATAACTTTGACAACCTGAAGGTTGAACACCTTCACTCTCTCATTTCCCATGTGGCCTGCCATTCTCATTCCCGGGAATACGCGTGATGGCCAAGAAGATGCACCCATAGAACCAGGATGACGAAGTCTGTTGTGCTGACCGTGGGTAGCACCGCCTACACCGGCAAAGCCGTGGCGTTTAACGACTCCCTGGAATCCTTTACCTTTGGAAGTACCGATAACGTCCACATACTCGACGCCTTCGAAAATGTCAGCGACGGTGAGGACATCACCTAATTTAAGCTCTCCTTTGAAATCTGCTGCAAATTCAGCAAGTTTACGGTGAGGAGTGGTTCCTGCCTTTGCAAAATGCCCTTTGAGAGGGGCGCTGGCGTGTTTCTCTGTGGTTTCGTCATAGGCGAGCTGTACGGCGGCATAACCATCTTTTTCTACCGTACGGAGCTGCGTAACAACACACGGACCAGCCTCAATAACGGTGCATGGAATATTTTTTCCATCAGCACCGAAAACGGAAGTCATTCCGATTTTTTTTCCAATTAATCCAGGCATTGGTTTGATAATTAATTGTTTGTTAATACTTTATCGTATCTCCGCATATTTTGCGGGCTGCAAATGTACGAATAATTTTCTAATTTTCAATAACTTCCAAGAAAATTTTGTCGGGCCTACCTGTACTTGTCGTATCCCGGCATCCTGGTGCTGTTCACCAGTTCCTTGTACTGTTTGTCGTCGCGCGGGCATATCAGCAGGACGTCCTCGGTATCCACCACGATACAGTCCTCCAGGCCCCTTAGAATCAGAAGTTTCTCCTTGTCTTTTGTCAATATTATGTTTCTCTTGTCGTTCTGGAGAATCACCTTGGACGTGTTTGCGATATTGCCGTCGCTGTCTTTATTGCTGATGCTCGAGTAAAAATTCTCCCAGCTGTCAATGTCCGACCAGCCGAAATGCACAGGATAGAGCCAAGCGCGGTCGGTCTTTTCCATCACTCCATAGTCGATCGACAATTTCACGCAGTCGGTATATGCCCTTTCAATAAAGACTTTCTCCGCAGAGCTGCCGAGAGCGCCTTCCCATCCGTCGAACAATCTGGTGATTTCCGGGATATACTTCTCCATTTCTTCCTTTATGACGCCTGCCTGCCATACGAAAATACCTGAATTCCAGAAGAACTCACCGCTGCGGTAGAACACCTCGGCTATCTGGGCATCAGGCTTTTCTGTGAACGTCTTCACTTTTACCGGTTCCAGGCTGTTGCAGGCATCTTTTCCGCCGACGACCTGTATATAGCCATATTCCGTATCCGGACGGCTCGGCTTGATTCCCAATGTCATCAGCACCGGGTTCTTCTCCGCATAGTCCAGGGCATTGGTCAATGTCTCCTTGAACAGTTTCTCGTCATTGATCACAAGGTCCGCAGGAGTCACGGCGGCGACGGCATGCGGGTTCCTCTTGAGCAGATGATATGTGGAATAGGCAACGCAAGGTGCCGTGCGTCTCGCATAAGGTTCTAGAAGCAGGTTCTCTTCCGGAAGTTCCGGAATCTGTTCCTTTATGATGTCCTTGAACTTCGCAAGGGTTATGACAATGATGTTTTCCGCAGGGACTACACCTGTGCATCTGTCATAAGCCATTCTTACCAATGATTTGCCGGTTCCGGAGATGTCCATAAAATGTCCGGGCATTCCTTCTCTGCTGATAGGCCAGAAGCGGTTCAGATGCCCTCCGGCCATGATTACGCAATATTGATTATTCTTCATATTATTATGAAAGTCGTGTGTGTTAGTGTCATCAATAATATATCGGCACGAATGCGGACGGGAAATAGTTGATTTCCACGTTGTCACCATCATACGTCACAGCAGCCACATCGAACAGCACTTCGAGGTCATTGCCCAATACCGGCGACTTCTTCGACAGATATCTGCGTGCCGCTGAAGCGATATGCTGCTGTTTCGCTGCCGTTACAGCATCCTGAGGCTCACCCTGCACAGGTGCCACACGGCTCTTAACCTCTACAAAATGTATTCCATCAGGGGCCAATGTCACAATGTCGATTTCCAGGTGCCCGCTTCTCCAGTTCCTGTCCAATATCGTGTGTCCGCGTTCTATCAGGAACTGACAGACATCGTCCTCTCCGTGTTTTCCAAGCGCTCCTCTTCCCCTCATATATAATATATGTATATCAATGTCATTTGTCGAAGGTGACCACCGTCACACCTGCTCCGCCGAGCTGCACGCTCTCATCATTGACAGAAACCACTCCCGGAGTCGCCCTGAGGAACTTCTGGATTTCCTCTCTCAGCGCTCCCGTTCCTTTTCCGTGGATAATGCGGACCGAATGGACGCTGAGCATGATGGCATCGTCTATATAATGCATCACGTTTTCCAGCGCCTCGCCCACTCTCTGGCCCCGCACGTCGAGTTCCATCTTGAAGTTCAGTTTCCTTTCCGAGAGCGAACTGTCTATCGCCGACGTGGACTGAACCGGCTTCGGAGCAGCTTTCACTGCTTCTTTATATTCGTTGGAAGTGATCCGCTCCACCTTGTCAAGCGGCATCTTGCTCTTGATGCTGCCGATGATGACTGTAACCGCCTTGTTGGAAACGCTGGACACTTCGCCCACCATCCCATTGGCCTTCACCCTCACTTTCTCGCCGATCTGGACAGGTCCGCTGCGGAAAGCATTGATCTTCCTCTCCTTCTCGGCAGCCTCTTCCATCTTCTTCTGTTCCTCGCTTCCGGCACGTCCCGCCTTGCGCATCTGCTGACGTTTCTGCCGCTCGCTCACCTGACGGATTTTCCCTTCCAGGTAGCTGTCACGGTCCTTCTTGTCCTGTTCCTTCTTCACCGCCAGGGCATTGACAAAATCCTGGAGATTCTCCCTTGCCTTTATCGTCTCGGCCTTCTCGGCCTGCTTCTCGCGGATAGTGCGGATGGTCTTTTCCACCTGGCGGTTTGCGCCTTTCACGATGTCCTCCGCCTCTTTTTTCGCCTCGTCGATAATTTCCTTCCTCATCTTGCGGATATCCTCGAGCTCCTTCTGATACTTGTCGGTAATGCTTTCGAGGGTCTTGTCCGTGTTCCTGATTTTCTGGATTTTCTCGTCGAGGACTCTTCTGTTGCGGGCGATTTTCCGCAGGTTCCGTTCAATGCCGACAAACTCTTCGCCGGCACGGTCTTCCGCGTCCTTGATTATCGCCTCGGGAAGGCCCATTTTCCTCGCCAGCTCGAATGCGAAAGAGTTGCCGGGCAGTCCCATTTCGAGTTTGAAGAGCGGGGCAATGTTTTTGGCGTCGAACTGCATGGCGCCGTTCAGCACGCCGGTATCCGCGCCTGACGCATAAAGTTTCAGGTTCGTGTAATGTGTCGTGATGACGCCATATACGCCTCTTTTGTCAAATTCGCTGAGGATGGCTTCCGCTATGGCTCCGCCTGCCGCCGGTTCTGTTCCCGAGCCGAATTCATCGATAAGGACCAATGTTTTCGAGTCGGCACGGCTGAGCATATCTTTCATTGAGGCAAGGAACGAACTATATGTACTGAGGTCATTGTCAATGGATTGTCCGTCTCCGATATCCGCCATAATCCTGTCATAGACCATCATTTCGGAGGTCTCGGATGTAGGGATGAGCATGCCCCATTGGAACATATACTGAAGGAGGCCGACTGTCTTCAGGCAGACCGACTTGCCGCCTGCATTCGGCCCTGAAATCAGCAGAAGGTGTTTCTGCGGGGTCAATTTCACTGTCAATGGGACAATCTCCTTGCCTTCTTTCTTCAGAGAGCGCTCCAGCAGAGGGTGTCTTGCCTTGCGCAAATCCATTTCACTCTCCTGCGATATTATCGGCATACCGGCCACGAAATCAAGTGCCGTCTGAGCCTTGGCTATAAGGAAGTCGAGTTCTCCCACGCATCTGGCGCCGTCCAGCAGGTCGGGCACGAACGGCCTTACCCAGTCGCTGAATTCATATAGGATACGTGCTATCTCACGGGTTTCCGCGAAATGCAGTTCGCTTATTTCATTGGATATTTCCACTATCTCGGCCGGCTCGATGAATGTCGTCTTGCCGGAAGAGGACTCGTCATAGACAAAGCCCTGTATCTTTCGCTTGTTGGCGGAATTGACCGGGATGAGCATCTTGCCGTCTCGCATCACGACTGAGGCGTCACTGTCCACAAGTCCCTCACTCTGAGCCTTTTTCAGAATCATGCAGATTCTCTTGGATATGGCTCCTTCCTTGCCTTTCAGTTTCCGGCGGATGTCATACAACTCGTCCGAGGCAGTGTCTTTCACGTTGCCGAACTTGTCCAGGATAGTGTCAATGCGGTGCTGCACGTCCGGAAACAGTACAATGCCGCTCACCATCTTCTTCAGATACGGGTAAACGCCGTCCTTGATATTGGAAAAGAATATGGAAATTTTCCGGAGGGTCTCCAGCATTGTCCTGAGTTTGCCGAGGGAGACAAGGTCAATGTTGGCCCCTTCATTGGTCAGCATCTCGAGGAAGCCGACGCAGTCGATGTATCCGTTGGACGGGAAGGACTCCTCGAACATGACAATGAGCCGCATCTCGTCGGTAAGCTGAAGCCTCCTGCGTATTTCCTTCGCGTTCGTGGAGAACTCTTCTTCCGATGTCCTTGTCGTGGCATATTCGGTGCTGCACCTGTCAGATATTATCTTCCTGACCCTATCGAATCCTAATATCGCTTCTATTCTCTCGTCTCTCATACTCTAATTCTAACCCTTTGCAGGACCCTCCTGTTTCTCCTGTCCTGAAGACAATGCGTTTCCAAGTTTGAGCTTCAGCTCATTGATATTGGTTATTTCCGTCAATTTTCCTCCGTGTCCGAATGATATTTCGCCGGTCTCTTCCGACACCACAATCACGTCAGCGTCAGTCTCTTCGGTTATGCCGATGGCGGCCTTGTGCCTCATTCCGTAGCGGGCCGGAATATCTGTGCGCTCTGTTATCGGCAGGGTGCATCTCGCGGCTATAATATGATAATTGTCAATGATTACCGCGCCGTCGTGAAGCGGCGAGTTCTTGAAGAACAGGTTCATTATCAATCTTCTGTTGATGATGGCGTCGATCCTGTCGCCTGTTTCAATGACGTAGTCCAGACTGTTGTGGTGGGGTATCACTATCAATGCCCCGGTCTTCTGCTCTGACATTGTCCTGCACGCCTCGGTAATCTCTTTTACGGAAACATTGTCCATCGCCTTGTCTTCATTTCCGAGGAAGCGGTTGATGAATTTCCTGGTCTTCACGCCGATTTTGGAGCCGCTGCCGAAGCGCATGAGAAAATGCCTGATTTCCGGCTGGAAGATCACGATTACGGCCAGGACTCCGACGTCGATGAATGTGCCGAGAAGGGCGCTGACCAATTTCATTTTCAATGCATCGGCTATGACTCTGAGGACATAAATGGATATCACGGCAATGAAGATATTCATGGCCGCGGAGTCCCGTATCCACCTGAATATAAAATAGATGAGCAGGGCGACCAACAGGACGTCCAACATATCTGTCACGTGGAATTTCAAAAATCCGAATATTTCCAGAAACGAGCTCATAAATTTTATCCATCTATTTCGAGAGGTTCCAGGCTACTCAAGAGAGGTCTCAGGCCACTCAAGAGAGGTTTCAAGCTACTCAAGAGAGGTTTCAGGCTACTCAAGAGTACTCAGTCGTCACTGTCTCGCGATTTCTGCTGTCTCTCGATATCTCTCTACTGCCTCGCGGTCCTCTGCTGTCTCGCGATTCTCTACGGCCTCGCGGGCTTCATCAGGCGTCATTTCTCCATTTTCATCTTTCATCGGACGCCCGCCCGAAAGTCTCCCGAGAGGCTTTTCTTTCCGATTCAGCGTACTCCAGAAAGTCACCTGAAAGGCTTTTCTCTCCGAGTCAGCATCCTCCCGAAAGTTTCCCGACTTTGCCTCCTGAAATCTCGCGATTTCCATTTGGCACAAAAGTAATAAAAATTCTCGACTTATCTCTTTATCTCCCACCAACCAGGCCGTTCGCCGTTTCTCCTACACTCCCCTATTCCCCAAAGCCAGTCCTTCACCAACCACGCCACCAGACCGAATCCGCTCCTCTCGTTCATCAATCGCCTTCCACGTTCTATCCTCATCTCACCCTGTCTTACAACAACACTCATCAGCCCAGGTCATCACTTCCGACAATTACCAAGTTCGCTTTCCCGGCAGTTCATCCTGCACTGTTCTCCTTCAGTCTGGCAATTTAGAACTCGTCGCACAGGGAATTGCACGGAATTTGAAGCGGTCAGCACTTATGTAACCCTCAAAAAATAACCTGCATCATCTTAAGGAATCTTAATCTGAGGCAACTTATTATTATCATGTTACATAATTCGGAGGAAAACATTATGAAGAAATTAAACATCGCGCTGGTTGCGCACGACGGAAGAAAGGAAGAACTCATATCATGGGTAAAGTTCAATGCATCAATGCTTTCAAAGCATAATTTGTACGCAACCGGAACCACAGGACGTCTTATCAATGAGATTTCCATAGAGGTAGATGGCGAGGAGACGTTCCCGTTCAGAGGGAAAGTGACCAGATTATTGTCAGGACCTCTTGGCGGAGACCAGCAGATCGGCGCAATGATTGCCGAGCGCCGCATCGACATGCTTATTTTCTTCTGCGACAACCTCATTGTCCAGGGACATCAGAACGACGTATCCGCATTGAGTCGTCTCGCATCGCTGTACAACATTGCCTTCGCCACGAACCGCACAACGGCTGACCTTCTGTTGACATCTCCGCTGCTTGACGATTCCAATTACGAAATCCAGATTCCGGACTGCATCGCAAACTACGCGAACCGCAAACTGTAAGTCTGAGACCTTGCAGGAGACTGTCTGAAAAGTCAAATATTTCTCAGTGAGAATCGAGAATCCGCTTCTGGCCTTGTATAGGGGTACGGAGTGTTTCAGTCTCGAGGGACGAAGTATTTCAGTCTCGCGAGGACTTTTCGAACAGTCTGGGGGTGGAGAGGGAGGCTTGTTGTCTTATAACCAAGTCACCTGAATCACGGGGAGACTCTCTGAATCGCGATAAATCAAGGAAAGACCCTCTGAATCAAGGAAAGACTCTCTGAATACGGGGATGCGCCTCGTGGATCAACCTGAGTCATCAACTAAAATCAGGAGAAGACCGATAGTCACAACCGGTTCAACCAAAGCCACAATCCGTCCGTAAATGACAATTCATCCGTAAAACCCCGCCTTTTTACGGACAAGTGCATCATTTAGAACAACTTATCCGTGAAAGCCCGCCTTCTGCCGGACAGATTTCAGTAGTCGCTCCTGCTCACCTCCGTAAGCTCCCGACAGCAGGCAACAGTGTAGAACAATATAAATACCATGTCAATGGCTCAGCAACAAGGTTGCCACCGTGGGGACTTGCTTATCTCAATCCCCCTAACCCCCTTTTCAAGGGGGCACATCAGGGCCTGCGGGCTTTC
>OKSN01000489.1_pt1 | contig 25660 bp, 16 predicted proteins | sample 1606191 | NCBI WGS metagenome assembly OKSN01 (sample SAMEA3879535, study PRJEB24766) | human gut metagenome | biome: human-associated habitat; feature: feces | place: USA | collected 1985/1987
TGATAATGAGCGTCTACGGGCGCTTTTTCAAAATGTTCATGTACACAGCCATCGCCCCCATTCCCCTGTCCACCTTTGCCGGGGAACCCACGCAGAGCATCGGCAAGAGCTTTCTCAAAAGCTACGCTTCCGTCTGTCTGGAAGGAGCTGTCATTGTGCTGGCCTGTGTAATTTTCTCTGCCTTTGCGTCCTCGCCCCCTGTGGTGGATGCAGGGGCGGCAGCGGCCAGCATGGTGTGGAGCTACATTGGAGAACTGATTTTCAATATGCTGATCCTCGTTGGGTCCGTGAAGATGGCAGACCGGGTCGTGCGGGAGATGATGGGACTATAGTCAGGTCGAAAACTGTCATTTCCAGAATAGTTTTCGACTTACAAGTTCAAAACTATTGACATTGTGTTGTTCCAGAGTATAATAAAAGAAAAGCCATGGAGGTATGCAGCAATGGCGGAACTCGTCAATCGCCCGGAATATCTGAGACAGCTCATTCAAAACCGAGATGTGGACTTGGTAAAAATCGTCACCGGCATCCGCAGATGCGGCAAATCGTCCCTGCTGGAACTGTACCATCAGTATCTTCTGGAGCAGGACGTCGCGGAATCCCACATTATTCATATGAATCTGGAGTCCCTGCGCTACCGGACGCTTTCCGATTATCTTGCTTTCTATGACTATGTCAGCCAGAGAATTCCGGATAGCGGAAAAACCTATCTGATTTTCGACGAACTGCAAGCGGTGAGCCATTGGGAAAAGGCCATTGAATCCTTCCGGCTGGATTACGATGTGGATATTTACATCACCGGCTCCAATGCCTATCTGCTGTCCACAGAGTTCTCCACCCTGCTTTCCGGACGATATGTGGAAATCCGGATGCTGCCCCTGTCTTTCAAGGAGTTCCTGACCTTCTACAGCTTTGACCAATCTGTCACACTGGAAGAAAAATTCCAGAAGTATTTGCAGTTCGGCGGTATGCCCATTCTGCGGGAGTATCAGTTCAACGAAGCCCGGAGCAATCAGGCATTGGAGGGTATCTATTCCACCGTCGTCCTGCGTGATATTTTACAGCGCAATGAAGGTGCCGATCAGGCCATGCTTCAGAAGATCATGCTGTTTCTCTGCTCCAACATTGGCAGTATCAATTCTCCCAGCAGCATTGGCAATGTCCTGTACAACGAGGGCGCTATCAAAGGGCGGAATGTCGCGGGGAAAACCGTTGAGAAGTATATCTCCATGCTCCGCAGCGCTTATATTTTCTTCTCCGTCGGCCGCTATGATGTAAAGGGAAAGCAGCTACTGAAAACGCTGGGCAAGAACTATATCATCGACATGGGCTTTCGGAATATGCTGCTGGGCTACCGGGACGCGGATCGGGGGCATATTCTGGAAAACATTGTCTATCTGGAGCTGCTTCGCCGGGACTATCGGGTCTGCATCGGAAAAGTGGGCGAAACGGAGGTAGACTTCGTAGCAGAAAAGCCGGACGATAAGCTATACATTCAGGTAACGGAGAGTATGCTTTCCCCGGAAACACGGGAACGGGAACTGCGGCCCCTGCAAATGATTCCGGATAATTACGAGAAAATCGTTTTGTCCATGGATCGGGACTTCATCAAATCCTACGATGGGATCAAATCCCTGAATCTGCTGGATTGGCTGTTAGATAAAAAGTAAGCACCCCACCGGGTCATTGGCAGATCAAAAACCGGTTTGTCCCTATTTTGTCATTCTCATTGGTTCCATGAAGATGGCAGACCGGGTCGTGCGGGAGATGACGGGGCTATAATTGGAATATAAAGGCGAACAGATTGGGATTGCAAGCTAGGGAACTTTTTGCTATAATATAGGCAGCAAAAGTTCCCTAGGAGGTGCCGCATGAACAACAACTATCCTCAGATTCAAGAACTGCTTCATCAAAAGGCTGACTATCAGGCACGATTGAACCTACTGCCATATGACGGGACACCGGAAATCAAGGAAGATGGCGGTAAGAAGTATTTATACATTCGTAAACGCATCGGGTCGAGACTGAGTTCCACCTATGTGGATGTGTACTCTGACACGTTGTACCAGCTGCTGCTTCGCAATGCCCGTGATGCCAAGGAGTACCGGAAGAACATTCGGCGTTTGGACAAGGGATTGGCACAGCTCGGCTACACAGACCAGGAGATTTCCCCTCGTGTGCAGCTGAACCTGGATTTCGCCCGGGCCAACATGAAGTCCAATATCTACGATCAGGCAATTTTGGAGGGTGTCGCCACCAGTTTTCCCCAAACGGAGGACATCATTGATAACGGCATTGTCAACGGCATGACAGCATCGGATGTACAGAAAATACTGAATCTGAAGCACGCATGGGAATTTATTCTTGACCGGGATGTGATCACATACCCCAGCGACTATTCTATTCTGTGCCACATTGCGAAGCTGGTCAATGAGGGATTCTTCCAAGATGGTGGACGAATCCGAGGAGTTCCTGTCACGATTGGCGGTTCCAGCTATGTTCCGCCGTTGCCGATTGAAACCGTAATCAAGGAACACCTGGAGGAAATTCTGAAACGGGAGCAGCCTTCTGATGAAGCGGCAATTCAGCTATGCCTTTACTGCATGAAAGCCCAAATTTTCACCGATGGCAACAAACGTGCTTCCGTGATTTTTGCCAATCACTACCTGATTTCGCAGGGTGGAGGAATGCTGATTATTCCAGAAAAAGAGGTGCCAGAGTTTAAGCGGCTTCTTGTGGCTTTTTACGAGGACAGAAGCAACGACGTTTTTCTTTTTATGAAAGAAAAGTGCGTAAAGACATTTTAATCTAGGGAACTTTTTAACCGATATTTTATCAAAAAGTTCCCTAGCCGCAATTCAACGCCTTCCAAATTGGGAGGCGTTTTTCTTTTTACACAAAACAAGGAGGAAACCATTGGAAGTAAAAATCAACAAAGAAATCCAGTCCTACAGTGAGTCCATGTTCCTGGGGCTGTCCATGCGGCAGTGCGGCTTTTCCCTGGCGGCGATTCTGGTGGCCATTGGGTTGTATTTTCTGCTGAAGCCCTATGTGGGCACAGAAACCATCAGCTGGATGTGCATTCTGGGAGCCGCGCCCTTTGCGGCCATGGGCTTTGTCAACTACCACGGTATGACCGCCGAACAGCTGGCCTGGACCTGGATTCGTTCGGAGCTGCTGGAACCCAAGCGGCTCATTTCCGAGCCGGACAATCTCTATTACAAACTGCTGGAGGACACCATCTCCAACCGCGAAAAGGAGGCGTATAAGAAATGATGAAATCCATTCGTACTTTGGTGCGACAGGACCGGGAGAAATATGTCATTCCCCGGCGTGTCCAGGACGTGATCCCCATTCAGAAAATCTGGGAGGACGGGATTTTCCTCACCGGCGGGCGGTACGCGAAAAGCTTCCGCTTCACGGATATTAACTATCAGGTGGCATCGGAGCCGGACAAGGAGAAGATGTTTCGGGGCTATAGCGCCATCATCAACAGCCTGGACTGCGGAGCCACCACCAAAATCACCATCTTCAACCACCGCATGAGCCAGATCAACTTCGAGAAGTCCATTCTCATGCCCATGCAGTGGGACGGCCTGGACGACTACCGGGAGGAATACAACCAGATGCTTCTGGACAAGGCCACCAATGGCAATGGTATTGTCCAGGAGAAGTTCATCACCATCTCCGTCCGTAAAAAGGATGTAGATGCCGCCCGGAGTTTCTTCGCCCGTGTGGAAGCAGACCTTTCTGCCCACTTTTCCGCCCTTGGCTCCACCTGCGGCCCCATGAACGCCATGGAACGGTTGCAAATCCTCCACCGTTTCTACCGCAAGGGCGAAGAAAATGAGTTCCGCTTCTCTCTCCGGGATTCTGCCCGGAAGGGGCACAGCTTCCGGGACTACATCTGCCCGGATTCCATGGAACGGCACAGCGACTATCTCCAGATCGGAAAACGGTACGCCAGGGTACTGTACCTCAAGGACTACGCCAGCTACATTCAGGATGATTTCGTATCCGAATTGACGGACTTGAACCGGGACATGATGCTCTCCATTGACATGGTACCCATTCCCACAGACGAGGCTGTGCGGGAGGTGGAAAACCGGCTTCTCGGTGTGGAGACAAACATTACCAACTGGCAGCGCCGCCAAAACAGCAATAACAATTTCTCCGCTGTCGTTCCCTATGACATGGAATTGCAGCGGAAGGAAAGCAAGGAGTTTCTGGATGATCTGACCACCCGTGACCAGCGGATGATCTTCGGCATCCTGACCATGGTCATTACCGCCGACACCAAGGACCAGCTGGATATGGATACGGATGCCGTTCTCTCCACTGCCCGGAAGCGCATGTGCCAGATGGCGATCCTCAAGTATCAGCAGATGGATGGACTGAACACCGTGCTGCCCATTGGCACCCGGAAGCTCAACGCCTTCCGCACCCTGACCACGGAGAGCCTTGCGGTGTTCATGCCCTTTAAGGTCCAGGAGATCATGGACAAGGGCGGTATCTACTTTGGAGAAAATGCCATCTCCCACAACCTCATCATGTGCAACAAGGAGAATCTGCTGAACCAGTCCGCATTCCTGCTGGGCGTTCCCGGTTCCGGCAAGTCCTTCTCCGCCAAGGAGCTGATGACCTTCCTGATGCTGAACACCGAAGACGACATTCTGGTATGCGATCCCGAAGGCGAGTACGCCCCTCTGGTAGAAGCCATGGGCGATATGGGTTCCGTGATCCACATTTCCGCTGGTGGGCGCGACAGGCTCAACGCTATGTACATGGTGGACGGCTATGGGGAGAACAACCCCATTGTGGTCAAGTCCGAGTTCATCATGTCCCTGATCGAGCAGATCGACAAGAAAGGCGTCGGCCCCCAGCACAAGTCCATCATTGACCGGTGCATCACCATGGTCTACCGTAATGCCGCTTTCTCCGGCACTGTTCCCACCCTCTGCACCCTGCGGGACACCCTGCTGGAGCAGCCGGAACCGGAGGCCAAGCAGATTGCCCTTTCTCTGGAGCTGTATACCACCGGCTCTCTGGACATCTTCGGCAAGCAGAGCAATGTGGATTTGGACAAGCGAGTGGTGGTATTCGACATTCACGGTCTGGGCGCGCAGCTGAAGCCCACCGGCCTGCTGGTCATTACAGACACCATGCTGAACCGTGTGACCCAGAACTGGAAGAAGGGCAAGCGAACCCATGTATTCATCGATGAGTTCCACGTTGTTTTTGAAAACGAGTTCTCCGCTGCCTTCTTCAACTCCGCATGGCGGCAGTTCCGAAAGCGCAATGCCTTTCCTACAGCCATTACCCAGAATGTGGAATACCTGCTGGATTCCGTGCAGGCCAGCACCATGCTGTCTAACTCCGAATTCATCGTCATGCTGAATCAGGCGGCATCTGACCGGGAGAAGCTGGGCAGGCTCTTGAATATCTCCAATGAGCAGATGAACTACATCACCAATGTGGAGGCTGGTTCCGGCCTCATTAAATACGGCAGTGCTCTCGTGCCTTTCATCAACCGTTTTCCAAAGGACACAAAGCTCTACCAGCTCATGACAACGCGCCCCGGTGAGGGACGGTTCGCCGGTCAATCCTGACAGGAGGGCAAGCCATGCCGGAAATTAAGACGAAACATAAAAGTCAGCCGGTATTGAACACTGCCCAGCAGCAGATGCAGCGGAGCTTTGTCAGGAGCAGAGCGGAACAGACGGTGCACCGGCAGTCGGAGCGGTCGGAATCCCCCAGCGATTACGCAGAGAAAAAAGTCTCCCGGACGGCAGAGGATGCCGTTCGGGATGCAGGGTCATTATTGCAACATGAAATACGCTCTGTTCGTTACCGTGACAGCACCCCGGAATCCACAGTGTCTGCGGAAAACGCCGATCGGCAGGAAGTCGCACGGGAGGTTTTCCAAAATCGTCGGGAAGTACGCGACAGAGCCACGCAAGATACTGCCTCCATCCGCACACGGGAGCATGTAACGGACAATTCCGCAGCCGAATCCGGCATCTCTCCCGCACAACAGGCGGCGCGAAAAGCTGCTGCGCAGGACATTATTGGTCGGAAAAAGCAGCAGAAGGAGGAGGAACTGGGATTCGAGCGTACCCACTTCTCCCAACAGGTGGAAGCCACTCAAGCAAGCCCCTGTACTTCAAAAGCATCTGGCACCGTCGTAACTGAATCTGCGCAAGTCTCAAATGGTTTCCATAACACTTCTTTTTCTCTGGGTGATACCCCCACGAAAAAAGAAATCCCTATCAAGAAGAAATCCGACCTGCCCATTCGTACCAGGAATTCTTTCGTTCCGATCAAGACCTCCGAGAGAGCCGCAAAGAAAGTGTCCGACACAACCGCAAAGCAGGCTGCCCAGAAAGCCCAAAAGGCCGCCACCGCTGCTGCGCAAAAAAGTGTTCATGCCGCAGCCACCGCTGGACGCCGGGCTGCACTGGCTGCAAAAAAGGCCGCAGAGCTGACGGCCAAGCTGGCACGCTCTGCGGCAGAAGCGGTAAAGGCGCTTTACGCCGCCATTGGCGCAGGCGGTGTTGCGGCTGTTCTTGTGATCGTAATTGTCGTCCTGATTGGCTGCGGCGCTGCTATCTTTGGAAGTCAGGATGATTCCATGGAAACCCTGCCCCTCAGTGCAGAGGTGGAAGCCTATGAGCCGGTCATCCGCAAATACGCCAAGCAATATGGTATTCCGGATTATGTTCTGCTGATTCAGGCCGTCATGATGCAGGAATCCGGCGGCAGAGGAAATGACCCTATGCAAGCCTCCGAATGCGGGTACAATACCCAGTACCCCAGAACGCCCGGAGGTATCACCGACCCGGAGTATTCCATTGCGGTGGGCATCCAGAATCTTGCGGACTGTTTGCAGGCGGCTGGAGCCGAAAGTCCCATTGACCTGGAACATATTCAGTTGGCGCTCCAAGGCTATAACTTTGGCAGCGGTTACATCACATGGGCCTTGCAGAAATACGGTGAATACTCCCGTGCCAATGCCGTTGAGTTTTCCATGAAAATGGCAGAACAAATGGGCTGGAACAGTTATGGGGACAAGCAGTATGTCCCTCATGTGCTGCGGTACTACCCAATCGGCAAGGTGTTCTATACCCCGGAAGATGGGGACGCCATCGTGGACGTGGCACTGACCCAAGTAGGGAATGTGGGCGGCGAACCCTATTGGAGCTGGTACGGCTTTACCGGTCGTGTGGAATGGTGTGCCTGCTTTGTCAGCTGGTGTGCCGACCAATGCGGCTATCTGGACAGCGGTGCCTATCCGAAATTCTCCGGCTGCGTCTTTGGAATGCAGTGGTTCCAACAGCGCGGCCTCTGGCTGGACGGCTCTGCGGAACCGGTGCCGGGAATGCTCATTTTCTTCGACTGGGCAACTCAGGACGGTGTGCCGGATCATGTTGGGATTGTGGAGCGGGTAGAAAATGACGTAGTCTATACGGTAGAGGGCAATTCCAGAGATATGTGTCGGCAGAAACAGTATTCTCTGGGAAGCAGCGTCATTCTGGGGTATGGGATGCCCGCGAGCGGCAATTAAGAACCGTATGTAGCAGTTTCGAGGCGAAAAATCAAGTCTTGTTTTCTCCCGATAGCATGGTATAATGGTCATCAATGTGCGCGGAAAGGGAGATTCGATATGGCTGTTACAGCTTCAATCCATACTCTACAGGACTATTTTAATCAGGCTGCCCCGGTACTGCTTCAAATTCCAGGGTTCCCCCAGTTGGTACAGGCAGACGGAAACAGCTATGACACGCTGGCAAAGAAGTACCCAGACGCAGCGTTTACGATGATGGTCATGAATAACCTGTTCCACCATGATTCTGAATTCTCCGAAATTCATCAGCAGGCGTTTTCTTCTATCGTGGAAGGAACAAATATTTCGTCTGTACGCAAGCGCTACAACCTCTGCATGGATGCCTATTGGCAAAAACATTTATGGGATGATTAAACTATGGAGCAGTCTAAAAAGCCGCCGCGTTCCTATAAAGATCTGAAGCAGAAACAGAAGACAAAAATTTCTGACTATATGTATCTGGAAACGCAGGATTTCTTCCAGACGAATGGGAGGATGCCGGATACGGATGAAGACTGCAAAGCGGTTGCCCAGAAGGTATTTAATCATCTCTCTGGCTTGCGTGTCCCCACCGAGGAAATCCACGCCGTCTATCTCAGGAAACGCCCTCATATTATCGAGCGTCTGACCATTTTCGGAATGCCGGGGCATATCCGTTCCCATGCAGAAATCAAGGAATTGCAGCGCATCCGAGCGGAAAGAAAAGCCCATACCAAGCGCAGAAAGAAACGTGCCAAAAATGAGCCGAAGCTTCCGCCCATGGAGCAGGACGACACCTTTTTCTTCATCGCGGGTTACACCTCCGGTGGCGCGCCATATGGTCTTACCTGGGAGGAAATGGAATTGGAGCCGTGGGAAGATATAGAGTAATGTGTTTCACATTCTCCTCATAAATATAAGCAAATAAAAGTCTCCCGTTTCATCAGCTGGTTCGCCTGCCGAAATGGGAGTCCTTTTATTTTCCTCTGGCTCTGCGGAACCGATACTCTGTCCAAAGCTCCAGCCCAAGGGGCAGCAGGCAGAGCGCCAGATAACCGACGGCCGCTGTCATGCCAATTCCGTTTAATGGCCGCCAGATGATTCTGGGGTTGTACCACATCTTGCTGGCTCCCAGTATCACGCCCATGGCCGTCAGGGTGATGCAGGTGAACAGGGTAATCACAAACGCCCTGTCCCGGTTGTCGAAGCGGTAAATAGAGAAAGCCGTCCGGCCACGGAGCAGGCTGCCCCGGGAACGCATGGAATCGGATTCCTGCACCAGCGCTGAAATCATCCAGGTTATCAGCATAGAGAATATCCGTAGGCAGTTGATGAATCGCTGGAAAACATTCCCCTGATTGCTGCCCCGGCCGATGCCTTTCTGAGCGAGGTTGATTTTCCTCGCCTCCCGGCCAACTCTGGGGATGAACCGCAGCAGGATCGTAAGGAAAAGCGACAACTGCGGGCTGATCCTGCCGAAGAGGTATACCACTTTGTCCGAAGTCACTATGCGGAAGATTGCCTCCAGCCACATGCACAATGCTGCAAATCGCAAGCCGATCACCAGACCGTAGACAAAGCTTTCCACTGTCAGGTTGTTGCCGATGAAATTCTGCCTCAGCACTGTGACACCGAAGTGGTGATAGGAGCTGTAGTACAGTGCGAATATCAGAATCAGCGGCAATAGGCACAGATTGAAGGCCACTGCCCGCTTTCCGCAGCGCTTGACGCTGTAGGCAAAGGCGCAGACATAGGCGATTGCCAGAAACACCGGGTGGTTGAAGCGCACCGTCCCGTACAGCGCTGCGGCAAAGAAAATGAAATTCACCGCCGGATGACAGCTTTCAAAGCCCATTTTCGCCCTCCATCATTCCGCACTGCTGCCTTCTGTTGCTGCCCATGTGCTTCCCACATCCTCGCCATAGCCGTTGCAGGTATAGCACCAGACAATGTTGTCGCCGTTTTCCACCTTGTAGCTCGAGCAACCGTAATTGGGGAACCAGTCGTTTACCTTGTACATCCAGCCGGATTCTTTGCCGCAGTCAAACTCGTACAGATGGTTGATGCCCTCAATATAGCCGCTGTCGTAAGCAGGCGTCCAACTGTATTCCAGCTGAATATCCGCCGCTGTACAGACTTTTTTCAGCACATCAAAGACGGTATCCCCCTCGGCGAAGGAAACACGGGTTTGAGGCAGAATTACTGCGTCTTTTGGCACAAAGGGAGCCTTTTCCTTATTTAGCTTGCTGATGTTGCCCAGAATCGTGTCGCACACAATGGTGACGGTGCAGACATTGTCCTCCTGTCCGGGGGTAATGACAGCATTGCCTTTCAGTTTCTGAATCCGATACTGGCTTCCCAAGCCGTCACCGTTATCCACCCTCAATGCAAAGGCCGCAGTCACACCTGCAACGACAATCGCCGCAATGATGAGAACCATAATCAGGTTCGCAGTTCTCTTTTTCATGGTTGTACCTCTATTTTATAAAAACCGGTCATCCTTCGCTGGGCAATCTCAGGCAAGGGGGTGTCCTGAGCAGCGTTGGATGATCCGGTTTTTGACTGGGTTGTTTTCTATGTGGGGCAGGCAAAGCGCCTGCCCCTGGTTGGCCTACAGAGGAGGATGTGCGTTGCTACGCACAATGCTGTAGGCTAGGCCATTTCTCATTTAATCGGTTGTTTGCTCTGACTGTTTTTCCTTCTCCACAGGGAACTTCAAGAGTTTTCCGTTCGCCATGCGGTAAATCAGTGCGGCATCTGTCGAATTAACCACACCGTCACCGTTTACGTCAGCCGCCAGGAGTTGGTTCGCAGACAGTTGGTATTTTCCGTTTGCATAACGGTAGACAATAGCAGCATCAGTGGAGGCAACCTTACCGTCCCCATTTACATCACCGTATTTGACCTCCGTCGTATCCTCAATGGTCAGCGTCAGCGTGGTCATGGGCTTGTCGCAGTGAACGCCATATTCCATTTCCAATGTGTCGCTGTTCTCCCGGTTCTGATACATGGCGTAAGGGAACGTGATCTGGAAGTCCGTATCGTTGGCCGTCAGCGGCGTCTCCGACCAGGTCACATAGTCTGTTATATCCCTGGTCTTGCCGTTGGCATAGTAGGCCGTCACCTGCATTCCAGTGGGGTCAAAGGTGTCCTTCACCTTGTATGTCGTCTTGTCCGGCAGCTTCGTGACCTCAATGCGCTCTATGGTGCTGCCAACAGCCATCAGGTAGGCAGAGTCATTCTTGAAGTAGATCGTGCCATACTCGTCCATGATGGGGCTGCAAATGGCATACTGCGCCTGTGCGCCGCTGGGGGTAAAGATGTTGTAGGGTGTCGTGTAGGTCTCTGACTTGCCGCTGGCAGTGTAGGTCTCCATAGTCTTCAGGGAAACCTCCGTCTGTCCGGGTCGATCCTCCAGCACACGGAGCTTGCCGGGAGTGAAGTTGTCAAAGAAGTATACATAGACACAACCGGTTTCCTCTTTGTAAGCCGTAGTCAGAACGCCGCTGGTCTGGGGATAACCGTGCGTACGCACCGTGTAGGCAATCTCCCAGTTGGGAATGTCGATGACCGTCAGATTATGGCCGCTGTATGCGCCAAACTGTGCCGTTCCGGAGATGCCGATATAGGCACGGCCATTATAAATAGTCGGTGTGCAGGTGGACATGGCCGGATTGGCCGGATCATCCGCGTAGTTGTAAAGCTTCAGCGTTCGGACATCCTCGATATTGCCCTCTGCGTCCACAGATGCCTCAAAGAAATATCCGCCCTTGCTCGTAAAGTAATACTTGCCGTTGTAATGGGTAATGGAGCTGCGGATGTCGCCGGTCACATTCATCTTGTAGCTGGACAACAGCTCACCGGTCTTGGGGTTAAAGGAAAGCAGGCTGGGCCTTCCGGTAGTGTAGCCGGAAGCACCGTCGTCCGTGCCGATCAGCAGGAAGTCGTCGCACACATAAGCGCCTGCCCAGTAGAAGCCGCCCTTGCTGGTGTAATACCAGGTGGGGAGCTTTTCTTCCATCGACTGCGTCGGATCTTCATCGGTTGCGCTCAGGCAGACATAGTGCGCCTCGTTGATCTCCCCTACCCAGAAGCCGGTGTAGATATATCCGTCGTGGTAAACGATGGAGCTGTTAGGCTGCCCGCCGATGGAATCCCGGTAGATCCACAGGGAGTTCAAGGTATTGGCATCAAACGCCTGAATGGTACCGTCGGACAGACCCACGAAGATCATGCCGTTGGCATAGGTGGGCGGGTTGATGGCGAAGCTGGAATTGTGATCCATAGGCTTATCGATGAGGATTTCACCGGATATGGCGTCCACCTTATAAATCCGGGAACCGGAGTAGGTGTAAATCGCGCCGTCCACCAGAATCGGGCAGCCGCAGGCATTCACGTCGTACCCGGAGCCAATGGAGGTAGCCCAGTACAGCTCGGCATCCTTTGCGTAGACCGGCGTTCTGTAATCCACCACGCCGTTGTTCTCATTGTTCTGACGCAGATGCGGCCAGGCAGAGTCAAAGTTGATAAGCGTACCGTTGGCCGGAGCCTTTTCCAACGTAATGGTCAGCGTTCCGTCCTTGTCGGGAGCGGTGTAATGCTCTACCTTCTGGCCGATATACCCGGTGCAGGTAGTGGTGTAGGAATAACTGGCACCAGGGGTCAGGCTGTAGGTACCGTTCTTCTCCACAATACGCTTACCGTTCAGATCATTGGTCAGGAATATGATAGCCTCCGCCGGAGTCGTCTGGATCGTCAGCTGAATGGGGTCGCTCTTCTGGACGTGGACGGTATAGGTCAGTTCAATACTGCCGGTATCCGCATGGCAGACCTGAACCAATATGTCCTCGTTATAAAGATCTGTGTTCAAGGTCGCTTCCGCACCCGCCGGCGTATCATAGCGCACGCCGTTGACCTTAGCATAGTACCCGCCGCAGCAGGCGGTGTCCGCGCTGCTGTTGGGATAGGTTCCGGAAATATAGAGGGCTGTGGTCTCCCGGTCAACCCGCACATAGTAGTCCGTGGTATCCCGGTCAAAGCGCGCTGTCCCGCCGCTGGTGGTCATAAAGGGCAGCGTCTCATCCTTGGTAGCAACGGAAAGACCGGACAGGTGCAGCTGCCGGAGCAGCCGGACAGTGTAGTCCTGGTAATAGGATGTACCATCCTCTTCCTTCGAAATGCGGACCGTCACCGTCTGACCGTAACCGGATTTGGCCACCGCGTATGTCAGATTCTGGGCAAGCCCTGTCTGACTGACCGGGTTGGGAACCGTCACCGTCTGTGCAAGGCCGTGGGTCTCCGGGACGGTACTCTGGGTCTGATACATGGCCGTCACGGTTCCGTCCGCCGTAGCCTGCATGGCGACGGAGCTGTTGCAGTCGGACACCGTGTAGTTGTAGGTATGCTCCGCCGCCGAGAACGTCTTATCGGCGGCGTAGGCAATTCGGCTGGAGGCATATGTGCCGTTATAGAACGCCAGATTGGTCAGCCAGTCTGTGGCGACAGGCTCCGGAACAGACACGTTCAGCCCGTTGGAGGCCGTGAAGGTGATCTGGGTATGATACCAGGTATTCTTCGTGGCAATGCAGGTATAGCTCTCTCCGGGAACCAGGTGATAGGTGCCATCCACCGGCGCAATTTCAGAACCCGCGCCGTTGAACACCTGCACCGTCGTTCCGGAGGGAATGCTCAGCGTCACCGGCACGGAGGATACCTTCTGAATGTGAAGCGTGTAGCTGTTCTGTTCCCCATTGGGAGCCGTGACCTGGATCGTGTGGTTCAGACTATTCCCGCTCAACGTCACAGTTCCGTTTCCGGTGACAGTGTAGCTCTCATCAAAAGGATCGGCGGCAATGTCCAGCGTAGAGGAAACGGTCGTCAGACTGTACTCCCGCGCAGTCGGTTCAAAATTCAGGGGAAGCTTCGTCCCTTCCGCCGTGACAGTCAGCGACTTCAAGGTTGGTACACGGGTCACGGTAACGGCATAGGACTGAATCTGGGTATAGCCGTCCGAGCCGGTGTACTGAGCCTCCAACGCAAATGTCCGATTTTCCATGCCGGAGGAAAGCAGGTATGTAAGCGATGTGGCCGTACTGTTCCAGCTGCGGGGCATGTCAGACATGTCCTTGCCGTTGGTGCCGGTATAGATGGTGCGGAGCTTGGTGGCATTGGCACTCGGGACATCCCCTATTACCGCATTCAGGTATACACTGCTCAAAGTGCTGGCAGTATCCTCGATCCAATACTCCGCCGTGTGGTCTGCCCGATTCTGTACAGCTCTGTAAGGCTCCTTATCGGCATCCAAAAGCCGGATATTGCCGAACCACTCGCCGTAGGGCAGGGTCACAGAGACCTGAGTATCGGCGGAAACCGTCAGCGTTCCGTCCGTGCGGTTATATCCGCCGTCGGAAACGCTGAATTTGTAGTCGCCCGCAATGACCTTGGCGCTGCCGGTGCCGGTGGTGACGTTGCCGTAGGCATCTGTCAGGGTGATGACCGGTTCCGTCAGGGCACTTCCGTTCTGCGTGGCCGCCGCGGAAACGGTATACTGAGTCCCGTCCAGGAGCGCAGCGTATTCCGCAATGGCATCCTTCAGATTTTGCAGGAGCGTCCCCGCCGTGTCGGCATTTGCAGTCCGCAGCCCCTTCAGCGCCGCGGCATAGGCACTCGCTGCCGCAGGATAATTCTGCACATGGTTGGTCATGTCCAGATAATCTGCCATTTGGAGGATCAGCTGGATGGCCGCGTCCGAATACGTCGAAGACACATGGATGCAGATGGCCTTGATGGAGGAGGCCTGTGCATCCAGCTTGTAGCCGCCCTTGTCGTAGTAGAGCATATAGTTGGCAGAAACGCCGTTGACCTCATAGATGAACCCCTGCTCCAAACCGACGAATTCAACGTCTGAATCAGCCAGTGCTTCCTGAATGGTCTGGCCGGCCGTATAGTGGATTCTGGTCGGTTCCACAATGGTGCTGTTAGCGTTCATTGCAGCGAACACGAAGCTGCCGCCCTCTCCCTCCGCGGCCATTGCCGTGACGGGAATGATGGCAGCGGCCAGAAGTACCAAGCCAAACAGCAGCGCCATTACTCTTTTGCGCATTTTTTCTCCTCCCTATTCTCAGTACAGGCAGTTCCACAGCCGATACCGTATTTTCTCCCAAATCGTCCAGCTGCTCTTACAGACATCCAGCACACGCGCGGCATAGGCGTCTACATCCCCGCGCTGCTCCGGCGTCATTTCCTGGGTGCTGAACAACGCCTTTTGGTTCAGTTCCGCGGCCTCCGAAGCGCCCTCAGGAGGCTTGGCTGTGCTGTGGCGCAGCAGGCAGACCGCGTAGCCGTAACGCATGGCGATGGCCTCCCGGTCGTCTGCGGCGTCTATGGCTGCCAGCTTTTTCCGGAATACCCTGCGGCGATGGAGAATATATCCGGCCAGCAGCAGTATCAGCAGCAACGGGAGAAGCAGCAGATAGTGGGTATCCAGCGAGAAAGTGAATCGATCCTGTTTATGCTCGGTGATCTCCTCCGGCTTTTCAACCTCTACAAATTGCCGCGTGTTGTTCCGGTAGGTGTTCTCGTCCGGACTATCGCCGCCAAGGGACAGTTCCTCGTCGTCAATGTAGCCGGGAGTTACCTCAAACGGTACAAACCCGACGCCGCTGACATAGTATTCCGCCCAGGCATGGGCGTTTTTCTCTGTCAGGGTAATGGCCTCGCCGGACTTGTAGCGTGCGGCATCCTCCGCCGAGAGGAAATAGCCCTCCACATAGCGAGCCGGAACGCCCATATAGCGAAGCATCAGCACTGCCGCCGTGGCGTAATGGACACTGTAGCCATGCCCGCTGCGCTCCAGCGTATATTGCAGGAAATCTCCGCTGCCGTTCATGGTTCGGGCGCTCTCGTCATAGGTCATGTTCTCCCGGAGGTAATCAAAAATAATGGTACGGATGTCGCCGATGGTTCGAGCCTGACTGTCCAGCTTCAGCTGCCGTTGGAGAACCGACCAGCTATCCTGGGTCATTTGCAGATCAACGGTTTGCAGATAGTCGGAATACGCCTGCTCTTTGGAAAGATAGGTCTTGATATTTTCCCGTCCCTGCGCCGTGGATAAGTTCCGCTGGATCTGGTACCACTCCGGCACACTGCCCTTCAGATAGGACAGGCTCTCTGCCGGCGGAAGTGCCGTGTCTCCGATGCGATCCGCTTCCAGCGTTTCGCTGCCATAGACGGCATAGGGATAATAGCCATGGGCGGAACAGGCGGAGAGATTCTTAACGGTCATGGACAGCGGAACCGCCGTATCCGTATAGCTCTCTGCCAATCCGATCTGGCTCTGACCATAAAAATTGGCCTCATGGAGCCAGTAAAAAAGGTCTTCATACTGGGCGGTATCCTTCGTATCCGCCGTTTTCCAGCCAGTGCCGGTATAGGTGTCATAGACCTGCCCGCGCAGATACACCTTTTCCGGCTGCTCCATGGTGACTTCCAGCGCCGGCGCGTCACTTTTATTCCAGGCAGGTAAGTTTCTGAGATTTCCCTCCGGCATGGAATTGGTATCGCTGTCATAGCGCTGATGGTGTATCCGTGTCTGGATAGTCTCCATCAGATCGGTGTCCAGACTGTTCCGGAAGGACAGCCCGACCAGCAGACACAGCGCCGCGCACAGAACCGTTAAAATCAGCTGCGTCGGAACACCGGTCAGGGTCTCCCCCGCCGCAGTGTGCTGCACCATCAGCAGCACGGCACCTGCAATCAGCAGTCCGCCGCCGATGCCTATGGGAACCAGACCCAGCAACATTGCCCCATAGCAGGGCAGCAAAACCGGCAATGCCAGTACCAGACGTCCGCTCCATGCACTGCGGCTGAAAAGCAGCGATACCAGCAGCAGCGAGACCGCTGTCGCTAAGGGCAAACAGCGGGCATCCGCCGCCGCAAAATCCAGATATATTCTTCCGTTATTTTCCGTCTGCAGGGTCAGAAAATCATTTGCCAGAGTGCCGAAACCAGGCAGTATCCATCTGTTCAGTATCAGACTCAGCAAAAGCAGCAGTCCGATCCCTACAGGAACGACCCAGTTTCCGATGTCGCTCTGGTAAGCGGCAAACAGCACCGCCTGCACCAGAAGCGCAGCCGTCGCCATGCCCCACCAGGGGTAAGATACGGAAGGAAACGCCTCCGCCGGCAGAAGGCAGAAGCCCACCGTCAGTACGGCACAGACCGTTCCGGCGCCCCAGGGAAAATACATTCTTCTTTGCGCCGCCCCGGTGACAATGCATTGGAGTCCGTTTTCACTTTTTTGCATGATCGGCTAAACCTCCAGTCGCTGCATCGTCTCCGAATAATTCTGGGGGGTAAAGGTGGTGGCATCTGGGAATGGCTCCTCCGTGCAGAGGACAAAATGCACCCGCTCATCCGTCATCATCCGCTCCTCCGGCTTCACGCCGAAATACAGGATACGGCTGTAATCGCCCATTTCCGGCAGGCGGCAATCCGCGCTGCCTCTGGTCTTTACCAATTCCGGGATTGCCTGCAAAAGCTGGTTCTCGTCCAGAATATCCTGGGCTTGCAGGTCGTCCCCCTCCGTCCAGCTCAGGGTATACTGCACACCGCCTTGCAGCAGTGCCGCACCCGTGGAGGAAACGACCTCAGCCAAAGCATCCATCTGCTGCGGCGTGCCGGTACGCTTATCCCAGAACACCAGGAGGGAGCGGCTCTCCGGCTGGCTGGCCTCCTTCAGGATCAGCTCGTCCAGCTTGGAGGACAGCTTCCAATGGATCTGACGGATGTCGTCCCCGGGGCGGTACTCCCGGAGCTGGTACACCTCGCTGCGATCTTCTCCCCGGCGGTCGGAAGCTCCGTCGTCCGCATAGGCCGGTCTGGCGGTCATGTCCGCGTCCATAGGAAAGAGGTTCGGAAGAATGGTCAGTCGGGCCTCCGCATTGGCAGGGGCCTGCATGGGGAGCATCCCCAGATAGTCCAGCAAAGTAAACCTGCTGATGCGCACACGCAGCCGGCCGCAATAGCGACTTTGCAGCAGGATATTCTGGCTGCTTTCGCCTCTGGCACCGATGCCGCCGGTCAACGCCACCGACTGCTCTTCCTCGGTCAGATCATTGCGGATAGAGACACGACAGCCATAACGCATTACGGGCAGCAGCGCCGAATTGCGGATGCACACCCGGCAACCGGCCGCGGTGCGTTTGGCAGCCGTCGCCGGTATCAGAATATCCGCCTGTAAATGCCTTCGGACGTATGCGTTGACCGCCCAGGAAGCCAGTGGCAGCAGGAGCAGCAGGCAGAGTCCGGCAAGCACCCAAAAGGAACCGCTTGTAATGAGCAGCGCCGCCAGAGCCAGCAGCAGAAGCAGGTAACACACGGCGCTGCCTAAAATCTTTTTCTTCATTTGTCGGAAAATTCCCGGATATCTGGCTTCTGAACCGAGGTGAGGATGTTCTGAAGGATCTGCGCCGCGGTGTATTCCTGAAGACGTGCCTTGGCGTTGAGGATCAGGCGATGGACGCATACATCCGGGAACACGGCGCACACATCGTCGGGAATCACATAATTCCGCCCCTCCAGATAGGCGTTGGCCTTGGCCGCACGGGTCACAGCCAGAGCGCCGCGGGGACTGACGCCCAGGGTAACATAGGCATTGGAGCGGGTCACGTCCACCAGTTCCGCGATATAGTCATAGATTCGGTCTGCCACGTGGATATCGGCAACGTCCGCAATGAGCTTTTCCAGCTCATCCGGCGTCGTCACCGTCTGGCAGGCAGAAAGGGGATCCACATGATGGCGGTCCTTCAGCAGCGCCGCCGTGCTCGCCCGATTGGGATAGCCCATACTCAGTCGGATCAGGAAACGATCCAGCTGAGAGGCGGGCAGCATCTGGGTACCCGCGGAACCCACCGGGTTTTCCGTTGCCAGAACGACAAAGGGCTTGGGCAGCGCCCGGGTCACGCCGTCCACCGTGACCTGCAATTCCTCCATGGCTTCCAGCAGGGCGGATTGGGTCTTACTGGAGGTACGGTTGATCTCGTCCGCCAGCAACAGATTCGTCATAATAGCACCGGGCTGATATTTCAGCTTGCCGTCCGCCTTGTCAAATACGGAAAAGCCGATAATATCAGAGGGCAGCGTATCGGAGGTGAACTGGACGCGTCTGGAATCCAGTCCCAGCGTCTTGGAAAATGCCTTGGCCAGCGTCGTCTTGCCCACACCGGGCACATCCTCCAGCAGCACGTGACCCTGGGCCAGAATGGCCAGCAGCACCTTGCGGACGATGTCCTCTTTGCCCAAAACAACTTTGTTGACTTCCGCCTGAATTTGTTCTGTCAGCTTGTTCATGCCTTTCTCCTCTTTCTGACGATGATGCATATCGCGCCGGCCGCGATCACGACTGCCGCGCCGATTCCAACGTAGAGAATGGTTCTGTCGGCACCCGCCTTCGTCTGTGCCGTCTGGGTGTCCGGGCTGACCGGAACGTCTGGGGCGGTATACGTGCCGTCAAAATGCAGCACCCACGGCTGCCCCGCGCGGACACGCTGTACAGCCACCAGCGCAAGGACGGATTGCTCCGTTGCCATGCCGTCACCTGCCCCCTCCAGCGTGTGGCTGTAGGTGCCGTCTACCTGGCGGAATCTGGCAAGCTGGGTCAGCAGGGTATGTCCGTCTTTCACAAAGCGGGGATCCGTGTCCGGATCAATGCCCAGCGCGCACAGAGCCAGAATGACCTGCGCCGTACTCTCCGCGTTTTCATCCCCATAGGCGATATACCCGCAGGTATCCGTCAGCTGACCGGAAAGGTATTCCAAAGCCGCGTCGATCTCGGTCTCCAGCTCGTCCCGGTAGGGAGCCAGCGCCTGTACCGCCATGGCGGTGATGTCCACATCCGATTTTCCGGGGATCAGACCGAAGCCGCCGTCCGGCTCCTGAGCGATCACGATGGCGCTGACCATATCCTCTCTGGAATACTGGGCATCTGCCGGAACCTCCGTATCCTGCGCATCCAGGGCAATCAGCGCCCAGATCCAGCCGTTCAAGCCCTGCGCGCCCGGATCACGGGCATAGTTGTAGGTTCCCTCCGCAATCAGGTCAATGGCCGAGCCGTCTGGCTTCGTTCCAAAGTCGGTGGAGTCGCCGCCCAGCGCCATTACCGTCAGGGCGATCCGGTGGTACTCCGTAGCCTTGTTCTTATCCAGGCAGCCATTTTTCGCGTAGGCGTTTTCTACATAAGTTCTCAGCGCCTGCAAATAGTCGGCGTAGCTTTCCTCCGCGCCGGACAGTGCCATGGCCATAGCAAGCCAGTCGCAGACGGAAGTGCCTGCGGGGAACTGCTCCTGATCCTTCAGAAGCTCTCCCTTCTTCCCGCCCAGGGCGGACATTCCCTCCGCGCTTTGGGCGATTTCCGCATCCAAAGACGACTGGGTTTCCGCGAAAGCCATTGTGGGGATCAGAAGCAGTACGCAGAGCAGCACCGCTATCAATTTTGTTCCGTTTTTCATGCAGCTGCCTCCAAAATTCGTTTTATCAGTCTCTGGCAGTAGACGAGCTTATCGCCCCAGTATCCCCGCGTCTCCCGCCCCATGGCCTGTATGGATGCCTGTTCCGCAGGATCCGGCTCGCCGGGGTCGGTCGGCTCCGGTTCGCTTGGCTCTGTGGGTGTCGGTTCCGTGGGTGTCGGTTCGCTGGGGTCTGTAGGCGTCGGTTCCGTCGGCTCCGGTCCGGTGGGATCCGTGGGCGTCGGCTCGGTGGGATCGGTAGGCGTCGGATCCGTCGGGTCGGGATCGGTGGGATCGGGATCTGTCGGTTCCGTCTCGCCGCCGGTAGCCGGGAGAACATCTGTTTCCTCCTCGTGGCACCTGGTGCAGCGGTACAGGATGTACCCATCCTCCGTTTCGGTGGGTTCCACCCGTTCCACTTCCTCAAAGTCGTGGTCCAGGGCCTGATAGCCGCCGTTGATCCATAGGCCGCAGTAGCTGCTCAGCGCACCGTAGCCGCCTCCGGTGGCATCGTAACCGCCGATGTCCTTGCCGTAGGACAGAGTAAAGCGCAGATAGATGGTAATTCCGTTGCGGACCTTATAGCCGCTCATACCGGTTCCCTCATACAGTGTTCCGTTGATGGAGTACATCCAGCCGGAACCCTGTGTGTAGTCAAACTCACCGATGCCGTCCCGGTCGTAGTTATTGTTGGTGGTGATGCCGTCCCTCAGGATCAGCTCCCAGAGATGCTCCGGAACGTTGGCGCGATAGGCAATATCGCCCCGGCTGATACGGCGCAGATAGAAATTCATGGTGGCCGTACCCTGATAATCCGGTTCATAGCCGCGCTCCTGTAAGAAACGCAGGACTACGGACGCCGCCGTTTCGCCCTCTACAATGTCCAGCGTCCCGCTGTCCAGGATGCCCAGGCCGATGGTGGTCGCGTCCAGCACCACATTCACCGAGCCTGCCGGGTCGCCCTCGCTGATCTGGTGATAGGTAACGGTGTAGACCTTCATGGCGGAGTTTCCGTTCCCGTCCCAAGCAAGCACCCGGACGATGTGGGATTCCTCGTCGCCGATCTGGGGCGCGTCGAAATGCAGCTCATAGCCGTAACCACTGGCGTTGCCGTAGCTCATTTCCACAACTTTTCCGTCCAGCGTTACCCGAATTTGATTGGAGTAAATAGGGCCTGCCCCCAGCTTCTCATTTGTTTTGGCGATCACCGTAAGTTGGAAAGTCTGAGAGGTCACGTCCAGGCTGGCTCCGTCCAGATTGGTGACGATGGAAGGTGGATAGTCGCCGGATTCCGGATTGTCGTCATCGGCAAGGTCGGCGTAATAGCCCACCCGGTACTGAACCAGGCCAAGGAAGGTCTCCCCATCGTAGAGGGACAGGACGAACAGGTTTTCCGCGTTGAAATCCAGCTGCGCCTCATAGTTCCGGTTGTCCGGGGAGGTCAGCAGCAGTCCGTTGCCGGAATTGGTCTCGTTTTTCAGCCGGACACGAATGTGCAGGTCGCCCTTGCCGATGGGGTAGGCAATGAAGGTCAACCTTCCGTCCGGAAGCTCTGTCTTGGTGAGCTGCTGGGTCTTCAGGGTCGTGTAAATACGGGGCGTATCGTCTTCCTCGCCCCCGCTGCCGTGATCGCCGCCTGTTCCGCCGTCATCCCCGTCGTCGCCGCCGGTACCGTCGCCGTGGTCGCCGGAATCCTCCGGGCCGCCCTTGGTGTCGTCTGGCTTATTGCCGCCCTGATTATCATCGGGATTCTCCACGGGCTTGTCCGTAGGCGCTGTGGGATCCGTATCCTCCTCGCCCCGGGTCGGTTCCGTTGGCGGCTCCGTCTGATCCTGCCTCTCCGGTTCCGTGGGAGGCTCCGTCGGCTCCTGGGTCGGGTCGGTATTTTCTGTTCCTTCGGCGGATTCCGCGGACTGGGCGTTCCCCTTTCCGGAACCCTGTCCGCCGGTATTGCCGGAGCCTTGCAGGGATTCCGCCCGGAGCTGCTCCGGCTGGGCGTCGATTGGGTTGTCCGGCCTTGTCCGCCCGGAGGCGATCAGTGAGCCGCCGATCCCCGCGACCAGCGCGATGACCAGCAGAATACTCACGGCGCTGAGCAGGCCGCTGCGTTTTTTCATACGGATATCCCCCAAAAAACAGTTTGGATCCTTACCACTGTCCCCCGCGGCGGGGGATAATGGTAAAGCCCCAAAATACGGCGAATTGCCTCCCCTCCCGTTAGGGAGGGGAAGCAGCTGATTCGCCCGGATTTACTTGGAATTTGCTACGACCACAACGGCGTCCGCGGAATTGACGACCTTATCGGCGTTCGTATCCGCACGCAGGAACTTCCGCACGGAGACCTTCTCGAAGTCGGTGTACTTGCCGGTGTAGATATCGTAGGTCAGTTGCGCGTCGTTGATGTCCACAACGTTCGTCTCGTTGACATCATAGCCGGCGGCAACCTCTTCGGCTGTGGCCGCAGCCTGGGTGATCTTGGCTTCGGCGTCCGCCGCGGTAAGATCAGCGGTACCGTCCACGATCACCAGCCAGCTGTACACATTCTCGCCGTAAGCGGTGGTCTTGTACATGACGTTCTCGCCGTAGGCAAAGGCCTTGCCCTCTTCGGGGGTGCCAGTCACAGTCACCAGGAACACGGTCTTGTTGTTCATCTCCACAAACTTGGAAACGGCGACGTCCATAGTGGTCGTGGTAGACTTCTTGGCGATGGTAATGACCAGATCGCCGGTCACGTTGGCGATGGAGTAGCTGCCGTTTGAACCCGTGACGGTGACAGCCTTGCCGCCCATAGTCGCGGTGATGGTGTACTCGAAGCCGTCCTGCTCATTTACGGTGAAGGTGTAGGTCGCGTTCTCCTTGACGGAGGATTCACCGGTGGCGTCGCCCGCGCCGGTGCCCGTAAAGGTGACGTTATAAGTCTGCACAGGCTTGGCAACCTTGTTGCTGTTGATGACGATGTCGCCGGTCACGTCCGCGCCGGGGATGGTGTAGGTAGTGGTGCCATCGTCATTCGTAGTAGCTGTAAAGCCTGCGTAAGCCTTGCCGCCGATGGTCACGGTCACATTGTAGGTGTAGCCGCTTGCGGGGGTCAGCTTGAAGGTGTACTCCTGATTGTAAGTAGCGGTAGTATTACCGGTGATATCATCGCCCAGGGTGACATTGAAGCTCTTCGCCGTCTTGGTGCTGGTGACGGTCACGTTGCCGTTGACATTGGGAACCGTGTAGGTGCCGTCCTCGCCAACTGTAGGCGTGACTTCCTGATCGCCTACGATGACTTTCACGTCGTAGTCATAGTTGGGATCCTTGGGAACGAAGGTCAGGTTGCCGCCCGCCTCGATGATAGTGGAACCCGGCGCGTCGGTACGGGTGAAGTCGTCCGGCAAGGTTACGGTGTAGCCGCTGACAGTCACGGTAGCCGCGGGCCGCAGGATCGTGGCATCGGGGGCGTCCGCCTCAATGGCGTTGCCGTTGGTATCCACCTTTGCGGATGTAACCGTCACATTGGAAGAACCCTTACCCGCCAGAACCTCAAACTTCAGGGTCAGCGCTTCGCCCAGCGCCGCTTCCTTGCCGTAGCGGACAATGCGAACCGAGTTGTCGCCGAGCATCACGCGGTTGCCCTCTTCATTGGTTTCCGTCATGTCCAGCTTCAGAGCGCTGGAATCATAGCTAAAGGACATGTCATAGGCGTTATAGCCGGTAACACTGTCATCGGAGTAACCGATGGTCACGGGGACCTCCACGGTCTGGCCGTAGGGTGCCGACGTGTCAGCTCCCATGGAGACGGTGTAGCCCTTTTCTTCGGTTGTCACCACAGTGACATCAATGATGTTGCCGGCCAGGTTGACGCTGTTATCTTCAAGCGTATCGTAGTCAGGCAGCGCTTCGGTTTTGACCTCGATGCGGGCGTTTTCCGCCGTAATGTTCTCTGTTGCCATGAAGGTAACAGTTGCGATCTTGCCAGCGTTAAGGGTGACGGGGTCACCGGAAGGGCTTAATGCGGATACCCGGACAGCATTTTTGCCGAGGATATCAACATTATCTCCCACCATTCCAGCAGTAGAGCCTATGGACGTCGTGCATCCGGGTTCAAGCTCGCCGCTGGTCTTGACATAAGCATCCTTGTCAAAATAAATTGCCCACTCCCAGTTATTCAGGTTGGAAATGGTTTGGTCGATGGACAGGGTAAGGGTGATCGTGTCGCCCGGCTGAACCTCGGTCTTGTCAACCCCCACTGTCATAGTGGGAAGATCATCCGCAAACACGGCGGGTACAAGGCTGATGATCACCGCGATCGCCAACAGAAGGGAAATCACTTTTTTCATTTCGCGTTAAACCTCCTTATAATTTTTAGGATTCTGCGGGGAAGTTGCTCATTTTCCCGTTTGCTTTACGATAGATCAGAGCGGCGTCCGTAGAGTTCACAGCGCCGTCTCCGTTCACATCCGCCGCCGCTTTCTGAGAATCCGGCAGCGTGTACTTTCCGTTTACGGAACGGTAGAGGATTGCCGCGTCCGTGGAATTGATGTTCCCATCCCCGTTCACATCTCCATACTTCACTTCCGGCTCCGGGTCAGGCTCTGCTTTCGCGTATTCAAAGGTAAACAGCGCCACGGGTCTGAAATTCTTGCCGCTGCCGGATTCCAGGGTGACGGCCATAGCCGTCCCGTCCGCATTGCGGACATAGCGGGTTACGGGGGTGGTGACGGTCTGGGTGCCGTCGTCATTGGCCTTATAGCTGCTCTCCAGCGTGACGGAGCGGATGGTCGCCGAGGATACGGCGTCCGCCGCCAGATCGGTCTCGTAGCCGTAGGCCGTGGCGTCCGCGTGGTAAATGTCCACGTCCTTGCCGTAGGTGATGTCCACGGTCTGCGTTCCCTCCGGCACGATCACGTGGTACTTGGGAACTTCCTCGTAGACGTTCCTGAATTCCTCGCTGTCCTCACTGCCCAGAGAGACGATGCCCTCGTAGGAGATGTTCTTCCCGTCCAGGGCTTTGCCGTCAACGGAAACGGTCTGGAAGGGGCGCTCCAGCTCCGCGGTTCCGGATACGGTCAGGATGGCCGTGGCCGGGGCGATCTTGGCGTAGTTCGTTCCGCCGGAATCGTCCGTGGGGATCTTCCGGTTGGGGTCGAAGCCCACAATGTAGTAGGTGCCTTCGTCCTTTGGCACAGTGAACGTGAAGGTGGCCTTGCCGCTGCCGGCATCCTTGAGCGTGTCCAGCTGCTCCCAGCTGTCGCTGTACAGGTACACGTCCAGATTCTCGAAATCGTAGAAGTCGCCGTCCTTGAAGGTGGTGCCGTAGGCCTTGGACGTTACCGTCAGCTCCGTACCGGGGCGGACGGTGTAGGCGTCCTTGTCGAAGCAGGTGAACGCGCCGCCGCTGGAATAAAAGCTCCAGTTGGTGAACATGGCCACGTCCCAGGTATCCCCGTCGGACAGCAGAATGTAGTCCGAGGTGGAACCCCAGCCGGGACTCATGTAGGGATAGCAGTGGTTCCGGTAGTACATGCGAATCGTAAAGCCTATCTCATGGCGGCGCTGTTCAATTCCGTTTCCACCATCGACAACCACT
>OKSN01000495.1_pt1 | contig 25350 bp, 20 predicted proteins | sample 1606191 | NCBI WGS metagenome assembly OKSN01 (sample SAMEA3879535, study PRJEB24766) | human gut metagenome | biome: human-associated habitat; feature: feces | place: USA | collected 1985/1987
GTCAAGCTTCTGGCGGAGGCCGTCCGCTGGTATCCGGGACTGGACACGGTGATCTTATCCGACGGCGTTCATGCGGACGTGCCGGAATCGGTGCGGCTTTTCCGTGTGCCGGAGGACGTGATGGCATCCATTTCCCCCATGGAAAGTCCTCAGGGGGCGCTGTTACTGTGCCGCCTGCCGGAAAAGAAGGCATATGCGCCGACACCCGGCTGCCTGCTGCTGGACGGCATTCAGGACCCGGGAAACCTTGGAACCATTCTGCGCACGGCGGATGCGCTGGACATTCCTGTGACGCTGCTGGAAGGCTGCGCCGACCCCTACAGCCCCAAGACGGTACGCGCCAGCATGGGCGCGGTGTTCCGCACCCAGCCGGTGAAAGCGGACTGGGCGGAGGTAAGGGCCGCCTGCGGGGTTGCCGGAATTCCTGTGGCTGTGACGGCACTGAGTCAGCGGGCGAAGGATTTGCGCAATGCTGACCTTCGCGGCATGGCGGTGGTCATTGGCAGCGAAGGGCAGGGCGTGCGCCGGGAAATTCTGGAAAGCGCCGACGGGGAGCTTATCATCCCCATGAATAAGCGCTGTGAGTCCCTGAACGCGGCGGTGGCGGCGGCCATCGTCATGTGGCAGATGAAGCAATAGAGAAACGGCATAATATAGAGAGAAACAGGTGAGAAAATGCTGGTACACTGGGTATGGTTTGCCCATCGCCCCGGGCTGAACGACCGGGACAAAATGGCACTGTTGCAGCATTTTCGGGATCCTGAGGACATTTACTTCGCCGACGACGGGGCGTTTGACGCCATCGGTCTCAGCGAGGAGGCAAAGACTGCCCTTCGGGAGAAAAATCTGACCTCCGCGGAGGAAATCCTGGAAGCCTGTGACCGGGAAAAGCTCCACATCCTGACCTGTCAGGATGCGGCTTATCCCGCGCGGCTCAAAAACATTGCCGACCCGCCCAATGTTCTCTATTACAAGGGGCGGCTGCCGGATTTTGACGGAAGCCCGGTGATCGGCGTGGTCGGCACCCGGAAGGCGTCGGCCTACGGCCTGACCACCGCCAAGCGCATGGGCTATCAGATTGCCCGCTGCGGCGGCATTGTGGTATCCGGAATGGCCTACGGCATCGACGGCATGGCGATGTCCGGAGCGCTGACCGCAGGCGCGCCTGCGGTGGGTGTGCTGGGGTGCGGCGCGGATATCGTCTATCCCGTTTCCAACCGGGCGCTGTTCCGGGACACGGAGGAATACGGCTGCATTCTCAGCGAGTTTGCGCCGGGGACGCCGCCGGCAAAATGGACGTTTCCCAAGCGGAACCGGATTATCAGCGGCCTGAGCTGCGGGGTGCTGGTTGTGGAAGCGCCGGAGAAAAGCGGCGCGCTGATCACCGCCCGCTTAGCCGCCGAGCAGGGGCGGGACGTGTTCGCGGTGCCGGGAAACATCGACCAGCCGTCCTTTGTGGGGAGCAACCGGCTTCTGCGGGACGGGGCGATCATGGTTTCCTCCGGCTGGGACGTTCTGAGCGAATATGAAGCCCTCTTTCCGGATAAGATTCGGAAGGAAGACGCGCCCGCCCACCAGACGGCCTATCCGGACGAGGTGCGCAAGGCCGCGGAAGCGGAAAAACCGCTGCTGAAAGTGGCGCAGAAACTGCGTCTTCCCCGGAAAAATGAGAATCTTAAAAAAGATTTAGCCCCTCAGGGCATTGACAAGACGCCTTGCGCGCCTTATAGTGACGTAGGCTCGGTCAGGCCGAAGCTGTCGCCGGAGGAGCAGACCATTGTGGACGCCTTAAGCGGCGGGCAGCGGCTGGTGGACGATGTGATCGCCGAAACCGGCCTGTCCACCGGAAAGCTGCTGTCCAGCCTGACCATGCTGGAACTGAAGGGCATAATCAAGCGCCTGCCGGGCAAGCGCATTGTTTTGAGCGGGAAATAGAGAGACGTAACCGCTGAATCTGAAGTAACGAAACGGAGAATTTTCATTCATGGGCAAACCTGAAAATCTGGTGATTGTGGAGTCCCCCTCCAAGGCAAAGACCATTGGCAAATATTTAGGAGACGATTACGTTGTCAAGGCCAGCATGGGGCATCTCCGGGACCTGCCGAAAAGCACGATGGGCGTGGATCTGGAGCATGACTTTACCCCCCATTATATCCCCGTCCGGGGCAAGGAATCCCTGATCAAGGAACTGAAAACCGATGCGGAAAAGGCGAAAACCGTGTACCTTGCAACCGACCCTGACCGGGAGGGCGAGGCCATTTCGTGGCATTTGAAAGAGCTGCTGAACCTCCCCGACGGGAAGGCGCAGCGTGTGACCTTTAATGAGATCACCCAGAAGGTGGTCAAAGAGTCCATCCGCCACCCCCGGGATATCGACTATGATCTGGTTGACGCCCAGCAGGCGCGGCGTATTCTGGACAGGATCGTGGGCTATGAGCTTTCCCCGCTGCTGTGGAAGAAGATACGGCGGGGCCTGTCCGCAGGCCGCGTTCAGTCCGTCGCCACCCGGCTGGTGGTTGACCGGGAAAACGAAATTCGCGCGTTCCAGCCAAAGGAATACTGGACGCTGGACGTGACATTGAACCGTATGGGCAAGCCCGGCACCTTTGTCGCCCACTACTGGGGCGAGGAAAAGAAGCGGGAGCTGGAGAATGAGGCTGATACCCTTGCCGTGATCGGCGACATCGACGGGAAGGAATTCGACGTTACCAACGTCAAAAAAGCGGAGAAGAAGCGTTATTCCGCACCGCCCTTCACCACCTCCACTTTGCAGCAGGAGGCATCCCGGAAGCTGGGCTTCACGCCGAAAAAAACCATGATGGTCGCCCAGCAGCTGTATGAAGGCGTGGACGTGGCAGGGGAAGGTACCACCGGTTTAATTACCTACATGCGTACCGACTCTCTGCGGCTTTCCGACGAGGCCATGGACGCTGCCGCCGGGTTTATCCGCAGCCGCTACGGAAATGAGTATTATTACGGCCAGCACCATGTGTTCAAGACCAAGGCAGGGGCGCAGGACGCCCACGAAGCCATCCGGCCGTCCCATGTGGAACTGGAGCCGGAACGGGTGCGCACCAGTCTGACCCCCGATCAGTATAAGCTCTACAAGCTCATCTGGAGCCGTTTCCTCGCGACGCAGATGGCCTGCGCCGTTTATGACACTGTGTCCATCGACACGATGTGCGCCGGGCATGTGTTCCGCGCCAGTCACCAGAGCCTGCGCTTCGCCGGTTTCATTGCCGTTTACGAAGAAGGACGGGACGATGAGCAGGAGGCCGTCGGCTCTCCGCTGCCGGATCTGGCGGTGGGGGAGAAGACGCTCCCCTCCAACATCCAGAAGGAGCAGCATTTCACCCAGCCCCCCGCCCGGTATACCGAGGCGACGCTGGTCAAGGCCATGGAGGAAAAGGGCGTCGGACGTCCTTCCACCTACGCTGCCACCGTGTCCACCATTGAAGACCGGGAGTACGTGGTCAAGCAGGACAAGCGCCTTGCCCCCACGCCCCTGGGCGAGATCGTCACCGGGCTGATGGAGGAGCACTTCACTGACATCATCGACGTGGAGTTTACCGCCAACATGGAGTCGCGGCTGGACGATGTGGAGACGGGCAAGCAGAACTGGAAGGACTTGCTGGCGGATTTCTACAAGGATTTCAGCAAGGAGCTGTCTGACGCGGAGACGGCGCTGGAGGGTGTTCACCTGAAGGTGCCGGAGGAGGAGACCGACGAGGTCTGCGAGATGTGCGGACGGAAAATGGTGGTGAAAACCGGCCGGTTCGGAAAATTTCTGGCCTGCCCGGGCTACCCGGAGTGTAAGAATACCAAGCCTCTGGTGGAGCGGATGCCGGGGCGCTGCCCCAAGTGCGGCAGCGGCTTGCTCAAGCGCAAGTCCAAGAAGGGCTACGCCTACTACGCCTGCGAGCGGGGCGCGGAGTGCGGCTTTATGACCTGGGACGTTCCCACCGCTGAGGATTGCCCGGAGTGCGGTCAGACCCTGTTCAAGAAATCCGGCAAGGGGCGCATGAAGCCCTTCTGCATCAACGAGAAATGCTCCCGCTTCCTCCCGGAAGACCAGCGGGGCTACTATAAAAAGAAGACCGCCGAGGACGGGGAGGCCACCCCGGAGGAAAAGCCTGCTGAGAAGAAGACGGCGGCAAAGAAAACGACGGCAAAAGCCCCGGCAAAGAAGACGGCAGCAAAGAAAACTGCGGCGAAAAAGACTGCGGTGAAGAAGACCGCCGCCAAGACCACAACGAAGAAGACGACGAAAACATCCTCTAAGAAGGAGAGCAAGGCATGAAGGTAAAAGTCATCGGCGCGGGGCTGGCCGGAAGCGAAGCGGCATGGCAGCTGGCAAACCGGGGCATCGAAGTGGCGCTTTACGAAATGAAGCCCAAAAAGATGACCCCCGCCCACCACAGCGAGGATTTTGCCGAGCTTGTCTGCTCCAATTCCCTGCGGGGCGACCGGCTGGAAAACGCCGTGGGGCTTCTCAAGGAGGAGCTGCGCCGCTGCGGCAGCCTGATCCTCGCCTGCGCCGATGCTACCCGGGTGGAGGCGGGCGGCTGTATGGCTGTAGACCGGGGCGGCTTTTCCCGGATGGTTACGGAGAAAATCCGGAATCACCCCAATATCACGGTGATTTCCGAAGAAATCACCGAAGTCCCCGAGGGGCCGGTGATCGTGGCTACAGGGCCGCTGACTTCCGATGCTTTGAGCGAGGCCATCGGGCATTACTTCGGGGAGACCGGGTATCTGCACTTTTTTGACGCAGCGGCGCCGCTGGTTTCGGCGGAGTCCATCGACATGAATCTCGCGTGGTGGCAGTCCCGGTACGACCGGGGAACGCCCGATTACATCAACTGCGCCATGAACAAAGAGCAGTACGAAGCCTTCGTCCGGGAGTTGGTAAACGCCGAGGAAGCCCCGGTGCATGGCTTTGAGGACAAGAACGTCTTTGAGGGCTGTATGCCGGTGGAAGTCATGGCGCGGCGAGGCGTGGATACCCTGCGATACGGCCCCATGAAGCCCGTGGGGCTGAGAAATCCTGCCACCGGCCATGAGCCTTACGCCGTGGTGCAGCTGCGGCAGGACAACGCGGCAAAAAGCGTGTACAATCTGGTGGGCTTCCAGACCCACCTGAAATTCGGCGAGCAGAAGCGGGTATTCTCCATGATACCCGGTCTGGAAAAGGCGGAATTTGTCCGCTACGGTGTGATGCACCAGAATACCTTCCTGCAAAGCCCCAAGCTGCTGGATAAGTATTACGCAGACCGCCGAAACCCGCTGGTGGCTTTTGCCGGGCAGATGACCGGCGTGGAGGGGTACGTGGAATCCACGGCCTCCGGGTATCTGGCGGCGGTGGCCATGGCGGCGAAGGTACAGGGACGGGAAGTTCCCGATTTTCCCAAGGAGACCGCCATCGGTGCGCTGGGGCAGTACGTCAGCGACGAAAGCATTGAAAATTTCCAGCCCATGAATATCAATTTCAGCATCATCGCACCGCTGGAAAAGCGCATCCGTAAGAAGGCAGAAAAAAATCTCGCCATTGCCGCGCGGTCGCTGGACGTGATCGATAGGCTGGTGGCGAAGGGTATCTGAAAGAAAGAGGTGGAACGGTTGAAGATCATTCTTGACGCGATGGGCGGCGACAATGCCCCCGAGGCTCCTGTTTTAGGCGCTGTGGAAGCGGCAAAGACCTACGGTATCGAGATCGTGCTGGTAGGCCGGGGAGAGGATATCCTTGCGGTTCTCAAGAAGCACGGCATTGACAACCTGCCGGAAGGCATGGAGATCTCCAATGCCGACGATGTGGTGGACATGCATGACGATCCCGCATCCATCATCCACAAGCGGAAGAATTCTTCCATGGTGATCGGCCTGAAGATGCTGGCGGACGGGCTGGGTGACGCGTTCGTGTCCGCCGGTTCCACCGGCGCGCTGCTCACCGGCGCGACGCTGCTGGTCAAGCGGGTCAAGGGAATCCGCCGTGCTGCCATGGGCCCCGCCATGCCCAACAAGGCAGGGGGAAAGACCGTGATCGTGGACTGCGGTGCGAATGCCGAGTGTACGCCGGAATTCCTGCTGCAATTCGGTCTGGTCGGCTCCGTTTACGCGAAAAAGCAGCTGGGCATCGAGAATCCAAAGGTCGGCCTTCTGAACATCGGCACCGAGGACAGCAAGGGCACTGCCCTGCAGAAGGAAGCCTATGCGCTGCTGAAAGACGCGGGGGAGAAGGGGCTTGTCAACTTTGTCGGCAATGTGGAAGCCCGGGATGTGCCGCTGGGCGCGGTGGACGTTGTGGTCTGCGACGGCTTCAACGGCAACGTGCTTCTCAAAACCATCGAGGGTACTGCCATGTTCATGGGCAGCCTGATGAAGAAAATGTTCAAGAAAAATCTGCTCAGCAAGCTGGGCTATCTTCTGTGCGCCTCCGGGGTCAAAGACCTGATGAAGATGCTGGACTACCGGGAGATCGGCGGCACGCCGTTCCTTGGCATCCGCAAGCCGGTCATCAAGGCCCACGGCGCTTCCGACGTGCTGGCGTTCCGCAACGCGGTAAAGCAGTCGGCGGACGTGGCTGCGTCGGACATCACCGGGGAGCTGGAAGAAAATTTACAGCGGCTGGCTGCTGAAAAAGAGAAGGTGACGGAGCATGATTAAGGACTTGGAGGCCGTCATCGGCTACCGGTTCCGGAATATTTCCCTTTTGCAGAATGCGCTGACCCATTCCTCCTACGCAAACGAGCGCTGGCACAACAGCCTGCTCAGCAACGAGCGGCTGGAATTTCTGGGGGACAGCGTGCTGGGAATGCTGGTGGCGGAGTATCTCTACCGCAATTTTCCCAACCGCCCGGAGGGCGAGCTGACCCGGATGCGAGCGGACATGGTTTGCGAGACTACCTTGGCGGGTGCTGCCAACCGCATCGGCCTTGGGAACCATCTGCTCCTTGGCCACGGTGAGGAGCAGGGCGGCGGACGGAGCCGGGACTCCATTCTGGCGGATGCCATGGAGTCGGTGATCGCCGCGTGCTTCCTGGACGGCGGCCTGGAGGCGGCGTTGCAGGTGGTCAGGACGTTCATTCTGGTGGAGGTGCCGGTGACCAAACTGCATAACGCGGACTACAAGACCGAGCTGCAGGAGCTGGTGCAGCAGAAGAAAAATCAGGTGCTGGCTTATGAGCTGGTGGGGCAGTCCGGCCCCGACCACGACAAGCAGTTTTCCGTGGAGGTCTCCCTCAACGGCACGATCGTGGGCAAGGGCGTCGGCAGCAGCAAAAAAAGGGCAGAGCAGGACGCCGCCCGCTGTGCCATCGAAAATCTTTTTCCGGAGAAAGCGTAAAACGTCGAAACGACGCGGTCTTTCATGGGCGGTCGTAAAACAGTGAATGGAGCGTATCGGTGCAGATACGCTCCATTTCTTGTGCAAACATGCTATTAACGAGGTACGGCCCCTTGGCTCTCCCTCTGGGAGAGCTGTCACCGCAGGTGACTGAGAGGGTCTTGCAGACTTGCTTACCCTCTCCGTCTTCGCTTCGCTCATACGATTTCTCGATAAAATGGTTAACACCATTTTATCCTGCGAATCCTTCGCAGGCCGCCGGTGGCGGCGAGAAATGTATGGACTTACGTTTTTTGCGGCTACGCCGCTGGCTGCTGAAACAGCAGCCGAATAAAACGGTTTTTAACCGTTTTATTGAAAACTAGTATCAGCCACCTCTCCCAAAGGGAGAGGCAAGAGATGCAGTTCATGATCCCACTGCGCCTGATAATTGTTTGATGCGCCCTGCCTATTATGGTTGCGCCATTTTTCTATGCATGCAAAAATGGTCCTCTGGAGATGTTGTAACGGCAAAACTTTCCCTTGCTGTATTCGACATATTGTGTTATAATAAACTGAACTATGCAGATAAAACAAAGTACCCGCAGACGGCTGCCCGCGGTGAAATACAGGATGTGAACAAAATGGGTTCCCGAAAGCCGATGAAACTGAATCTGGGCATGGCGCCGAAGGTCATTTTTATTATGATGCTGGACGTGCTTGCTACTGTCGTCTCCTTCTTTCTGGGGCTGTGGTTCCGGTATGATTTTTCCTTTGCCGAAATTCGCCCCGTCCATCTGGAGGGCTTCCTGTCCGCCATCGGCCTATGGTGCGTGATCACGCTTCTGGTATTCTGGATTTTTAGGCTTTACAACTCCATCTGGGCCTTTGTCAGTACGCCGGAGGTGTTCCGCATTACTGGTGCCTATGTGGTGCTGGGCGTGATCGGCGTGCTGGTATTCCACTTTGACGGCAATCTGATGCCCCGTTCCAGCATGGTGGTGGGCTTCCTGTTCAGCTTCGTCAGCACCGTGGCCATCCGGTTCTCCTACCGGCTGCTCCGGACGGCGCAGCGGCGCATCAGCCACATCACCCATGCCAACGGCGTGAAAAACGTCATGCTGATCGGCGCGGGCGACGCCGGACGGGCGCTGGCTGTGGAATTTACCAACAGCGACCATATTCAGGATCACCTGTCCTGCGTCATTGACGACAACCCGGTGAAATGGAACAAGCAGCTGTGCGGCGTTCCCATTGTGGGCGGCCGTCAGGACATTGCCACGGCTGTGAAAAAATACAAGATCAGCAAGATCATCTTCGCCATTCCCAACTGTACCGCAAAGTCCCGGAAGGAAATTCTGGACATCTGTGCCACCACCGGCTGCGAGGTACAGATGCTTCCCGGCATTTTCCAGATGGTCAACGGAGAGGTCAGCGTCAGCAAGCTGCGCAAGGTCGATCCGCAGGACCTGCTGGGCCGGGAACCCATCAAGGTCAATCTGGATGAAATTGTGGGCTATATTTCCGGCAAGGTGGTGCTGGTCACCGGCGGCGGCGGGAGCATCGGCAGCGAGCTGTGCCGTCAGATCGCCCATGCGAAGCCGAAGCAGCTTATTATTCTGGATATTTACGAAAATAATGCCTATGATATTCAAATGGAGCTGCGCCGCACCCATCCGGAACTGAATCTGGAGGTCATCATCGGCTCTGTCCGTGACGCCGTCCGGCTGAACCATGTGATGGAAACCTACCGGCCGGAGCTTGTGTTCCACGCTGCGGCCCACAAGCACGTTCCGCTGATGGAGGAAAGCCCCAACGAGGCCATCAAGAACAACGTCATCGGCACCTACAAGCTGGCGAAGGCCGCCGCGGAGTACGGCGTCAAGCGGTTTGTGCAGATATCCACCGACAAGGCCGTCAACCCCACCAACATCATGGGTGCGTCCAAGCGTCTGTGCGAGATGGTGATACAGATGATGAACCGGGAGTCCAAAACGGAATTCGTGGCGGTGCGCTTCGGTAATGTTCTGGGCAGCAACGGCAGCGTCATCCCGCTTTTTAAGAAGCAGATCGAGGCCGGCGGCCCCGTGACCGTCACCCATCCCGACATCATCCGGTATTTTATGACCATCCCCGAGGCGGTGAGTCTGGTGCTGCAGGCGGGATACTATGCCAAGGGCGGCGAGATTTTCATTCTGGACATGGGCGAGCCGGTGAAGATCGACACCATGGCGCGGAACATGATCCGCCTGTCCGGCTACGAACCGGATGTGGACATCAAGATTGAGTACACCGGTCTCAGACCGGGGGAGAAGCTCTATGAGGAGCTGCTGATGAAGGAAGAAGGAATGCAGGAGACTGCCAACAAGCTCATTCACATCGGCAAGCCCATCGAAATGGACGACGCGCTGCTGGAGCAGCAGCTGAAGCGGCTGGACGAAGCCAGCCGGGCGGAAAGCGAAGATATCAAGGACATCGTCGCGGAGATTGTGCCTACTTACAAACGCGAGTGTAAGGTCTGACCAAACGAAATAAGAGAAAATGAGGAAAGCGGAATGTACCGAACGTTTTTCAAACGCCTGCTGGACATCATCCTGTCCGGCTGCGCCATCGTGATATTGTCGCCGCTGCTGCTGATCATTGCCGTTGCCATCAAGATCGACGATCCCGGCCCGGTGCTGTTCCGCCAGAAGCGGGTGGGCATTCACAAGACCCATTTTTCCATTATGAAATTCCGCACCATGAAAATGGACACCCCCAAGGACACCCCCACCCATCTGCTGGAAAACCCGGAGCAGTATATCACGAAGGTGGGGAAATTTCTGCGGAAGTCATCCCTGGACGAGCTGCCCCAGATCTTTCAGATTTTCACGGGGAAAATGTCCATCATCGGCCCCCGGCCTGCCCTGTGGAATCAGTTTGACCTGATCGCGGAGCGGGACAAATACGGGGCCAACGACGTGCGCCCCGGCCTGACGGGCTGGGCGCAGATCAACGGGCGGGACGAGCTGCCCATTGACGTAAAAGCCCGGCTCGACGGGGAATATGTGGAAAGGCTGAGCTTTTTCTTTGACTGCAAATGCTTTTTCGGCACCATCGTTTCCGTGCTGAAGCACGACGGCGTGGTGGAAGGCGGCACCGGCCGGCTGGAAAAGGAGAAGAAAGAATGAAGAACATTCTCATCACCGGCGCCGGAAGCTATATTGGAGTTTCTCTGGAAAATTATCTGAAGCAGTGGCCGGAAAGCTACCGGGTGGACTCCCTAGATATGCGCGGGAGCGACTGGGAGAACCATTCCTTCCGCGGCTACGACGCGGTGTTCCACGTGGCGGGGCTGGTGCATCAGCCGGACAGCAAAAATGACCCGGCGCGCTCTGGCCTGTACGATCAGGTCAACCACATTCTCGCGGTGCGGACTGCCGAAAAAGCCAAGGCCGACGGTGTGGGTCAGTTCCTGTTTATGAGCTCGGAGAGCGTTTACGGCCTGACTGCGCCCATCGGCAAAACGGTCGTCATCACGAAGAACACGCCGCTGCACCCCGCGGACAACTACGGCGTCAGCAAAGCCAGAGCGGAAGCGGATTTGCAGGCGTTGGCGGACGATGCTTTTAAGGTTGCAATCCTCCGCCCGCCCATGATCTATGGCAAGGGCTGCAAGGGCAACTATGTGACCATGGCGAAGCTGGCGAAGAAGCTGCCGGTTTTTCCTTACGTTTCCAACCAGCGTTCCATGCTGTATATTGAGAATCTGACGGAATTTGTCCGGCTGCTCATTGACGACGAGGCGGCGGGCATATTCTGCCCCCAGAACAACGAATACACCAACACCAGCGACATGGTCAACTGGATTGCCCACGCCAACGGAAAGGGCATCCTGATGGTGAGGGGCTTTACCTGGGCGCTGAAGCTGCTGCGGTTTGTCTCGCCTGCGGTGGACAAAGCCTTTGGCAGCCTGTGCTACGATCATGCGCTGAGTGCATACAGCCGGGACTACTGCGTGAAAACGCTGGAGCAGTCCATTCCGGAGACGGAGAGAACCTGATTTTTAGGAAGCGAAAGAGGGCGGTTGCTTGAAAAAGAAGCGGGATATCCTGTTTTTGTGCCAGTTTTTTTATCCCGAATATATTTCCTCCGCCCAGCTGCCCTATGACACGGTGCTGGCGCTTCGGGACGCCGGATTCTCCGTGGGCGCGCTGTGCGGCTATCCACGGGAATACGCCGAGGGCGGGAAGGTCCCCACGAAGGAGGATGCGGACGGCATCCACATTCACCGCCTGAAATACATCCAGACGGGCCGGGCGGGATTTCTTGGCCGGATCGTCAACTATTTTTCCTTTACGTTTCATGTGCTGCTGCACCTGCCGGAGATCGGCAAATACCGGGCGGTGGTGGTGTACTCCAACCCGCCGATTCTGCCGTGGATTGCTTCTTGGGCAAAATCGCTGTTCGGTACGAAGCTGGTGTTCGTGTCCTACGACCTCTATCCCGAGGTGGCCACGGTGACGGACACCCTCCGGGAAGGCAGCGTGATCTGCAGGCTGATGAACCACATCAACAAATGTGTGTTCCGCCGGGCAGACCGGGTCGTGGCGCTGTCGTCGGAGCAGAAGAACTGCATTCTCCGCACCCGGAACGCCGTTGACGAACTTGTGACGGTGATTCCTAACTGGTACCGAGACGAGGGTGGCCTGCGCGACCGGGAGGAAAACCGGTTCCGGGAGTTGACGGCGGGGCGCTTCGTGGTGTCCTATTTCGGCAATATGGGCACCATGCAGGATATGGACACCATTCTGGGCGCTATCCGGGCGCTGCGGGAGGAGAAGGACGTTTTCTTCCTCTTTGCCGGACACGGCAATAAAATGGAGAAGCTGCGAGAGATCATCGCCCGGGAGGACATTGAAAATGTCCGGATTCACAGCTTCCTTCACGGTCAGGATTTTCAGGACGCGCTGGCGGTGAGCGACTGCGCGCTGATTTCTCTGGAAAAGGGTGCGACGGGGCTTTGCGTCCCCAGCAAGACCTACAGCTATATGATGCAGGGCATCCCCCTGCTCGCCATCATGGACGAGTGCGACATCGTCCGGGACATCCAGTCCGGCGCGGGGCTCTGGGTGCGCAACGGCGAAAGCGAGCGATTAGCCAAGGCCATCCGTTTCCTGCGGGACAACCCGGAGAAAGCCCGGGACATGCGCAGAAAATGCCGGGGGCTGTATCTGCAAAAGTACACCACCGAAATTTGCACGGGAAAATATGTATCTCTTTTCCGGGAACTTTTACACCCGGAAACAGGGGAGGAGAATGGATTATGAGTATTTTTGCCAACAAAACGCTGATGATCACCGGCGGTACCGGTTCCTTCGGAAACGCGGTGCTGAACCGCTTCCTGGACACGGATATCCGGGAAATCCGGATTTTCTCACGGGACGAGAAGAAACAGGACGACATGCGCCATGAGTTTCAGGCGAAAATGCCGGAGGCGGCGGGGAAGATCAAGTTCTTCATCGGCGACGTCCGGGATCTTGCTTCCGTGAAGAACGCCATGCACGGCGTGGACTACATCTTTCATGCTGCCGCCCTCAAGCAGGTGCCGTCCTGCGAGTTTTTCCCCATGGAGGCGGTGAAAACCAACGTGTTTGGAACCGATAACGTGTTGACCGCCGCCATTGATGCGGGGGTCAAGGCCGTCATCTGCCTGTCCACGGACAAGGCCGCCTACCCCGTCAACGCCATGGGTACATCCAAAGCCATGATGGAGAAGGTCATTGTCGCCAAATCCCGGACGGTTTCCCCGGAAAAGACCAAAATCTGCTGCACCCGCTACGGAAACGTCATGTGCTCCCGGGGCAGTGTCATTCCACTGTGGATCGACCAGATCAAGGCGGGCAACCCCATCACCATCACCGAGCCGAACATGACCCGGTTCATCATGTCTCTGGAGGAAGCGGTGGATTTGGTACTGTTTGCTTTCCAGAACGGCGTCAGCGGGGACATTCTGGTGCAGAAAGCCCCGGCGTGCACCATTGAGACACTGGCAAAAGCCGTCACCGGCCTGTTTGCCCCCGGCCACGAGATCAAGGTCATCGGCATCCGCCACGGCGAAAAGATGTACGAGACGCTGCTGACCAATGAGGAATGTGCCCACGCTATCGATCTGGGCAATTTCTACCGCGTCCCCTGCGACAAGCGGGACTTAAACTACGACAAATATTTCAAGGACGGCGACACCCAGCGCAACGTCCTCACGGAGTTCAACAGCAACAACACGGAGCTGCTGAACGTGGAGCAGGTGCAGCAGAAGCTGCTGAGCCTGAGCTACATCCGGGAAGAACTGGAAGCCATGAAGAATAAATAACGGAAGGGTGAGCTGGCATGAACATTCTGATTACCGGTGCGGCCGGATTTGTGGGCAAGAATCTGACGGCGGCGCTGGAGTGCATCCGGGACGGCCGTGACAAGACCCATCCGGGGCTTACGGTGGGGGAGCTGTACCTCTACGACATCGACTCCGACCCGGCGCTGCTGGAAACGGCCTGCCGGAAGGCGGACTTCGTGTTCAATCTTGCCGGCGTCAACCGCCCGAAGAATCAGGAAGAGTTCATGCAGGGAAATTTCGGCTTTGCTTCCACGCTGCTGGACACGCTGAAAAAATACCATAACACCTGCCCCGTGATGCTGTCGTCCTCTATTCAGGCGACCATGGTGGGGCGCTATGCGGGCAGCGAGTACGGCAGGAGCAAAAAAGCGGGGGAGGAGCTGTTCTTCTCCTATGCCGCCGAAACCGGGGCGAAAGTGCTGGTGTACCGCTTTCCCAACCTGTTCGGAAAATGGTGCCGTCCCAACTACAATTCCGCCGTGGCCACCTTCTGCCACAACTATGCCCACGACCTGCCCATCACGGTGAACGACCCCGGCGTGGAGCTGGAGCTGCTGTACATCGACGATCTGGTGGACGAGATGATCGCGGCGCTGGAGGGCAGAGAGCATCACTGCGAATTTGAGGGCGTGGACACGGTTCTGACGGCGTCCGGGCGCTACTGCGCCGCGCCTGTCACCCACCGGGCGACCCTGGGGCAGATCGTAGCGCTGCTGGACAGCTTCAAGGCGCAGCCGGAAACCCTGCTGATGCCGGAAATTCCGGCAGGCAGCTTCGCGAAAAAGCTGTATTCTACGTATTTATCCTATCTGCCCAGGGAAAAGGCGGCGTTCCCCCTGAAAATGAACGTTGACGCCCGGGGCAGCTTCACGGAACTGCTGAAAACGGCGAACTGCGGCCAGTTCAGCGTGAACGTCAGCAAGCCCGGCGTGACCAAGGGGCAGCACTGGCACAACACCAAATGGGAATTTTTCATTGTGGTGTCCGGTCACGGCCTGATCCAGCAGCGGAAGGTGGGCACCGAGGAAGTGCTGAATTTTGAAGTTTCCGGAGAGAAAATCGAAGCCGTCCACATGCTGCCGGGCTATACCCACAACATTATCAACCTGAGCGAAACGGACGATCTTGTGACGCTCATGTGGGCAAACGAGTGCTTTGACCCGAAAAAGCCGGATACATTCTTTGAGGTGGTTTGACATGGAAATGAAGCTGGACTATTCCGACGTGGCGTTCCGCAATGACGGAAAATTAAAGCTGCTGATCATCGTAGGAACCCGCCCGGAGATCATCCGTCTGGCGGCGGTCATCAACAAGTGCCGCAAATATTTTGACTGCATTCTCGCCCACACGGGGCAGAATTACGATTATAACCTGAACGGGATTTTCTTCCGGGACTTGGGACTTGCCGACCCGGACGTGTATATGAACGCAGTGGGGGACGACTTGGGCGCCACCGTGGGCAACATCATCAACTGCTCCTACAAGCTGATGACGGCCATTCAGCCGGACGCCATGCTGATTCTGGGGGACACCAATTCCTGCCTGTCCGCCATTGCGGCCAAGCGGCTGCACATTCCCATTTTCCACATGGAGGCGGGAAACCGCTGCAAGGACGAGTGCCTGCCGGAGGAGACCAACCGCCGGATTGTGGACATCATCTCCGACGTGAATCTGGCTTACTCCGAACACGCAAGAAGGTATCTTCACGAGTGTGGCCTGCCAAAAGAGCGCACCTATGTCACCGGATCCCCCATGGCGGAGGTGCTCCACGCCAACTTAAACGCCATCGAGGCTTCCGACATCCACCAGCGGCTGGGACTGACCAAGGGAGAGTACATTCTGCTGTCTGCCCACCGGGAGGAAAACATCGACACGGAGAAGAATTTCCTGTCCCTGTTTCGCGCCGTCAACGCCATGGCGGAAAAGTACGATATGCCCATTCTGTATTCCTGCCATCCCCGCTCCAAAAAGCGGCTGGAAGCTACGGGCTTCATCCTGGACAGCCGGGTGATTCAGCACGAGCCGCTGGGCTTCCACGATTACAACTGCCTGCAAATGAACGCCTTCGCGGTGGTGTCCGATTCCGGGACGCTGCCAGAGGAATCCAGCTTCTTCACCTCCGTGGGACATCCGTTCCCGGCGGTGTGCATCCGTACTTCTACGGAGCGCCCGGAAGCGCTGGACAAGGGCTGCTTCATTCTGGCGGGCATTGACGAAAAGAATCTCCTGCAAGCGGTGGACACCGCCGTTCAGATGAACCGGGACGGCGATCTGGGAATCCCCGTGCCGGACTATGTGGAGGAAAACGTATCCACCAAGGTGGTCAAGATCATCCAGTCCTACACCGGCGTGGTGGACAAAATGGTCTGGAGAAAGTCGTAAGAAGCCAGACGCCGACAAATTGCGCTGTTTTTTCTGGATATGATGAAACAGCCGGAAAATTTCACATCATCGGGAGGCGAGACGCATGAAATACCTGTTCATCAACTCCGTTGCCGGCTTTGGCAGCACGGGGCGCATCGCGGCGGAGCAGTGCCGTGGGCTGATGGCGCAGGGGCATGAGTGCGTGCTCGCCTTTGGCCGTGAAGAGGCAAATTGCAGCGATATTCCCACGGTGCGCATCGGTACGCCCATGGACTATAGGCTCCACGGGGCGGAAAGCCGTCTGCTGGACGATTCCGGCTTCGGCTCCCGGCGGGCGACCCGGCGGTTTCTGGATTGGGTCAGGGAATACGACCCGGACGTGATCTGGCTGCACAATGTTCACGGCTATTACATTCACTTGGGAGAGCTGTTTCCTTACCTGCGCGGCTGCGGGAAGACCATTTTCTGGACGCTTCACGACTGCTGGAGCTTCACAGGGCACTGTGCCTATTTTGACTATGTGGGCTGTGACCGCTGGAAAACCGGCTGCCACGACTGCCCACAGAAACGCGCTTATCCTGCAAGCATTCTTTTGGACAACAGCCGGAAAAATTACGAAAAAAAGCGGGAACTGTTTACGGGCATTCCCAATGTGACCCTCATCGTCCCCTCCCACTGGCTGGAAAGCCGGGTAAAGGAGAGCTTTCTGAGGGACTACCCGGTGAAGGTGGTATACAACACGGTGAACCGGGAAATCTTCAAGCCCACCCCCGGCAATTTCCGGGAAAAGTACGGTCTGGAAAATAAAATCATCCTGCTGGGCGTTGCCAGCGTCTGGGACGAGCGCAAGGGACTGCGGGACTTTCTGGCGCTTCATGACCTGTTGGACGAAGAATATGCCATCGTGCTGGTCGGTCTGAGCGCAAAGCAGATTCAATCCCTCCCGGCGGGAATTCTGGGGCTGCCCCGTACCAACAGTGTTCAGGAACTGGCGCAGGCTTACACCGCCGCCGACGTATTTCTCAACCCCAGCACGGAGGAGACCTTCGGCATGACCGTGCTGGAAGCCCGGTGCTGCGGCACGGAGGCCGTGGTTTATCAGGGGACTGCCTGCGAGGAGGTCGTCAGCCAGTTCGGGGGCGTCGCCGTACCAAGGGGCGCGGCGCATCTGCTGGAAGCTGTGGAACAGATCACAAAGGAGAATCGCAAATGACCCATTATCCCTTCCCGGACAGCCGTGGGACAAAAATTGCCTTCGCCGCGTTTTTCACGGCCATGCTTTTTCTGGCACGGGACAGTATGTTCACCACGGCGGTAATCGGTTTTGAGAAGGCGCAGTTTCTCATGCTGGGCGTGATCTGCCTGCTGGGCGCGGCGTTTCTGATCGTCAACCGGAGAAATCTGCTGAAAATTCTGAAATCCCGGCGGATGATCGTCGCCGGGATTGCGGCGGCGGTGCTTCTGCTGCCCATGCTGGTGAAGCGGGACTGGCAGCTGATGTATTTCAGTGTTCTGCTGTGCCTGCTCACGGCGGTGTTTTTGTCTTATTTCCTTACGTTGCGGGATGCGGCCAAATATTACGTGGCGATTCTGTCTGTGCTGGGGGCGTATTCCGTGCTGGCGGCGTACATCCTGCGTATCGGCGTGGATAGGGGTGCTTACGCGGTGCCGGTGTTCCGGAATTCCATGGGCTTTGAATTTCACAATTTCTTTTTGTCCATTGTCCCGGATACGTATGTCAAAAATCGGAATTTCGGCATTTTCCGGGAGCCGGGCGTTTATCAGTTTTTCCTGATCACGGCGCTGTATCTGAACAATTATGAGGTCGAGTGGAAAAAGACGTGGCAGCTGTGGCTGGTCAACGGCATTCTGGCCGCGACGATGGTGTCCACCTTCGCCACCGGCGGTGTCGCGGAAATGGGACTGCTGGCGATCGTGCTGTTTTTTGACAAGAAATGGTATCGGGACAAGCGGATATGCGCCGTGGCGGTCGGGCTGATTTTGTGCGTCGCCGTGATAACGGGGGTTTCCATTGCCCGGAAAAACGTCCTTTACTGGGAAGTTTACGACATGGCCATCGGCAAATTTGTCAACGGGCAGGATTCCTCGGTGGAGAGAATGGAAGCTGTTGTGACGGACATTTCCATTTTCCTGCACCATCCCATTTTCGGCGCGAAGATAGCGGAGGTGCTGTATGCCACCGCCAACAATACCACGTCCACCCTCATTCTTTTCTCCGCCTTCGGCATTCCGGCGGCGCTGCTCCACATTGCCTGCTGGGTCGCGCTGGTGTGGCGGAAGGAGCGGAAGATATGGGTGAATCTGGCGCTGGTGGTCATTCTGTTCATGTCCTTTAACACACAGAATCTGATTGCGGACGTGTTTTTATGGCTGTTCCCGGTCATGGCGCTGGTGGAACGGCTTATGAAAAGGGGGTAACCATATGGAACGGGAACTGCTGAGAAAGGTTCAGCTGACCCAGCTGGAAATTGCAAAGGAGATCCGCCGGGTGTGCGAGGAAAACGACATTCCCTATTTTCTCACCTGCGGCACCCTTCTGGGCGCGGTGCGCCATCAGGGGTTCATTCCGTGGGACGACGACATGGACGTGGGAATGCTGCGGGAGAATTATGAGAAATTCTGCCGCATCGCCCCGGAGAAACTGAAACCGGAATATTGCTGGCAGAGCTGGTACACAGACCCCAACTACGCCCTGCCCTTCGGCAAGGTGCGCAAGCGCGGCACGCTGTACTTGGAGGCCAAGTCCCACAGATTAGAAGAAAACGGCTTCTATGTGGACATTTTCCCCTACGACGCCGTGTCCCTGGATGTAGGAGAACGGCAGGAAACGGCGGGGCGTTTGCTGAAAATCTACCGGACAAAGCTGATGAAATCCCATTATCAGCCTTGGCGGGAGAATGAGAAAATCCTCTGGAAAAAGCGGATTGGCTACCTATACTATCAGGCGCGGGCGCTGTTTGCCGATCAGGAAAGCCTTGCAAAGGCGTATGACGCGCTTGCGACGGCGCTGCCGGAAAACGGCTATGTCTGCGAGCAGAGCGCCATGACGAAGCCGGACGCCTACGAGAAAGCGTGGTGTCAGGCGCTGACGGACGTGACCTTTGAAGGAGAAACCTTCAAAGCGCCGGCGGAATACGACAAGTTCCTGACCACGCTGTACGGAGACTACATGCAGCTCCCGCCGGAAAATGAGCGGGAAAACCGCCATCAGATTGTGCAGATCGATTTTGGCGCGTGACATTCTGGAGAGGTTATAGCAATATGAAACGAGTGCTGTTCCTGACGAACTACGCTTCCCCCTACCGGGTCCATTTTTACGATGAGCTGGCAAAAAGCATGGACGTGACGGTGCTGTTCACTGACCGGGTGGAAGACCAGAAAAACCGCAGTGCCGACTGGTTCGTTCCCGGGGGCGGCGCTTACCGCCCGGTGCAGCTGAAGTGGTGCGTTGCCCATTTTCTGGACGAAAATCTGTGCCTGGACGTGACCGAATGGCTGAAAAAGCCCTATGACGCCATCGTGATATGCGGCTATTCCTCGCCCACGGCGATCCTTGCGATGCGGTGGCTGCGCAGAAGGAAAATTCCCTTCTACATGGAAGTGGACGGCGGACTGATCCGCCAGGAGCGGAAGATAAAGTATCTGTTCAAGAAGTCGCTGGTGCGCAAGGCTGACCAGTGGCTCAGCTCGGGGCGGTACACCACGGAATTTCTCGTCCATTACGGAGCGGAGGAAAGCCGCATTCATTTTTATCCCTTCTCCTCCGTGTTTGAGAAGGATATCCTCCCTGCCGTTCCCTCCGCCGATGAAAAGCAGGCGCTGAAAGAGGAACTGGGCGTCCCGGAAAAGCGGATGGTACTGGCCATCGGCCAGTTTATCCACAGAAAGGGCTTCGACATCCTGATGCACGCCGCCTGTTCGCTTGACAAGGACGTGGGGATTTACATTGTCGGCGGCGAGCCGACAGAAGACTATTTGCAGATGCGCGCGTCTCTGGGGCTGGATAACGTCCATTTTGTGGGTTTCCAGAAGAAGGAAGCCCTCAGCCGGTATTACAGGGCGGCGGACTTGTTCGTCCTGCCCACCCGGGAGGACATCTGGGGACTGGTCATCAACGAGGCCATGGCCTACGGCCTGCCCGTCATCACCACCGACCGGTGCGTTGCCGGTCTGGAGCTGGTGGAGGAGGGCGTCAACGGGAGTATCGTGCCTGTGGGGGACGATGCTGCCCTTGCCGGGAAGATGAAGGAAATCCTGTCCTCGGACTTGGAGAAAATGGGGACGGCTTCTCTGGAAAAAATCCGCGCCTATACCATTGAAAACATGGCGAAAGCCCACGTTGCAATTTTTGAAAAAGATGGGAGATAACCCATGCACATCATTTACGCTGTGACGACCTGCTCCGACCGGGTGTACCGTCAGCTGTTTGCGGACGCCCCCCGGAAGCCCGCCTTTCAGTCCCAGAAATATCACCGCCTGCTCATTGAAGGGCTTGCCGCCGGGGCAAAGGTGGACGTGGTGGCGAACCCGCCGGTGAACCGGGAGGTTCTGAAAAAGTCCTTTGTCCGTCTGCCCCGGGAGACCGAGGGCGGCGCGTGCTACCGCTATATTCCCGCCGTCCGGAATCCCATTGTCAAGGCTGTATTTGTGGGCGTGGGAACCTTTTTCCGCACTGCGCGCCTTGCGGGGAAGGATTCGGCGGTGGTGGTGGACTGCCTGAACAGGACGACGGCGCTGGCCGGTCTGCTGGCGGCGAAACTGCGGGGAAGACGGTGCGTAGGCATTGTGACGGATTTGCCGGATATGCTGGGGGGCAGCGCCTTTTCCAAGAAGCTTTCCAATTTTGTTATCCGTCACTGCACGGACTATGTGTTGCTGACCCAGGCCATGAACGACTATCTGAACCCGAAGGGCAAGCCCCATGTGATTCTGGAGGGGCACAGTGACATCGCTATGGAGCGGCAGGAGCCGTCTCTGGCGCGAAAGACCAGCCCGCGGGTGTGTATGTACGCCGGGGGCGTCAGCAAGCAATATGGGCTTGAAAATCTGGTGAAGGGCTTCCGGAAGGCAGATCTGCCGGACGCCCGGCTGGAAATTTATGGCCCCGGGGATTATGTGCAGGAGCTTTCCCAGATTGCCGCGGAGGATTCCCGGATTTTCTACGGCGGAATGCTGCTGAACGCGGAAATCGTGGAGCGGGAGATGGCGGCGACGCTGCTGGTCAACCCCAGGCCGACGGGCGAGGAATATGTGAAATATTCCTTCCCCTCCAAGACCATGGAGTATATGTCCACGGGAACCCCGGTGCTGACCACGGTTCTGCCGGGAATGCCCAAGGAATATCACCCCTACGTGTACCTGTTGGAGGAAGAAACCGCCGACACCATTGCGGAGAAGCTGAGGCAGATTTTTGCCCAGCCCGCTGAAGCCCTGTTTGAAAAGGGCATGAAAGCCCGTGAATTTATCTTAAAAGAAAAAAACAACGTGACGCAGGCCGGGAAAATTCTGGCCATGCTTGAAAGGGACGGGGTGCAATGAAGCTGCTGTGGCTGTGCAATATGGTGCCCGGAAAGGTGAAAGAAGCCGTCAGCGGCGGCTCCACCGGCGGCGGACTGTGGGTCGACAGCGTGCTGGAAGGGCTGCTGGGACGGGAAGACCTGAATATCCGCATTCTCTGCCCGGGCGACGGCGGCGAGGGGAAGGTGAATGCGCGCTGCTCCTACGCTTTCTTTTCCGAGGGGCTGCCCTATGTGTACCTGACGGAGCTGGAAACGCAGTTCCGGGGGGAGCTGGATACCTTCCAGCCGGACGTGATCCACGTCTGGGGGACGGAGTACGGCCACACCCTTGCCATGGTTAACGCTGCGGAAAAGGCGGGGCGGCTGGACAGTCTGGTGGTCAGCATTCAGGGACTTTGCTCGGTTTATGCCGGGCATTATGCCGAGGGCGTTCCGGAGTCGGTTCAGCGGGGCAGCACCTTCCGTGATGTTGTCCGGCGGGACAATATCGTGAAACAGCGGGAAAAGTTCGTGCTTCGGGGGCTTCTGGAAGAAAAAGCCCTGCAAAAGGCGCGCCATATTATCGGCAGAACGGACTGGGACTTGGCCTGCGTCCGACGGGTCAATCCGGAAGCAAAGTACCATTTCTGCAACGAGACATTGCGCCAGCCCTTTTATCAGGGGGCTTGGCGCTATGACAGATGTCGGAAGCACCGGATTTTTGCTTCCAGCTGCGCCTATCCCGTGAAGGGCTTTCACTATCTGCTGGAAGCTTTTGGCCAGATCGTCAAAACCTACCCGGATGCCACGCTGGCGGTGCCGGGAAAGAGCTTCCTGACGGCGAGCAGGCTGCGCAGAACCAATTACCAGAAATATCTGGCAGATCTGGCGGAGCAGTACGGCGTGGAGGATAAGATCGAATTTCTGGGCAGTCTCAGCGGGGAGGAAATGAAGCAGGCGTTCCTTGACGCGAACGTGTTCGTGCTGCCATCCACCATTGAGAATTCCCCCAATTCTCTGGGGGAGGCCATGCTGCTGGGCGTGCCCTGTGTGGCGGCGGACGTGGGCGGCGTCACGACCATGATGCGCCACAGGTTGGAAGGAGAGGTCTACCCCTCCACTGCGCCCTATATGCTGGCGTTTTATGTGGAGAACATTTTTGCACAGGGCGAGGCGGCCGAAGCCATGGGCGCGGCGGCGCGCGCCCACGCCGGTGTGACCCACGACCCGGAAAAGAATCTGGCGGATTTGCTGGAAATTTACGAAAGACTTGCCAAAAACAGCGCCGAAGGGTGAGAAAGGAAGGAATGCGGCATGAATCAGAGCCCGCGAATCAGTGTCATTGTTCCGGTGTACAATGTGGAGCAGTACCTTCCCCGGTGCGTGGAATCCATTCTGGCGCAGACCTATGAGAATCTGGAGATCCTTCTGGTGGACGACGGCACGAAGGACAACAGCGGCGCCATCTGCGACGCCTACGCCCGGCAGGACGCCAGAGTCAAAGCAATTCACAAGAAAAACGGCGGTCTGAGCAGCGCCCGGAACGCCGGAATAGACGCGGCGACAGGGGAATACCTTTCCTTCGTGGACAGCGACGACTGGATTGAGCCGGATATGTACGAGAAAATGATGGCGCTGATGGAAAAATACGGTGTCCGTCTGGTCTGCGCGGGGCGCTGGGACGTCAGCAGCGAGACCGGGGAGAAGACGCTGGGGCTGTGTCCGCCAAAAGAGGAGGCCATTTCCGGGGAAGAGCTGGTGCGCCGGATTTTCCATTGGGAGAACATCGACTCCGCCGCATGGGACAAGCTGTATCACAAAAGCCTTTTTGCCTCCATCCGCTATCCCCTGGGGGTGATCTGCGAGGACGTCCCCACCACTTACCGCATTGCGCTGGATGCCGGACAGGCGGCTATGCTGCCCTGCCCCGTTTACAATTATTACCACCGGCCGGGGAGCATCACCTCGTCCTCGGTTTCGGAGAAAACCTTCCATTTTTCCAGGCATACTGCGGAAATCTACCCGTTTATAAGGGACAATTATCCGGAAATTGCGGACGCGGCGCGGTATCTGCGGGTGCGTTCCCTCGCCTACAATCTGCTGACGCTGGACTTGGCGGACAAGGATACCCGGCAGAAATTTGCAGAGGAATACCGCCTGTCCCGGAAGGCGCTTTGTAGGCATATTTCCTTTTTGCTGACCAGCCCGCTGTTTGGCAGGCAGGAGCGGGCGACAGATTTGCTGTTGGCCGCCGGGCTGTACCGCCCCATGCGGGGGCTTTACCACGGGGTGCGTCCCGGGAAAACGGATGCAAAAAACGCGGAGTGAACTATGAATCGACGAAACCGGGTTGCTTTTTTTAACATTCTGAGCACCGTTTTGCTCAGAGGCATTTCCATATTCACAGCGCCCCTGTTTACCCGTCTGCTGGGGACCAGCGGTTACGGCGTTACCCAAATTTACAACACATGGGTGGCTGTGATCGCCATTGTGTTCACGCTGCAAACCCAGGGGACGCTGGTCAACGCTCGGGTGGAGTACCCGGAGGGAGACCAGCTGCGCTACCAGTCCTCGGCCATGAGCCTGTCCACGCTGGTGTATCTGATTTTCAGCGCACTGGTGCTGTGCTTTATCGGCCCCATTTCCGGGGCGCTGAAGCTGAGCTGGTTTTTGATCGTGCTGATGCTCATTCAGGGCTTCGGCACCTTCTGCGTTAACTTCCTGAACACCAAATTCGTCTACGAATTCAAGGCAGGGCGGAACATGGTCATGTCCCTTGTGGTGACGCTGACCACCCTGATCCTCTCCATTGTGCTGATTCTGCTGCTGCCCAAGGAGATCAACTACTTAGGCCGCATTTCCGCTATCGCCGTGACCTACGGCGTGCTGGGCATTCCGGTTTGCATCTGGATTCTGGCGAAGGGGAAGACCTTTTACAACAAGGAATATTGGAAATTCTGCGTCGTTCTTGCCATTCCAGCGGTATTTTATAATCTTTCCGACCTGATTCTGGGGCAGAGCGACAAGGTGATGCTCCAGCAGATGATGGACGAGGCCACGGTGGGCTGCTACGGCGCGGCGCTGAATTTCGGCGGCATCATGTTCACCCTGTTCACCGCCCTGAACAATTCATGGTGCCCCTTTTTCTTCGAGGACATGAAGCAGGGCAACCGGGAGAACCTGCGGGAAAAGGCGGGGAATTTTCTGGAGCTGTTCACGGTGCTTTCCGTGGGCTTCGTGCTGCTGGCCAGCGAAGTGTACCGCTATGTCTATGTTTCCCGGGATTTCTGGGGAAGCACCATGCTCATTCCCATTTTTGTGTCCAGCTACTACACCAATTTCCTGTGTACCTTCCCGGTGAATTTCGAGTATTACCACAAAAAGACCAAGGTCGTCTCGATCATCACTATTGTGTCATCGCTGATAAATGTGGGGCTGAATTACCTGCTGATCCTGCGCATCGGCATGGCCGGCGCGGCGGTGGCGACGCTGATTTCCCACAGTTTGCAGCTGACGCTGCACTATCTGTACGTCCGTTTTGCTCTGGGCGGGAAAGAATACCCCTTCCCGCTGAAAATGTGGGTCGGGTACGCGGCGGTGTTCGCCGCTGTGGCCGTGGCGTCCGTGGCGGCGGATGGACTGTGGCTGGCGCGCTGGGGACTGGGCGCGGCCATTGGCCTATGGGAGCTTTTGCGAATCAGAAAGCGGAAAGTATTGATCTGATACTATTTCCTGATTAAAATCTTTGATTTTAATCAGGAAGGCATCGCCTA
>OKSN01000512.1_pt1 | contig 24710 bp, 20 predicted proteins | sample 1606191 | NCBI WGS metagenome assembly OKSN01 (sample SAMEA3879535, study PRJEB24766) | human gut metagenome | biome: human-associated habitat; feature: feces | place: USA | collected 1985/1987
GATAGGGGTAGTGAGTTAGAAGTTTGTTTCAAAAACATACTTTTTCTACAAACTGGAGCCGTGCATAACCGCACGGCTTTTTTGTTTGACTATCCCCCTCACCCGTGCTATAATTACAGCAACAAGAAAAATCACGGAGGGAAATGTATGCACTATTATGAATACGGCAAAGAAAACGATAAGACGATCGTCTTTCTGCACGGGGCAAACTTTGTCCACAGCTTCGGCAGGCAATATCCGCTTGCCGAAAAATATCATCTTATTATTCCGCATATCATGGGCTACGGAGATGCCGCAGATGAGATTTTCGATACCGAAACGGCAGTAAAACAGCTTGCAAATTTCATAGCCGACATCGGCAAAAAGGTAACGCTTGTCGGCTTTTCGCTCGGCGCTCAGCTTAGCGTTAAGCTGTGTGCGGAATATCCGCAGTATTTTACTTCTGCGATAATAGTAAGTCCGTGGCTTATCAAGAAAGAGCCTATGCTCTCAAAGGTCATGGCTATGAACGAAAAGCAGTTTGCGTCATTCAAGAACAAACGATTATGCGGTTTCATCGGATTTATGAACGGACTGCCCAAAGAGCAAAGAAAAGAATTTGTCGCACAGATGCAGAATGTGCGTATCGAAACCGTAAGAAGCTCCGTTGACAACGGAATAACGCTTGAAACAATAAACGGCTTTGAAAACGCATACTTCCCGATGATTGCCCTTGCAGGCAGTAAGGAACAGACAGAAGTACACGACAGCGTAAAAGGACTTGCCGCTATGAATAAAAATTGCAGATACGAGATATGGGACAAAGCCGCCCATAACATTCCTCCCGTGTTTTCCAAGCGATTCAACGAACTTATTATAAGAATGGCAGAAATTTGACTATGTACAGAATTTTCATCATTGAAGACGACCCCACGATAGCACAGACACTGAAAAAGCACCTTGAGGGCTGGGATTATAAAGTAGAGTGTGCAAAGGATTTTCACAATATCACTGCGGAGTTTGCCGCTTTCGACCCTCAGCTTGTACTGCTTGATATCAAACTGCCGTTCTATGACGGCTACTACTGGTGCGGCGAGATAAGAAAGCTGTCCAAAGTGCCTGTCATCTTTCTCTCCTCAGCCTCCGATAATATGAATGTAGTTATGGCTATGAATATGGGCGGAGATGATTTTATAGCAAAGCCGTTTGATCTTTCGGTGCTGACCGCAAAGATAAACGCAGTGCTTCGCCGTGCCTACTCCTTTTCGGGCAACAGCGACCTTATATCCCACGGCAGTGTTATACTTGATATTTCATCGGCGGTCGTGACAAACGGCGATAAAAAGATTGAACTTACAAAGAACGAGCTTCGCATACTCCGCACTCTTATGGAAAACGCAGGCAGGATAATTTCCCGTGATACGCTTATGCAGAGATTATGGGAAACCGATTGCTTTGTTGACGAGAACACCCTTACGGTAAATGTCAGCAGGCTTCGCAAAAAGCTCGAAAACATAGGACTTGAAAACTACATCGCAACCAAGGTCGGAATGGGGTATATGATAGTATGAAATTCTTTCTTGACTTTATCAGGAGCCGCATAATAACGCTTGTCTGCATTATTATTGCGGCTGTAATTTTCGCTGTGGTGCTGTCGCTTTATAACCTTCCCTCAGAGCCTGTGCTGTATGCGCTTTTGCTGTCGCTTGCCGCTGTTACGGCTATCGGTGCGGTCACTTTTATAAAGGCGTACAGAAAGCATAATATCCTCACCCGTCTTGCAAACGAGATAACCGTGAGTGCCGACAATCTTCCGAAAGCGGTATCGGCAGATGACAAGGATTACGGCAGGCTGATAAATACACTCAGCGATTACTGCATTTCCCTTAAGGAAAAATCCGCAAACAGCCTGCAGGCGACAAACGAATATTACACTATGTGGGTACATCAGATAAAAACGCCTATCTCCGCAATGCGACTTATGCTCCAGTCAGAAGACAGCGAAAGTAACCGCAGGCTGTCCGACGAGCTTATGAAGATTGAGCAGTATGTCGATATGGCGCTGTGCTATGTCCGGCTTGAAAGCTCCGGCAACGACCTTGTGATAAAGCATTACAGCCTTGATGATATAGTAAAGAAGTCGGTGCGTAAGTTCTCGCCGCAGTTTATAGGAAAGAAGCTGAGCCTTGATTACAAGGAGCTTGATACTGATGTTCTCACCGATGAAAAATGGCTGTCCTTCATTATTGAACAGCTGCTCTCAAATGCGATAAAATACACCGCTAAAGGCTCGGTATCAATTTATATGAAGCCCGACACCGACAGAAAGATTCTCTGCATTGCCGACACGGGAATTGGCATAGACCCTGCCGACCTGCCGAGAATTTTCGACAACGGCTACACAGGACTTAACGGCAGATATGATATGAAGGCAAGCGGTATAGGACTGTATCTTTGCCGCTGTATTACCGATATGCTCGGCATTACTCTTACCGCCGTGTCCGAGCTTGGAAAAGGCTCTGTCTTTATGCTCGACCTTACCGAAAGCAAAATAAGACACGAGTAATTGCAATGTTACAAAAATGTAAGACGGACGCTCTTATCGTAAGACGGATAAATGGCACACTTCCGTTATTTCAGCTATAATATTGTCATAGCTTAAAGGAGGTACAATATGAATTTACTTGAAGTAACGGGACTTAAAAAGGTCTACACACAGCGGCTCGGCGCAAAGCCGAATGTCGCACTGCGAAACGTCAGCTTCTCTGCCGCAAAGGGCGAATATATCGCTATTATGGGCGAAAGCGGCTCAGGCAAGACTACCCTGCTCAACATCCTCGCAACGCTTGACAAGGCGACCGCAGGTGTTGTAATGCTCTCCGGAGTTGACATAACAAAGATAAAGGACAGCGACTCTGCACTTTTCAGACGTGAGCATCTCGGATTTGTGTTTCAGGATTTCAACCTGCTCGATACATTCTCCGTGCGTGACAATATTTTTCTGCCGCTCGTGCTTATGGGCAAAAGCTACGATGAGATGAACTCAAGGCTTCTCCCTCTTGCCGCAAAACTCGGTATAAGCGACCTGCTCGACAGATACCCTTATGAAATATCGGGCGGTCAGAAGCAACGTACCGCTGTCGCCCGTGCGCTTATAACAAACCCCGATATTCTGCTTGCGGACGAGCCTACAGGCGCACTCGATTCAAAAGCGTCGGAGGAGCTTCTCAATCTGTTCGGTGAAATCAACCGTGACGGTCAGACTATCCTTATGGTAACACATTCGGTAAAGGCGGCAAGCAGTGCCTCACGGGTGCTTTTCATAAAGGACGGAGAGGTTTACCACCAGATATATAAAGGCATTTCCGGAGCGGAAGAATTCTACGCAAAGATAAACGATACGCTGACGGTGCTTGTGGCAGGCGGTGACCGCAGATGAAAACACTGTTCTACCCGAAGCTCGCCGTGAACGGCATGAAGAAAAACAAGCGGCTTTATCTGCCGTATATCCTTACCTTCGTTGCAATGGTGATGATGATGTACATCACGGCATACCTTGCAAGGAGCGAAAACATTGCAAACACAAACAGAGGCGTTTACGCACAGTGGTGTCTTTGGCTCGGAATAATCGTAATAGGCATTTTCTCCCTGATTTTTCTTTTCTACAGCTACTTTGTGCTTATCAAAAACCGTGGCAAAGAGTTCGGCTTATACAATATTCTCGGAATGAACAAACGTAACATAGCACGCATACTCCTTTGCGAAAGCCTTTTCACGCTTATCATATCGCTTCTTTGCGGACTTGCCGCAGGAATACTCCTGTCACGCCTTGCGGAGCTGTGTATGTTCAGACTTCTCGGCATTGAACCTGCCGGCAATCTGTCTGTCGATGCAGGCGCAATAGCTATCACCGCCGCAGTATTCACAGCCATTACGATAATTCTTCTGCTGAGCGCCTTTGTCCGCATAGGCAGACTAAGCGCAATCAATCTGCTTCACAGCGAAAAGCAGGGAGAAAAACCGCCACGGGCAAATTTCGTATTTGCCTTAGTCGGCTTGATACTGCTTGCTATCGCTTATTATATCGCCGTCACGACGCAGGCGGGCATTGAAATTGTCGGGAATTTCTTCCTTGCGGTGCTTCTTGTAATAATCGGCACTTATATGCTGTTTGTCAGCGGCTCTGTCGCACTTTGCCGACTGCTGATGAAAAACAAAAGATATTACTACAAAGCGAATCACTTTGTATCCGTTTCCGGAATGACATACCGTATGAAAAGAAACGGCGCAGGACTGGCTTCTATCTGCATACTGTCAACTATGGTGCTTGTAATGCTTTCGTCCACGATAAGTCTTTTTTCGGGGATACAGACAAGCACGTTTATCCGCAGCCGTGACATCTCGGTAACGCTCACTTACAACAGCTTTGAAGATAAGACGGTACGCAATATTTCCGACCTGTGTGGCACAGCGCTTGACACAGCGAAAAGCAATGATTATAACCCCTTAAACACTCTTTCGTATGATTATCTTGAAGTCGGCGGTTATTTTTCAGATAATACCGTCCACTTAGCCCCTGCGACAGATTCCGCAGATGTCAGCCAATCTGAAATAAAGGACTTTTTCTTCATCACGCTTGATGATTATAACAAAACGAGCGGCAGGAACGAAACGCTCTCAGAGGGCGAAATACTGACGGCAAGCTCAGACGGCACCGACAGCGAAATAATGTTAAACGGCAAGAAATATAAGTCAAGGGCAGTTCCTATGCCGAAAAATATTTCCTACGGCGAAACGGTTTACAGCGTATTTTTCGTTATTCTCCCCGATAATAATGCACTTTACGATATATTTCTGCTGAACCGTCAGGCTTACGGCGAAAACGCATCGTGGTTAAAGCATTATTTCGGCTTTGACATTGGCGGAAGCAACGCCGACAAGCAAGCCCTGTGCGACAGCCTCACGGACATTCTGGCAAAAAGCTCACGGAATATGGAGAATATCTTCCCCTTTGCCGAAAGCAGAACCGAAAACCTTGATGTGATGATAGCGACCTACGGCGGACTTCTCTTTCTCGGAATATTCTTAGGACTTGTCTTTATCTTTGCCACCGTGCTTATAATCTACTATAAGCAGGTTTCGGAGGGATATGAGGACAGAGAACGCTTTGCAACGATGAGAAGCGTCGGAATGACGGAAAAGGAAATAAAGAAGAGCATAAACTCACAGGTGCTGACCGTGTTCTTTGCTCCTCTTATCTTTGCAGGCATACACCTTACATTCGCCTTTCCGATAATACTTAAAGCTGTTAAAATGTTTGGCTTTGCCGACAGCACACTTCTTCTTATCGCAAACGTGATATGCTTTGCCGTATTTGCCCTGTTCTACATTTTTGCCTATAAAATAACCTCGGGAATTTACCTGAAGATTATAGGAAGAAAATAAGAGGTTTATAACCGATGCCCGTCCTCAACGGACGGGCATTCAGGCTATCGACAAACTGATTATTAATGAAGCCACACAGTAAAATATGTCACCAACACCACCTGAAACACTTTCCTTACCGACAAGGTATTAATATTTTCGTGACCTTATCAATGCAACTGCACTAACATTGACTCTTCAAAAAACGCCACTAACCTGAGATATATGTACTAACCTGCGGACGTGTAGCGTTAAGCGTCCCTGCATTGACAGAATATACAATGTTCAGGTGGTTATTCGAGTTCCACTAACACCCTGACGGGGTGTGGGTATGGGTAAGGAAAGAGGGAGCAAGAGGGAGAAAACCTAAGGGACAGGGAGAGGGGCTGTCAAGTCCAGCGGAGCTTTAGCGGAGTGCACGAGCCTTGCGTGAGCGAGGCTCAGACTTGTACCTGATCCCTTTGGTTGTCTCCCTCTTTCATATTGACAGGTGTATTGATTAGAATAGCGAACCCGAGAAGTGCTGTCCGACAAATAGCACTATCGGTAGCTTGCTATCGTGGTCTAAGCTGAATGATATAATCGAAGCACATTATACCAAAAACATTTTCTCACCCCAACGTACAATCAAGCACCATCATAACAACAAACCCTGCCGCCGCACCTATCGTTCCTATGTTGCTATGCTCTTTGCCCTGTGCCTCAGGTATAAGCTCTTCTATCACAACATACATCATAGCCCCTGCCGCAAACGACAGCATATACGGCAAAAGCGGAGCGATGAAAGAAGCGAGCAGTATCATCACCGCCGCGCCTATCGGCTCGACAACTCCCGACAGCACTCCCATCACAAACGCTTTTCCCTTTTTCATTCCCTCACTTTTAAGCGGCATTGAAACCACCGCTCCTTCAGGGAAGTTCTGTATTGCGATACCCAGCGCCAGCGCAAATGTACTTGCAAGCGTAACGCTGTCACTGCCAGTGCCGGTTGACCCGGCTACAGCCGCACCGACAGCCATTCCCTCCGGCACATTATGGATAGTCACCGCAAGCAGCATCATGGTAGTTTTTGAAAGCCCCGAGCGCACGCCCTCAGGCTTATCGCTGTCAAGATGCAGATGCGGCACAAAGCTGTCTATCCCAAGCAGGAACAGAATCCCCGCCGCAAAGCCGACCACAGCAGGCACCCAGTTCATTTTCCCGTAGCCCTGTTCGGACAGTTCCATTGACGGTATCAGAAGCGACCATACCGAAGCCGCTATCATAACTCCCGATGCAAAACCAAGCAGCAGCTTCTCCGTCCCTGCCCTCACCTTATCACGCATAAGGAACACCATAAGCGAGCCGAGCGTTGTTCCCATAAGCGGTATCATCAGTATCAGAAATATCTCCAATTGTGTCACCTCAATATAAGTTAGTTTAGACTTACCGCTTATATTTTACCACAAACAAAAGAAAAAGCCAAGCGTTACACCTGACTTTTCCCGTAATATTTACTTTTTGCGTTTCTCACAGCGTGCAGAGGCTGATTTCTTTTACTAATTCTTTGTTCTGATTTTTATCAGTTCATCTATTGTGTAAGTTTCCTCCGTTACAGCAGAACCTTCTATAGAAAACATTTTTCCTTTTTTCGCTATCATTAATTCACAAAAAAATCTCCGCAGCCCAAAGCCACGGAGATAAAACCGTCATATGTAACGCCGTATTACTTGATTACTTCGACCATCATGCCGGGAGCGGCCATTACAGCGTTTGATTCGTCTGTATCAATGTGCATAGCGTCTGCAAAATTCTCGCTTACTCTGATAACAACATCGCCGAGAATTGCCTTTCTTCCGTCAGAATCAACCTTTACGCTTACAACATCCTTGTTCTTCACGCCCCACTTTTCAGCGGTTTCGGGAACAAGGTGGATGTGACGCTTTGCAACGATAACGCCCTCACTGATTTCGATCTCGCCCTCAGGACCTGTTATCTTACAGCCGGGTGTGCCTGCAATATCGCCCGATTCTCTTACGAATATAGGACATCCTATAGAACGTGCGTCCGTAGCCGAAAGCTCAACCTGTGTAGCAGGACGTACAGGACCTAAAATAGATACGTTTGCAAGCGATCTCTTGGGGCCTGTTATAGTAACTCTTTCCTCGCAGGCGAACTGACCGGGCTGAGAAAGATCCTTCTTCTTTGTAAGCTCGTGACCCTTGCCGAACAGTGTTTCGAGTGCCTCCTGCGTAACGTGGATGTGACGTGCGGAGGTTTCCAGTAATACTTCCATTTTTTCCATAATGTTATCCTTCTTTCATGCCAAAGGCAATTTTTACTGTTAACATTATACACCCGTGAAACGAAAATTTCAAGTGTTTCATATAACGAATATCGGGCGGAACAAAAAAGTTATAACAGCGTCCGCTATCCCCAGCAGAAAGCACCCGATACAGCATACCGCAAACCGCTCAAGATATATCTTATAATAGTGCGGAGCCTCGTCACGCCTGCCTTTAAGCACAGCCAGCACACTGTTTGAGCATAACACGGACAGACGGCACTGATAACAGCAGATTACCGTTCCTATAAATGCAGACGGAAGAACAAACACCGCAAAAGCCGGTATCCCGTTTGCCCCGTATATATTCACAAGCGCCGCAAACGTCATTCCCACGCCTATACCCTTGAATGCCGGTATAAGCGCACCCACAGGCTGTCCCACAGCGCAAAGCCCTGCTAAAAACGGCACAATGCACCATATAAGCGCCGATATGAACGAAGCGGCGGCATTCCCGAAAAATCCGCCGTGTATCCTTCCTTCGAGAAAGCCCTCCAGCATCTCATCAGGCACGGTCACCGTTGCCTTCCCGTAAAACACCGCCCCGACAACAGCCCCGGCAACCGCCGTTATAAAGAGTATCAGCCCTGCATACTGCCTGTTGCGCCTGCCTTTAACCACCACTTCCGATACGGTTATACCATCGGCACTCAGCTTCACGTTTTCCTCCGTCATAACCGCCGTATCCGCATCCTGCCCCTTGCAAACATCGTCCCCGCCCGCCACAGCGTCAGGCTCGCACACCGCATTTCGTTCCTTTAAAAATTCTTCCCTTGTCATAATTTCGTTCATACTGCACGTCCTTTCCTTTCGGGTACTCTACAGTAAATCTATGAAATGAGAAGAAAATTTATGACCGTTTCGCAATAAAACACAACCGCCATGCCTCAGCACAGCGGTTGTTTCCTGTTATCCGTTAAATTTCATATTAATAATATCCGGGATCCGGCAGACCGCTGAGATAATATCTCGGGTTCAGTCTTTCCGAACCGTACCTTACTTCAAAATGGCAGTGACAGCCGTACGCAAGTCCGGTTTCGCCTACTGCGGCTATGCACTCGCCCTGATTTACCTCCTGACCTGCACTTACGAATATCTCACTGTTGTGGGCATATACCGTTGTGTATCCGTCGGGATGAAGTATCATCACGGCATTACCGAGTCCGCCGTTGTCCCAGCCTGCGAATATTACAGTACCGCTTGCTCCGGCATATACATCCGTACCGTAAGGTGCGCCTATATCAACGCCTCTGTGTCCGGCATAACCGCCGTCCCACCAGCCCCACTCCCAGAATGTGCCGCCGTCAACAGGCCATATATACTTCTTGCCCGTATCGGCAGAAGCATCTGAATAATGCGATGACTGCGGAGGCAGAGTACCCTGAAGGATTATCTCCGTTACAGGCTCTTTCACTCTTTCGGTTTTCTTTATGGTACGCTTGACCTCTTCGCCGTTTACATAATACACCTTTGCGGTGATTTTGTTCGTACCGGTCTCGCCCTCCTGGTAAACCGTTTCAACACCCTCATAGCGTGTATCATCGTCCTCATATTTCGTTTCATACGGAACTTCAACGTTGTATGTTTCCGTTCTTGAAATACTTACCGACAGGAAAGGCACCTCCTGCGTTTTAAGCAGCTTTTCGCCGGCTCTCAGCACATAGTCCTCATCCATAATGCCGGGATTCAACGTCTCAAGTTCTTCTATGCTTATTCCGAGCTTTGAGCATATTCCCGAATGGCTGTCGCCGTCAACCACAGTGTAATAGGACGCTTCTTCCTTTTTGGAATTTATCAGCTTGATGATTTCATCACTCGACACAATACTGTCCGACAGATAAAGACCGGGAACATACTCTATATCCTTCTCAAAGGCAACGTCCTCGTCCTTTGCGTTTGTGCGGTAGCCGTCAAGTATCTTCTCAAGCTCAGCCTCAACCGCTGTATTGTCAACAAGTGCGCCATAGAACTTTCCGCCTATGTACATTCCGTATGCATACTCGATAGGAGTATCGCTCAGCTCAAGCAGCTTGTTTGCAAGCTGATATTTCGTCAGATATTCCTGATCACCGAGCATTTCAAGCGAATATCCCGGCTCCATGCTTATCTTCTTCTCGTTGCCGATATATGTGATACGCTCCTGCATTATACGCTCTGCGTCATTGAATACCTGCTCGCTTTCGATATATCCTACAAACTTTCCGTCAACCGTCAGCTTTATCGCATAGTCTGTACCCGTCGCATATCCGACAACGCTCATAAGAAATACTATTGCAATAATCGGTGCGGCATAGTTGAACAGCGTTACCGCAAGACCCTGCTTGCCGAATACTGCGTCCTTTGCTATACTTCCGTACAGCTTTGCCGCCTTCTTTTTGTCGCCCTGCTCCTTTGCGGTCCTTATCTGCCTGTTTGTACGCTGAAGCACACGCTTTGACTTTAACAAAGGCGCAAAGAAGAAGCTGCCTATTTCGCAGAACGTCCTCTTCACTGCGTCCCTGAACAGCGCCGTATGCTTCCATATAAACACGGCGGCATAAGCCACATATACAGCAGGCTTTGAAAATACATCGGCTATGATATGACAGAAATACTGCCCTGCCATAACCAGAAAATCAAAGATTCTGTCGGCAACAGCCGATATACCGTTTTTGCCTTTGTCTTTTTCTTCGTTGTTTTCTTCATTCCGATTCTCCGACGTATCGGCAACCGCAGGCTTTACATCAGCCTCCTGCGCTTCCTTTTCACTGTCGCTGTCAGGAAGTATAGTTTCCTCAATATCGTCACGATAATCGGGTATCATCAGTTTTCCCATTATCAATCCTTTTCCGTATAAACCAAAACAAACGGGCATACGCCCCAAACAATCAATATATTTATATAATAACCCGCCGTTGTGAACGACAGGTGATAAATCAACGCTTTTTCCGTTAAAAGCAGGAACGGGCATAATGCCCGCTCCACACCTTTAAGGTTGCTTTTCCTTCCGTCATGAAAGACAGCAAATCTTTTCCGTCACCGCCATTATAACATAAAAGATTACAAACCCGCAACAATTTGTAACTATTTTGTTACCGTTTTGTAACCATTTCGCCCTTTTGTACAAAAATACATCTACTTTTGCTTTTATAACAGTGCATTTTTAACAGACTAATTTTTATTGTGATTTTACATAAACGCTACACATTAATTTGTGCAACCCTTACAAATATTTTTTGGCAATTTCAGTATCTGTTGACACGCTCAACGCATTTGTGCTAAAATATAGATGTGAAATTATGCTTACCGTTAAGTTCAGGCAAAAGGCAGGTGATACCCATGAACACGAACGAAGAAAATAAAACAGAAGACCGTGAAAGCGGGATTCAGACATACAGCAGGAAAAAGAAGTCACACGGCAATTTTCTTAAAATCGGCTGTGCGTCATGCGGTTTTGTCGCCGTAGTCGCTCTTTGCGTTCTGTCAAGCCGTTACTCATGGTTCGGAGTCAAAGCCGATGACGAGGGTATCAGCTACAACAACGGTTTAGCGTCATCATATTCCACTACTGCGCCTGTCGAGGAACAAAAGGTTCCCACCAAAGCCATCAAGCATAATGAGGCACAGGAAACCACCGTTGCAACATCGGCAACCACAACAGCCAAAGCAACATCGGCAACCACAACAGCAAAAACCACTCAGACCACAGCGGCGACAACAAAGGCTACATCTCCCGCAACAACCAAGGCAACAGCTCCTGCGACAACCGCCGCACCAAAGCCCGCATGGACAGAAAAGAAGTGTAGCGGCACAATGTACATAAACATTTCAAGCTGTTCCGCAAGAAAAGAGGGCTTACAAGGCGCTGAGGTCGTTTCCTATAAATATTACGGAGATGCGGTAAATATCGCCGCACTGACAGACACCGGCTACTATAAGCTCGATGACGGCACATATATCCACAGCGACTATCTTTCCGAAAGCAAGCCTGTCGCAACTGCCGTTCCTGCAACAGCAAAACCCGCCGTGCAGGATAATGCAACTCCCGCACCGGTCATAACCGACAGTCCCGTAAACTGCACCGCAGAAGAGGCGGAGGTTTTCCGTATCGTGAATGAAATCCGTGTTTCCTACGGACTTAAGCCTTATAAGTGGGATGCAAACGCATACAAGGCGGCGAAGGCACGTTGCAGTGAAATTGAACAGCAGTTCAGCCATCTGCGGCCGGACGGCTCAAACTTCAAGACCATATACGGCTACAGTGATGATGAGTTATGGTATAAGTTCTGCTCCGTCGGAGAAAATCTCGGCTCAGGTCAGCCCACCGCACAGAGAGTAGTCGACAGCTGGATGGCTTCCACCAAGGGTCACCGTGAAAATATTCTCAATCCCGATTTTGAAAATCTCGCCGTAGCATTCGGCACATATAACGATGCTTATAAGTATTACTGGGTACAGGAATTCACGACCTACAGATAAGCATAATAGCATGTTTTAAAAGCACAAACGCACAGGCTGTTCGCCTGTGCGTTATTTTTATGCTATATTTTCGTAAGATCCTCCGCTCTTACCGCCGCAGTGACCTGCCCGCCCTGACCGATGACGATATAATCCTCTCTGTCACCCGAGCCTGCCTGCATAACCTCGTACACATTCGTGTACACGAACAACGCAAGCGAACCGCCGTTATACGTCTTTGCACCGTAATTCACCTTGACTTTATCGCCTACAGCGAATTTCTGCGTTGTGTCATTGTTTTCCGTGCTTTCCGCCTTTTCCGCCTTGTACAGATTCTCTGTATAAAGCCAGCCGGTAGGCACCGAGCCGATGCCTATAAGCGTTTCCTTGCCGCTTGCCGACACCTGCTGAACGGTATAGACCGTATCATATACATAAGAATACGGCTCTACTCCGTTCGTAAATCTCGCACCACGCTTCACCCTCACGCTGTCGCCCTTTTTAAACAGATTCACGGGCTTTTCGGGCTTTTCCGGTTTTTCCGGTTTTTCCGGCTTTTCCGGCTTTTCCGGCACATCACCGCAGTTTTCCTTATACCATTTAGCCGTTATCGCAGGATAATCCACAAAGCAAATATCCCCGTCAACGTCCTTGCCTGCGATACTGTCAATACCCCACTGCCACATTTTCTGCCCGTAGTCATATCTGCTTGCATAATCCGGACTTTCGGTCCAGTGCGCAAGCCATATATCACGCTTTCCAACAATACGTTCCTTCTGATAGTAGCTTTCAAGCCACGCAGGATTAGCATACACTCCCGACGGAAGCCCTGCCTTATTCAGCCTGTCGCAGAACTCAAGCGCCATATCGGTTCTTTCCTTGCTTGTGAGGTTGTCAATCTGACGCTGTTCCTCCATGTCGCAGAACACGGGATATGACGGCTTTTCATCGCCTATCGCCTTGACGCACGCATTTATCTGCCTGTCAAGCTCCGCCGTGTCTGTCGCCGTAACATACCAGTAACAGCCGAAATCTATTCCGAGTTTTTTGCACTGCTCGATATTGCGTCTGAAGTAAGTGTCCTCATCCGTGCGTATGCCGGCACGGATAATTACAAACTTCACACCTGCCGACACAGCCGCCGTAAAATCGAACTGCTCCTGTGCCCTGCTGATGTCAATTCCCTTTGTTCTCACTGTCGTCCTCCCCGCTTTTACTTTTTATCTGCCTTAGTACATTCTTTATTTTCTGCGGCACCGGCAGTCCCAGTGCCGATGCGTTTTCGACAATGCTGATTCCCTCGTTAGCGATATAGAAAAGCATTACCGCCGTCATAGCGACAGGCACACCGCCAAGCACATAGGTGTCTGCGATATGACCTACCGACAGGAACACAAGTATCAGCAGCTTTTTCGCTATCCCCTTAAAGCCTACCGCACTTGACAGCTTCTTCTCCGCTATCGCCACAAGCACACCGCTCACATAGTCCAGGATCATAAAAGCGATAAGCGCACGGAACAAGCCGTTTACCTCACCGTACATAAATCCCAGCACCGCTCCGACAGCACCTGCTATGCTGTCAATAATTATCTGTATCCTGCTCATATTTCCCCCTCCTTTGCTTTCACTTTTTTACTTTTTGGTCATCCCCTGATTTAACCACCAGAAGCTCTGGGAATGAGGAGGCGTAGCTCCGCCGCCTGTTGCGGTTCTTCTTATAAGTTCATCATCGGGCATACCCATTTTCTTAAACGTTGACGGCCTAATCTCCGGATGTATATCATACAACAGTTCAAGATACGTTGTGCCCTTTGTGTCACCGGGTATCTCCATCTGCTCCACCCAGTCAAAGAAGCCCTCCTTATCACCGTAAAGCTGATAAAGTGCCTCGATATACTCTTCATCCGTATAGATTTTATCCCCGTACTTGCTGATAAAATCATAAGCGTCACTCGGCGAAAATTTCGTACTGTCGGTTTCCTCATTCTCCACAGCGTCTTTCAGCGAGTTGTTCAGTTTTATCTGATAATTGCGGTCGCTGTCATACACCTTCTGAGCATAATCCCTGTCATTTTCGCTCACCCTACGTTTATAATCCCTGTTGTTTTCATATACCCTGCGGTTATAATCCCTGTCGTTCTCGTAATTATCCCGTTCAAACTGCGCCTGCAAATTACGCTGTGCCAGAGCGTCCTTACTTTTATTATATTCAAAATTCCTGTTTGTGTTATAATCGTCAACGCTGTCACGGTATCTTCCGTAGTCCGACTTCTCAAGCCCTATAAGCGTATTGAGCCGCTTATACGCACTTTCCTCATCATCCTTATAACGTTCATACGCCCTCTGTTCAAGTTCGGGAATCTTATCGCTGAGCTTTGACATATAGCTGTTATATGCCTGCTGACCTGCCGTGACCGCATAGCTGTTGCCGTATCCGCCCGTAAGCGATGCCGCATTCCCCATCGTGTCACGCATAGCTGTTCTGCCCGATTTTTCATAGCTGTTCTTATACTGTGAGAACAGCTTGTCCTTATCTGCGTCATAACTGAAATTCTTCTTTGCCATAACCTTTGCAAGATTGTTTTTCAGTGCGTCGCCGTATCTGCTCTTATATACCGGAGCGCTGTCCTTATCCTTGTTTTTCTGTTTTTCGCTCATATAACCTCCTCGTAAATTTCCGTATTATCCGCCTCGTTCATCTTTGCCTCAAACTCATTCATCTCCTCATCAAACCTCGCAATATCCTCCGCCGTTATCCTGTCACGGCTGTAATGATTGCCAAGCTGCATAGCCGCCCAAGCCCTGTCAAAGCTGCCGCTCTTAACGCCGTTCACAGCGACCTCGACTATCCACTTTCCAAAATCAAGCATTATACCTCACCTCCCGATACCGCCATAGCCTCAAGTGCCGCAACCCTTGCTTCAAGGCTTGCGATACGTTCCGTGTCCTCTTCGGCCGCAGGCGACCAGTCCGTAGCCTTAGTGCCTTTTTCAAGCTTGATGTTGCAAGCCTCGATCATGCCGTTTTTATCAAGTGCAAGCGCCACGCATTCGAGCTTCGCTATGTCGCTGTCATTTATCGTCCACGTCTTTTTATAGTAGAGCCACTTGTCTTTAACAGTATCGACCCCCACCGTCAGCGACAAGGCATACAGCTTTTTATCATCTGCCGAGCGAAATCTTGCCATTACATACCCGCTTGCGTCAAGCCCGACATCGCTTCTGACCTTTATCCACGCCGACAGAGTGTAGCTTGTGCCGACGTTGAAATCCGTCAGAAAGTGACGCTTGCTTATGCCGAAATATCTTGCATTTCCGGAATATTCGGTTCTTGAAACCGCAAGGCTATTTCCTGATATTCCGCCCCCGACATTTATCACCGTAGTACCGCTCCAGCCGTTTTTAATGTTTCCCGTGCTGTCATACAGCAGATTTCTCCCACCAATTTCGACAGCATTCACCGCCGCAGTAATATCTGCCGCTGTCGCCGCTCCGACCTCGCTTGCCGTGTACACAGGCTTATTCTCGGTTTTCGTCCATTCTGGCATATCCGTAATATCCGACATATTATGTGTATGATTCTTCTCTGCCGCTCCGACCTCTTCGGCTGTGTAAGACGGCTTTTCATCACCCTTTGCCCAGTCCGCAATATCAGCATTTTTCAGATACGCCGACAGATTAACCGAGATAACCCCGTCAGCCGTCACCGATATATTATCGCCTATCTTAACCCCGCCGAGCGTGTCAGCAGTTGCAGAGGGAAGCACATAGCTAACACCCCCGTCAGCTGTAAACTTTCCCGAAATATGAAGATTACCATCACTGTCAAGCGTTAAGGCATCCCTCAGATTCTTGCTGTCCGCCCCGTTGCCGACCGCAAGTAAAATACTCGTGCTGTCACTCGTCCAGTTGTTTCCGAATCTGGCTGCACCGTGTATTTCGGCGCCTAAATAATCCCATCCGGGACTATTCGCCGTCAGCTTTCCGGATATATGCAGATTACCGCTATAGTCAAGCGTCAGGGCGTCGCTCCTATATTCATGGCTATCGTTTCCCCAGCCGTTACCGACAACAAGTGCCACATCTTCAGCCTTTTTGTTATACCTTCCGAGTGCAAAGACCTCCATTCCCGCAATTGTGTGACTTCCCGATGCGTGCGAATGCTCTCCCCGTGCTATAGTATGATATCCCTCTGCGTGTGAGTTGCTTCCGCTTGCGATACAGCCTGTGTTTTCAGCGTGAGAACAATTTCCCGAAGCGGTCGTTCCACTGCCTTCTGCATGGCAGGACAGATTTGATGCTACAGTGTTGCTCCCTTCCGCATGGCTGTACGGTGCGCTTGCCGTAGTCATATACCCTTCGGCATGAGAATAGTACGCTGATGCAACATTGTTTTCGTAGTCGTTGAACACCTCGCAGTTTTTATCTGTGTTGGTGAACTGCCCCACTTCATCCGCAATCGTACTGTAAATAAGCTGTTTTTCCTCTTCGCCGTCAGATTTCTGCGCAATATTCTCATCTATACCGTTAAGACAGAATTTTATCCTTTCGGTAAGGAGCGACAGATAATCCTCAACCGCATTTATCCGCCCTTTGTCCTCCGCAGATTTATCGGGAGCAAAGCTTATATTCAGATTATCCACTTATCTCACTTCCCTTTTCACTGTCAAGATATATGCCGTACAGCGTTGCATAAGCGTCACCGCTTACTTCGCCGCATATCTTTATTCTTATTTTTCTGCTTCTGAGCGGTATTACCGGAGCGACAGCTATTTCTTCGCCATTACCCTTTTCACCCCAAAGTTCATATACCTTCTTCCATTCTCCGCCGTCAGCGCTTATATATGCCGACAGTTCAAGCGTCTCATTGTCCTGCTTTTTGTGATACAGCGACATTCTCAGCTTTTTATATATTCTGAATATGCTTCCCCTGCCAAGTTCGCCGCTGACCGCAGAAAATTCGCTTCTGTCACTGTCCGTATAACCGCTGTCGTTTCCGACAAGCATTACAAGCCTCATCTTTTTATTGCTGTCACGGGTAACGGCATACAACCTGCCGTTTATCTCGTGCGCCGAGATTACATCCGCAAGCTGTCTTGTGTACCACGCCGAGTAACGCTTGTCATAATAATACACCGTTTTGTCAGCCGCACACATAACGACATATCTTCCGTTTGCCGTCATCACCGCCGTATCGGTAATATCATCACCCAGCTTTGCGTCGATCCTCACCGATGCAGAGCCGTTAAAGCTGAATATTCCCTCAGGTGCCTTATAATAAAGCAGTCCGTCGGATATGCACAGCGAACCGTCACTGCCCTTCTGAACGCCTCTCAGCTTTACGGTGCTTAGCGTGAAGTTTGACGCTCGTGTGCCGTAGACAATATGGACGACATTTTCCTTAAAGAACAGTACACCACCCCCGTACACGCATACTCCGGTGAAATCCCCGTCAGACCCTACCGTTGCCGCCCATGCGTCAGTTGAGATGCCGTCATAGCTTCCCCACTCCGTAGCACTTCCGAGCTTTGAACAGTATATTTCACGATTTGCCGACGAACAACCCCACAGCCTGTTGTTATGCTCTGTTATAAAATCCATCTTCGGTATCGGACAGCTTATGACCGCATTCTTTATATTAGACACCCTGAATCTGTCCATCTTCCGCTTTTCCGTATAAAAATAATAGGTATCACTGTACGCACTCGTGTCGAAGTTGATCGACACGCACCCGCTCATGCTGTATCTTTCCTTTCCCACCGAGCTTATCAATGCAGACAGGTACTGTTTCTTTCCGCCGTATTCATAATCTATCCTGACCATATCGCCAACGCTGTAGCTTGACAGCGCTACGCTTTCCTCAGGCACATCAAGATACAACAGCTTGAATATAGAAACCGTAGGCCGTGTCTGGTTCTGATTATATTCGAACAGTGTGCCTGAAAGCGCCGGCTTCGCCGTATACCGCACGCTTACAGGCGTATCAGCGGTATTTACAAGCACCTCGTCCGGCATTATCAGTATGTATGCTCCAAGTGACACAAGCTGTTTTTCCCCTGCACTGAGATTCACCGCCGTTTTCACTCCCGAAATATATATACCGTCCGCCTTTGTGTATACTATCTCTCCGTTTTTTATGATATACCCCGTTATACCGTCAGCCAATGCCTTGTATGAAAACGGCTTTACCGTTTTAAGCGCAGGAAAAGCGGTAAAATCCATACCGTACAGCTCCTGCCAGCATCCAAGCGGCGTACCGTTCGAGCGATCGATACCGCCGAACTTTACGGCACTTTCCGTACCACCCGTTATTTCTCTTACCGCCAAGTTCTTCCTCCTATCCCGTGATTTCGGTTCTCACGCACGAAATATGCCTGCTGTTCCAGAAACGGCAACAGCTTTCATACAAAGCGTCAAACAGAGCATTGTCATTAGCATATCTCTCATACTCCGCATGGTAAAAATCTATAAGCGAGCAAAGATAAAGAATGTATATCTCATCGTGCGGAGCCTTTATGAATAGCTCCGTTGTACCGTCGCTCAGTATCTTTTCCGTATCGGTAAACCCGATTCCCTCATGCTCGTGCGTAACATACAGATCCTCATATATCCTGCTTTCAAGCTCATAAAGCCACTTTCTCTTGTCCTCTGCGGCAATCTCGTTCGGTCGCAGTGCGTCAACCGTTTCAATGACTTCCTTTACCGTCATCACTTGCCCTCCTGCACTATCAGCGACTGCTTCCAGCCTTCATCACGATAGTATTCCGCTCTCTTTCTCTGAAGCTCTGCTCTGTCCAGTTCCTTTTTTATGAACAACGGCACCATCACCGTTTCACCTCTGCGTATAAGATAATTGTTGCAGTTCACCGATACAAACACATCCGAGTTGTACTTGTCGTTATCCTTGAACAGCCTTACCGCCACAAGTTCAGTTAAATTTTCTTTCATATATTTCTCCTTTACAATATTATTCCCCTTACCCTCCCGCACTGCCGTTGCTGTCACCACGCCCTGCAGTGACCCTGTGCCGCTTATTCCGGTTGTCCTTTACCGGCTTTAATTTGCGCTCGTCTTTTCCGAATAAACAGGAGAACAGCTTTCTATTCTCACCATATACTCATCCGTAAGTATCTCGGCTGTGCGTACCGCCTTCCAGCCCACGCTTGCTCTCTGGTTCAGAGGATCGTCACCGTAGCCGAGCTGCTTTACTATGTGCTGAAGACCGCCGCCGGCAACGTCCGTCACCGCATAAGCGTGCGCTCCTATAACCAGAGTAGAGAACACCGCAAGTGCCTTCTTCTCATAATACGTCGAGGCTGTGACCTGACCGCCTGCCGAAACGCTTGCCTTCTGATAGCTGTCGCCCGACTTCGTATAATAGTCCTTTCCCTCAAGGAAATTTGCGTCGGAGGTCAGCTGATAGAACTGCGGACAGCTTTCATCGGCAAATATCTTCGCCTCCGTGCTTTTTACAAATCTCACATTGCCGAGCGAGCCTATCTCACCCTTGAATATGCTTTCGGGATCGGCATACTTATGCACATCGACCCACTCCGCACTTCTCATAAGATCATAGGCGGCATAAGGGTGAATTATCGCAACATAGCTCTCCCCGTCTATTCCGTCTGCATTCATGCTCTCAAGCTGTGCGGCGGCACGGAATACCGTATCAACCGATAAAACGCAGTCCTTGCTCAGTTCATCTCTTGACAGCACCTCGCCCCCGTCCTTACCGCAGGCATATATAACATTCGTTCCTGCGTTCACTATCTCTCTTGTTATCGTGTCAAGCGTTCTTCCCGACTGACTGCCGAGCAGCTTTGTTGACTGCACTACATTGTTGTCTATTGCGGTAAGTTCCAGCATATCCGACAGCTTGATATAGTCGCCGTACTGATTCACCGTTGCCGTCTTAGCTGTTACCGACAGCATATTTCCCGCAGGTGTAACGCCCTCAACAAGCGGCGTTGTCGCCTTTGCAAGCGAGCTGTACTTTCTCAGTTCTATCGTCTTGCCGTTATTCTTGGGTATCGGATATTTGTCTGCAAAGCGGTCATGCACCAGCTTAGGCTCTGCCATATCTATCAGCGTGTTCTCATAGAACGTTTTCATCTCGGCGGACAGACTTGCCTGTCCTGTTGTCTGTACATCGAACAGATTTAATTTAACTTCTCTTTTCTTCATATAGATTTCCTTTCCCGACGGCTGATACCGTCATCTTTCAATTTTCTTATCGTTTTTTCTTATCGTTTATTCCTGCCGCAAAACTTTTCCCCATGCGGCTGCGGCTTTTTTAATTTCCCGCCTGCCCTCCCGTTGCAATATTCATATCTCACCCCCTTCTTCATCATTCATAAACGATTAAAGCACCACTCTTTCCCCTCTCTCCGTCCGTCTGATAAGCTCCTTCCGCTCATTTTTAGACAGGCTTTTCTCGCTTTTCGTAACCTCTCCCGCAGGTGACAGCGCACCCTCCTTCATTCTGCCGCTTTTACAGAACGCACCGCTTCTCATAAGTTCAGATGCCGCATATTCCATTGCGGCGGTAAAAAGTTCGTCCTTATGCACGATAAGATAAGCCTCCTCAAGCCCCACGCCCTTATAGCACAGCGAAAAGAATCTTCTGTCACTCATTTCTTTCGCAAGGTCAAACTGAGGATACATCTGCTTTACCTCCTCGCTTTCCTTTTGCCACCGCTCCAGCCTGTACTCCATATCGTTTCTTCTGCACCGCTCGAAGTTCCTCTCGGATACCGCATTTTCTATTCCGTCATAGTCGCATTTATCCGCTCCGCAAAACTGTGCCACAAGGCCCAATATCCGTTCTGCCCTTGCCGCCCTCTCACGCTTTGACTTAAGCACCGCCTGCCTGAAAAGCTCCGCCTTATCCTCGTTTTGTTCTTTTTCGGCTTCACCCGGTTTATTGTTTTCGCTCAGGCTTTCATCACTCTTTTGTACCTTTACTTCTTCGCTTGTTTCAGCGTTTTCTATACCGTTATCTGTCGCCTGCACATTCTCTGTCGCTTCCATATTTACCTCTCACTTCTGTAGCAGGATACATATTCCGGATAGTTTTCCTCCAGCATATCAAACCCCTTGCATATCCCGTCAACCGCCGTGTTCAGCCCGTCATCGTCCGTCACATAGCTTATGACCGCCTGACCGCTTCTCAGCGTAACGTCAATAATATCGGTATCCCCCGTGTCCTCACTGTCAAAAACATTCTGCGCTATCGTCTGCGCAAGCGTTGTCATTGCCGCACATACAAGCGTAGCCTCTGTCGATCCGCTGTTTTCGTTCGCACAGTGTCCCGTGATATAAATATCCCTGCCAAGACCCGACTTGTCTATTCTTACTCTTGTCATATCTTCACCTCGTTCATTCCTGCGTTATCCCTTATCACACGCTCAATTTCTTCTTTTCCCTCAAAGTCCATCATTGCAAGACAGCCCAGTGCCTGCACCGCCGTTTCCGGATTGAAAAATCCCAGTTGAAAAAGCTGCTTTGCAAGCTCATTCTGTGATGCTTTGGAAAACGGCGATTTCTTAGATGCCGTACACACTATATCGAAAACAGGCTTCTTTGTCCCAAGCTGTACCCCGAAAAGCTCCCTGCTCTGTTCCTTTATGGCAGAGTTGTCAAAAGCGTCATATCCCCCCGTTATTCTGAAGCTTCTCGGCGTATCATAGAACTGCCTTATCAACTCTATTATCAGATAGCACACCTGCTGAAACGCAAAATACGTTCCCTTTATCATATCCCTCGACAGCTTGCTTCCTGCCTCCTGTAAAGCCGCAATGGCGCTTGCCGCCGTAACGCCGTTTGAAACCGACCCCTGAGAAAAATCCCTGTTTCCGCTCGTTTCCTTCAGTTCGTCAATCTTGAAGCTCAGTGCATTCATCACCGAGCTGTCCAACGGCTCTGCCTTTATTTCCCTTATATCCTCTTCGCCGAGATTTCCCGCAACGTGAACGAATCTATTTTTCATGTCGGCAAATTCGGCTTCGTTCACCGCACTGTTCTGTCGGATAAAATATCTTTTTCTGCTCATCATCACCGTATGCTCAAGAACGACCTGCGACAGCTTATCTATATACATCTGTGCGTCACGCATAACATCTATGTAGCCGAATCCGCACGGAGTTCCCTCCTGCACAAACAGCGTATCCATAACAAAGGGATAACGGCTGTGTTTATAGAATCCGTCGGCACAGCTTTCATCGTCCTCGCTCGAATATATCACCCTGTCGCCGCAGAATTTACAGTAGCAGAGCTGTTTCCTGCCGTTTATCGTTTTCTTGTAGTACCAGTCGACGACTTCGACCTTCGCACTGTCGTCCGTCTTATCCTCCGTTTTGTACTTTTCCACGTTTTCAGTACCGCCCGCAACGCTTTCGGTATCTTCCCCCAAAAGTTCAGGATACATCAGATTCAGCCGTTCACGGTCAACAAGCGTCACATAGAAAAGGTTTGCGCTCTCCTCAATATCCTTTATGCCCGGCTCCCAGAACAGATTCAGAATATCTGCGTTTCTTATCGCTATATCCCCCATACCGCCGTCAGCGTCAGGGTCCCATACAACAGCCGTACACATACTGCCGTTCTTGAGTTTGTACCACCAGCCGTCGCTGTACAGCTTTTCGTAACCACAGCGTTCAAGTATCGCAGGAAGTATCAGCGATAACTGCTTTGCGACCTCCTCGTCGCTTTTTTCTCTCGGAAGCACCGCAGGCTCAGGTATATTGTCCATAGCGTCAGCGTGCTTATTTGCCAACGAGTTGAACAGCCACGCCGATGCCGGCATAGGCCTTGTATCGTCCTTGTCATAGCCTATTTCGCCCCAGTGTCTTAATTTCCACCACTGCTCGTTTGACACGATTCTCTTGTCGAGTACCGCCTTCCCCTCCTTATACTTTGCAAGCGTCTGCCTTGCCTTACGCACCTGCTCCTTACCGATTTTCTTCATATTTCTCCTTTCATAATCACATCATATAGAACGATTCCGCTCTTTCGGGCTTTCTCTGTTCGAGAGGATCGTCACCTGCAGGAACCTCACCACGCTTTACCGGTGCGGCAATAGGATGCTCCATAAGGACATACCTGCATTCGTCATATATGTGATCCTCCATCGTTGTGTCAATATCCTCCACGTTCTTTTCGTCATACATAAGCGCAGGAATAGTCCTGATAAACTCTCTGCATGTGTTGAAGCAATAGAACATCGCCTCCCCGTCACTGTTGAACGCCAGCCTGTTGTGGTACTGCATCTTACCCGATATTCTTGCGTTATCCCCCGGCGACCAGATTATAAAGTTAGGCGACCGTGCCATAAGGTCTGCGACGCTTTCCCCACGGCTTTTATCGAATATTGAAGGATCTGCGACCCCGTACACATTTCTTCCTCTTATATTCGGATCGTCACGCTCTATTTTTCTGATATTCTCGGCAATTACCGACGGCTCAAGCCTTATGCCCTCATTCGCCTTATCCGTACAGCCGTAGTATTCTCTTATCCTGTAGATGCACCCTTTGGTATCCACAGCATACCACCCTACCGAAAACGGCCTTGTATACCCGAAATCAAATCCCCTCACTATCTCCCAGTGGCGAGGTATCTCAAACGGCGCTATGACGTGCGTCCATCTTCTGTCGCAATAATGCTCCGGGTCATCTCTCCATTCGGTGAAAACCTGCCCCGTAAAGCTGTTCCAATCCCCGTACAAAAGCGCCTTTCTCTCGGCGGTCGGAAGCATAGACAGGCTCGCAAGATATTCAGGGTCGTTTCGCAACAGTTCCTTATTGTCAAATACGCTTGCCGGGATGAACACTCTCGATTTTCTAATGATTATCTCCGCCCCGTCGGGCTTTTTCACCTTATGTTCTTCTATTATCGGTTTCATCGGCTCGCCTGCCGTTATAAACCTTTGCTTTACCCACGAATGACCAGGTCCGCCAGGATTCGCCGTGGCTCTGATGTACACCCTCGTGCCTTTTCCGCCAGGCCTGTTTCTCGAAAACATATAACTGTATTCATCAAAGGAAAACTGCGTCAGTTCATCGAACCCCACAAAGTCATAATGCTTGCCCTGATAGTTAAGCCTGTCTTTCTTATGTTGCATCGCCCCGAAATAGATTTTAGCCCCGGACGGAAAGCTCCAGCAGTGCTTGGTCTTGTTGTACCTCGCCGCAGGATATGCACCTTTATAAAGCGTCTGCGACCTGTCCTCAAGCTCCGTCAGCTGCGGATACGTTTTCCTGAAAATTATCCCCCTGTAGCAAGCCTTATCCGCCTGCCTGAGCGCCTCCGCCAGAAGTGCGTCAGACTTACCTCCGCCGGCGGCACCCCCGTACAAAGCCTCATACTCTCCCCTTTGCATAAACTCCGCTTGCCTTTCCTGCGGCGACCATACCACCCTCCTTCCGCCTTTTACATCGTTATCCTTCATCTCAGCAACACCTCCCGTTTTTCTGTAAATCTATCGCCATCCCCACCTGCCCACCATCCCCACACATCTGTCATCCCCATAACCCTCTCAAAACCACATCCT
>OKSN01000514.1_pt1 | contig 24640 bp, 21 predicted proteins | sample 1606191 | NCBI WGS metagenome assembly OKSN01 (sample SAMEA3879535, study PRJEB24766) | human gut metagenome | biome: human-associated habitat; feature: feces | place: USA | collected 1985/1987
GAACTATGTAGATGCTAAGAAAGACAAGGGCGAGGACATTGACCTCGGCACAATGGAGGGCATCTACGTGGCTAAGGTGACAGAAGAGAGCGCGGCTGAAGAGGCAGGCATGAAGGAAGGCGATGTCATCACTGCCATCGACGGCAAACCTGTAAACAAGATGGCAGAGCTGCAGGAAGTGCTCGCCAAGAAGCGCCCTGGCGACAAGGTGACTGTAACTTATCTGCGCGACAAGAAGAAGGCTACAAAGACCGTAACGCTGAAGAACGAGAAGGGCAACACACAGGTTGTGAAGAAGGCAGACCTCGACGTGCTCGGTGGCAACTTCCGCGCTATCACGAACGCACAGAAGGAACAGCTGAACATCGGCTACGGCTTGGAGGTACTGAAGGTGAACTCGGGCAGACTGAAGACCGCAGGCATCACAAAGGGATTCATCATCCAGCGCGTGAACGACAACGCAGTGAAGACCATAGACGACTTGCAGAACGCCGTGAAGGAGGCATCTACAAGCAAGGATCCGGTGCTCTATATCCAGGGCGTTTATCCTACGGGCAAGAAGGCTTACTTCGCCGTGCCTTTGGAAGACTAAACAAATAGGAGCCTACGACATTCCTGTCGTAGGCACTACAAGGAAACAACAACATGCCTACGGCATTCCTGCCGCAGGCTATACAAGGAAAAAACATGCCTACGGCAGGAATGCCGTAGGCTCCTAAGGTACATAGCGGAGGACTCGGAAAAAGCCCTCCGCTATTTTTTGCTGTCAATTTAGCATCCGCATCGGTCGATGCAGACATCCGCGTCGGTCGATGCAGACATCCGCGTCGGTCGGTGCAGACATCCGCGTCGGTCGGTGCAGACATCCGCGTCGGTCGATGCAGAACGAAAAAAAGCAACTACTACATTATTAGTTTTACCAAACAGCAATAAAAATAAGTAGATTAAAATTTGCTGCAACCAATAGAAATAACTAAATTTGCAGAATGATGCGCGCAAAGCGCACCCGTCCTTTTAACAATAAAATAATATCAAAAAAAGCAACACTTAATGAGACAACTGAAAATCATCAAATCGATTACCAATCGAGAGAACGCCTCACTCGATAAGTATCTTCAGGAGATTGGCCACGAAGAGCTGATTTCTGCAGAAGAGGAAGTAGAGCTTGCACACCGCATAAAGAACGGCGACCGCAAGGCTCTTGAGAAGTTGACAAAGGCAAATCTGCGTTTCGTAGTCTCTGTTGCTAAGCAATATCAAAACCAAGGCCTCTCGCTGCCCGACCTCATCAACGAGGGCAACATCGGACTGTTGAAGGCAGCTGAGAAGTTCGACGAGACGCGTGGCTTCAAGTTCATATCCTACGCCGTGTGGTGGATCAGACAGAGCATCCTGCAGGCAATAGCCGAGCAGAGTCGCGTGGTACGATTGCCACTCAATCAGGTGGGCAGCGTGAACAAGATAAAGCGCATACTCAACCAGTTCGAGCAGGAGAACGAACGCCGACCGAGCATCGACGAGATTGCAGAGCAAACCGACATGCCGCACGAGAAGATTGAGGACGTGCTAAAGGTAGATACACACCAGGTAAGCGTAGACGCACCGATGACCGAAGGCGACGGAGCAAGTATGCTCGACTTTATGCCGAACGACTCCGAACCATCGACCGATAACGAACTCGTGATGGAATCGATGCGCGAAGAGATTGCACTCGCCCTGTCGGTTCTCAACGAACGCGAACGCAATGTGGTGGAAGCCTTCTACGGCATCAATCAGCCCGAATGCACAATGGAAGAGATTGGCAATAAATACGGACTCACACGCGAACGTGTACGCCAAATCAGAGAGAAGGCGATACGCAAACTGAAACAGAATACAAAGAACAAGCTGCTCAAGGCTTATCTTGGCAGATAACGATAACACAACGAAAGAAATGAAAATACGCACAATCCTGGCATTGGCAATGCTGCTCATGCCGTCGCTTATCTTCGCACTGCAGAAGCAAGAGCGACTCTACGTCTACGGAATAGCCACATCGTTCAACGATTCAACGGTGTACATCACGGATATACAGCAGCTCGACTCGGCTTGGGTAGATGCAAAAACCGACTTTCTGTATAGTCGCAACAACTACTCTTATCAGTTGCGCGAGTACCTAAAAGCTAACGGATGCGCCACACCTACCTGCGTCACCGTCTTCGCCAAGAAACGTAAGCAGATAGAGAAGAAATACATGGCTACAAAGAAGCGCTACACAACCAAGGGACGCTACAACGTGAAATCAATAACAAAACACGACTTTACGTACTCATGTATCGTACCGGATGACAGCGAGCGCATAGATTTGCAGAAAAAGAAGTCGAAGAAGAAATAAATGAACAACATATCTGAATACTGCATCGCAGAACATAACATAAGGGTTGTTTTCACAGCAAACGACAGAAACAGCCCTGAATTGATAGCGTCGTTTGAGCCTTTCAGAACGAAAGGTTCAAACGACGATTTTCTTTTTACACTACACGTGGACGACACGCTAAAACCCATAACGAAAGAACATCGCGAACGCATAGACACCTTCGACACGGGCAACGGCGACACCATTGTCGACCAACTCGACAACGGAGGCTATCAGTACATACTAAAGGACATGGAAGGACGCAGCTGCTGTCTGCTACAGACCAACAAGGATTTCAGCGAAGGCGTGTGCGCACTGAACGGCAACGAACAGATGCGACACTTCGGACTGAACAACGCACTGATGATGCTCTACGCCTTCCGCAGCAGCTTCTTCCACACACTGCTCATACACGCCTCACTCGTCAGAAACAACGGCTACGGCTATGCATTCATCGCAAAAAGCGGCACCGGCAAGAGCACACACACGCAACTATGGCTGAAGCACATTCCAGGGTCGGACCTGATGAACGACGACAACCCTATCGTGCGCGTCATCAACGGACGCACATTTATCTACGGTAGTCCGTGGAGCGGAAAGACCCCTTGCTACCGCGACGTGAAGGCACCACTCGGAGCCATCACACAGATTACACGCGCCAAGAGCAACAGCATAGAACGTTTGTCGCCAACAATAGCCTTCACATACATACTGCCTGCATGTTCCACAATGAAGTGGGATAAGACAGTATTCCGCAATACCTATGACACGGTTATCAAGGTTATCGAAACCTCACAATACGTCTATGTACTACACTGCCTGCCCGACAAAGAGGCTGCAGAAGTGAGTTTTAACACACTATCCGCACCGCATCAACAAAACATCACCTCACCATGCCAATCCCAAGCAAACAATTCAACAACGCGCAACTGATACCCCATTTCGTGGAGCTACTCAACCAAGGACACACCGTCACGTTCAAGCTGCGCGGCTTCAGTATGCGACCCTTTCTTGAGGACGGACGCGACTGCGCGATACTCAGCAAGCACACCACAGTGCATCGTGGCGACGCAGTGCTGGCAGAGATTAGTCCAGGCAGGTATGTGCTACACCGCATCGTGGACATCGACGGCGACAAGGTGACGTTGCGTGGCGACGGCAATCTAAACACCGAACAATGCTCACTCGCCGACATTCGCGGCATAGCAACAGCGTTCTACCGCAAGGGACGAAGCACTCCCGACTACACATCGGGACGAAAATGGCGCATCTATTCGGCTATCTGGACACGTCTGCTACCCATCCGCCGCTACCTACTGTTCATATATAGAAAAGTAAAAAAGTAAAAGAGTAAAAAAGTAAAAAGTAGGAGTAGGAGGTATGGGCATCTTGCCCATACCACGCACCCACAAAGCATTTAAAAGGAAAAAAGTAAAAAGACAATGAAGATAAAGAAAGGATTCGTCCTTAGGGACATTTGCGGCGAGAACATAATCGTTGCAGAAGGCAAAGAGAACATCGACTTCACAAAAATCATCAGCATGAACGAGAGTGCTGCTCTTCTTTGGGAAGGCGTAAAGAACAAAGAGTTCGACGCAGAAACGCTCAAAGAGCTACTATGCGAGGAATACGACATCGACAACGCTACGGCAGAGAACGACGCAAAAGCACTACTCGACAGCTGGATAAAGGCAGGAATAGTTGAGTAATACCAAAAACGGCATATCCCTTGTTTGAGATATGCCGTTTTTTATGACTTCAATATATACAAAAACTTAGTACTTCAGAACCTTGGCAGCCACATTCTTAAACTGAGGCATCGCCTTTCCGATAGAAGCACCGATGTAAGTAGGATCGCAAACCACATACTTCTTTCCACCAACAGTGACGAAGTCGCCCGATACATTCTCGTTGAAGCATACTGCAGTAGCAATATGATTAGGATAATCGAGCAATACGACATCGAGCTTCAGCAGATTGCGCACCAGATACGAATAGAGTACAGAACGATCTTCGCAGTCGCAATACGGATAGTAGAAGAGTTCCTCAACGAAGAACGGCTTCTCATAACCGAACTGCTCTTGGTCGGTAGCGTACTGGAAGCCGGTCTGCACAAAGTTGATGAGCAGATTGGCTGCCTCTGCCTCACTCTTTCCATTTACTAATGGTGCGAGTGTTGAGAGCACCTTGTTGGCAACAGACGGGTTCACTTCGGCGTTCACGTACACGCTATAGTCGCACTGCGGCATACTGCCATAGAACTCCATCAGCGATTTTGGAACGTCTACAGACACAGCAACCGAACCCGAACGATTCTTATGTACTGAGTTCACCATACCAGCATTAAGTGCTGGAGCATGATTAACCTGCATGTTCAGTTTGCTCTTAGCCTTCGGCGAATCCTCTTGACACATATAGAACTGGCACGACTCATTACTTGTAAGGTTGTAATAGTTGAGTCCGTCCTTTGTAAAGTATGGATGACCATAGACCTGACAATCAGCAGCAACAAACAGAAGCATCTGATTGCGATCGGCACGGCGCGCCATCTTCGACTTGTAGCCAAGCTCGTTGAGCAGGAATTGCTGCATCACAACAGCGGCGTTCTCATCAGTGCAGAGTGTCTTAGAGGCTTCACGAACGAAGAGGAATATACCCCAATCGTTGAGGTTGAGCTCCTTCTTCACCTTACGACAATCGTCTACCAACGCCTTATAATCGGCCTTACACATTGCCTCGTAAGCATCAGCAATGGCGTTCTCACGCATATTGCCTATCGAACAAACACCTTTCAACGACTTGTCGACATACACCTTCTGTCCACAGAAGTTCACCATCTGCTTGTCTGCAGAGGCCGTAAAGAGCTCACCCGTAGGTGCTGACGGTTTAACTGCCGGAGGTGTTACGGGAACAACAACAGGCTTGGTTGTTGGAGCTGTTGGTTGAGCGTTCGGACAAGTCGGCTTAGCGTTCGGGCAAGTCGGCTTGGTTGCTGGAGCAGCAGGCTTAGCATTCGGGCAAGCAGGCTTAGCGTTCGGACAAGTCGGCTTGGCATTCGGGCAAGCAGGCTTAGCATTCGGGCAAGTCGGCTTAGCGTTCGGACAAGTCGGTTTGGTTGCTGGAGCGGCAGGCTGAGAAGTTGGAACTGGAGCTGGAACTGGAGCTGGGGTTTCAGGCTTTACCACGGGCTGAGGCTTTTCACTCTCGGTGTCCACTGGCTGGCGTCGCTTATTAGTATTGTCAACCTTCTTATGCGGCTTGTCAAACGTCACCTTTTCACCTCCATCAATCACCCTTCCCTGAGGACGCTGTTTACTCTCTTTAGTCGATTGCCCGAGAATTTCTTCAATAGTAAGCTCTACGGGAGTGGTATCAGGATCCTTCTTCTCGTCGTACACAACGGGCTTAACAGGCTCAGGCTTAACACGCTTCTCCACGGGCTTTTTAGAGTCGAACTCTTTCCACGGATTGCGTAAGAAACTAATGAATTGCTTGTTTGCATCATCGATAAACTTATCAAACGATGCTATTTCACTATTCACAAAGTCATCGAAATCGTCTACAACTTGTGCCTGAGTCCCCATACAACATGTTGCGCAGAAAGCTAATAATATAAATCTTTTCATTTGTACGGGTTTTATTTTAATGGTTATTATCTAAAAAATCCGAAGAAGAGCAGACAAATCTACCCTTCTCCGGATTGATTACAATATCTTCAAGATATTACTCGTCCATTTCAACAGGGTCGCCGATGAACTCCTCAACCTGCTGTGAGAGATCGTTAAGAGCAGCCTTCTTCTTTGCCTCCTTTGCAGCAAGCTCACGAGCCTTCTTGGCAGCTGACTCATCGATAGTCATGTACACCTGGAACTCCTTAGAGCCGCCCTTCTCGCGAACGAGAGTGAAGTGCATCTTAACGAGACCTGCAATCTTTGTATTCACGCCCATCTCATAAGCAGCACCGAACTTATCGATTTCTTCCTCCGACATACCTTCTGCGTCTGAAGACATAATGCTCTTCATCTTACCAACTACCTGAGCCTTAGCACGGCTTGCGTAGCTTGTGATACCGTTCATCATAGCGTTCTCACGACCAATCTTAGGGTTCTTGCCTACAGCAATACCTGTAAGAACGAGGTGATTCTCCTCATCACCCTCTACGTATGTGCGATACTTTGTAAGCGCATACTCCATTGTAGAAGCTGTAGCAAGCAATGACCAACCTGCCTTCTTCCACTCCTTACAAGTCTTCTTAATATCCTTCTTCAACAATTTCGACTGAGCGAAAGCTGCAGATGAACCACAGAAGATAAGTGCGATAGCCAATAATACGTTAAAAATTCTCTGTTTCATAATAGTCAAGTTTTAATTGTTATAAATTTAATTGTTACCTATTTCTATTTCATTACTCCCAATTGGTTTTCTATTTCATTACTCCCAGTTGGTTGAGTATGGCAATGCTACCTTTATTGGTTCGATTGATCCCGTGTCTGGGTTTACTACATTGAGCGTGCCCTTCACAAATCCGAAGTCGTTCTTCTTTACTTGGCGAAGCGAATACTCGCCCTGTGCCAGCATCTTTATCTGGATGAGTCCCTTTGTAGAGTAGATTGCGTCAACGTTATCGAAGACGAGTGGCACTGCGATATCAGGCACATTGAGCTCAAAACTCTTCACTGCGAACTTATTGCCGTTGCGGTTGTTCACAGTAAGACGCACTGTTACGTCCGTGACTTCACGTTCTGCAGCATCTACCATAGCTGCTGTAAGCAGCACCTTACCCTCCGGTGCGATAGAGAACTTCTGACTGCCAAAGCCACTACCGGCTTCTGTGAGCGAAATCTTATAAGTGAGACGTTTGCCCTCAAGACGAAGCATTACGTCAATAGTATTCTCTTCGTCCTCAATACACTCGCTATCATCGTATGTAACGAGGAATGTACCGTCGGTTGTTGGACGCACGTTGAGCTGAGTCACGCTGCTCGACTTCACTGTCGGCAATGTAGACACCTTAACTGGTCTGCCTTTCAGGAGCACCTGACAGCTATATTGTCCACGTTTAACAAACTTACCTGTGAGTGTGAGCGCATCGTAGAGCTGAAGATAGCGCTTCTTCAAGCCTTCCACCTGTTCAAGGCGTACATCGTCGAAGAAGTAGGCCTTCAGAGCGTTGAGCTCAGTAGTAGCAGCTTTGATATCTTCTACCGACTCAATGTTGTCTATCTTCTGTGCCAAAGCCTCGTACTTAGCGGTCATCTCCTGGTCGAGAGCTTCAAACTCTGCCTGCAGTGTGCGCTGTTCGCGACGAGAGTAAGGATAGAGCACCGAATACTCGTAGTAGCTTTTGCCCGTCTTCTTGTCCTGAACACGCTGCCAGTATATTCCAGCTATCTTGTTCGACGAGATACCTTTAAGGAAAGGTAAGTTAGCCGACTTGATCTTCGAGAGACGTGTAAATTCATCGCGCGACTGCACGTTGTCGTCCTCCACTATCTCGCTCGACTCATTGCGCTGCGACACGCTTACGTTGCTTGCTACAGAGAGGATGATGCGCTCTGTAACCTCAGCCATTGCCTTCACCTGCGCATCTGCTATGGTATTGGCGGTAACGGTGACAACAAGTGCACTTGGGTTAGCCGTATTGACCCACTCAGGAGCTTTTTTTGCGCTACGCTCCACAACTTTTGTCTGTGCTAATGACATACAGCATGTGGCTACGAGCAGACACAAAGTCAATGATATTCTCTTCATAATAAGTTGTTTAAATTTTATCGTTAGTATCAGTAAATGTATTGGGTTGTTTTATCACCAATCCACCTTCAAGTTGCGTATCTCTACATAACCATTGCGCACTTTGAGTTTCATGTATGAAATGGTCTCAATCGGGTGATCATAATTGACGATGTAGAAGTCGTGCTTCAAATTGACACGAGCTGGCATACTAATCCATTCGTACGATGAACCATTTGCTATAACAGCTTTGTTCTCGCGTGGAAGTTCTTTACCATTGTCGTCAATCACTACATCCAATGATATATCGCCATTCGCAATGTTCACATTCTGGTTGACATACTCGGCTTTGATAGTGATGCGGCGTTGTGTTGGCTCACCCTTACAACTGAGAATACGGAACTCGAGGTCATTCATAGAGATTGTTATCTCGCACTTAGGAGCAGCGGGAGCTTCAGCAGGCACTGGTTTCTCCACAATTTTCTCCACAACAACGGGTTTCTCTACCACCTTTTCTACTACGACCGGCTTCTCTACCACCTTTTCAACAATCACAGTGTCCGGCTTTGTTCCCAACTTTGCAAGAATTTGCTCCTGCAGAGCGTAAGCCTGATCATAGCATGGGATATTGGCAGTGGCAGCAGAGAGATAGCTAATAGCTTCTTTGTAACGCTGCTGATTGTAAAGTGCTTTTGCTTTCTGCAATATGAAAGCGCAATTGGTAGAATAGTACTCTTCAATCTTCTTGCGTGCAGTATTGATGAATTGCTTATAGGCAGGGTCAGTCACCTTGATGCCCTTTATCATCGACTTCATAGCCTTATCCTTGCTACCAAGCGATTCGCCCTCCAATTCAATTGATGTGCTGTAATATTCGGCACCATCGATAATGTTCTTGGCAATGAGCACTAACTCGCCTTGTGCGATAGGCACGTCAAGCACGACACCATCCTTAGTAGATATAATCTTCTCTACAGATATAGTTGGCTCTATGGCAAACACATTATAAAGATCAGCAGCACCAGCTCCATTGCGATCGAACACCTGACGAAGCTTCAAGTCGAGGGCGTTGGTCACAGATGCTGACACACCATCTGCCTCAGCCTTCAATATAGAGAACTGAATATCGGTTTGCGCCATTGCAATCGTTGCAGATAGAAAGAATACAATTTGTAATAGTATTTTCTTCATAAAGTCGGTTATTTAGTTATTTTGAGTACAAAAGTATTAAATAATATAATAAAGTCCAAATTTTTTTGAATAATATACAAAAATAAGGTGGAACTTTAACAATTCCACCTTATTCTATTATATATAGTATTTTTACTCAATCACTACGAGCGGAGAGTCCTCAAGTACGCTCTCGCCAGTCTTCACGCAGATAGCCGTCACCTTTCCGTCCTTCTCAGCTTCGAGATTGTTAGCCATCTTCATTGCTTCGAGCACAACGACTACGTCGCCTACCTTCACCTCGTCGCCTACAGCAACCTTAATTTCGGTTACTACGCCCGGCAGCGGAGCCTTGAGTGCATTGGCTGTGTTCACGTTGGCAGCACTTGCTGTCTCGCCTTCCTCTGCCTCAGCAGCCGGCTGACCAAGCACGACCTTCTTCTTCTCGGGCTCAGCCTCCTGCTCCATCTCTACCTTGAAGGCCTCACCATTTACGGTTACGTCGGCGATATTGCCCTCAACGTCTTCTATCTGTACCTTGTACTCCTTGCCGTCGATTGTATATTTAAACTCTTTCATTTCTTTTTTATGGTTTTGCTGTTAAACTTAAGAACTTGGCGTTCCACATAGTCTGACGCGGCTGTATGGTGATGAAACCCGGTTCTTTATCGTGTACGTTGTTGCCCTGATACTCATATAGAGCCATGGCAATGGCAGCATATATATTCTTGTCCATACCTGTATATTTGTTTACTTGTAACCTTGTCTACTTGTTTACTCGTCTACTCGTAAAACAAATTACATCGGCATACAACCATGCTTCTTAGCTGGCAACTGCTGACGCTTTGTAGCGAGCTGTGCCAGACCGCGACAGATGCGGAAACGTGTGTTGCGCGGCTCGATTACGTCGTCGATATAGCCGTAAGAAGCTGCCTCGTACGGGTTTGCGAACTTCTCAGTGTACTCGTCTTCCTTCTCTGCGAGGAACGCCTGAACGTCTTCGCCAGCTTCCTTCTTAGCTTTAGCTTCCTTGCCGCAGAGGATTGCAACAGCACCGCTTGCACCCATAACCGCAATCTCTGAAGACGGCCATGCGAAGTTGAGGTCTGAACGCAACTGCTTGCAGCCCATAACAATGTGCGAACCGCCGTAACTCTTGCGCAGAGTGATTGTAATCTTTGGAACGGTAGCCTCGCCATAAGCGTAGAGCAACTGTGCACCGTGCTGAATAACGGCGTTGTACTCCTGACCTGTACCTGGCAAGAAGCCCGGCACGTCGACAAGCGACACGATAGGAATGTTGAACGCATCGCAGAAGCGCACGAAGCGTGCTGCCTTACGGCTTGCGTTAACGTCGAGAACGCCTGCGTAAGCAGCCGGCTGGTTGGCTACGATACCAACGCTCTGACCGTTGAAGCGTGCGAAACCGATGATGATGTTCTTAGCGAACTTAGGCTGTATCTCAAAGAACTCGCCGTTGTCGGTGATGGCACCGATAACCTTGTACATATCGTAAGCCTTGTTCGGGTCGTCGGGGATAATCTCGTTGAGAGAGTCCTCCATGCGGTTGATCGGGTCGTTGCACTCTACGCGCGGAGCCTCTTCGGTGTTGTTGCTCGGGATGAACGAGAGCAGGCTCTTGATCATCTCGATAGCCTCTTCCTCTGTCTTTGCAGCGAAGTGTGTCACACCGCTCTTCGTAGCGTGTACCGATGCACCGCCGAGGTGCTCAGCGTCGATGTCCTCGCCCGTAACGGTCTTCACTACCTTCGGACCTGTGAGGAACATGTATGAAGTCTGCTCCTTCATTATGATGAAGTCGGTGAGAGCCGGCGAGTAAACTGCACCGCCTGCGCACGGACCCATGATAGCCGAGATCTGTGGGATTACGCCCGAAGCGAGGATGTTGCGCTCGAAGATTTCGCCGTAGCCAGCGAGGGCGCAGATGCCTTCCTGAATACGTGCACCGCCCGAGTCGTTCATGCAGATAACAGGTGCGCCCATGGTCATAGCCATGTCCATCACCTTGCAAATCTTCTGTGCCATTGTCTCAGAGAGCGAACCGCCGTTGACGGTGAAGTCCTGAGCATATACGTAAACCAAACGGCCGCCTACTGTAGCGCTACCTGCTACGACACCGTCGCCATAGTAGTGCTTCTTCTCCATACCGAAGTTAGTACAACGATGCTTCTTAAACATGTCGTACTCCTCGAACGAACCTTCGTCGACGAGCATCTCGATGCGCTCGCGTGCTGTGTATTTGCCGCGTGCGTGCTGCTTCTCAATAGCTTTTTCGCCGCCACCGAGACGAGCCTGTTCGCGCTTAGCGACCAGTTCCTTGATTTTTTCTACTTGTTTGCTCATAATTTTATTTTGCTATTTCTTTGTTCTTTCTTTAGCGTATGAAATCGCGTATATACTATTTAGAGTGCAAAATTACTAAAAAAAGAACAAAGAAGGCTATATCATTGATATAAATTTTGTTACTGCGTTATTTCGTTTGTGCCGACACTGGCTTCTGCCCGCCTTACTTCATGCTGTCGTCGACGAACGAGAAGGGCAGCAAGTCTTTAGCCGACTGCAGGCTGTAGACGCCTTTTTTGCCGTAGAGCAGCACGCGGATGGGTTTCTTGTAGCGGTCTTCCACACCGAGTATCACCTGGCGACAGGCTCCGCATGGACTCACTGGCTCGTCGAGCAGTCCGCCTGTGTTGCGTGCCGCGATAGCGAGTGTCGAAACGGGCTGGTCGGGATAGTTTGCCTGTGCTGCGAAGATGGCTGTGCGCTCGGCGCACGTGCCTGATGGGAATGCTGCGTTCTCTTGGTTTGCGCCTGTTACGATGGTGCCATTGGCGAGGCGCAATGCTGCTCCTACGTAAAAATTGCTGTACGGAGCGTATGCACCGTTGGTGGCTTCCAACGCACGCTCTACGAGTTCGCGGTCAGCAGTGTTCAGTTCGTCGAGCTGATAGTGCTCAACGCGAATGTTGATGTTTATTTCTTTCATAGTTTAAAGGTGGTGGTGAGATGTTGTTGTGGTGAGGTGATGATGGGGTGATGATGGGGTGATGATGGGGTGAGATGGTGAAGATACTTACTCCTGCGGATTCGGTTCTTCCGTCTTTTCCTCCTTGAATTCGTATGCTCCCACGTCGGGTCGCTCATCGCGCGGCATGGCGTTGCGGTCGGTTTTGGTAGCCGTAGCTGGGTCGGCGCGGTCGACAGCCACTGATGTCTTTGCGAGTCGGAAGTCGTAGTCCTGCTTGTCGCCGTCCACCTTCTTAAAGTGGTTGGTGCATACCGAGTCGGCATTCTCTTTCTCCTCGAACACTACGTTTACGAAGTGCGGCAGTTCTTCCTCGTCCGTCACCTCAGGGGTGCGTATCACGCAGTTCTCAAACTTATAGTTGAAAGCGTTCGGTTCTGCGGCATCCTCGCCCTTAGCATCCTTCACGGGCTTTCCGCCCATCATCTCGTCGGCGCTATAGCCCGTGACAAGCGTGTTGCGACAGACGAACTGCTGCAGCGGATGCTTCAGAGCCGAGAAGTTGAGCGCACTGGCACGGTTTGAGTCGAACGGATAGAACTGTGCCAGCGTGCAGTTGTTCACCTGCACGTCGCCTCCGTCCACGCCGAGGCAGTTGTTGAGCGCATTCGTAAGCTGCGAGTTCTCTACCGTCACCTTCGAATTTTCTACATACAGCGCGTGTCCCTGACAGTTGTGTATTGTGGAATTGGCTATGGTGAGTGTCTGTCGTGCCACGTCCGACGAATCGACACGCACGCCATGGAACGCGCTGTGCAAGTCGGTGAACTCCATCCGGTTGTCGTACGACTTCTCCAGGAAGTGTATGCCGTTCCACAATCCGCTCATGCGGTCGTAAGGCAGATAGTCGAACATACGGTCGAGGCGGTCGCCACGCAGTGTGACGGGCTGGTCGGCGGTGCCTTTGCAGACGAGCCGTCCCTTCACATCGATGCCTGCCCCGTCGTGAAAATAAAGCGTTGCGCCAGGTGCGATGGTGAGTGTTGCCCCTTCCTCTACTGTCAGCGGACCATACACCACGAGCGGTTTTCCGGCAGCTATTGTGTAGTCGCTCGCGATGGTCTTGTTGCGAACAAAGTCGGCATCCCACGACCATGCGTTGAGCACCACTTTCTGCTCTACCCCACTCTCAAGCGCGAACACGAGGCGGTCGTTCAGCTCCTTCGGTGCGTCACCGTGGTTCACGGCTGTAGTCACTTCCACGAACACGCGTATGCTATCCTTGTTGCGCACCTCTATGCCGTTTGCCTTATAGCCCTGTTCCGGACTCAGATATACGCCGTCTACATTCACACGAAATCCGTTCTGGTTGCCACCTTCGAGGCGCACGGATGTGCAGCGCAGCCCCTTACCCGAGCGGTTGCTCACCCAGAAGTCGTGCATAGAGGAAGGCACGGTTGAGAACACGGTGTCAATACGCACCGTGTCGGTAGAGAACGTGAGCAGGTTGTTCGGCGATGTTGTGAAATCGTCGATATCGTCGCATGCGCTGAAGCCGAACACGCCCAGCACACACATTATTATATATATATGAATATGTTTCATCGTAATAGATATAACGCAGAAACGGCGGTTTTATTGTATCTCCAGATACAAAAAACGGTTGCACGTGCCCGAAGGCTCATGCAACCGTTTCCTATATTTCGTTTTATTACTATTGTCTGAGCAAGCTCACTTTTATTTTGTGAGGTTGATCTTGTTGTTTACATTTACAGCCTCTGCAACGGCTGCACAACAAATTGCGAAGATAAATCCGAAAATCATCATAATCTTATTCCTTTCTTTTTTTAATTGTTATCCTACTTGTGTTTTTCTGTGTTTCCCATTTGTTTGCTCCTCAGCGCAACAGTGCTTTTAGCACTTGTTACTTCTTGAGGCTGATCTTGTTGTTTACCTTTACAGCCTCTGCAAGAGCTGCACAACAAATCGCAAAAATAAAACTAAAAATAACCATAATGTTACCCTTTCTTTCTTTAATTCTTACTTTGTTATCCCTAATTACGCTTCTCTTTCTTGCCTTTCGGCAATCGTCAGCCACGCTTTCAGCGCAGCCTCGTCGTTTATTTCTGATGCAAAGGTAGTGCTATTTGTGTTCGTACACAAGTATTAGTTCGTTTATTTTTCAAGTTGTCGTATATTTTTGATGTTAGTCAAGTAGTTGTCGTAAATTTGCATTTTTGTCATATCGCTGCAATACATTTGTAGCCAAAATGGCAGAACGAGAACAAAATAAGATGAGGCAAATCATAGGAGGCTACGGCATTCTTGCCGTAGCCATTAGCAACTTGACATTAAAATATTTGCAATGGCTACGGCAGGAATGCCGTAGCCTCCTACTAAACCTATGAAAAAGTCATCGGGCGGCGGACGCAATCTGATTGGGCAGCGGACGCAATCTGATTGGACGGCGTTCGAAATCCAATCGGGCGGCGTTCGCAATCCGATCGGGCGGCGTTCGAAGAACGACGACAAAAGTTAATAAGGCAGTGTCACTTTGAACAACTCGTTATCGACATGCTCCTTACGTATAACATCTACAAGCTCGGCTACTATATCCGGATGCGCAGCACTCACGTCGTTATCCTCGTGCAAATCGGTGGCGAGGTTGTACAGGCGTGGCTTGCCCTTCACCACTATCAGCTTCCAGTCGCCACGACGCACGGCAATCTGGTCGGTCTCGTGGAACTCCCAGTAGAGATGGTCGTGTTGCAGCTGCTTGGAATTGTCGCCGAGAAGTGTCGGAGCAATGGAAAGTCCGTCGAAGCCATCGCCCGCGAGCTTGCGGTTGGTGTAGCGCTTGCGGAAGTTCTTCACGCCGGCGAGGTCGCAGAACGTAGGCATGAGGTCGTAGAAGGCGAACTGCAGGTCGCTCACCTCGCCTGCCTTCACGTGTCCGGGCCACCATGCTATGAACGGAATGCGTATGCCGCCCTCGTAGCATTGGCGCTTGAGTCCGCGCAGTTTGCCGTCGCGTCCGAAGAATTCGGGATCGGCGCCGCCCTCCTCGTGAGGTCCGTTGTCGGAGGTGAAGATGACGAGCGTGTTCTTGTCGAGTCCCTTTTCGCGCAGCTTCGCCATCACCTCGCCAACGTACTGGTCGAGACGGGTTATCATTCCGGCAAACTGTGCGTGGGTATGCTCCACGGCGTTGTAGCGTGAACCCTCCTGTCCGCCCCACGTTTTATCGACAAAGAACTTCTTCTCGTAGCCCTCAACGATGCTGTCGTAGGGCTGAGCCAGTTCGGCGTGTGGCAGGGTGTATGTAAGGAAGCCCACGAAGGGCTGCTTGCCGTCCTGGCGGTCAATCCATTCGAGTGCCTTCTCATGAATGATGCGTGCCGAATACTGCTGGCGCTTATGGTAGTCGCGTCCGAACATGGGGTACTGTATGTTCTGCTCCATCACCTCGCGCACTACCGCCGTGTCGCCCATAGAGCGCGAATAGCGGTTGAGGAAGTTGGGATAATACAGGTGCGCCTGGAACTGGCAGATGTAGCCGTAGAACTCGTCCACGCCGCGCTTGTCAGGCGTAGAGGGCGATCCTTCGTAGCCGCCAGCCCACTTGCCGAACACGCCTGTGGTGTAGCCGTGGTCTTTCAGCATCTCGGGCAGTATCTTGTGCTGCGGGTCGTAAGGTTCCTGACCCACCACGGCGAAGTCTACATTGTTGCCGTACATCACAGTGCGGTCGTTCGACCAGTATTCGCGGTTGCCGCGCACGTGTCCGTGACCCGAGTGCTGACCCGTCATTATCGAGGCACGCGAGGGCGCAGACACCGGCGAACCGGCGTAAGCCTGCGTGAAACGCATACCCTCCTCAGCCATGCGGTCGATGTTGGGCGTACTGATATAGGGCTGTCCGTAGCAGGCGAGGTCGCCGTAGCCCATGTCGTCGCACAATATAAATATAATGTTGGGCTGCTTCGGCTGCACACGTTTCTGCGGTGCCTTTGCTGCCACGAGCGAGGGCACTACAGAGAGTGCGGCGCCCGCTAAAAGAATGTTCTTGTTCATCGCGAAATTTGTTGTTTTAGAGTAATCGATTTGTTTTCAATGTATAAAATTACTGCAAATAATCCGAACACCAAAATCATTTCGCAACAAACATATAAATTCAGCCTGATTTACTCCGTTTTTCAAAAAATAAACATTACTTTTGCATATAGATTTTGCGCGGAAGTGCACATCTTTATTAACCTGAAACACTATAAACAACAAATGAGAGAAAAAATTGACTGCTTTCTGCCCTGCAACGATGTAGCCGAGATTGCCGACTCGATACAGACGCTGAGCCAAAGCAAGACGACACAGCATATTAACCTGCTCGTGAGCGACACAAGCGACATCTGCGCGTGCAGCGACACGGACAGCATCAGCAACTGCACCGTGATAACCATCGACGGGCTCACTTCGACAAAGACACTACTCACCATCGAGGAGCATACGGATGCCGAATACGTGCTACTGAGCCTAAAGCACACACCAGTGAATCTCGGACTGCACGCTCTCGAACGACTGCTGCGCGTGGCTACCGACAGCAACGCCGGAATGGTGTACGCTGACAGCTACATACAGAAGGACGGCGTGCAGGAGAAACATCCTACCATCGACTATCAGACGGGTAGCATACGCGACGACTTCGACTTCGGACAGCTCGTGCTAATACGTGCGTCGCTGCTGCACGAGTACGCAGCAAAGCAACAACTGACCGACTACAAGTGGGCTGGCTTCTACGACCTACGCCTGTACATCAGTCGCAAGGCGCAGATATTTCATCTGAACGAATATCTGTACACACAGGTGGAGACCGACTCACGCAAGAGCGGCGAGCGACAGTTCGACTACGTCAATCCGCGCAACCGCGAGGTGCAGATAGAGATGGAACAGGCTGCCACAAAACACCTGGACAAAATTGGTGCTACGGTAGACACATCGAAGTACACCAAGCCCGACTACAGCGAGCAGGACTTCACGTTCGAGGCATCGGTCATCATACCCGTGTTCAACCGCGCGAAAACCATCGCCGACGCAGTCAGTTCGGCTCTCGCGCAGAAAACCACATTCAAATATAACGTCATCGTGGTGGACAACCACTCCACCGACGGCACTTCCGCAATACTCGAAGCTGCGGCTGCTGAGGACAAGCGACTCGTACACATCGTTCCGGAACGCACCGACCTCGGCATCGGCGGCTGCTGGAACGTGGCTATCGACGACGCACGCTGCGGACGTTTCGCCGTGCAGCTCGACAGCGACGACCTCTACTCGTCGCCGCAGACCTTGCAGCGCATCGTCGACGAGTTTCACAAGCAGGGGGCTGCAATGATTGTGGGCTCCTATCGCATGTGCAACTTCCAGCTCGAAACGCTCCCACCCGGACTTATCGACCACAAGGAGTGGACCGACCAGAACGGACCGAACAACGCGCTGCGCATCAACGGACTCGGTGCGCCACGCGCCTTCTTCACGCCTATCCTGCGCCAGATACAGTTCCCGAACACGTCGTACGGCGAGGACTATGCCCTCGGACTTGCCTTCAGCCGCAAGTATCGCATCGGCAGAATCTTCGACGAGCTGTACCTGTGCCGCCGTTGGGACGGAAACAGCGACGCCGCACTGAGCATTGAGCGACAGAACGCCAACAACCTGTACAAGGATCGTCTGCGCACACTCGAGATTGCGGCTCGTCAGCAGCTCTCCGAAGGTACTGCGGATGCTTCGGCAGACAGTTCGCTGCAACGCTTCTTCAACCGTCAGTTGGAGGTATGGGAGGATGCACGCCAGCACTTCCACGACCTGCGCAACGTGAAGACGCGCGAGTTGGCGTGCGGAGAGATTACGCTGAAACTGCAGTTCAACCCTGCACGCATCGTGTCTACGGGCGCGAACATCGACCGCAAGACAATCGCTGAGCGTCCGTGCTTTCTCTGCGAGCAGAACCGACCGAAGGAGCAGATGCAGAAACAGGTGGACAAGAACTTCACGCTGCTCATCAACCCCTTCCCTATCATGCCGCAACACTATACTATACCGCTGCGCACACACCGTCCGCAGAGCATCGGCATGAACTATGGCGAGATTTACCGCCTACTCAACGCCTACCCCACGCTCACCGTGTTCTACAACGGACCGAAGTGCGGTGCATCGGCTCCCGACCACATGCACTTCCAGGCAATCTGCTCGGGTATGCTGCCGCTGCAGACCAACTGGCCCCGACTGAGCCGGGGCAGCGAGGTGCTGCTGAGCAAGGACGAGCGTGGTGCGGTGGCTGCCGTGCGTGACTTCGCCGTGCCCGTATTCTCTATACGCACCACCGACCAACACACGGGCGAACAGCTCTTCCGCAAGCTCTATTCGGCACTGCCGATGCACGGCGGCGAGACCGAACCGATGATGAACATCATAGCATGGCGCGACGGCGACGACTATCAGGTGGTGGTGATACCACGTACGAAGCATCGCCCCGACTGCTACTTTGCCGACGGCGAGGAGAAGCGTCTCGTCAGTCCGGGCTCGCTCGACATGGCGGGCTTCATCGTCACACCACGCCCCGAAGACTTCGAGGCGCTGACCGCAGAAGAGGCTATAGCTATACTGCAGGAGTGTGGCATGAGCGAAGCTGCCTTCAACGAGGCGGTGGAGAAATTGCACACACTGGCAGCCGAAGCCCCGTCCGCTAACACCCACTTCGCTGGCAAGCAGCCGATGGTGTCGGTGGGCATCGTGAGCGGTGCGAAGATTTCGTTCTCGCTCAATAAGCCGTACATGGCTAAGGGTAACCTGATTGAGGGCGAGCAGGTGGTTGAGTTCCATGAGGGTGGCATCCTGTGGAACGGCAACCAGTATCGCGAGCTGACCTTCCATCCGCAGCAGAACGATGCCTCGTTCTCACTGCACGACGTAACAATCGGCGTGAATTTCCACTGGGAGCGTCAGGAGACGCAGACCTTCCTGGGCACGCTGCGCCTCGTGGTAGACTCTGACTGCGTATGTGCTATCAACGAATTGCCCGTGGAGTCGTATCTGGAGAGCGTCATATCAAGCGAGATGAGTGCCACATCGAGCCTCGAACTGCTCAAAGCACACGCCGTCATCTCACGCAGTTGGCTGCTGGCACAGATTGAGCAGCGCCACAAGCAGCAGACGGGTGCCGGTGGCAGTGGCTTCTTCTCGTTCATACGCAAGGACGACGAGCTGATAAAGTGGTACGACCGCGAGGATCATACCATCTTCGACGTATGCGCCGACGACCACTGCCAGCGCTATCAAGGCATTACGAAGGCTACGAGCAAGCATGTGGCGGAGGCTATTCGTGCCACACGCGGACAGATACTGATGGACAACGACGAGATATGCGACGCACGCTTCAGCAAGTGCTGCGGTGGTGCTACGGAGGAATTCCAGTACTGTTGGGAGAACGTGAAGAAGCCATACCTCATGGCTGTACGCGACACGGCTGACGCAAGCTCTTGCGGATGCAACAACACCGCAGCAGCCGAACTGCCCGACCTTACCATTGAGGAGAACGCTGAACGCTGGATACGCACCGCACCGGAGTCGTTCTGCAACACCGACGACAAGAAAATCCTCTCGGAGGTGCTCAACGACTACGACCAGGAGACTACCGACTTCTATCGCTGGCACGTGACATACACACAGGAGGAACTGAAGAGCCTCATCACAGAGAAACTGAAGATGGAGTTCGGCGATATCCTCGACCTCGTGCCGATGGAGCGCGGACGCAGCGGACGCATCTGCCGACTGAAGATTGTGGGTTCGGAGCGCACATTCACCATCGGCAAGGAGCTGGAGATACGTCGCACACTGAGCGACACGCACCTATACAGCAGTGCGTTCGTCGTAGACAAGGAGGACATCAAGAACGGCGTGCCACAGACTTTCCGCCTCACAGGTGCAGGCTGGGGACACGGCGTAGGACTCTGCCAGATTGGTGCCGCAGTAATGGGTGCCAAGGGCTATAACTACGACCAAATCCTGCTGCACTACTACCGCGGAGCGGAGATAAAGAGGATATATAAGTAATGGTGAGGTGGTGAAAGAATGTTGTGGTGTTGTTATGTTGAGATATGTATTTACTAATCTCACCATCTCAACACCTCAACAAAACAACATTTTCAGAATGAAAAAGACTAATCCGTGGGCATGGATCCCCACATTATATTTCGCAGAAGGTCTGCCCAACGTTGTCGTTACAACCCTGTCGGTAGTCATGCTGATGCAGATGGGACTAAGCGATGCCGAGGTAGGACTCTACACGGGCTGGCTGGCTCTGCCTTGGGTGGTGAAGCCATTATGGAGCCCGTTCATCGACCTGCTGAAGACAAAGCGCTGGTGGGTGCTCACGATGCAGCTGCTCATGGGCAGTGCGCTGGCAGGCATCGCCTTCACGCTGCCCACGTCGTTCTGGTTCCAGGGCACGATGTTCTTCCTCTTCGCAATGGCGTTCGCCAGTGCTACGCACGACATCTCTGCCGACGGCTTCTATATGATAGAGCTCGACGAGCACAACCAGGCGAAGTACGTCGGACTGCGCAATACGTTCTACCGACTCGCCGGCATCTTCGTGAACGGTGCGCTCGTATCACTCGCCGGCTTCCTTGAACATCAGTTGCAGAAGCCGGAGGTCTATACCTGGCTGCGAAGAATTGGCCTTGAGCACGAGCATCAGATGCCGATAGTCTACACCTGGACGCTTATCTTCTACGCGCTCGCGGCGCTCTTCATCGGCATCTGGCTCTACCACTGCCGTATGATGCCGCGTCCTGCCGACGATGTTAGTTCGGAGAAGAGCGTGAAGGAAGTGGCACACGAACTGAAGACGATACTCGCCACTTTCTTCTGCAAGTTCGGTGCGAAGGAGACCGTATTCGTTATGCTCTTCCTGCTGTTCTACCGCTTTCCGGAAGCTCTGCTGAACACGATGACAAAGACGTTCCTCATGCGCCCAACAGCCGAAGGCGGAATGGCTCTGACACCCGAGGAGTACGGCTTGGCGCAGGGCACAGTGGGACTCATCGGAGTGCTCTTGGGCGGAATTATCGGCAGCATGCTCGTCAGTCGCGACGGCATGAAACGCTGGCTGTGGCCTATGGTTTGCGCCATTACGCTGCCCGACGTAGTGTACATATACCTCAGCTACACGCTCGACTCCAACCTGTGGGTCATATCGTCGTGCCTCTTCGTGGAGCAGTTCGGCTATGGCTTGGGCTTCACCGTATTGACGCTCTACATGCTGTTCTACAGTCAGGGTAAGTTCCGCACCTCACATTATTCTATATGCACCGGCATCTCATACCTCGGACTGATGCTGCCGGGCATGGTGTCGGGCTACGTTAAGGACATCATGGGCTACAAGATGTTCTTCATCTTCGTGATGGCGTGCTGCCTGATCACGTTCCTCGTGACAGCATTCCTAAAGATAGACCCCGAGTTCGGAAAGAAGAAAATTGACCTCGAGTTCGGAAAGAAGAAATAATGACAGACAAGCAACCAAAAACAACCTACCGCCCACACCGCAGAGGTACAAAGACTCGCTGGTTGTGGCTTCCGTCGCTGATGTTCGGCGATGGAGTGGCTGTGTCTGTGCTTGTACTGACCATGGTAATGCTGCGCCGTATGGGGCTCAACACCGCTGACACCGCACTCGCTATCGCCCTACTATCACTACCGGTGTTGCTGCGTCCATTGTTCGAGATGGTAGTGACCCACTTTTGGGGCACCACAAAGGTGTGGATACTATCTACACAGTTCATCTCCGCTCTCTCGCTCGCTGCCGTAGCCTTTACGCTGCATACGAGCAGTTGGCTGTTAGGCACGGTGTGCTTCATGCCGTTCTTCGTGTGCTCATCAGTGTTCTACAACATCGCCCTGCACCGCTTCTATATCGACACGCCGATGAAGAAGTTGAGGTGTTGTGATGGTGAGATGGTGACATTACATTCGTCAAATCTCAACACCTCAACATCTCAACATCTCAACATCTCAACACCTCAACACCTCAACACCACAACACCACAACACCTCAACCTCAACATCTCAACACCTCAACACCACAACACCACAACATCAATTATGGCCCTCCTCTTCGGCTGCGGAGTGATGATGATGATAGCTGGCAACATGGAAGTTGTGACGCGCAACATACGCTATTCGTGGAGCCTTGTGTTCTACGTTATGGCAGGCGTGGAGCTGTTCCTGTGGCTTTGGCACACAATATTCCTACCCGGTGGCACGCATGGTTACGCCAAGCCGAAGCCGACAATGGGACTGCATCGCGGTGAGTTCAGAATATCCTTGCGTCGTATGCTGAAGCGCAAGGACGACATCACCGCCTTGACATTCTTCATCCTCTTCCTCTTGCCCGAGACATTGCTCGCTCTCACCGCCCCACTCTTCCTCATCGCAAAGCCACATAATGGCGGACTGGGTTTATCGCCACAGGAGTTCGCCTTCACACAGGGCACCATCGCCGTCATTGCTATCGCATTAGGCTACACGCTCGGCGGTAAGGCGATAAAGAAACACGGACTATGTTGTTGGCTACTGCCTTCAGCCCTGCTGCTCGCCGTTCCGGGTGCCGCACTGCTCTTCCTCAGCTACAACACGGCAGCGCCACTCAGCATCGTAGCCGCAGCGCTGGCTGCGGGTCACGCTGCTTTGGGCTTCGCTCTTAGCATGGTGAAGCAGGTGGTGGTGCGCTTCACGCGCAATATGCCCGACAACACTTTGCGCCACGCCATAGCGCGCACGCTCATTGCCACGCCATTTGTCCTCGTAGGCATGTTCGCAGGAGCCATGCTCACCCTGATCGACTATCAGCACATCTTCCTCCTTGCCACAGAACTCTCCATCGCATCGCTGACAGTCGCAGCATTCTACCTCTATCGCACACGCAAAAAATAGCAGGCTACAAAGGCATCACATCGGACGAAATAGTGCGCCATATATCCGTTTATGTTTGGTCTTCAACACATTACGATTGCACAACGTCCATAGCTGGAAGATATAGAAGATAAAACGGCAATCGAGAATTATTAGTCGATAAACCGCTTTGTTATCTCGCCGTACATGTCGATGCGGCGGTCGCGCAGGAAGGGCCACCAGCGGCGCACGTCTTCGCTGTGAGCAAGGTCTACCTCCATCACTACGCTATCCTCTGCGTCGGGAACCGAGCGATAGAGCATCTCGCCCTGCGGACCCACAACCATTGACGAACCCCAGAACTCGATGCCCGGTGTCTGCTTGCTCGGGTCGGGCTCGAAGCCTACGCGGTTGACCGACACTACGGGGAGTCCGTTGGCTACGGCATGACCGCGCTGCACGGTTGTCCACGCCTCGCGCTGGCATAGTCTTCATGCTCATCATCCTGTCCTCCTTCGCCGGGGCGGGCAGGGGCGAACTGCCGCTGACGCTGCTGCTCGTCCTCGGTGTCAGACGCTGCATAGCCTATCGCTGTAGGATAGATGAGCAGTTCGGCGCCCTGCAGAGCCATCAGTCGCGCTGCCTCAGGATACCACTGGTCCCAGCATACGAGCACGCCGAGCTTGCCCACGCTGGTCTGAATCGGGCGGAAGCCAAGGTCGCCCGGTGTGAAGTAGAACTTCTCGTAGTAGGCAGGGTCATCGGGTATGTGCATCTTGCGATACTTGCCGGCGATAGAACCGTCGCGCTCCATGACGACAGCCGTGTTGTGATACAGACCCGGAGCACGGCGCTCGAAGAGCGATGTGACGATAACCACGTTGCACTCGCGTGCCAATGCGCCGTAGAAGTCGGTAGACGGACCGGGGATAGGCTCCGCAAGGTCGAAGTTGTCTACATCCTCCACCTGGCAGAAGTAGAGCGAGTTGTGCAGTTCCTGAAGCACAACAAGTTCGGCACCACGCTTTGCGAGGTCGCGCACACCGTCGGCAAGACGCTGCATGTTTGTCTTCACGTCAGCCACGTTGTGCTGCTGAAGATATCCTATTTTCAAGTGTTTCATAATCTTACTACGTATTTATTTTGTTGCAAAGTTAGCCATTTTCGGTTAAAAAGCCTCATCTCAACTGCCAGAAAGCCACGGCAGCAGCTGCGGCAACATTGAGCGAGTCGATGCCGCGTGCCATCGGTATGCGCACCACATAATCGGCGGCGGCGATGGTAGCGGCAGGCAGTCCGTCGCCCTCGTTGCCCATGACGATGGCAAGACGAGGCTCGGCGAGCAATGCAGCATCGTCGATAGACACCGACTTGTCGGTGAGAGCCATCGCAGCGGTGCGGAAGCCATACCGGTTCAG
>OKSN01000521.1_pt1 | contig 24475 bp, 20 predicted proteins | sample 1606191 | NCBI WGS metagenome assembly OKSN01 (sample SAMEA3879535, study PRJEB24766) | human gut metagenome | biome: human-associated habitat; feature: feces | place: USA | collected 1985/1987
TAGTTAAATATTAATTATTTTTTAATCACTTTAAACAAAATATGATTGAGAAGGTAGTTTCATATCTATAACACACCCCCATATACGTCTATTGATTATTTTTAACTGCAGTTCTATTATATGAAAGTAAACTATTCAATACATTTTGTAAGGAATGAAATCTATGAAAAGAGTAAACTTTGAAAATGGAAAGATAACTCAAAATATACTCGGTGTGGCCATGCCTATGCTAGTGGCTCAGCTCATAAGTCTTCTGTACAACGTGATCGACCGGATCTACATAGCAAGAATACCTGATGTGGGCACCGCTGCTCTCGGCGGAGTCGGTCTCTGTTTCCCGATCACCATCATAATCACTGCCTTCAGCAATCTGTTTGGCAGTGGCGGTTCTCCTCTGTTCTCAATCAGAAGAGGGATGGGGGATGATAAAACCGCAGATACCATAATGAATACAGCCTTCACTATGTTATGTGGTGCTGCCATTATTCTCATGGCTGTCGGTATGATATTTGCAAGACCGCTGTTGGTCCTGTTCGGAGCATCGAAAAGCGCACTCACATATGCGTACCCATATATGATGATATATCTGCTTGGCACTCTGCCATCCATGGTATCAACAGGCATGAACCCATTCATCAATGCACAGGGATATTCTGTAACAGGTATGCTGACAGTGGCCGTCGGTGCTGCCGCCAACTGTATTCTCGATCCCGTATTTATATTTGTCCTACATCTCGGCGTCAGAGGTGCGGCCATAGCCACCGTGATATCGCAGATCATGTCTGCCGCTTTTGTCCTCTACTTTCTGAAGAACAAAGCCGAATTGCAGGTAAAGCTGCTTTCATTGGGACAATTCAGGGAGTGTGTGACATATGCAAAGGATATTGTCAGTCTGGGAACCGCTGGATTTGTGATGCAGCTCACAAACAGCCTTGTATCAATATGCTGTAACAGTGTCCTGTCACGTACCGGAGGCGATGTCTATGTGTCAGTCATGACCATCGTGTCAAGCGTCAGACAGATCGTCGAAACTCCTATCTGGTCAATAGCCGAAGGTGCTTCCCCAGTCATCAGCTACAATTATGGAGCCAGAAAGCCCGATCATGTCAAAAAATCCATAGCCATCATGTCTCTGCTTGCAGTGATATATATGGTCATAGCATGGGGAATCATCCTGATTGCTCCGGGAGCACTTATATCTGTATTCAGCTCCGACAGTTCACTTATAAGTGACTCCATCCCGGCTCTCAAAATATATTTCGCTGCATTTGCATTTATGCTGCTTCAGTATATCGGCCAGACTACTTTCAAATCGCTGAACAAGAAAAAGCAGGCGATTTTCTTCTCTCTGCTCAGAAAGGCGATCATCGTAGTCCCTCTTACATACCTGCTGCCGTATGCTTTCCATCTCGGAACAAATGGCGTATTCATGGCTGAACCTATATCAAATATACTCGGAGGAAGCGCATGCTTTTTCACAATGCTGTTAACCGTAATACCGGAGCTTAACCGGATGAAAAAATAAAAATGATCCCACAGATATCCATAATAATATCTGTGGGATCAATAATTCTCTCTCTATTTTATTGTCTGGTTAAACTGCTTATCATCTAAGCTGCCTTCTTATCCTGAGTCATGTCTTTTGCATCTGGAGCCGTGATATCCTCTGATTCACGGTGCATCTTCTCACCCCAGTTTTCATCCACAAAGCATTTGATTGCTGCTACAAGTGCTATAACCCCAAATGTATAAGCCAATATATCCATTGCCATAATTATCTCTCCTTCACTGGTAATCTCTATTACATTTAATTCCCAATGAAGGTGCGTTTCTTCCCGTCTGACCTATGTATATATTCCAGGAGTATCCATCTGCGGCTGTTTGTCATCTCGGGATATCTGCCTGCAGATGCACATACACAGAATATCAGACTCAACAGCAATGCCGCAAGAACCGCCGACAGCATCCATGTATCGTCTATGGATTCTTCTGAATTTCCAGTCCGTATGTTTCTTGTCTGGATCACAAGCCCCGCAGAACTGTCAACCATGAGCACATCGTTGTTCCCGGCGTCTATTCCCCGACTCTCACCAAGCAATGATACCGAATGCGCAGAATAATTCCTGACATTCGGGTTGTAAAGCCCACAAACTCCAAGATATGAGACGCACATAACCACAGCAATTATCCATGCATATATATTGTAATGCGCTCTGCATCCTGCCATATGTGCCACCTCCCATACTTGATAAATACATCTGTCTTACTTACCATGTATTATATTATATAAGGGAGTTTTTTTCTTCCGATACACCGCTTCTTTAGCTGTCTCTTTGCCGTTTATTTGTCAATTCTTATCCTGCTCAGGCTGGACAACCTCTATCCTGAACACATTGATCGTGTCCACATCAGGACAACAGAACATTGCAGTTCCCGGCTCATTTCCCGGGATGGTTCCACCATATCTAAGAATATCCACATATGGAAATGCCACATGCATGGCCATGGGACAGAGCTGCCCTCGCTCAGTATCAAAATCGTAGCTGTCACCTATCTTATGCCCCCTGTGGCAGCCGTGAGGGCCTTTGCGGTCTATGAGTGTTATCTTGATCTGCGGTCTGCTCATTCCGTTATCACCTCTATGTACTGTTCAAGAGGGATTCCCTTGTACTTGTCAACATTGTCCTTGTTCAAGGCTATAAGCTTCTCCACCACTTTCATGGCTAACTGCACACTGTCTTCTATGCTGTGTCCGCCTCTGTACTTTCCGATAAGCACAGCAGAGAATATATCACCGGTTCCCGGAAATCTCACAGGAATCTCTGTATATGGGAACACGTTCATTTTGTCTGTCTCGCCATCCAACAGGAGAGTGCTTGTCTGTCCATCTATATTCACGCTGGTAATAACTACGGTCTTTGCTCCATATCCGTGAAGCGTATGTGCCAGATCTTCGGCCTCCGCCATGGTCAGTATCCTCTTGTCAGTGTATTTGCTGGCAAGAAATGCTGCTTCTGTGCAGTTTGGCACTATGAGATCCGCCACTTTGCACATCTGTCTCATATAGCCAACCGTATTCTCCGTAACACCGTTGTACAGGATTCCGTCATCGCCCATGATCGGATCGACAAATATAAACGCACCCTGGTCTTTCTTCTTCTCACAGAACTCAGCCACAAGCCTGGTCTGTTCCTCCGATACAAGAAATCCGGTTGCTATGGTGTCAAATGTAAATCCAAGCTCACCCCACACTCTCATGCTGTTCTTCATATATCCGGTCGTCTCAAGTATATCGAACTTCCCGTAGTCCAGTGTATTTGACACGAGTGCCGTCGGAAGGTTGTACACCTGGAATTTCATGTTGGACATTATCGGTATCATCGCTGACAGTGCAACCTTGCCATAACCAGCCATATCGTTTATAAGCAGTATATTATTCATAGTCTCTTCCTCTTCCTGATCAATTAAAGTATATTATTTTTATAACATATATTTGTCACCGGATAAAGACTGCTTTATGAACTCGTACTCTTCATCGGTAACTGAGTACAGCTTCCTAACAATGTCATCTATCTCTTCATACAACCTGTATCGCTGCAAATGGTCTTTACCTGTCTTGTACGTCTGCATTTCTGAATTCACAGAACTTTCTGTGATAAGTTCTTCTGCCATAAGCTCTTCTGCCTTTGAGATTATGCGTCTCTGTGTCTCCTCGTCTGCGACTGGAACAGGAATATTCTCTATATGGGATCTCAGAACCTTCACTGCGTTGTACCGCTTCTCATATATGTACTGCGCCACCCTTGAATTGAGTATCGCCATGATATATCTCATATCAAGTCCCGGTATATGTGGAATGACCACATTGCAACTGTTCAACGTAAGCCTCTGCCTGTCGTCATATGCAAATACAAGCTGTCTGTTGATAAACCTGTAGATCAGTTTCTCCGGAGCCCGGTAAAGCTCCAGCGGCGCCGCCTGCTGATACAGGGTAAGTTCCGGATACATATATTTTTCCGTTTTTCCGCATCTGTATCTGTATACATCTGCTCCGGTTATCACTGCCTCCATTCCCTCTCCGCATTCTGTGGACACATATTTCGCATTATCCCCGGTCACTATTCCCAGTGCAAAATCTGCCTGTCCACGCAGAAATTCACAGTTATCTGTATTTTCTATTCTGCAAAGCAGCCTGTACTCATCATCAGTGAGCCTAAGCATAAAATTCTCACTGCCAAGCGGCCTGTCCGTTCCTACAACAAACTCTCTGCCGTCTCTCTCGATCACCGCACCTTTGCTATGTCCAGGATCAGAACTCTTTTCAAGCTGCAGCACCAACGATGGACATTGCACACCATAGAATGCATCGCCAAGGAAACTCACCCGGCTCACATTTGCCGATTCGGCTATGATCTCCCTGATCGTCTTATGATTATGTACATCTAACAATGCCTCCGGCAGCACAAATGCAAGAACTCCTTCATCTGTCAACAGCTTCAGCGCACACTCCACGAACACATCAGACGACTCCACGCCCCTTCCGGCTGCAGTTCTGTATGCTTTCCTGAGTAATGTCCGTGTCTCCCTGTCAAATGTATATCCCCACGGCGGGTTACCGATGATGATGTCATATCCCGGATCAGCCAAGAGCTTCTTATCATCCCCACCACATTCTGAATCATTCCTGTATTCTGAAATGAAGTCTCTGCGCTCTATGTGCTCATATATTGTCCAGATCGCTTCGTCCACATTGACATGTCTTCTTCCGGACAATCTCCCAAGTGCCAGATTGAACCTCGCAAGCTGTACACTGAGTTCATCTATATCGCACGCATATATATTATTTAGTTCTATATCATCCGGAAGCTGTATAAGGAAATTACCGGTTCCGCAACATGGATCGAATAATCGCTTACCGCCCTCAGATATTCTGCTTCCCATATCACCGGTCACATCACTTATCAGCGTTCTTACTACCTTTGTCGGCGTATAATATGAACCAGCCGCCTTCCGGCTGCCTGCATCTCTTATAGACATATAGAGAAGTCCAAGTACGTCCTCCCCCTTTTGATAATAGTAATTGGTGTCCATAAGATTTTTGTTATTATTTGCCCATGATAATGCTGCTTTTTTGTCCTGAATTATATCATCGATCAGCGCACTCCATACACCAATTGTCAAGCTTCCATCTATATATGCAGGGAATATTTCTCTGTCAACAGTAATCTCACCACTGCTTACCAGCAGCTTGAGTGCACAATCCGCCAGCAGAGTTCTCATGACCATCTCAGTCACACATATATTCTGCCTCTCCAGCTTATCCACCAGACTTTTTACTGTGTCTGTACTCTCGCAAATGTCTGACACATATCTGTCATACAATCCTTTGCCGGACACATACCGCTTATTCCGCCGGCTTCTGAGCGACCTTCGTTCGCCAGTTTCCAGTGACTGTTTCAGATTACTTACGTACTCCTCTGTGAAATACATCTGACCGGCCGGATCTATGCCCTGTGATTCAATTTTCCCAAGTCTGAGCCAGTTCCGCCCCGTTGCCCTCGATATTGAAAGCTGCTGACACAATCCATCCAGCGTTATGTATTTCTCACTCATACACAGCCCCTCGTTTCTTCATATGTCTGCCTCATATGCTTTTCCTGATCATATTCAAATATATTCATACGCAAAATCTCCGCCTTATTCTTCTTCAAAAAATCAGCCAGAATATTATTCCTGCTCTTATGAAAAATGTGATATAAAAGCATGAGAAATTCGCAAATTATAGATACGTTGGAATGGTCCGTTTCTTACGTTCGGACTCATAGAAACCTTCGACTTGAAACCTATGCTTTGAACGGATTGTAACACCTCGCCCAGCCTTTGTCTATACTTTAGGCAAAACTCTCCAAAACGGAGAATTATAACTCTGGCTGAGGTTCTTTGGATGGCTCTACACAGCCAGAACCCGCAAGCTGTCTCTTAAATATAGTTCTAAATATCAATCTCACAAGTGGTCCGCAATAGCAGAGCTGCCAGAGCAGTGCAACAGGGAGATTCATTCCCCATGTCTGGATAAATGTACCAACACTTGGTGAATCCTTGAACAAAACAGTTGCTATAAGGCTCATGATTGGGCACATCATTATGCAGATGTAGAATGATATCATGAAGGTTATCACCTGTGGTCTGTCAGTCGGTCTCACGATCTTGAACGCAAGCATTGGTGCAAGCTTTCCAACCACGAAAAGCTCAAGCACAATAGCTATCGGCCACATGATCGGCATCTCATGAAGTGCCATGACAAATGTCTGATTGGTGAAACCTCCTGTGCTTAATGCTACATTGTAGCAGATCATTCCATAGACCATTAACATGGCCATGATCGTTGTGAATACGAATTCCTGTAATTTGTTTTGTGGCATAATAATTTCCTCCTTACGAAAATAATATTGAGCATGCGCATTCAAAGGCGCTTCGCGCAGGCGCATGCGTGCTTCTCAAGGATTCCTCCCGCTTACGCGGGCCCCTCCTTATGAAAATAAAAAGCCCAACGAAACTTTCATCTCGTTGAGCTTAACTGCGACTACCATTAATTGCCCCTATAATAGCACATAAACTTTTATATTGCAAGTAATTTTCAGTTTTTTATATACAATTCAAATGCTTACGCCTGCCCAGCTACGGCCTTCTTGCCTGTGTACAGCTGATAATATCTGCCCTTCATATCTATGAGCTGGTCGTGGGTGCCTCGCTCTATGATGCGTCCCTGCTCCATGACCATGATGCAGTCCGCGTCCTTGACCGTGGAAAGTCGGTGAGCTATGACAAATGACGTTCTTCCCTCCATGAGGGCATCCATTCCCTTTGAAACCATAGCCTCGGTTCTCGTATCAATGGATGATGTAGCCTCGTCCAGGATCAGTGCTGGTGGATCTGCAACCGCCGCCCTCGCAATCGCAAGAAGCTGTCTCTGTCCCTGACTGAGGTTTGAACCGTCCCCGGTGAGCACCGTGTTGTAGCCGTCAGGAAGTCGCTTTATGAAATCGTGAGCATTTGCAAGCTTTGCAGCCTTGATGCACTCCTCATCCGTGGCATCCAGCTTGCCGTATCTTATGTTATCCATGACTGTTCCTGTGAACAGATGTGTATCCTGAAGAACTATACCAAGACTTCGTCTGAGATCCGGCTTCCTGATCTTGCCTATGTTGATATTGTCGTACCTTATCTTGCCGTCCTGTATATCATAAAACCTGTTTATCAGATTGGTGATGGTCGTCTTGCCCGCGCCTGTACTTCCGACAAATGCTATCTTCTGACCAGGCTTTGCATACATATTTATGTCGTGCAGAACTATCTTATCCGGATTGTAACCGAAGTCCACATTCTCAAATTCAACCTCGCCTGTGAGCTCCCTGTATGTGACCTCGCCAGTCTCATGCCTATGTCTCCATGCCCAGAGTCCGGTTCTCTCCTCGGTCTCCGTGAGATTGCCATCTGCATCCTTCTTTGCATTTACCAGCTCAACATAGCCCTCGTCCTCCTCTGGCTTCTCATCCGTCATGGTAAATACCCTGTCGGCTCCAGCTGCAGCCATGACTATGGCGTTGATCTGCTGGCTTATCTGTGTAACCGGCATCGTAAAACTCTTGTTAAGCGTCAGGAATGCCACAAGCGTTCCTATGGTAAGACCTGACCATCCATTTACTGCAAGTACACCTCCAAGTACAGCGCAGAGAACATAGCTTATGTTTCCAAGGTTCGCATTCACCGGCATGGTAATGTTGGCTATCATATTTGCCTTGTAGGCGCTGTCCTGAAGAGATCTATTCAATTTGCAGAAATCGTCATATGCCTTTTCTTCGTGGCAGAACACCTTGACAACCTTCTGGCCGCTCATCATTTCCTCTATATAGCCATTTACCTTACCAAGATCCTGCTGCTGCTTCATAAAGTATCTTCCCGACTTCGCGCCCAAGCTCGACGTCGCCTTTATCATGATAAGCACCATGACGACTGACAGCACCGTGAGCGGTATATCAAGAACTATCATCGCAATGAGTGTTGAGATAAATGTGATGCTTGAGTTGATAAGCTGCGGCATACTCTGGCTTATGACCTGACGGAGTGTGTCAACATCATTGGTGTACACCGACATGATATCTCCGTGTGCATGTGTGTCAAAGAAAGATATCGGAAGGGATTCCATACGTTCAAAAAGTTCAACTCTGAGTCTCTTCATGGTTCCCTGAGTCACATTTACCATGATCCTGTTGTACGCGTATGCGCAAATGATTCCCAGCACAAGTATAAGACCAAGCCCCAGCATCCTGTGGGCGAGAGGTCCATAATCAGGCGTGCTCTGTTTCATCATCGGTTCAATATATACATCGATAAGTTTCTGCATGAACATCGATATACTCAGTATTGCAAGTGCTGATATAAGTATGCTGACCACAACTGTAACGCATGCCAGCTTGTATTCCTTGAGGACATATCTGAGCAATCTTCCAAGTGCCTTCATGGGATTTTTGCCCTGATCCTTTCCAGGTCTCTTCAGCCCTGCATCCACTTTATCATCCATCTTATTTTCACTGTATTTCTCTGTATTTCCTGTCATTACACTGCCTCCTTTCCTCCATAATTAATTCATCTTCTCATCGAAATCACCGCCGCCAGACATCTGTACGTCGTAGATCTCCTTATATATCGTGTTGTTCTTTAACAGATTCTCATGTGTGTCGAAGCCGCTGACCATTCCGTTATCCAGAACTATGATCCTGTCAGCATCCTGCACACTTGATATTCTCTGGGATATGATGATCTTGGTGGTGTTCGGTATCTTGGTTGCAAATGCCTGCCTGATCTTCGCATCCGTGGCGGTGTCAACTGCGCTTGTGGAATCATCGAGAATGAGTACCTTCGGGCTCTTGAGCAGCGCTCTGGCAATGCAGAGTCTCTGCTTCTGACCGCCGGACACATTGCTTCCGCCCTGCTCGATCCAGGTGTTATATCCATCCGGCATCCTGTCTATGAACTCATCCGCACAGGCAAGCGCGCACACCTCACGGCACTCTTCCTCCGTGGCATCCTCCTTGCCCCATCTCAGGTTGTCGAGTATCGTGCCTGAGAACAGCACATTCTTCTGTAGCACAACCGCCACCTCGTTTCGGATGACCTCCATATCGTAATCACGCACGTCATGTCCTCCGACACAGACCGAACCACCGTCCGGTTTCACATCGTAAAGTCTGCTTATCAGATTGACAAATGTCGACTTACCGCAGCCGGTTCCACCTATCACACCGACCGTCTCACCGGATTTTATGTGAATGTCAATATCCTTCAGCGTGTCCTCTGCACTTCCAGCCTTATACACGAAATCCACATGGTTGAAATCTATTCTTCCATCAGGCACCTCCATGATCGGCTCATCAGGATTTGTCATGGTCGGAGTCTCCTCAAGGACCTCAGATATACGTCTCATACTCGCCATGCTCATGGAGATCATGACAAATACCATGGACAACATCATCAGCGACATCATCATGCTCATGACATAGCTGAAAAGTGATGTAAGATTTCCAGTTGTCATGCTACCACCGACTATAAAGTGCGCTCCGATCCACGACAGGAGCATCATACATGTAAAGATGACAAACATCATGATAGGATTGTTGAAAGCCAGCAGGCTCTCAGCTTTTATGGACAATTCTGCAAGGACCTCTGCTGCCTTCCCAAACTTCTTATCCTCGTATTCTTCCCTGACAAATGCCTTTACGACTCTTATCGCTGATACATTTTCCTGAACGCTGGCATTCAGGTTGTCATAGTTTCTGAACACCTCGTCAAATATAAGTGTCACCTTGAATATGATGTAGAACAGACCAAATGCAAGAACCACAAGTGCTGCCACAAATACAAGTGACAGCTCCACGTTGATTGTAAAGCACATTATCATACTGCAAATGAGCATGAGTGGCGCACGGACTGCGATTCGTATGAGCATCTGGTACGCGTTCTGTACATTTGTCACATCCGTCGTCATACGTGTTATAAGACTGGCGGTGCTGAATTTGTCAATGTTGGTAAATGAGAACTCCTGAACATTCCTGTACATGCCCTCCCTCAGGTTACACGCGAATCCTGTTGATGCGCTGGCAGCGAATTTGCCCGCCATCACTCCAAAGAAAAGGCTTAGGAAAGCCAGTACAAGCATGAGTCCGCCATACATATACACCTTGCTCATGTCCTGTCCGTTGATTCCCTCATCGATTATCTTGGCGGTCACAAATGGAATGAGGATCTCCATGAAGACCTCTGCCGCCGTAAATACAGGTGTGAGTATTGAGTCCTTCTTGTACTCGCCCACCTGACCAAGCAATGTTTTGATCATTCTATTTCCTCCTTGTTTCAGTTTGAAATGCTGACAGAATCCTCAGATGCACAAAATCAGGAATTTGATTTATGATATGCGATATCTGATCGTCAGCTATGTGTGATTTGACGCAAGTTGCATAAATATTAATACTTCTATTTTTTAATGTCAATAGTATACAGAGGCGTTTTGTTTGTGAAATTTCTGTGTATTTAAAGTATTTAAAGACATATTAAAATAAGGCATATGAACATCTTTTTAGTCCATATGCCTCATTTTATAGAGATCTAATATGTAATTTCCGCTCTAACAGCCATTTCATTCAAAGCCATCAATGGGTCTTGAACCTTTTCTTAACACAAATTCCTGCAACCCCCACTATTGAAACAAACATAAGAATCACATACAACTGCAAGTCTGTACTGTCACCAGTTTTTGGAGATGATTGTGTTGTTTTATCCGTTGTACTTGTCTCCTGTGTTTTATTGGTTGTACCTTCCGAAGGCTCCTGTGTTGTACTGGTTGTGTCTTCCGAAGGCTCCTGTGTTGTACCGGTTGTGTCTTCCGAAGGCTCCTGTGTCCCCGTTGTCTTCTCGTTTACTGTAAAATGAGCTGTCGCTGTTCCGCTCTCAGAGACAATGCCAAGTGTATGCTCACCCTCCGAAAAACCGGCAACATAATCCTCTTTCAATGTTACGATTATACTTCCAGATTCCACCGTATAATTACTCTCATCTATGGTCTTTCCGTCAACCTCAACACGAATAAAATCCCTGTATGCAGCATCAGATGTGAATGATAGTGCATTCTTCGCACCTGCTGTTACTGTCGCTCCGTCTCCCTTGATAATAACAGGGGCAAGTTTCGCAAGCACTGTGTCTTCCTTTTTAATTTCATTTTCTGCTTCTTCATCACTAAAATACTTATTACATTTATCACAGAACCAATATGTGCTGTTTCCTTCTTTTGCAGCAGTAGCAGCTTGCTTTTCTACTTTTTCCATATCGTGACCGGCGTTTTCTGCTGTCCGTACATTTTCCTTTGTTTGAGATTCAAAAGCAGAATTTTCAAATGTCACACTGTATGTAGTTAATTCTGGCAATACGCAGTTCTTTTCCTGTATTACTGTTGCTGTTGTATCTGCTGTCTCACTTTCTACGCCATCACATGCTGTACATTTTCTTTCTGCTGTACAGTGTTGATTGTCTGTGCTCCATGTGTATGTTACATCTCCATAACTATGACCTACTGCCGGAATCTCCGTATAGGTGGTGTAATCACAGTTACTGCAGGTATCGTAAGTTTCCCAACCGTTTGCGGTACAAGTCGCCGCCTGTGCATCGTGATGTACGAGGTCGTGACCCGTAGCTTGGATCGTCTCTGTTTTTATTCTGCCGCATCCAATGCAAGTATACTTTCTCTCCCCCTCTGTTGTGCAGGTTGGAGAAATAGTTATAGTGCCATTATCCCAAATATGTATTCCAACATCGCCCTTTTCTGCGCAGACATTACACTCATGCCAATGATTGTTTTCATCCGAAATCCAGTTTGAGTTCCAATCATGTCCGAGAGGGGTGGATGTTCCTCCGCAGATCGTGCAAGTCTGTCCGCTTGTGCAGGTTGCCGTTCCGCTCCACACATGCGCAGAACGTGGATTGGTGATATTAGTGCCACATTCTGTGCAATAAACGTGATGCCAATGATATCCAGCGTCTTTGTATTCATAAGTTTCGGTTGTTCTTACCCATTTACCACAGATGTCGCAATAGGCTTTGCCCGCATATGCCGGTATCCGCAGCAGCATCAGCACCATGCACATAGTGAGCAGGGTGGTCAAAATTCTTCTCTTCATATAGTTCCCTCCCTTAAAAATAAATCTGAGTTTGGTTAGTGATTTCTGTATATAAAGATTTTATCATTTTGACTTCTTCCATGTAATCTCCGTTTCGATACGAAAATGTATATTTTCCTATTTCAGCATATAATTTTTCAGCTCATCCCTCTTATTTATATTCATTTTTTCATAAATCCTGCTCAGATAAGTTTTAACCGTATTGGGTGAAAATCCCAGATAATCTGCAATTTCCTGATTATTCCAATCTCGGCTTGCCAGCATTGCAATCGAGAATTCCACTGTGGATAATGCATCCGTCACTGAATTTCCTGACATAGGATTGTGGATTGACATCCATCCCCTGCTAAAGGCAATGACTTTATCAGATAATTTGTTATATAGTTTTGAATCCTCCTTGCGGATACATGACTCCAGAAGTCCCTGCAGCAAACCATGATGTTCAACGAAAGGTTCCAGAAATTCGTCTTCTTTCGCCACGTTCCACGCCAGCATCAATGCATCTTTTGCTTTCTGCTGATTTTTCAGATTCATCTGACACATTGCAATCATACAATACAGATAGATCATACTAATAGGATATATATCATCCCTGAACATCAATGCTGCCTCGCAAATTCCAAGTGCCCTGCCATACTCGCCTTTTAAATATGCCATGTGAGCTATTACATAGGCAGAAAACAGCTTAATTCCAGGCGGCAATGTTACTGCATAAAGCTCCACATCCGGAAGTTCATCCACCGAAAGATGCAAAAGCACAGAGGACATATATCCCGCAAATACACTGACAGCCCTGTCCTCAGCGGATGAAGGATTTTTCGTCTCTTTTTCAAGACATTTCTGAATCTCCCTCAGTCCTTTCCTTGATGCAGCTTCTCTGCCAAGTGTCAGATTAGAGTATACATATAACAGGCAGGATGACATCTTCAATTTTATATTATGGCTCATCAGATAACGTTCTGCTATATGATTGCACTCCTCCGCCTGCCCGGTAAAATAATAGTATTCAGCACGTGCTATCTCCTGAAAATCCCTGTCTTCAAAACTGTCTACCATCTTTTTCGCTTCACCCGGCTGAAATGCTGCATTGATCAACGGCAGTATGGTATATTCACTCATAATCGTATCCCTCCAAACCAACGATCCGCCAAATCATTTATCAATCGCTCTAAGTATAAATCCTGCTGCCACTCCAGCTGCCACGCCTACCACTATTCCGCCAATGATATCTGTTGGGAAATGCACATACAGATACATTCTTGAGAACGCTATGAGGATCGCTATCACACAGGATATTGCGCCCAGCAGTTTCTTCCTGCTCATGAACAACGCCGTGACAGCCGCAAATGACGCCGCCGTGTGTCCCGATGGGAAGGAGTAATCCGTTGGTTTCTTCACTATCAGATCTGTAAAATCCGCCACATCATATGGTCTTGTTCTGGCGACAAGATTCTTTAACAGGCAGTTGGTTATAAGAAGATCAAGGATAAGTGCGATGGCCATGCACAGCCCTGCCTTCCTCGTCTTTGGAATAATCAGCAGCACAGCCGCCAGCACTATCCACAGTATTCCCGCATTTCCAAGGGATGTGATCGCCACCATGAGCTTGTCAAGCCATGGGGTATGTATATTCTGGAGAGCGTCAAGGACTTCTATCTCCCACATCAGAAGTTACCTCCGTTCCAGCCCCAGTCATGTACGCCGTGGTAAGTCACGTACACCGCATTTCCCGGAATTCCAAGTACATCTGCAAATATATCGCAGATCTTTCCTGTCATGGCATCACATGCCTTCGGAGTCACATCACCGAATACGCTGACTTCCACATATGCACCCTTATCAAGTTTCTTTCCACCCATGAACAGGTCGTATCCATCGTTGATGCCGACCATAAGGTAGCTCTCCGTCTTGTTCATCGTTGTTATCGCCTGACCGAGACTGCTCTTAAGAGTCTCCTTCTGGTCATCGCTCATCTTCACTGTAACCTTTGAATCTATAAATGGCATTTCTTTGTCCTCCTAAATTATATTATTCATATAAAATATATACACGACTTTTGTAGACATTTGTCTTTGTATGCTATATTGTGGCAGAATCATAATAGCACTACCAAATCAGGGGAATACGAGGCCGCCGGTCCTTAGGTGGCGCAACAGGCGGCACCTTAGTACCGTTGCAGGCTGAGTTAAGCGGGAGCGACCCCTGATTGGTATGCTATTATGATTCTGCCACGTTAATAACTATCCCAGGCAAATGTCTACAAAAAATCCTCAAATTCTATCTCAGACGGCAGTCTCAGATCTCCTCTCGGGCTGACCGACACGGTTCCAACCTTCACACCGTCCGGCATACAGTTCCTCTTGAACTGCTGGCGGAAGAATCTCGTGTAGAATACCTTCTGCCATTTATCGATCTCGCTGTCTGAGAAATTGTACTCGTCACTCTGTCTTACAGCCTCCTTGCACAGCTCATTTACCTCCTCAGGTGACATTCCATATCGCAGCGTATAATATAAGAAGAAATCGTGCAGGATGTATGATCCCACGGTGTCCTCCGTCTTCTGCGCGATGGTTCCGTCCGGGTTCGGTGGCAACAGCTCCGGGCTGACCGGTGTGTCTATAATATCGTCTATGATCGGCGCGATGCCCGCAAATCCGTCAACCTCCATGAAGTGTCCGACTTCGTTCACAAGTGAGCGCACCAGCGTCTTTGGTATACTTGTATTCACCGCATACATGCTCATATGGTCGCCGTTGTAGGTGCACCAGCCAAGTGCCAGCTCCGAGAGATCTCCGGTTCCAACCACGAATCCGCCCTCCTTGTTGGCGACATCCATGAGTATCTGTGTTCTCTCCCTCGCCTGACAGTTCTCATAAGTGACGTCATGCACGCTCTCGTCCTGTCCAATATCGGCAAAATGCTGTCTCACCGATGCAGCTATGCTTATCTCTCTGCTGTCACAACCGAGCAGTCTCATGAGTTCCGTGGAGTTGTTCTTCGTCCTGTTTGTCGTTCCAAATCCCGGCATGGTGATTCCCACGACAGTTGTGGATGGAAGTCCCGCATTCTTCACCGCCTGTGCTGAAACCAGCAAAGCCAGTGTGGAATCAAGTCCACCTGACACTCCCACGACCACACATTTGCAATGGGTGGCCTCTATCCTTCTCTGAAGTCCGGCAACCTGCATCTTGAATATCGCCATGCACCTCTCAAGCTTATTTCCCGATGGGACAAATGGTGTCATCTTCACCTTCATGAGCACATTTCCTTTGTCCATGAGTGGGGTATCGCACACCACCGTCTCATACTTTCTGAATGCGAAATCACGCTTACAGTCGGCAAATGATTTGTTTGCTATCCTGTCGTGTCTTATCTTGGTAAGACTTATATCCCTGATCAATACTCCGTCCTCAAATGGCTTTACCTCGCCGAGGAGTTTGCCGTTCTCGTACATCAGATTGTGTCCTGAAAATACCAGATCCGATGTGGACTCGTACATTCCAGCCGACACATACACATATCCGCACAGGCAGTCCGACGACACACTTCCTATCAGCTTGTGCCTGTATGCAGCCTTTCCGATGACCTCATTTGACGCGGAAAGGTTGAGTATCACCTCTGCTCCCGCCATGGCAAGAAGTCTTCCCGGCGAAACCGGAGTCCAGGCATCCTCACATATCTCTATGCCAAGCTTGACTCTCTGATCTCCGCTGCCCATCTCTATCATCACATTGTTGCCAAACAGCACTTCACTGCCAACAGCCCTGTCCCCGGCTTTCTTTGAACCGGCATTGTATTCAAGCTCATCTCCATCATCTTCCGGGTCCATGAGATTGACCATCACCGCATCATACTTTCTGGCTGAGAACCATCTCTTCTCGTAGAACTCACCGTAGTTTGGAAGGTAAGTCTTCGGCACGATGGCCACGACTCTTCCGCCCTGCAGGAACGCCGCACAGTTGAACAGCTCTCCGTCCACCTCAAATGGCAGACCGACCACCAGTGCCGACTGACCAGTACAAGTCGCCATGGCAAGCTGAAGAAGTCCTCTTCTCGCACCATCTATGAGCTTTCTGTTCTCAAACAGATCCGCACAGGTATATCCCGTGATAGACAGCTCCGGCGTCACTATGACATCTGCAGCATCCTTATACTCTTCATATATATCCATTATCTCTCTGACATTACCGCTGACACTTCCGATGTGGACCTTCGGCGTAACGGCTGCCACACGCAGCATATTCTTCATTGTTACCTCCTTGTAAAATCTCATTTGATTTTGCCTTTTCATAACATTTACACTTTACCACCCGGAGACATTTATTTCAACGAAGTTCACAACCTGATGAGTCTCTATTTTCGGTCATTTCCCAGTTCAGGGCTTGTCCGCCGGGTGTCAGATAACTTTGTGTTTTTATCTTTTGGCGAAAATGCTTTAAAAAAAGACTCCCGGACATATCATTGCGCCGGGAGTCTTTTTTCTGCCATGCAGACATCCAGTGACATACGGTTTATCCGCCATCACTCAACACTGCATCTATATATTATAATGTACTGATTACTTTCCAAGTGGCTTGCCTGTGAGCTTCTCATAGCCCTCAAGGTAGATGTCGATGGTCTTCTGTGCGACATCATCAGGAAGCTTCCAGCCCTTGTCAGGATTAGCCTTCAGCCAGTCACGTGCGAACTGCTTGTCAAATGATGGCTGGCCATGACCTGGCTCATATACATCTGCTGGCCAGAATCTTGAGCTGTCAGGTGTAAGCATCTCATCGCCGAGAACGATATTGCCATTCTCATCGAGACCAAACTCAAACTTTGTATCTGCAATGATGATTCCTCTTGTAAGTGCGTACTCTGCACACTTCTTGTAAAGTGTGATGGTGTACTCCTTGAGCTTTGAAGCGTACTCCTCGCCCTTGCCAGGGAAGTACTTCTCAAGGTGAGCAATGCTCTGCTCATATGATATATTCTCATCGTGATCGCCAATCTCGGCCTTTGTTGATGGTGTGTAGATAGGCTCAGGAAGCTTATCAGACTCCTTTAATCCCTCTGGGAGCTTGATTCCACATACTGTGCCGTTCTCCTTGTAGCTTGCCCAGCCGCTTCCTGTGATGTATCCACGAACGATACACTCGATTGGAAGCATCTCAAGCTTTCTGCACATCATGCTGTTGCCGTCGAACTTCTCCTGCTGGAAGAACTCCGGCATATCCTTTACATCAACTGAGATCATGTGGTTAGGAAGAATGTCCTGTGTCATGTCAAACCAGAACTTTGACATCTGTGTCAGAACTGTTCCCTTCTTGGAAATTACATTGTCGAGGATGACATCGAAGCAGCTTATACGGTCTGTAGCTACCATGATCAGGCTGTCTCCATTGTCATAAATCTCACGTACCTTACCTTCTTTGATTGGCTTTAATTCCTGCATTTTTTTATCTCCTTGATATTTGTATTAATACCTGTTAGAAATTGTATCCATATAAGTGTGTATCACTTTTTATGGTTGCTTGTCAAGGCTTTGGAAGCCCTCAAAAATTTTTTCTCAAAATTTGTCAAGGTTTATGCGCCTCACGGGATTTTTATTGTGTAAAAGCACATTTTTCATCTTTACAATGTTATTTGTGATGGCTATAATAACAGAGCACAATATCTAGTGGGTGTTTCACATTATCTCCACCAAATATATTGTGTTTACATATTTTTTCTTTATAAATAATTCCATGCGGCACAGGCAGCCGCATCTACTATATTACGTCGAACCAGACCTGATTGGCCTGATTTCAGTTAACTTGAATGATTGGAATATTACGATTAAATTTACCATTGAATTGGAAGAGGGAGGCTATTGCTGTGTCAGAGGAAGCTAAAACACACGTACACGTAATCAAAAGGAATGGAGAAGAGGTGACATTTGACCTGTCAAAGATCGAGAATGCCATCAAAGCTGCCAACAATGAGGTTGACAAACTCCACCAGCTCAACGAATATCAGGTTCACGCCATCGCGGACAACCTGGAGAAACAGATAGAATCAATGTCCCACGCAGTTCACGTGGAGGACATTCAGGATATGGTCGAGACCGGTATCATGGAGATGAGAGGATATGAGGTTGCACAAAAATATGTGCGTTACCGTTACAAGAGAGAGCTCGCACGTAAGTCCAACACCACGGACAACGGAATCCTTGCGCTCATAGACCATATGAACGAGGAAGTCAATCAGGAAAACTCCAACAAGAATCCGGTGATCAACTCGACACAGCGTGACTACATGGCCGGTGAGGTATCCAAAGATCTGACCAAGAGAATGCTTCTGCCTGAGGATATAGTTGAGGCACATGAGGCCGGAATCATACATTTCCATGATTCTGACTACTACGCTCAGAAGGAGCACAACTGTGACCTCATCAACCTTGAGGATATGCTGCAGAACGGAACAGTGATCAGTGAGACCATGATCGAGAAGCCGCACAGCTTCTTCACGGCATGCAACGTCACCACGCAGATCGTGGCACAGGTTGCCAGCAACCAGTACGGCGGGCAGACATTTACCCTGTCCCATCTGGCACCATTTGTGGATGTGAGCAGGAAGAAGCTCCGTGCACAGGTCATCGAGGAGCGCAAGGACTGTGGCGAATCCCTTGATGATGCCATTATCAACAAGATAACAGAGAAGAGACTTCTGAACGAGGTCAAAAGTGGAATACAGACTATACAGTACCAGCTCATCACCCTGATGACATGTAACGGACAGGCACCATTTGTCACCATGTTCATGTACCTGGATGAGGTTCCTGAGGGACAGACAAGGGATGACCTGGCACTCATCATAGAGGAGGTCCTGAATCAGAGGATCAAAGGAGTTAAGAACGAGAAGGGAATCTGGATCACTCCGGCATTTCCTAAGCTCATATATGTTCTGGACGAGGACAACATCACCACAGATTCCAAATACTGGTATCTGACCGAGCTTGCCGCCAAATGCACCGCAAAACGTATGGTTCCTGACTACATCTCCGCCAAAGTCATGAGAGAGATGAAGGACGGCGACGTATATCCATGCATGGGCTGCAGATCATTTCCTACAAAGGAGGACGGCATCAGGAATCCTGATGGATCCCGCAAATATTACGGACGTTTTAACCAGGGCGTCGTGACCATCAATCTTGTTGATGTGGCATGTTCATCATACGGCGACATGGACAAATTCTGGAAGATCCTGGACGAGCGTCTTGAGCTTTGTCACAAGGCACTCAGATGCAGACATGAAAGACTGCTCGGAACCATATCAGATGTCGCTCCTATACTGTGGCAGCACGGTGCGCTGGCAAGACTTAAGAAAGGCGAGAAGATTGACAAACTGCTCTTTGGCGGCTACTCAACTATTTCCCTTGGCTATGCCGGTCTCTGCGAAATGTGTGTCCGTATGATCGGCAAAACACATACATCCGAGGAAGGCAAGAAATTTGCGCTCGCTGTAATGCAGAAGCTCAACGACAAATGTGCTGAGTGGAAGGCTGCTGAGAATATCAGCTATTCCGTATACGGAACACCTATGGAGTCCACTACTTATAAATTTGCCAAGAATCTGCAGAAGCGTTTCGGCATCATCCCGGGCGTAACAGACAAGAATTACATAACCAACAGCTATCACGTACATGTAACCGAGCACATAGACGCCTTCAGCAAGCTGAAGTTTGAGTCAGAATTCCAGAAGCTGTCACCGGGCGGCGCCATCAGCTATGTTGAGGTTCCAAACCTCCAGAATAACATAGACGCAGTCCTTGAAGTCATGAAGTTCATATACGACAACATTCTCTATGCAGAGCTCAACACCAAGAGCGACTACTGTGAGAAATGTGGCTATGACGGCGAGATCAAGATCGTGACAGACGATTATGGCAAGTTGGTGTGGGAGTGCCCTAACTGCGGCAACCGCGACCAGAACACTCTCTTCGTTGCAAGACGTACCTGCGGTTATATCGGAACCCAGTTCTGGAATCAGGGACGTACACAGGAGATCAAGGACAGAGTCCTTCACCTGTAGAATTAGTCAGCTTAAAACTGATACTTTCAAATAAAAATACAGACAGCACAATTGTGAATGAAGTGACCTCAAAAAACAATTGACTGTCTGTATTTTTATTACTTTCTTATAACTACAATATCTAGCATACCCTCATGTAAGCGGCATCATCTGCAAAATCCGGCTGATCCGAAACAAACTTTATAACATCTGCGGATTTTACGCCTGGATTTCTTTTGATATAAGCAGTGAGCATTTCTAATCTTGCTGCATTCTTCTGAGCATAATGCTCCATAGCCGAGACAAACTCAAAATAAGAATCATCTATATTGTTGAGCAGTTTTCTTAATTCTTCCATAACTACGCCCCCTTACATTTCTATTCTCATATATATATTATAGTTATCATATCCATGATTCTCAAAATAATACCAATATGGTTTATTATCTATTTCATACGAAATATGTACTGCGTATGTTTTTCCTTCGTATTTACTATAATTCGTATTTATTTCTCTGCAGATTTTTGCATATTCTGCCCTATCCAAGATAAATGTATTATAAACAAATCTCACAACTTCTCCTATCATTCATAATATCATCTGCACATAAATTACACAAGCTAACACCAAAACATATTATATACCCTAATTTGTGATAATTAATGCAAATGTAATTTTTGATAGATTTAGATGTAATAATCCGTTTAATACGTCTCCCACAACTTCATCTTCTTGGCATTATCCACTATGTCAATGCAGCTTCCGTCAATTGCATTTATACATATAATCTGGGATATCTCCCCTACCGTGTCCTGTCCCCGAAGCTCCTCGCTCTGTGTAAATATCCATGCAGGAATGTAGCAGAGCTTTCCATCGTCATCTGCTGTCGCCATGTATCTGAGTGCCACGTTGTTGAACTGAACCTTGCCATATCTGGTCTGGTATTTCTCATAATATGTTGCAATGCCCTCATTTGCCTTTGCGATCATGTCGTTCCAGCTCATGAGTTCCACATCCTCCGCCTGCAGGGATGAAGGATCTGTGTAAAGCTGGGCAAACATATCTACAACTCCATCATCATCAATATTTAATGTTACACTGTCACCAGGCTCAAACATATAGCCATTCTGTGTCTGGAGATTGTCAACGTTATTTAATTCGCCCTCTCTCTCCTTTGCTCCGTATATAGACCTGCTGAGCGTTACCGAGTATCCACTCACCTTGGTCTGCTTTACCTCGCCATTGTCATCCGACCATATTCTGGCAAGCGGCTCTGTCTTTGTACTCTCCATACCGTCTATCCCCATCTTTGAGAGGAAATTCATCGCTTGGGATACGGCATCGTTCTCCGTGAGTTTGCTCTCATTTGTGACATTGGTCAGATCTATGTCTGTGGCATTGCTGATGCCTGTCACATAGGTGTATGTTGCGCCGTTCACACCATCCAAAAGCTTGTTTTCCTCACTCTCGGATTTGTAAAATGATATATACACACCTGCGTCTGTATTGTCATCCTCACCGCCATACTGTGATATACTCACCGTATATTCCTTGTCTCCATATTTGCCTGTATACGATGAATACGGATCATCATAATTCTCCAGCAAAGGAAGTGAATCCGGTGCATCTGCCATCTGCTTCTTGTATGTCTCTATCTGGGTATCATACCAGGCATCCGACGAATCATCCCCCTGCCCCTGAGCCTCCTTCTTAAACTTCTCTGTACTCTCTATCATACTCTTCAGCTCATCCTTGGTCTGCACTCCATCCTTGCGGATATATATGCCCTGGGACTTGTCAAGGAGTCCCTCGACAATGCTCTGTATCTGTGCAGCATCAAGCTTCATAGTGCTGTAATATACCCTCTTCATGGAATCCGTATCAGGAATATCTATCGAACCGGAACAGCTTATCTCTGACAAGCCCGAATTGCCCACATCAAATGTCTCATCACACTTCTCCGGGATTCCCAGACTCTTTGCAAGGCTGCCACCCGCATCGTTACTGCCATCATCACTGTATCCACTTGCCGAACCCGACTCTCCATCCAATGTATAATCAACCTTTTTATTTCCACATCCTGTCATCTGCATCGCCATCACTCCTGCCAGTACACATGCCGCTATTCTTGTCGCTCTCTTTCCCATGATTATCTTCCTCCTTGTCATTTCGCAAATATTCATATATTAGACATTTCATCTGACCATATCAGCACATTTATTTTGATATGGTTTTTGTTCCTGCCCCAGTCTCCGGGTCTGTTCCGTACCATGTCTCAAGACATTTTGCAGTCTCAATTATATCTACACAGCTTCCATCCACTGCGTTTATGTACACAAGCTGCACTATATTATCGTATGCGCCATACTCCTCTGAGATGTCATTATTTTCAGACTGGGTCAGTACCCATGCCGGTATGTACACAAGCTTTTCTCCATCCTGTATACAGGGAACATACATAAATTCCACATTGTTAAACCGCACCTCTGAATAGGCGGTAGGATATTTTTCATAATATTCCGCTATGCTCTCGTCAGCCTTATTCACCATATCTTCCCAGCTTAGGAGATCCACCTTTTCCCTGACAAATGAATCCGTATCCGTACTTAAGGTTACTCTCACATTAAACACTCCGCTGTCATCCACACATACGGATATCCTGTCACCCTCGTACATGACATAACCATTTTTATTCTTCAGGTTATCCACTCCTGTCGGGTCTATATAGGCAGTATCCACTCCGCCGATCTGTATTCCAAATTCGAACATGTACCCATTCTTTTCAGCTTTTATAATTTCAAATCCGCTGTCCAGCCACGACCTCACCACAGCCTGACTTCCGCATTTTGCCATTCCGGATATTCCCATCCTATCCAGAAATGCCTGAGCTTCATGCTCTGCTGTATTTTCATCTATCCCACATTTATTTTCCTGGTCATCAATATCGCCGCCAAAATAGTTTCCCCCGGCGGTCTCCGTCATCACTGCATCTTGCAGACACCTGATCCTTCCCCAGAACGTAAGCCCAGCAGTTATGTCTGGCATCCCAATATTTCTTCTTCATTTCCTCTATAAAGGCCAGTGCCTCCTCTTCGGTCTTTACAGGACGCACTGTAGCAATAAATCTGGATTTCTTTTCCACGATCTCGCCTTCCCCGCCCTCGTAAACTGTCTTATATTTCTCAAGCATGTCTCATACTCCTCTTTCCGTTCTCTTATTGACTCAGTGTACCATGAATTACAAAAATGTGCCAGCACAGTGTATACTAATCCTGTAAAAAAACACAATAACCATTAAAAAGATCCAAAAGCAATTGTGAATTTTTATTTTTCTGCTTTATTTACTTATTCTTATTTGATATAATAGAACGGATTATAAAGGAGGTTTAACATGAACTACGGTAAAAAGTCGACTGCAAAGAAACGGACGGCACTGATTTCCCGTTCTTCCATGATGGGAAAGCGCGCCAGAGTTTCTTTCATCAGAGTCCTGTTCGTATCACTGATAGCACTCTGCATCGCAGTAACCTGTCTGGGTGTGGGGTCATTCAGGGGTGTAATTGATACTGCTCCTGATGTTGATGATATTGATATTATGCCACTAGGCTATGCAACCTTTCTCTACGATGATGCAGGGAATCAGATCCGTAAACTGGCTGCTCCGGATTCCAACCGACTGCCTGTCACTCTCGATCAGATACCTGTTGATCTGCAGCATGCAGTTGTCGCAATTGAGGATGAACGTTTCTATGAACATAACGGAATCGATATTCAGGGAATTTTAAGAGCCGGCGTTGTCGGAGTCATGAACGGTTTTGATTTTACCGAAGGAGCCAGTACCCTGACACAGCAGCTTATCAAAAACAACGTATTTGATTTTGTCAACGAAAAAACATTTTTTGACAGAGTGGAACGTAAATTACAAGAGCAGTATCTCGCTCTCGCATTTGAAAAAGAGATGAACAAAAACGAGATATTAGAAGCCTATCTTAACACGATCAACCTCGGTCAGGGATGTCTCGGAGTACAGACGGCATCTACAAGATATTTCAACAAAGATGTGGCGGATCTGACCCTTTCGGAATGTGCGGTCATTGCCGCGATCACACAGAACCCGACAGAGTACGATCCTGTAACGAATCCGGAATCTAACGCCAAACGCCGTGAAAAAGTTCTCGGCAACATGCTTGAACAAAAATACATCGATCAGGCGCAG